>ERZ889217.8-NODE-8-length-124067-cov-15.246904_pt1 | contig 124067 bp, 117 predicted proteins | sample MGYA00521098_ERZ889217 | MGnify/ENA primary metagenome ERZ889217 (study PRJEB32303, sample SAMEA104408613) | aquatic metagenome | biome: Brackish water; feature: Pelagic; material: water | place: Baltic Sea | collected 2014-06-10T22:04:00 | depth 2,362 m ... | reverse complement strand
CGGCCTGACGGAACGCCTTCATCACGTTATGCCCCAAAAAATCGGTCAACAAAATCACCAATCCGGTATCGATCGGCAATTGCAGGCTACGCCTTTGGTGTGAAGGATCGCGGCCACTGATGTGATGCGTAATGCGAATATTGTGACCATTGAGCACATCGGGGATATTACCGAGACGGTCTGCGCCAACCACCACCGCATTCAGTGGGTTATTTAGCAAGGCTTGTGGCAATTCGTAAGTAGGCATTTGAGGCTCCTTAAAAAGACACCTCAAATGATAATGATTACTATTTAGATTTGAAAGGACTTTGTGATGTAAACGCCACTGCTAGGTCACATTTTTTTCTACCATAACGCCTGTGTCTATATATTTGGCCTAATGAGCGCTCGGATTTCAGCGGGTTTCAAGTCCGGTGCTAACATCGAAATGAACGTGTAGATATAGTCGCGTAAAAACTCGCCTTCCCTGACTGCGACCCTCGCGGTTTGTTGACCAAAAAGATGGCCTACCGGTGCGCACAGCAAACCCTGATCTTGTTTGGGGTCGTGAGCCATGGCGGCAATAATGCCAATACCCAAACCCAAAGAGACGTAAGTCTTAATCACATCCGCATCGATTGCCGCCAACACAATCTCTGGCTGCAGCCCAGCCGAGCCAAATGCTTCGTCAATATGTCGACGCCCTGAAAAAGCCAAGTCATACGTCACGATCGGAAACTCAGCCAAATCAGCCAACGTCAGCAGGCCTTGGGTCTTGTAGCGCTCGGCCAAAGGGTGATCAGATGTAAACACCACCGCATGCTGCCACCGATAGCAAGGCACGCTTGCCAAGCCTGGGGTTTGGGCGAGTGATTCAGTCGCAATTGCCAAATCGGCCTGGCCATTCAGAAGCATGTCCGCCAATTGCGTGGGGCTGCCCTCAGCTAAGGCCAGTTTGACTTTGGGAAACTGTTCGCGAAACGCGGGAATGACAGACGGTAAAGCGTAGCGAGCCTGCGTGTGCGTGCAAGCGATCACCAAGCGGCCCTGATCACGTCTCGCGTATTCGTCACTGACCTTTTTTAAATTGTCGATTTCGTGGTTAATCCGCTCAACCACCTGAGCGACAGCTTGGCCCGGCTTTGTCAGTCCCTTGATGCGTTTGCCATGACGCTCGAAAATCTGCACCCCGAGCTCTTGCTCAAACTCCATGATGGCCTTAGAAACACCGGGCTGTGATGTGTAAAGGCTTTTGGCGGCCGCTGTCAGATTGAAATCACGGCGAATCGTTTCGCGCACAAATCGAAATTGCTGCAAATTCATGTTTACTCACTCAAAAAAGTATTTTCACGATTATAAGTAATAAACAACATAATCAAAATTACTTTTTTAGATAAGCTAGTGTCTGCCTCATTGGATGAAACAGAACAGAGGCTGCGCAAAAGCTTACTGGAACGGTCAGTTAAGTGGCGGTGGTTGAAGCCTTGGTGTTTGCTGGCGCAATAGGCCCAGACTGTTTGGGGGCTTTGATGCGCAAACGCCACCAAAATAGCGCAACGGTTAACAATAAAAATAGGCCGTGAACCAACCAAACCCCAACATCAAACGGCAAGATAGCGTTGTTAATCCAACCGTGCGAGGCGTTGATTAAGTTCATGTAGAGCAAAGCCACCATTCCGGCGATTAGCAAATCAAACGAGCGCCCTACCCGCGGGTTCACTGCTCCAAGCGGAATTGCCAATAACGCCAAATTGATGGCCGCCAACGGAATCGCCAAACGCCACATCAACTGCCCACTGGAATTGTTCGCATCATCGTCTAAAAGCAACAAAGTCGGCCGGGCCTTGCGGTTGCTCAGCGCTCTTTCTCGGGCTTGGGCAAGCGTCTCATCGGCATTGTCCGTCTGCAAACGAATACCGAGCGCATCAAATTCAGACAAACGCGATTGCCCACCGCCTGGAATCAAATCAAATCGGGTGCCATCTTCTAAAACCAAAAAGCGATCGCCGTTGGGGGCAACCTCAGTCCTTGCCCCTTGGGCGTTGATTACTGAATGCCAATCATCATTAAGCACGCGCGCAAAAACGCGTCCCAATTCGTCTGGATTGGTTGCTGACGGCTCAACAAAAACCACTCGGTTACCCGCATCTAGCTCAATAAAATCACCAGCCGTGACTTGTGAGATGTCTGAGCGCAAGTCAAAGCGCGCGCGGTAATCCTCAATTTGTTGGTGCGACCAAGGCGAGGCAAAAAGGGTGAGCGAGGCCACCACCAGTGAAATCGGGATCGACAACTTTAAAATCGGCGAGATCCAAGCCGTCAAAGACAGTCCGCTGGCAAACCATACGACCATCTCAGACTCTCTATAGCTACGAGAAACCGTGGTCAACACACCGATAAAAAGCGACAACGCAATAATCGTAGGCAGTGCGGCAATGGTTGTCAGCGCCGCTAAGCCCATGACCACATCAGCGCCAATGATGCCTTTGGCCGCTTGACCCAACAAGCGCACGAGCACGATACTGAGCCACACAACAATCACTGTGGAGAAAACCACGCTGGCGTTGCTGGCCACTTCTGAAATCACCGCTCGTTTGAATAGAGACATGAGCCGAATAAATGCGGGATAATGGAACAATAAGGAATGGGGCTGTCACTGTCGGGCATGACCCACGGATTCACGACAGCCAAACGTCACTCAAAGAGAGAGTTAAGCACATGGAATTTAGCACACAGAGTACTCAAGCCATTCACCAAGTCAAGACCTCTGCGCTGGTGGTTGGCGTTTTTTCAGATGGACAACTGTCAGTGGCCGCTGACATTATTAACCGCGCCAGTGACGGCGCCATCAAAGCGGTGGTGGGCCAAGACTTCTTAGGGACCGTCGGTGAGACGTTGGTGCTACGTCATCTTTCAGGTGTGCGCGCCCTTCGAGTGGTGTTGGTCGGTCTTGGTAAACAAGCTGACTTTAACGTCAAAACTTTTGCCAAAGCCGAACAAGCTGCTGCGCGTCAATGCATCAGCCTTAGGGTCGCTGACGCTTGCAGCGCGTTGTTGTCACTGGCCTGCCCGGGCAGCGATACACGCCAACGCGCGCGCCTTAGCGCCCAAGCGCACTGGCAAGCCGCCTATTTTTATGACGCCACCATTGGCAAGCCTGATCCTGCGCGCAAACCAAAATTACGCAAAGTAACCGTGCTTTGTGACAAAGCAGAAGACAAAGCCGTTGCTTTGGGCCTTTCTGAAGGCGATGCGCTGGGACAAGGCATGTCGTTGACGCGTACCTTGGGTAACCTGCCCTCCAACATCTGCACACCCACCTACTTGGGCAATCAAGCGCGCGCGCTGGGTCGTCAATTCAAAAGCCTGAAGGTTTCCGTCCTAGAGAAAAAACAGATTGAAGCCTTGGGTATGGGCTCCTTTTTATCGGTTGCCCAAGGCAGCGCCCAAGCCCCTAGATTTATTGTGATGCACTACAAAGGCAGTGGCATGGCCAAAGCCTCTGCCAAGCCCAAAACAGGCCAAGCCAATGGGCCGATCGTTCTGGTGGGCAAGGGCATCACGTTTGACACTGGCGGCATTTCAATCAAACCGTCAGCGGCCATGGACGAGATGAAATATGACATGTGTGGTGCCGCTTCGGTGTTTGGCGTCATGCTCGCTGTTGCCAAACTAGAGTGGCCAGGTGAGTTAATCGGCTTGGTGCCAGCCTGCGAAAACATGCCCAGTGGCAATGCGATCAAACCAGGGGATGTGGTTACTAGCATGTCTGGCCAAACCATTGAGATTCTCAATACCGATGCCGAAGGCCGTTTGATTCTGTGTGACGCCCTGACCTATGCCGAGCGTTTCAAGCCATCCACCGTGATTGATATTGCCACGTTGACTGGCGCTTGCATCGTGGCGCTTGGCTCGGTCAATACCGGTCTTTTCTCGCCCGATGACGCGCTTGCCGACGAACTCGTGGCCGCCTCACGACGCGCACTCGATCCCGCCTGGCGCTTACCCGTCGAAGACGAATATCAGGACGCACTGAAATCAAACTTTGCCGACATGGCCAATATTGGTAACGCTGGACCCAAGGGCGGCGCCGTGACAGCGGCCTGCTTCTTAGCACGCTTTGCCAAAGCCTATCGCTGGGCACACTTGGATATTGCCGGTACTTCGTGGCTCAGTGGCCCACAAAAGGGGGCAAGCGGTCGCCCTGTTCCCCTATTGCTGGAGTTCCTTTTAAACAAAACCCAAGGTGGAGCCTAACCGTTGTTAAGGGTTGACTTTGCCTTCGGGGCCCACGACCGTATTGCACAGGCTGTGCGCACGACTGAGCGTCATGTCAGCAAAGGCACACCCTTGATGGTGTTTTGTGATGACGAGCAACGCCTTGAACGATATGATCAACAACTGTGGGCACTCGAAGATACGGCCTTCGTGGCGCATGAACGACTCACGCCCCATGCGCTCGACGGCCTAAAGGTCTACCTCATCGACACGGTGTCTTGGCCCCTGCTGTCGGCCAAACTGGCAACCGCAGCCTACCAATCGGCATGGTTGCTAAACTTGGCCGACCAACTGCCTCCCGAACCACAAGCGCTGTCGCGTATTCTCGAGGTTGTTGGCCCTGAGGATGACGATCGTGAGAAAGCTCGCAAACGCTGGCGTCAATACCAGCAGTTGGGTGCTGATCTGCACTCACACCGTCTGACTTAAAAAAATCCCAAAAAAACCTTAAAACCATTTAAAAATCCGTTGGTTAACAGTGAATTCTCATCACATTGTGTGAACGATCGGTTAATCTGGCTGTCATAGTGAATTAATTCGTTGCTCGATAAGCATGAGATCAACCCCTACTTTGATGTTCGGAGAGTAAAACATGAGTGATTTTCGTCCTTCGTTGCCACGCGGATATGCTGGTGCAGGTACCAACGGTCAAGCTGTTCGCAATCAGGTCTTGCGCAACACTTATTGGTTGCTCGCCCTATCACTGATTCCAACCGTCATTGGGTCGGCAGTGGGTTTGTATTCTGGCCTTAATGAAATCATGGCCACAAGCCCTGGCATGACCACCATTATCTTTTTGGCCGGTGCTTTCGGTTTGATGTTTGCGGTCGAAAAAAATAAAAACAGTTCACTCGGTGTTGGACTGCTACTGTTGTTCACTTTCTTCATGGGCATCATGCTCTCGCGACTCTTGGGATTTGTCTTGGGAATGGGCAACGGTGCACAGTTGGTGATGGTCGCCTTCGGTGGCACAGCGGCGGTGTTTGCCACCATGGCAACACTGGCGAGCACCATCAAACGTGATCTCTCCGGCATGCAACGCTGGCTCTTTATCGGTGCGGTGGTCATCCTATTGGCAGCCGTTGCCAACATCTTTTTGCAAATGCCCGCCTTGATGTTGACTGTCTCAGTTCTGGCGGTTGGCATTTTTTCAGCTTTCATGCTGGTTGATCTACAGCGCGTGATCAATGGTGGTGAGACCAACTATGTCAGCGCGACACTGGCGATCTACCTGAGCATCTATAACGTGTTTGCTAACCTTTTGATGCTGCTAGGCATTTTTGGTGGTGATCGCGACTGATTGAGTCCCTTACCCGGGCACCCAAAAGAAAAGCCCCGCAAGGGGCTTTTCTTTTGGGTGCAGTCAGTCAAGCTATCCCGTTAACCCGACTGACAGACCACCACAAACATAAAGAACCTGCCCCGTGGTGTAGCCCGCCTTGGGATCCATAAACATGGCCACGGCGTGGGCAATTTCGTCGGGCCGACCGATTCGTGCCATAGGCACGGCGGCCTTCAGTTGGCGCGTTTGCTCCGAATCTTCAGGGTTCGCTGCCAGAAACAGCTCTGTGGCAATCGCACCGGGCGCAATCAGATTAACTGTCACGCCGTACTTGGCCAGCTCCAAAGCCCAGGTGCGAGTCATGCCGATGAAACCCGCCTTGGTGGCGCTGTAAACCGTGCGACCTATCTTGCCAAGGCCCGCACGACTGCCAATATTGACCACGCGACCCGAGCCCTGGGCTCGCATCGCAGGCACTAGGGCTTGCGTCAGTAGCATCGGCGCCATGAGATTGAGGTTAACCATGTCTTGCACCTGGTGAGGGGTCACGTCCTCAAGGGCAGCGACGTGAATCATGCCCGCATTGTTAACCAAATGCACAATCTCGCGTTTGGCAGTCCAGTGCGTAATCGCCTCTTTGGTGGCTTGCGGACTCATCAAGTCAACCGATTCGAATGTCTCACCAGACAATGTCTGCGGATTTGGTGTGCGACTGAAGTTCAGCACGTCGAAGCCATCGCTTAGCAATCGCTCCACAATCGCGCGTCCGATGCCACGACTGCCGCCGGTGACCAATGCCAATGGTTTGCTCATGATAGTCCTCTGATTGGAAGGGATGCGCCGATCTTAACGCGTGGCGACACTGACGCAAACCGATTTGAGCCGTGTTGACACCACCATAGAACGAATAGCGCTGATAGGGCGCCTCTATAGTAAGATCAAAAAGCCGTATTTCAGTGCCGCACCAAAATCATAACAACCAGCTAGGCCAATGGGGAGAGCATCAAAAATGTCACGATTCAAGCAACGACCAGAAGGATCAACCTGGGGTGATTTTGGGCCAGACGATGAGCTCGGTCGCTTAAATTTACTGACAGAGAAAAAAGTGCTGCAAGCCGCCGCTGAGATCAAGGTTGGCAAGGTTTTCTGTTTGTCACTGCCGCTTGACTTGCCCGGTGGCAATGTACTGAATCCCAGACGCCACCCCCCGGTACTGTCAGCGACATATCGCGATGGTACGCCCTACATGAACATCGAAGCCTCTCGAATTCAGAAAGACGCCGTTGACGTCTTGTGTGACGATCAAGTGACCTTATGCATGCAATATTCAACCCAATGGGATGGTCTGTGCCACGTTGGCGCCATGTTTGATACGCAAAATGACGGCCAATTACGCAAGGTCTATTACAACGGCTTTGAGGCTGGTGTCGATGTTCATGGTGGCGAGCACGCTTCGGGGGCCCATGCCGACTGCTGCGGCGACGGGTCTTCTTTTGCTGAACGCTTGAGTGTGGCCAAATATGCTGAAAAAGGCATGCAAGGGCGTGGTGTCATGGTTGATTTGGCCCGTCACCTCGGCCTAGGCCGCACAGTTGTTGACGGCCAGACATTTATCAATCTCTTGAAAACCCAGAAGATCGCTGTCGAACCGGGCGATATGTTGGTGATGAGAACAGGTTTTGCCGAAACAATCATAGACATGGGCGGTCACCCTGACCATGCCATACTTGAGCAAACTGGAGCGGTCCTTGATGGTTCAGATGAGACTTTGCTTAATTGGATAACCGAATCGGGCATTGCCACGATTTGTTGTGACAACTACGCCGTTGAAGCTTATCCGGCCAAATCAACCTTCTCGATTTTGCCCTTACACCATCACTGTTTATTTAAACTCGGCGTGCCCTTGGCTGAGCTCTGGTATTTGAAAGAACTGGCGCAATGGTTGCATGACAACAAGCGGCATCACTTCATGCTAACCGCCCCACCGCTGCGTTTGCCAGGCGCTGTTGGCTCACCCGTGACACCGATCGCAACTGTCTAAGGTCAAGCGCTAATGTACAGCACCATTTACGAACAGATGCAGGCGCTGGCCAAATCTTGCCCCAATCAGTTAGCCATCGTTGAGCCCGATCGACAAACCACCTATTCGCAGCTCTTTGCTCAATCAGATCGACTAGCGGCCCATTTCAAAAAAAATGGCATGCAAGCTGGTGACCGTCTTGCCCTGTGGCTGCCCAACGGTATCGAATGGGTGCAGTGTTTTTTGGCGTGCGCCCAAATCGGCGTCACTGTTCTTTCTGTCAACACACGCTTCAAGAGTCATGAAGTGCAAGACGTCATTGAACGGGGACAGGCGAGGTGGTTGATTTTCTGGCCTGACTTCAAGGGCATTGCCTTTGACCAAATTTTGGACGATGTGCCTGCCTCGGTCATGACGCGATTGAAAGGTCAGCTGACCATTGACGACATTAGGCACTGCCTCAACACCCCCATTGATGCCGTCGCACCACATGGTGATCATGGGGTTCTAACATTCACCACCTCAGGCACAACCTCACTGCCCAAGTTTGTTCTACATACGCAGGCTGGACTCTTACGCCATGGTCATGCAATCGCCCAAGCCCTTGATTACGACCAAACATGCTGCATTTTGGCGAGTGCGCCGTTTTGCGGTGCATTTGGTTTTGCAACCTTAGCTGGTGGGCTTTTCAATGGTTACACCGTGGCCTGCGAAGCGGTTTCTGATCCAAATAGCCTCAGGGCACTGATCCGTAGCCACAGCGTTACCCACACTTACGCCAATAACGCCCTGATTTTGCAAATCCTACAAACCGCTGGCGATCATCACGATTTTGAAAGCTGCCGACTGTTTGGGTTTGCCTCTTTTGCCCCAGCGCAAGATGAATTATTTGATGCAGCCAATCGCTACGGCATCAAACTGACAGGTTTATACGGCTCAAGCGAGCTACAGGCGCTACAAGCCGCCCAGCCGACAGACGCCGCAGACGGTGATACAAGTGTCGTGCATCAACCCGGTGGGCGCTTGCTACATGATGACGCTCGCGTGCGAGCCCGTGACCCTGAAACGGGTCACTTGCTGGCTTTGGGGCAATCGGGAGAAATCGAGATCCTCACACCCTCACGCATGGCCGCCTACATGGATCAACCTGAGGCCACCCACGACGCCTTTACTGACGATGGTTATTACCGAACCGGTGATCTTGGCTGGTGTGTGAGCGAGCGCCAATTTGTGTTTCAAGCGCGTATGGGCGACTCGTTGCGATTGGGTGGTTTTTTGGTTAACCCAGCAGAGATCGAACAAGTGGTGCAAACCTTGCCAGGGATTACGGCTTGCCAGGTGGTTGCTGCACAGTGGCACCAAAAAATCGTCCCTGTGGCTTTTGTTTTAACGACAGGCCAAACAGTTGGTATGCCAGACCAATGGCAGGCCGAATGCAAGCGAAGACTAGCGGGCTTCAAAATACCGGTGCATTTCGAAGTGCTCGACGAATTTCCGACGGTGCTCAGCGCCAATTCCGTCAAAATACAAAAGCACAAGCTACGCGAAATGGCACAAGCGCTGCTGGACACCAAACCCTAAAAGAGAACCCCCATGGATGACACACTCTTTGATTTGCCTTTTTTTGAGGACTCACATCGAGAATTGGCACGCGAGCTGACAACCTGGGCCCGTGACAACTATCGTGATCGCGTTCACAGTGGTAACGTTGATGACGTGTGTCGCGCCCGTGTCGCGGCACTGGCTCAAGCCGGTTGGCTGCGTTATTGCGTGCCCGGCAATGCCGGCGGTGCGCTCGCCAAACTAGATTCGCGCAGCCTTTGCTTGATCCGACAAATCTTAAGCTACCACGATGGTTTGGCTGATTTTTCTTTTGCCATGCAAGGCTTGGGCAGTGGTCCATTGTCCCTGTTTGGTAGCGCCGAGTTACAGGCACAATATTTGCCTGACGTCGCTCAAGGTCGTCTGATCGCCGCTTTTGCATTGTCTGAACCTGACGCAGGCTCAGACGCTGCCGCCATGACCACGCGTGCTGTGCGTCATGGCGACAAATACCACCTGCACGGCATTAAAACGTGGATCTCAAACGCAGGCATTGCTGACTTCTACACGGTCTTTGCCCGCACAGAAAACGACGCTGTCGATGGTGTGACCGCTTTTGTGGTCAACGCTAACACGCCGGGTTTGACCGTTAGCGAGCGCTTCGAAGTGTGTGCCCCACACCCCATTGGCACATTGACATTCGATGACTGTGTGATTAATGCTAGTCAACGACTCGGCGAGCCAGGGCAAGGCTTCAAAGTGGCGATGCAAACTTTGGATGTGTTTCGCGCTTCTGTCGGTGCCACCGCACTGGGCTTTGCGCAAGCCGCCGCGGACATGGCCATGGACCGGGCACAACAACGCCCGATGTTTGGTGCGACCTTGGCTGATCAACAAATCACCCAAGCGGCCATTGGCGACATGCACACCGATATTCACGCGTCGGCTTTGCTGATATATCGAGCCGCCTGGCAACGTGATGTGTTGGGACAACGCACCACCAAATCGGCCGCCATGGCCAAGATGTTTGCCACTGAAGCAGCACAAAAAGTCATTGATCGTAACGTACAGATTCATGGCGGCTTGGGTGTCAAAGTTGGACACCCAGCTGAAATGCTTTATCGAGAAATTAGAGCACTACGAATTTATGAAGGCGCCACTGAAATTCAGCAAGTGGTGATCGCCCGAGAAACAATGCGTGAACACGCAAGAGGAGACAACACATGAATGGTTCACAAGCCATGGTAAAGACGTTACTGGCAGGTAACGTTGACGTTTGTTTTGCCAATCCGGGCACATCTGAAATGCACTTTGTGGCCGCCCTTGACCAAGCCACGGCAATGCGTTGTGTGCTGGGTTTGTTTGAAGGTGTGGTGACTGGTGCTGCTGATGGCTATTACCGCATGACCGGCAAGCCAGCGGCCACGCTTTTGCACTTGGGCCCAGGCTTGGGTAACGGCTTGGCTAACTTGCACAATGCCCGCAAAGCACGTTCAGGTATTGTGAACATCATTGGTCAACACGCCTTGGATCACATCCATAACGATGCGCCACTGAATTCGGATGTTGAAGCCGTCGCTCGACCCATGTCCCATTGGGTCAAAACCACTGTTTCTGCTGCACTCGCCCCGATGGACACGGCTGAAGCCATTTCTCAAGCCTGCAGCAGCCCAGGTCGCATCGCCTCGCTGATTCTGCCCGCCAATTGTGCATGGGAAGACTCGGATCCGGGACACTACAGCACTGAACCGGCCCGGGCAGCGGCTGCACCACTGGCCGAATCGATCGAGGCAATGGCCAAACTACTCAGTAATAAATCAAGAGCAGCCAACACTGTTTTACTGCTTGGTGGCGGCGCCATGATGGCGCGATGCACATGGTTAGCGGGTCAGATTGCCGCACACACGGGCTGCAAAATCATGGCTGAGCCACGCACAGGGCGGTTGGAACGAGGTCTTGGGCGGGTGAACGTCAAACCCATCCCCTTCTCAGTGGACAATGCGGTGGCAGTTCTCAAAGAGGCGAAAGACATCATCATGGTCGGTGCAACGGTACCGGTTGGTTTTTTTGCTTATCCAGGCAAACCACGTCTGATGGCACCACCTGATTGCACCGTTCATACCTTAGCAACACCAGGTCACGATTTGTTCGCGACCCTTGATGCCCTATGCCAAGCCGTCGGCGCCAGCAAAGCAACACCGGCCCAGTTATCAGATAGCGCACTTGCCGGTGGCTTTGAAGATGGCGCACCTAACGCTGGCAATATTGGTCGGGTACTGGTGGGTGCCATGCCTGAGCATGCCATCTTGGTTGACGAGGCCGTCACCTCTGGCCGTCAACTGGCTGACACCATCCCATTTGCCCCTGCACACGACTGTATTGATATTACGGGCGGCGCCATTGGGTTTGGATTGCCAGCAGCCGTCGGAGCGGCTATCGCGGCACCGGAACGACGGGTGATTGCCTTGGTCGGTGATGGCAGTGCCATGTACACCATACAAGCGCTATGGACCATGGCGCGCGAGCAGCTCAATGTCACCACGGTGATTTTTGACAATCGCTCTTATCGAATCTTACGCGGCGAACTGGCCAACATGGGCGGCCCTGCACCAGGTGTCAATGCGGCCCGAATGCTAGACCTTGATCAACCCGACTTAGACTGGGTATCAATGGCCAAAGGCCATGGCGTGCCGGCCGTTCGCGTTGATTCCTTGTCTGGCTTTGACCAAGCGTTACGCCGTGCCAACGCCACGCCTGGTCCGAGCCTGATCGCACTGCGAATGGAAAGCTGATATCAGGACCACTTAGGACCAACGGAGACACCAAACCATGAAATGCTATTGCGTAACTCAATTCCATGAGCCACTGCAAATGCTTGAGCAGCAAAAACCAGTCCCCACTGGGGCTCAAGTTTTACTCAAAACCCGCGCCGCGGGCGTTTGCCACAGCGACTTACACATCTGGGAAGGTGGTTACGATTTGGGCCACGGCAAGCGCCTTTCAATCACTGATCGAGGTATCGAGTTGCCGATCACCATGGGGCACGAAGTCGTGGGTACCGCCATATCCTTAGGTCCCGATGCCACGGGGATAAACCTGGGTAAAAACTACTTGGTGTTTCCTTGGTTGGGCTGTGGCGATTGCGTCGTTTGTGCGTCAGGGCGAGAAAATTATTGCGCCAAACCCCGCTCTATCGGTGTCTACCAAAACGGCGGCTACGCAGATCATGTCCTTGTGCCCGATAGCCGATATTTGTTGGATATCGGTGATCTCAATCCCGCTCAAGTCGCTCCCATCGCCTGCTCTGGCTTGACCACTTTCAGCGCAATCAAGAAACTCGATACTGCCATCTATCAGAAATCACCCATTGTGATCATGGGCGCTGGCGGCTTGGGGTTGATGTGCCTGCAAATATTAAAAGCCATGGGGGGTGCCGGTGCCATTGTGGTCGATATTGATCCAGCCAAACTCAAGGCAGCCAAAGAGGCTGGCGCACTGGCCACCATCAACGGCAACGATCCAGATGCGTTAGCACAAATCCTTAAGGCCAATGGCAACCAAGCCATTCCAGCTGTGATTGACTTGGTCGGCTCAACCCAATCCACTGAGCTCGGTTTTAATGCACTCATCAAAGGTGGTTCCTTGGTTATTGTCGGCTTTTTTGGGGGTGCTGCCCCTTGGTCACTGGCCCTGATACCGATGAAAGCCATCAGTATCTTGGGTAACTACACGGGATCATTGGGAGAGCTAAAGGAGCTCTTGGCACTGGTTAAAAGCGGTCAGGTCAAACCCATTGAGGTCAGCGAACACCCACTGTCAGAGGCATCAAATGTGCTGGCCGCTTTGGGTGCTGGCAAAGTCATAGGTCGTGCGGTTCTGGTGGACTAGAGAGCCTGCGCAGACTCAAAAGAACCTGCCGACTTAGCAAGGCAGACCCGGGCACATGCTCGAGGATCTGCTCTTGCAGCATCGTTTTTAATTGTGCGGCCAGACTTGAATCAGCAAAGTCTGGCATGGGACCTGACAGCCCATAGCCGATCTCTCGCAACAGCACCCATTCGAACTGACGCAATACCGCCGCTGTTGCCCGACCTCGCGCCAAATGGCCGAGCTCGGCGAGTTGACTGAGTGCTTGGGCGTAAGCATCAAACAAAATGGGATGCGCGTCCTCAATCGCAAGCAGCTTGAGTAGCAGCTCGTTCATGTACCAGCCCGACATCAGCACTGAGCCAGGCATTGGAATAATTGACACCACCTCGGCCTGGGTCAGTGTTTTGATTTCAGCCGCACCCGACCATGAGAGCGACAACGGCTGAAAAACCATCAGCACAGAGCGTAGGCCGGAATAAGGACGTTTGGCACCTTTGGCCACAAGCGTGACAATGCCATGCTCACGACTGAAGGCTTTAACAATTAAGGATGTTTCACGCCATGGCACGCTGTGCAGCACAAAGGCGGAAGCTTCGGCGATGCGAGTGGTTCGTCGACTCATGGCGTCCTGACCCTAGAGGGTCTAATCGTAGCCGAGTTCACGCAAGCTACTTTCGCGGTCAGACCAACCCTTTTTGACTTTGATGTAGACCTCAAGGTGAACGGACTTTTCCAGTAACTCAGCAATATCGACTCGTGCTTCAGTGGCAATGCGCTTCATGTGCATGCCCTTGGCCCCCAACAAAATGGGTCGGTGGGTTTCACGCTCAACAATCACGCAAGCCGAAATTCGAGCCCGATCATCAGACTCTTCCCATTGCTCAATCACAACCGTACAACCGTAAGGCAACTCGTCGCCCACCAGTCGGAATATTTTTTCTCGAATCAGCTCAGAAACCAGAAAGCGCACAGAACGATCCGTAAACATTTCCTCATCGAACATCGGCTCGTTTTCGGGCAAGTATTTGGCAACCTCATCAAGCAAGGTCTCAAGTTGCACCTTTTTGACAGAACTCACGGGCACGACAGCCGTAAACGGGTGGCGAGCGGCGACCTCACCCGCGAAAGGAAACAATGCATTTTTGTCTTTAAAAAGATCGACCTTGCTGATGACTAAAATGACATGTCGACAGTGACCCAACATCTCCAGCAAGGTGGCATCCGCCGTCGTCCACTTGCCCGCCTCGACCACAAATAAAACCACATCAACATCAGAGAGGGTTTGACTGACGACACGATTCATCATTTTGTTCATCGTCCCGCCATGACGCATCTGAAAGCCTGGCGTGTCTACAAACACAAACTGCTCGCGAGCGCGGGTAAAAACACCGTGAATACGGTGCCGGGTCGTCTGAGCTTTGCGTGAAACAATCGAAACCTTGGCGCCGATCAGCGCATTCATCAACGTGGATTTACCCACGTTTGGACGCCCAACCACTGCCACAAATCCACAACGGTAAGGCGATAGTGCATCAATCATCTGGCATCCTGTGAAACGGCAACGGGCAAACTCAACTGAGCAGCTTTGCGCGCACGCTTGACTGCCTTACGGCCTGGCCCAGGCTTTAACTGCATGGCTTTCTCTAATGCTAACTTTGCAGCGGTTTGCTCTGCGGCCCGGCGACTGGCACCGACCGCTTGAACACGAATATCAAGTTGGCCAATATCACAAGTCACTTCGAACTGTTGGCTATGCGCTGCGCCATGAGTCGCTAAAACAGCGTAAGCCGGTAACGCCATTTTATGAGCTTGCAAAAACTCCTGCAGCAGGGTCTTCGCATCCTTACCAATGGTCTGCGGGTCAACCGAGGCTAGTACGGGCTCGTAGAGGCGGTGAATCACCGCCTGCGCCCTCTCAAAGCCACCATCCAAAAAGATAGCGCCAAGGATGGCTTCGAGGGTATCAGCTAAAATCGAGGGGCGTCTGAAGCCACCACTTTTGAGCTCACCTTCACCAAGCCGAAGGTATTGGGATAAGCCTAGTGTTTGCGCAATATCGGCCAGAGCAGCTTGCTTAACGAGGTTTGCCCTAACACGCGACAAGTCGCCTTCATCTAACTTGCTGTAGCGGTGAAAGAGAAGAGCTGAAATTGACGTGCCAAGCACGGAATCGCCAAGAAACTCCAAGCGTTCATTGTTTTTTGCACCGAGACTTCGGTGCGTGAGCGCGAGCTCCAGTAGCGCCTTGTTCTCAAAGCTATAACCCAGTACTTGTTCTAGAGGTGTCGCAGACATCAATCAATACCCGTTAACACGGGTCACCCGGTGGTCGTTAACTATCAATGAAAACGACCAATTCGACCCGGTTCAGAAAAATTCATCCAGATAAAAAATGCTTTACCAACAATGTGTGACTCGGGCACGAAGCCCCAAAATCGACTGTCCAAACTATTGTCGCGATTGTCACCCATCATAAAGTATTCACCCGCTGGTACGGTGCAAACAATGCCGTCAGCGCGATAAGTGCAGTTATCCCGATATGGAAATCGCCAAAAAGGCCTTAACTCCTGCCTTGTTCGCATATCTACTAGTATTTTATTGTCAACTTCGCCCAAGCTTTCAATGAACTGCGCAGTGTAAACAAGACGATCTGGCTCAAAAAAGTCACCATCACGCTGAATCGGCACTTCTTTCCCGTTCAAATAAACCCTTTTGTTGATATAGGCCACCTCATCACCTGGCAACCCAATCACCCGCTTGATATAGTCAACCTTAGGGTCAACGGGATAGCGAAACACCATGACATCGCCCCGTGCCGGTTTTCCAACCGGTATCAACTTGTCATTCAAGATCGGTAAACGGATACCGTAAGTGAATTTGTTGACCAGGATCAAGTCACCGGACTGCAGTGTCGGCAACATCGATCCCGATGGGATTCGGAATGGCTCGACAATAAAAGAGCGCAATACAAAAACAAACAAAATAACTGGAAAAAAACTGGCGCCATACTCAACCCACCAGGGCCGCTTGTCAGTGGAAGCTCTTTTCTGACGCAGAAAAAGACGGTCAACCAACCAGACAAGTCCAGTGACCAACAACGCAACAAAAAGAATTAAAGAGAAATTCCAGCTCATGGGCGTTGCGATCCTCTGCGGAAAGTTAGATTCTTCATAGGAGCATGTTACCTGTCATCAACTTGCAAGATCGCCAGAAAAGCTTCTTGAGGAATCTCGACACTGCCGACTTGCTTCATCCGCTTCTTGCCAGCTTTTTGCTTTTCAAGCAATTTCTTTTTACGACTGACATCACCGCCATAGCACTTGGCCAAAACGTTCTTGCGCAGCGCTTTAACGTTTTCACGGGCAATGATTTCAGCGCCGATAGCGGCTTGAATCGCGACGTCATACATTTGACGGGGAATCATTTCACGCATCTTAGCCACCATTTCACGGCCACGATAACGGGCGTTTGATCGATGGCAGATTGTCGAGAGCGCATCGACTCGGTCGCTATTGATCAACACATCGACCCTGACAACGTCTGAAGCGCGATATTCTAAAAACTCGTAATCCATCGACGCATAACCACGTGATACTGATTTCAGCTTGTCAAAAAAATCAAGAACGATTTCCGCCAGTGGAATCTCGTACTTCAAGTGAACTTGCCGACCGTGGTAACTCATATCAATCTGTGCGCCGCGCTTTTGATTACACAGCGTCATCACTGGCCCCACATATTCTTGGGGCATAAATAGCGTCACAGAAACAATCGGCTCTCTAATCTCGGTTAGCTTACCGACCTCGGGCATTCTTGATGGGCTTTCGATGCTGATAACTTCTCCGTCATTGAGCTGAATCTGGTAAACCACGGACGGCGCCGTGGTAATGATGTCCATATCAAATTCACGCTCTAGCCGTTCTTGCACGATTTCCATGTGCAAAAGGCCTAAAAACCCGCAGCGAAAACCAAAACCCAAGGCTTGTGACACCTCAGGTTCGTACATGAGTGCCGAGTCATTTAACTTCAGCTTTTCCAAAGAATCACGCAGTTGGTCATACTCACTGCTTTCGACGGGATATAGCCCGGCAAAAACCTGCGGCTTAACCTCTTTAAAACCTGGTAACGGTTCGAGTGCCGGGCGCGACGTGTGTGTAATCGTGTCACCCACTTTGGCATCTTTAAGCTCCTTGATGCCTGCGATCACGAAACCCACTTCCCCAGCCGAAAGCATGGTTCGCGGCAGCGATTTCGGGGTGAACACACCCAGTTGTTCACAAGCATGAAGAGCGCCAGTGGCCATGAAACGGATTTTGTCTTTTGGCTTTAGCGTGCCATTGACAATACGAACCAACATCACCACGCCAACGTAATTGTCGAACCATGAGTCCACAATTAAGGCCTGCAGCAGCGCCTCTGGATCGCCCTTGGGTGCTGGCACCTTAGCCACAATGGCCTCGAGGATTTCATCGATACCCAAGCCGGTCTTCGCACTCGCGGCGACAGCGTCTGAGGCATCAATGCCGATAACATCCTCAATTTCCGCCCGCGCACCCTCAGGATCAGCTTGCGGCAAATCCATTTTATTGAGAACGGGAACAACCTCTACGCCCAACTCGATAGCGGTGTAGCAGTTGGCAACTGTCTGGGCCTCAACACCTTGAGAGGCATCAACCACGAGGAGCGCCCCTTCGCACGCCGACAGTGAGCGACTCACTTCATACGAAAAATCAACGTGCCCTGGCGTATCGATCAGGTTGAATTGGTAGTCTTTTCCATCCTTGGCACGATATACCAGCGATGCCGTTTGCGCCTTGATGGTGATGCCCCGCTCACGTTCGATATCCATTGAATCGAGCACCTGGGCGGACATTTCACGACCCGCCAAACCACCACAGGTCTGTATCAAGCGATCAGCGAGCGTAGACTTGCCGTGATCAATATGAGCAATGATCGAAAAGTTACGAATGTGCTGCATAAAATCCAATCAAACTTAAATGAAATCCGTCTTGTTCAGCAGACGGTTGGCCGGTAAAGCACCGGGTGGCTTTGTCTCACTAAAAAACAAGAGGGCGCTTGACGCGCCCCCCTGCCGCATTGAATTAGCCTTATTTTAGCCTGACAGCGAGTTAACGTTTCGGTCTCACCAAAACCCACTGGGCCTGACCGTTGCGCTGCACCATCATACCAACTGGCTTGCCTTCGCCAGCCTTTTTAACCAAATCAACAAACTGCTTGGCCGAGCTCACCTCAGTATTACCCACGGTCAACACAATATCGCCAGCAACAATACCAGCGCTCGCACCAGCATCAGCCGACTCAGTCACTCTAACGCCTTTTTCAATCTTCAGATCAGTGCGCTCCTTGTCGGTTAAATCAACCACCGTCAAACCAAGTGCTGTCAGTCCTGCGACGGGCGCGGGCGTGGCTGCAGCTGCCGCTTGAGGCTGCTCTGCTGAAGGCGTTTCGCCAACTTTAACCATCAAGGTAACGGGTTTGCCACGACGCCACACTTCCATCTCAACTCGCTGACCGGGCTTGGTAGCACCCACCACGCGCGGGAGATCAGACCATTTCGCAATTTTTTTACCACCAAACGTCAAGATAATGTCACCCGCTTTAAGGCCAGCAAGATCTGCCGGGCCATCCGGTTCCACGCGGCTGACCATGGCCCCAGACTGATTCGATAAGCCACTGGCCTCAGCCACGTCTTTGTTTACTTCACCGATTTGCACACCGATTCGACCACGAACAACTTTACCGTTGGTTTTAAGCTGATCAGCAACCAGCATGGCTTCATCAATCGGGATTGCCAATGAGATGCCCATGAAGCCACCGCTTCGCGACACGATCTGTGCGTTAATGCCCACCACTTGGCCAGACATGTCCAACAAAGGACCGCCAGAATTACCTGGGTTGACGGCCACATCCGTTTGAATAAAAGGCAAATAATCGCCCGTTTCACGACCAATTGCGCTGACAATACCGGCCGTCACCGTGGCTTGCAAGCCAAAGGGCGAACCAATCGCCAAAACCCACTGACCTTTCTTGAGGTTTTGAGCGCTGCCGATTGGGAGTGTCACCATGTCAGTGGCATCAATTTTAAGCAACGCAACGTCGGTGCGCGCATCGCTGCCAACAACAACCGCTTTGAATTCTCTGCCATCAGTCAGGGTCACAAAAATCTCGTCAGCCCCATCAATCACGTGATGATTGGTAAGGATCGAGCCGTCCTTTGTGATGAAAAAACCTGATCCAACACCACGGGGCACGGAGCGTTGTTCGGCCTCAGGTGCTGGTTCACCGCGTTTTTGCTCTGGTGCACCACCGGGCGGCTGAAAATCTGGGCCAAAGAACCAACGAAACATTTCGTAAGGGTCTTGTCCTGAGCGACCTCGACCATTAACCGTGGCAGTGGTTCTAATGTTCACCACTGCCTCATCAGCTTTTTCAACAATACCGGTAAAGTCGGGCAGTCCTGCCGTGTTGGCAAGCGCCTGCTGCTGCATACCCAAAAATGACATCGCCAGGAAAGCGATCGACATCAACATAACGCGCCAAAGTGATTGCTGTGACTGCTGTGACTGCTGTGACTGCTGATGGGTCCGCGCAAGCAGAAAGGAAGATACGGCATAGCGATTAGGCATATTCAAACTCCGTTTTAGTTTTTATTTGCGATAAAACGTGCGTTACTGGCTCGCAGAGACATCGCGACGGCTGATCGATTGCGCCAGCATATGAATGCTTTGAGCGGGCACTTCACCCACCACCACAACCCAATACTCACCGACTTGTTTGCCGTACAAATTGATCGAACCTAAGCGACTGGCTCCCTGCCATTGATGTTGAGACAAATTCTGCTGATAAGGTTCAATAAAAACTGAGACACTGGCCAAACCGTCGGTCAAAATCATTTGATTGACCATTCGACCATCGTTAAAGGTACGTTGCAATTGCATGACAGGCTTAAAACCCGGTGGTTGCTCATAATCCCAACCCAAAGCATGAAAATCAATCGTCTCTTGCTTTTGATTAACCTCTTGCCAGCCATCAGTGGACCAACTAGGGGCTAACTCATCGTCGGCGATGGCATGCCCAATTCGAACTTGGTTAAAAGCGATCTGCTCCAACACACTGCCATCAGCTTGCAGCAGCTGTGCTTTTAGTAACAGCCCTGTCTGCACATCAGCACAGAATTGGTAGCGAGGCCGGTGATCGTCTTTGGGAACGATGTCGACCATCAAACACTGCCGCCCAGCAACTCGATTCGGTTTAGACGCCAACAAAACATCATAGAATTCTGAGAAATGAGACAGCTCACCCATCAATAGCGCTGGGAATCGCTCTTGCCGCTGCAACTCATTAACCACCATTTTCTGCTCAGGTATGTAGCACCTGACGGCATGATTGACCCGCAAGTACTCCCTAGGGCTGTTGTCGAGGACCTCAATGATTTCTTCTTCTCGATCATCAACAAAACGGTGCGTCATCCGAAAAGAATGCACAACACCATCGCGCTGCTGAGAGAATACCCCTTGGTAATTCAGTCGCTTGGCTGCTGATTGGATCCCTTCGAGAAGCGATTTGGCGTCTTCGGGGGACTGCACAACCGCATCAGTGCCTCTGGCGTGAACCACTGAGAAACCCATCATGACCAAAGTCATGACGGCCAGGCAAAGAGCACGTGCAAATCGACCTGCCCCAAACAACTGCCGCCAGTTGCCACTCGCAGGGTCATGCGCGAGTTTCATCGATCGACCCCTGGCTCAAACGATGCTTGACGCACCGCAATCGGCCCAGAGAACTGTCTGTGCGCGTTGGCATAATCAGAAACGATTGCGCCGTCCACCGATGGCTGAGTCTGCACCGTCGGCGTGGCCACAACCACAACATCATCGAGCATCAACAGCGGCTGAGCGACCCACACCACAGCGGCGACCGCAGCGGCCATGGCCAAGCTAGGCCACGAGAACCATTTCGACCAGGCGCTGGGTCTGGCTGCACGTTGCGATAGCGACGTTGCCTGACGATCTTGACCCTTATCCACGGCCAGTTGATGCGCTGGCTCTCTTTGAAGTGCGGCCGAAAGCCGCGCTGAAAATTCGGCAGACGGGCTCAGGGCACGTGCAGAGGGTTGCACGAGCGAATCAGAAATTAAGGCATAAAGCGCCCAGTCCTTTTTGTGCTCAAGCGGATCAAGATCAGTTGCTAGCGGCGAGGCGCTTGATAACAGCTCGGTATCAGATTGCTCAAACTCACCATCAAAATAGGCTGAAATCAACTCCAATCGATCCAGGGTTTGAGGTTCAGCGGCATCGGGCGTGATGTCGTTTGATACTGCTGATAGGGGGTGTGTCGGTGTCTTATGCATGTCAGTTATTCCTTACCATCGCCGATCGCCTTGGTGATCGATCATTGGGCGCAACTTGGTGGCAATTGCTTCGCGCGCCCGAAAAATACGTGATCGCACCGTTCCGATGGGGCATCCCATTGCCTGCGCGATCTCTTCATAGCTCAATCCCTCAATCTCTCTTAGTACAATGGCCGTTCGCAGTTCGGCTGGTAACGCTTGAATCGATTCATTAACCGACTCAGCAATCTCTCGACTTGCCAACAACGATTCAGGCGTGTTGTTGTCTGTTAGGTTGTCAATCTCGTCAAAAGTTTCACCATCTTCGGATTGATGCAAACTTGGCGAGCTCGGGCGCCGAGATTGCGAGGCCATCCAATTGCGAGCGGTATTGATGGCAATTCGGTAGAGCCACGTATAAAAAGCACTGTCACCGCGAAACTGTGGCAACGCCCGATAAGCCTTAATAAAAGCCTCTTGCATCACATCTTCAATTTCAGATTGGTCTCGCAGCATGCGCGACAACAATCGCAGTATTTTTCTCTGGTACTTTAAAACCAACAAATCAAAGGCGGCTTTGTCCCCTGCCTGCACCCGGGCAACCAACTTGGCATCGACATCGCGTTCGCTCATGCTTGGCCTCTAATCAGCCAATTCACAAGAACATTTAACCGCCGGTATTGCTCAGGCTCAAACTGCTCCTCCCAAAGCGTCAATCGCCGCAGCGAAAATCGGTGATTTTTATGTGCTTGGCAAAGCAAGGTGATCCCAGCCCAATGGCGAATCACACCTTGCAGCTGAATCGGCGATGAACAGCCGACCATTTCAATACCCGCCTCAGTCACTCTTAAGAGATCATGGGATGGCAGGCCAGCGTTGCTATGCCGCCAAAAACAAAATCGCCAAAAAGCAAAGCCTACCAAAAACACAAAGCCCAGACCAAAAGACCAGGCATGGCTTAGCCCCAGGTAAAAACCAGAAAACAAGCCAGTCACCATCAGCAACAGAACCAGTCCGTCACGGGCACACTGAATGGATCGGGGCGCTACCGATAGCGCCCCTGTCACTGCCCAAGACCTTTTCTCAAGATCGATCAAAGTCAAACCCGCCGCACGGCCATTGAACCGTTCGTGCCCCCAAAACCGAAGGAATTCGAGAGCGCTACCTCGATGTTAAGGTCGCGCGCTTCGTTGGCGCAGTAATCCAAATCGCATTCAGGATCTTGATTAAAAATATTGATTGTTGGGGGTGACACTTGGTGATGCACCGCCAAGGTTGTGAACACCGCCTCGATTCCGCCCGCTGCACCGAGCAGGTGTCCTGTCATGGATTTGGTGGAGTTAACCACCAACTTCTTAGCATGGTCACCGAAGGCTAGCTTCAATGCCTCAGTCTCATTTTTATCACCCAAGGGTGTTGATGTCCCGTGGGCATTCACGTAACTGATGTCTTGTGGTGCGATGCCACCATTGCGCAAGGCCATTTCGATTCCACGCTTAGGCCCATCGCGGTCAGGCGCCGTGATGTGAAAAGCATCAGAGCTCATGCCATAGCCTGCAAGCTCACCATAAATTTTTGCACCACGGCGCTTGGCGTGCTCATACTCTTCAAGCACCAATACACCAGCACCCTCCCCCAAAACAAAACCATCGCGATCAACATCCCAAGGACGAGAAGCGGTCGTGGGATCATCATTGCGGGTTGACAACGCTCGCATGGCTGCAAAACCGCCAATGCCAAGCGGCGAGACCGTTGACTCTGTGCCACCAGCAATCATCACGTCAGCATCACCGTACTCAATTAGCCGACCAGCATCACCAATCGAATGCAAGCCGGTTGTACACGCGGATACAACCGCATACGACGGCCCTTTGAGTCCCAACATGATCGAAAGCTGGCCAGACACCAAATTAATCAGCGAGGCAGGCACAAAAAAAGGCGAAATTCGTCGCGCGCCGCGCTCTAAGTATTCTTTTTGAGTTTCTTCAATGCGTTGCAGGCCACCGATACCTGAGCCAACAATCACGCCCATGCGTTGTGCATTTTCTTCTGTTACTTCCAACCCGGCATCACGCCAGGCTTGAACGCCAGCAGCGATACCATAGTGGATAAACGTATCCATTTGCCGAGCTTCTTTGGCAGGCAAGTAGGCCGTTACGTCAAAATCCTTGACCTCACCGGCAATGTGCGCATTGAAGTCGGCGGGATCAAAGCGCGTAATACGCCCGATACCACTACGACCATTCACCACGTTATCCCACGCCGTCGAGATATCATTACCAACGGGGGACACGATACCAAGACCGGTGATCACGACTCGTCGCTTCAAGATTCACTCCTGACTAAAAACCGAAACAAAGGCAATGCAAAAAAAAAGACGGTTGATTCCGCTCGAATCAGCTTGTTTACAGCCTTTTCGGCCAAACCCACTGATACCAAGACGATCTCAACCGCCGGCTGGACTGTTCGAGTAAACAAACAAAGACCAACAGCCACTTTCAATTACTTCGAGTTGCTCTCGATGTAATCAATGGCCTGCTTGACTGTCGTGATCTTCTCAGCTTCCTCGTCCGGGATCTCTGTTTCGAACTCGTCCTCAAGCGCCATAACCAACTCGACCATATCGAGCGAGTCGGCACCAAGGTCGTCAAGAAAGGATGATTCGTTCTTGATCTCGGCTTCGTTAACGCCAAGTTGTTCAGCGACGATTTTCTTGACTCGCTGTTCGATGCTTTCCATTCGTATCTCCAGTAGGGGAAAAATCATTTTAATTATAGCCAAGCGCGGGCAGAAAAACTCACGCCATGTACATTCCACCATTTACGTGCAAGGTCGTACCCGTAATGTACTCTGCTTCTGGCGAAGCCAAAAACGTCACGGCATGGGCAATATCAGACGGCGAACCCAGCCGGCCAAGGGGAATCTGCCCCATAAGGGCGGCCGTTTGGTCGTCGCTCAATGCCCGTGTCATGTCTGTTTCAATAAAACCAGGGGCCACACAATTGACGGTGATGTTCCGGCTACCAAGCTCTCGGGCCAGCGCCCGCGTCATGCCTGCCACGCCAGCCTTAGCGGCGGCGTAGTTGGCTTGACCCGCATTGCCGCTTGAACCAACCACAGACGTGATGTTGATAATTCGCCCCCAGCGGGCCTTCATCATGGGACGCATCACTGCTCGACTTAAGCGAAACACGCTGCCTAAGTTGGTTTGCAGGACCGAATCCCACTCCTCGTCTTTCATTCGCATGGCCAAATTGTCGCGTGTAATGCCCGCATTGTTCACCAAAATGTGCGGGCCTGCCAATTCTTTACCGAGTGAATCAACCAATGCGCTAACCGCCTCTTGATCGTTCACGTCAAGCGCAACACCCCGACCGCCTTTGGCAGACAACCACTCGTGCAGCGCCTGCGCGCCTGCCACAGTGGTGGCGGTACCGACAACCGTGGCGCCTTTTTCTGCCAATGCCATGGCAATGGCGCGACCGATGCCTCGTGAGGCCCCTGTGACCAACGCCACTTTGTCTTTTAATTCCATTTCATTCGCTCCCCGCACTGTCTGCCGGTAAGTTTAACTATTATTTAGTGTTTCGATGGCGGCTTGCAGACTCGCAGGATCATTGACCGACAAACCTACCAAAGAGCCATCGATTCGCTTGACCAAACCACTAAGCACCTTCCCTGGACCACACTCAACGATGTGTGTCACGCCTTGATGAGCCATCGCTTGGATGGTCTGAACCCAACGCACTGGGTGCCAAGCTTGATCCACGAGTGCCTGCGAAATCGCAGCAGGATCCTGATGCATCTGCACATCCACGTTTTGGATGACGGGTATTTGAGGCACATTTAAGGTCACTTGGCTCAACGCCTGCGCCAAAACGGCGGCAGCGGGCTTTAAAAGACTGGCATGAAAAGGTGCCGAAACCGGCAATAGCACAGCCCTTTTGGCACCTGCTGCCTTGGCATTTTCCATGGCACGCTCAACAGCGGCTCGGTGGCCAGCAATCACCACTTGCGAAGGCGCATTGAAATTCACGGCTTCCACGACCTCACCTTGCGATGCTTGCTCACATACGGCCAAAACGGCATCATCCTCTAGCCCAAGAATCGCAGCCATGGCGCCCGTCCCAACTGGCACAGCCGCCTGCATGGCGTCAGCACGGATTCGGACCAAGCGCACGGCATCGGCCAAGTCGATCACACCAGCTGCCGTTAATGCCGCGTACTCACCCAAACTGTGGCCTGCCATGACTGACGGAACGGGGCCGCTGGCGGCACGCCAAGCTGCCAGTACGGCCAAGGACGCCGCCAACATGGCCGGCTGTGTGTTGGTTGTTAAGTTAAGTTGCTCAATTGGGCCGCGCGCGATCAACCCAGACAAGTCTTCGTTTAGCGCTGCATCGGCTTGTGACATAACCGCTTGAGCAGCCTGAGTATCAGCCCACACATCTAGCATGCCAACGGTTTGAGACCCTTGGCCAGGAAAAACAAAAGCAAATTTCATGTCACTTACTCCATGCAATATCGTGGTTACATGCGAACCACAACCGAACCCCACGTAAATCCACCGCCCACGCCTTGCAGCAACACCTCATGGCCCGCCTTAACCCGCCCATCGCGGCAGGCCGCATCGAGAGCCAACGGCACGCTTGCTGCAGAAGTATTGGCATGCTGATCCAGTGTGACGACAACCTTGTCCATCCCTGTACCAAGTTTTTTAGCCAGAAAAGAAAGAATTCTTAAATTCGCCTGATGCGGGATCAACCAATCTATCTGTGCAAGCGACAGCCCGGCTTCTTCGACGACCGAGCGGGCAGACTTTTCGAGCACTGAGACCGCTTGCTTGAAGACGGCTTGTCCATCCATGCGCAAAAAGGGATCGCCAGTGACCTGGCCATGGGTGACATTGCCTGGCGTGCAAAGGATGCCGGCCAAACTGCCGTCAGCGTGAAGCTGCGCGGCTCGAATCCCAGGCTCGTCGCTTGCTTCGAGCAAGACTGCGCCAGCGCCATCACCGAAAAGCACGCAGGTGCCACGGTCTTTCCAATCCAGAATATTAGAAAACACCTCTGCACCAATCACTAGCGCGCATTTCGCGCGCCCACAACGAATAAAGGCATCAGCAGTCGCCAAGGCGTAAACAAAGCCACTACACACCGCCTGAAGATCGAAGGCTGGCGCACCGTGATTGCCTAGTTTGGCTTGCACCAAGCAGGCCGTACTGGGAAACACCATGTCTGGTGTTGAAGTGGCCAAGATAATCAAATCAATGTCGTTGGCAGACTTTCCAGCTTGTGCCAACGCCCGTTTGGCCGCTTCGCAAGCCAAGTCGCTGGTCATCTCGCCTGCCGCGGCTAAGTGTCGCTGACGAATACCCGTTCTTGAAACAATCCATTCGTCTGACGTTTCAACACCGTTGAGCGCCAACTCAACGGCCAATGCCTCGTTGGTCACCACACGGGCTGGCAAATAACTGCCTGTGGCGCTAATTCGCGAGTAGATTCTGGCGTCTTTCATCATTTTTGAGTTACCGAAGTCAAAACAGTCTCACGGGCCTGAGCTTGCTCATGGGCGTGGCTCTTGGTGAGCCCGGTGATCGTCTCGGAAATTCGCTCAAGCAATCCGGTCGTCACAGCGTCATGTGCGCGCTCAAGCGCATACTTAAAAGCATACTCGTCGGCTGACCCGTGACTTTTGAAAACAACACCTTTAAGCCCAAGCAACGCCGCACCGTTGTGGCGCCGATTATCCACACGGCGACGAAATCGATTTAACACTGGCCGGGCCAACAAGCCCGCTAGCATGGTCAAAAAATTACGGTGAAATTCTTCTCGAATCATGCTGCCGAGCATATGCGATAGCCCTTCTACCGATTTAAGCAAAACATTGCCCACAAATCCATCACAAACAACCACGTCGACCGTGCCTTTGAAGATGTCATTGCCCTCGACATTGCCGACAAAATTCAATGAGCTGGCTCTTAGCAAGTCCGCAGCTTGTTTGACAATATCATTGCCTTTAATCACCTCTTCACCAATATTGAGCAATCCGACCGAGGGCAGTTCAGCACCATATCCTCGCTGCGCGAGGGCAGTACCCATGATGGCGAACTGCAACAAGTGTTCGGCCGAGCAGTCGACATTGGCGCCCAAGTCCAAAACGGTGGTGCTACCACCCTTTTGGTTTGGCAAAGCTGCGGCTATCGCTGGCCGGTCGATACCATCTAGCGTTTTGAGAACATACCGTGAAATCGCCATTAGTGCGCCAGTGTTACCCGCGGACACAAAAGCCTGAGCCCGTCCTTCCTTAACAGCTTGGGCGGCAACACGCATGGAAGAATCTTTTTTGCGTCTTAACGCAATCTCGACCGAATCCTCCATGGTGACCACTTCAGATGCGTGCAAAATCTCGAGACGATCACGAGCAATGCTAGGAAAACGGTGATGGTGCTTTTCAAGCTCGCGAACGATCTCATCCTGCCGCCCGACTAGGTGCAGGACAGTCGCTGGAAACTGTTGGGCGAATGCTAGCGCGGCCGGAATGGTGACTGGTAAACCAACATCACCACCCATGCAATCAATCGCTATATGAACAGGTGTGCTCACGGGGCCTTTGAGGGCATCAAATGCCCATAGCTCACGTCAAGTTCAAACTTACTCGTCGGCCTTCGTCTTCAGAACCTTACGACCACGATAAAAGCCGTTTGGGCTGATGTGGTGGCGCAGGTGCAATTCGCCTGTATTTGGCTCAATCGCTGTAGGCGGCGTCGAGATAAAGTCATGCGAACGGTGCATACCGCGCTTGGAAGGTGATTTCTTGTTTTGCTGAACAGCCATGATGACTCCTAAATTAGCGCAGATTGTAGCGCGCTATCAATCTAACAACATTCTAAAAAACAATATGTCGACTTTCATCGACCCTTTAATGCAGCGAGCGAACCAAACGGTGAAACCCGAGGTGTCTCTGGCTCTTCTTGCGCTGGCGACGCTGCAGCCGTACAGTTTTCGTGTTTAGGCACGTACGGCACTGCCAATATCAACTGATCTTCAATCAACTGCTCAATATCAAACCGCGGGTCGGCCACCAGCTCTTCAGGCGTCTGCGGATCAAATGGCTCGGCATCATTGGCATCATTGAGTGCACTTTCTTGACGAACCACGTCAAACAAGACCGACTCATTGACCGTGTAAATCAACGGCTGCATACATCGCTGACATGTCAGCAAGATTTGAGCCTGCACTTTCAGTACCACTTGAGGCTTACGCCCAAGCTGCATTTGTCCCGTCAATGAATACCAAACCACACCATTGTCTTGTTCGGCGGCAACGCTGACATTTCTGACTAAAGGCTGCTCTGGCAACCCCTCTAGCAATCTAACCAAACGCCGAATGGCAAATGCACCATCAACGTGCTGAGACTCTCTCGCAAAACGCCGTAAGTCGACCGTTTTGGGCATGCCCCATTGCGCAAGGCAAGCCATGCGCCAAGCACGGTCTTCATCCCAAGGACGAACCGCCTCAATCGGATCTACGGTCATAACGACAGTTCCACTATTACTTGCATCCGAGAAGAGGGTGACTGCGCACTTAGCACCTGAGCAGTCAAAGTTAATCCAACGCTTACTAGCATTCGCTTTGACTAGCAAAGCCCGTTATCATAACGCCAAAACCACCCCCAGAACAAATGAGCGTGTTGCAAACATCCAATCACCCCCTCTCTTTGATCCTCGCGTCGAGTTCGCGCTACCGCTCTGAAATGCTATCTCGCTTGGGTTTGTCCTTTATAACCGAATCACCAAACATCGACGAGCGGCGAAAAGTCGGGGAAACTCCCAAAGCAACTGCTCGTCGTTTGGCCCTGCAAAAAGCCCTAAAAGTTCTTTTGCATCAGCCTGATTCTGTCGTGATTGGCGCCGACCAAGTCCTTGATCTCGACGGCCACGCGCTGGGCAAACCCGGCTCGCATGAGGCCGCTGCTAAGCAATTGGCTCAATTATCAGGGCGAGCAGTGACTTTCTACAGCGCTTTAGCGGTTGTCTGCGCCTCGAGTCGGCAATTATCAGTTGTCGAGTGTCACGCGTTGTTTAAGCCTATAACCCCGAGCCAAATAGACCGCTACCTCAACATTGAACGCCCTTACGACGTGGCCGGCAGCGCGCGAGCCGAAGGCTTGGGCATTTCGCTGCTGGATAAACTCACCAGTGATGACCCCACAGCCATTATCGGCCTGCCACTGATTCAACTCACGGCCATGCTTTCGCGCGCCGGGCACAACCCTTTAAACCACCACGCATTGAGTCAACCATGACCGAGCCTCGCCCATCAGCGGCCACTACTGGCACCCTGCACCTGATTCCCGTCGGCCTTTCAGAGCAACCGATAAATAACTGGCTACCTGCCTCGGCGCAGCAAAAGGCCGGTGCGCTGGCGCACTACATCGCTGAAAACGCAAAAACCGCCCGGGCGTTTCTTAAGCAATTGAATCTGACACAACCCCTACAAGCGATCAATATTCACACCTTGAGCAGCAAGGCGGATGACACCATGATTCGTCAATGGCTGACCCCGCTTTTGCAGGGTGAAGACATGGGGTTGGTTTCAGAGGCGGGGTGCCCCGCCGTGGCTGACCCTGGCGCGCGTGTTGTCGCCCTCGCCCATCAGTTAAAAATCACGGTCAAACCTTGGGTAGGGCCATCATCAATTGTGTTGGGTCTGATGGCCAGCGGACTCGAAGGCCAGCGATTTGCTTTTCACGGCTACGCGCCTGTGAAGCCTGACGCCAGAAAGCTACAACTCAAGCAATGGGAACAAATCTCACAGCGACAAAAACAAAGTCAGCTGCTAATTGAGACACCTTACCGAAATGTCGCCATGTTTCAAAGTCTGATTGAGACACTGGCGCCGCAAACACGACTTTGCGTGGCACGCGACCTAACAGGCGAACAAGAATGGGTCAAAACACGCACCATTGCCGATTGGCGCCGTCAACCGACGCCGGACTTGGCTAGTTGGCCGACGCTTTTTTTGTTTCAGGCCTAAATCGAGCAATCAGCCTAGGGCCAACCAACCGCCACGCCAACAAAACCAGCAACACAGCGCCATAAACCAAAACCTCTGCGTAGTCGTTTTTACCTGACTTATGCCACCAGTAGTGGAGTATGACCAGCGCACCGATCAGATAAATCAAACGGTGCAATCGCTTCCAGCGCTTACCAAGCCCTCGCATGGCCCATTGGTTAGACGTCAATGCAAGCACCAGTAGGGCCAAAAAGGCCAGCATTCCAACAGTGATGAAAGGGCGATCGATCACGTCGCGCCACATCGACCCCACCACAAAGCCTTGATCCCACCAAGCCCAAGTGATGGCGTGTAAGGCCGCGTAAAAAAACGCAAACAACCCACAGGTGCGGCGTAACCTTACAAGTGCAGGCTGATTAAGCACCTCACGTATTGGGCTCACCGATAGCGTTACAAGCAGGCAAACCAGCGCCCAGGTGCCTGACGATCGCGTTAAAAATTCCATCGGATTGGCAGTCAGCTCACCTTGCCAGCCCAGCCAAAACCACCGCGCCAAAGGGAAAAGGCCAAGCAACAGCAAGGCCGGTTTATAACGATCGACTGAAAGGGCTGTAAGCCTAGACACTGGTCGTCCTGGCGCTAGTAATTCTTCCTCAAATCCATACCGGTATACAGGCTTGCCACTTGGTCGGCATAGCCATTGAACATCAGTGTTGGACGCTTGGGTGTGAAAAAACCATCCTCGCCAATACGACGTTCGGTCGCCTGCGACCACCTCGGGTGCCGAACCTCGGGATTGACGTTGGCATAGAAACCGTACTCAGAGGCAGCCGCAGCCACCCAACTGGTGAGCGGTTGCTTTTCAGTTACGCGGATTTTGACCAGTGACTTTGCCGACTTAAACCCATACTTCCAAGGCACCACTAGCCGCACTGGTGCACCGTTTTGGTTCGGCAAAACCGTGCCGTAGACGCCAAATGTCAACAACGTTAGCGGATGCATGGCTTCATCCATTCGCAATCCTTCGCGATAAGGCCAGTCAATCACCGAAGAACTTAAGCCTCGCATCACGTCTGGCTGCATGTCAGTGACAAACTCAACATACTTCGCATTGCCCGTGGGCTCAACTTTGTTCAGCAACGCGGACAAAGGGTAACCAATCCATGGGATCACCATAGACCACCCTTCCACACAACGCATGCGATAAACCCGGTCCTGCATGGGCGACAGGCTGAGCAAGTCCTCCAAACCATAGGTGCCTGGCTTAGCCACTTCGCCTTCAATTTCGACAGACCACGGTTCGATCTTCATGGCACCTGCATATTTGGCAGGATCTGCTTTGTCTAGACCGAACTCATAAAAATTATTGTAAGTGGTGACATCTTTTTGGCTCGTCAAAGCATCCATCACGATGTATTGAGAATTTGGTTTAGCCGCTAGGGGAGCCCAATCAGAGGACTTTGAACGCTGCGCCATGGCACTTGCGAGCGGCAGCGCCCCACCAGCGGCCATCAAGGCACCACTGGCCAGCAATTGCCGGCGTTTGGTCCAAACGCGTTCAGGCGTGATTTCACTGCTTTTTGGCTCAGGGTAGTGGTAACGGGTCATCTCAAATCTCCATGGGTGCCCAAGGTCGGGTCTTTGTGCTTAGCCACTGATTCACACTCAAAACGTCATGCATTAAGGCTTGATGAGGCTGTTGGCGTAACGCCTTCTCTGGATGAGCGCCGTAGGACACACCCAATCCATGCACACCTGCGTTGGCTGCCATCTGCAAGTCATGTGAGGTGTCGCCCACCATGATGACCGATGATTTTTCAACGCCGACAACATCCATAATCTCGTACAGCATACCTGGGTGGGGCTTCCCAAATGTTTCATCTGCACACCGGGTGACCGTAAAGAATTCGCCAATACCGGTGTTGCGCAACACGCGGTCTAGTCCAACACGGCTTTTCCCGGTGGCCACGGCAAGCGCGACGCCCCCTTTGCGCAATGTTTCGAGCATCTCGGGCACGCCTTCAAACAAAACCAGCTTGGGATCACGACTGAGGTAGTGGTAGCGGTAACGCTCTAAAAAATAAGGTCGCTTTTCGTCAGTCAGTTCAGGCACCGCGTGGTTAAGTGCTGGCTCCAATGACAAACCGATCACCCAGCTCGCCTGCTCATCGTCAGGCACCGGTAACTCAGAATCGACACAGGCCGCTTGAATGGCTCGCACAATATCTACCGTTGAATCCATCAACGTGCCATCCCAATCGAACACAACCAGCGAATAATCGCTCATTTAGACTCATCCTTAATATCCCGAACAAAGGCATGCGCTTGTTCAAAAAGCGCGGGAACGGGTGCCTCTAAGGTCAATAACTCACCCGTCGAGGGGTGAATCAAAGACAACGTTCGAGCATGTAAAAACATACGGGAGAATCCATTTTGCTTGAAAAAATCGCGGGTTTGGTCATTGCCGTACTTGTCATCGCCCACAATGGGGTGGCCCGTTGAGGCCAAATGCACTCTGATTTGATGGGTCCGACCTGTTCTAAGTTCCGCATCGACCAAGGAATATTTGGCCAATCGGCTTAAACAAGACACAATTGTATGAGCCGCCTGGCCGTCTGCATCCACTTTGACTCGGCGCTCGCCACTGATGGTGTTCCATTTGGTTAAGCCAAGCCTGATATGTTGACGATCATTGAGGAAACGACCTTCAACGAGCGCCACGTAATGCTTACGAACCTGTCCATCGCGCATGAGCTGATGCAGCGCAACAAGTGTTTGGCGCCGCTTAGCCAGCATCAATAGACCGGACGTGTCTCGATCCAATCGGTGAACAAGCTCAAGAAAAGCCAACTCCGGTCGTGCCGCGCGAAGCGATTCAATCACCCCGTGCGAAACGCCACTACCACCGTGGACGGCCACACCCGGCGGCTTATCGATCACCAGAAAGCCGTCGTCTTCAAAAACAATTGGAAACGTTTTTGGAGGCGCGCGATGTGCATTAGGGCTGGGCTGCGACATGCGAAATGGTGGAATCCGGATGACATCGCCCACCTGAATCCGATAATCGACCGACGTGCGCCCCTTATTGACCCTGACTTGACCACCACGCACCGCTTTATACAAGTGACTTTTAGGAACGCCTTTACAAAGGCGTATCAAAAAGTTGTCCAACCGCTGGCCGTCATGCGATGGGGTGACTTCGACCCATTGAATAATTGGCTTTAAAACACCCTTCTCTTTATCGATCATGTCATTGACCTACGCACAATCGCTTCCCAGTGTATTGAAAACAAGCATATAATCCATTGAGCCTAAAAAGGTCTGAATTTTTTTTCAATGTTGAGTCGCTCAGATAACAGCGTTCTCCATCGAATGGTGCCATTGTAACGACAGCACATTCAGACCTGGGGTGACCGATGCTCGATCCGAAACGATCTGGGCGCAAACGACGAAAAAAATCGAAAGAAGAAACTATCAAATTTCTTATATTGGGCAGTAGATTTGCCCGATGTTGTCAGCGTTTTAACCTGGTATTTTTGTGTTGATTAATTACCGGCTAAAAAACAAGGATAGCGGCCCTTACAGGGCCACGCTGGCCTAACGAACACAACGCTCGCCACTGTGCGAGCGTCGTTGTGCGCGAACATCCGTTTCATTTCTTCACAATAGCGTGATCGGTCTCCCTTGGCTGCGCGGCATATTAGCCCGCTAACCTACGGAGAATTTGAATGAAACGCATGTTATTTAACGCAACGCATCAAGAGGAATTGCGCGTTGCAATCGTCGATGGGCAAAAGCTTGTCGACCTCGATATCGAAACCGCAGGACGAGAGCAACGCAAGGGCAACATCTACAAAGCCGTCATCACCCGAATCGAACCGGGTTTGGAAGCTTGCTTTGTAAACTACGGCGAAGAACGACACGGTTTTTTGCCTTTTAAAGAAGTCGCCCGGACTTACTTTAAAGAAGGTGTTGACGTGCGCACCGCTCGCATCCAAGATGCCTTGCGTGAAGGCCAAGAGCTAATCATCCAAGTTGAAAAAGAGGAGCGCGGCAACAAAGGCGCTGCACTCACCACTTTCATCTCGCTGGCTGGCCGTTATTTGGTTTTAATGCCCAATAATCCACGTGGCGGTGGCGTTTCGCGTCGTGTTGAAGGCGAAGAGCGTCAAGAATTGCGTGAGGCGATGGAGCAGCTCGATACCCCTCAAGGCATGAGCATCATCGCACGCACAGCAGGCATTGGGCGCTCAGCCGAAGAACTGCAGTGGGATCTTTCATATTTGATGCAACTTTGGGGTGCGATTGATGGCGCTGCCAAAGGCAACGCTGCCCCCATTCTGATTTACCTTGAATCAAGCTTGGTTATACGCGCCATACGGGATTACTTTTCACCCGATATCGGTGAGATTCTGATTGATACCGATGACATTGCCGACCAAGCCACCGCATTTATGAGCGTGGTGATGCCTGATAATGTTCAGCGCGTCAAACGGTATCAAGATGACGTCCCTTTGTTTTCGCGCTTTCAAATCGAACACCAAATTGAAACCGCCTACTCCCGTCACGTTGATCTACCCTCCGGTGGATCAATCGTTATTGACCACACTGAAGCTCTCGTGGCCATCGACGTCAACTCAGCTCGCTCAACGCGCGGTGCTGACATTGAAGAAACGGCGACCCGCACGAACTTAGAAGCCGCCGAAGAGGCCGCTCGCCAACTCAGACTGCGAGATCTCGGTGGCTTGATTGTCATCGACTTCATCGACATGGAAGACAGCCGTAACCAGCGCGCCGTTGAACAAACACTGCGTGACGCGTTGCATGTTGACCGGGCACGGGTTCAAATGGGCAAGATTTCACGCTTTGGTCTGATTGAACTGTCACGCCAGCGTCTGCGCCCCGCTTTAAATGAAGGCTCTCACATCACCTGCCCACGCTGTAACGGCACCGGTGTCATTCGTGATGCCGAATCAAGCGCCTTAAACGTGTTGCGTTTGTTGCAAGAAGAGTCAATGAAAGATAACACGGCTGCTGTGCACGCTCAGGTGCCTGTCGAAGTCGCCACTTTCCTTCTCAATGAAAAACGCGCTGACATCACCAAGATGGAAGCGCGGCTTAAAGTCAACCTACTGATCATTCCTAACAAGCACATCGAAACGCCGCATCACATCATTGAGCGACTGCGTCATGATGACCCACGCCTTGAAGATGTGAAGACCAGCTTTGAGCTCCTTGAGGCCCCGTCCACCAATCTGGCTTGGGCGCCTAAGGAACTTGATACCAAAACAAAGCCAGAGGCTTTGGTCAAAGGCGTAACGCCTGCACAACCAGCACCAGCTCCAACGCCTCGTCCTGCGAAGAGCCTTGCCACGGCTCAAGCCAGCGAAGTCTCATCGGGCGGTTTGTTTAAAGCAATTGGCGCTTGGATCAGCAAGCTATTTGCCGGCGAACCAGAAGCCGCACCTGTTGCAGCACCCCCCACAAAAGAACCGTCGTCACGAAACGCTCGCAGCAACAACGGCCAGCGCAACCGTCGAGGCCGCTCAGACAACCGCCGCACAGATCGCAACGCGACAGGCGACAAAGCCGACGATAAGGCCGTTATCCAACCTGTTGCTGCCATCGCAGCCCCCACAGAGGACTCAGATGCTGGTGAAACCAGTCAACGCGCTCGACGCAGTCGACGCGGTCGCGGACGTACCAAACAAAACCAGACCGAACTCGCAACGGGCAATGAAGAACGCTTAAACGATCAAGCAGGCCCTATCGCCGACGAAGCAGTGGAAACAAGCGTATCGACTGATACCAGCCAGCCAGGCTTGAACGCTGACGCGACAACCACTGACGAAACAGCCGAAAAGCCACGTCGTCGTAGCCGTCGCGGACGCCGTGGACGCCGCACGGGTGACAGCACCAGCACTGACGAGACAACAAATGCGCAAGATGATGACTCAAGTGCCGTCGAAATGATCGCACCTGATCAAGTGACTGAGTCCGAGACGCCATTATTGGCCGCTCCAGCGCACACAGCACCAGCGGTTGCGATCGCTGCACCAGTGGCGGTTACAGAGGCTGTCGTCGAAGCTGTGACTGAAGTTGCCACTCACGCGCCAACGCCTGCAGTGGTTACCGAGGTGGCAGTCAACGTCGCGACGCCAGTGGTTGTGCCCGTAGAGGAGACACCAGCAGCTGAAGTAACGCCAGCAGTCAGCCAGCCAGTCCTCACTCAGGTGGTGACAACGGCCGTTGAGCCAGTACCCACACCAGTTGTTGCGCAACCCGTAGCCGTCGCCCTTGCACAGCCCGCGGTCGAACAGCCCAAGGTCCAAACGCCAGCAACACCACCAGCCAGCAAGGAGGCACTGATTGCCTTGGTGAGCCAAGCGGGTTTGCAATGGGTGGAAACTGACGCAACACGTGTTGAACAAGCGCAGTTGACTATTCGCTCACAAACACAAGCTCGTTTTGGTCGCGAACCAAAGCAAGCAACTTTGGTCGCGGCTCCAACACTAGTCCAAGTCGAAACCCGCGCACCGATGTGATGGGATGGGTGGGGCATTGCCCTACCCACTCATGACCCAAACGGTGTTTAACGCACGCGTTTGACCCAAGCCTTTAACAACAAAAAACCCAGCTTGAACTCTTAAGCTGGGTTTTTTGTTGCCAAACGATTGACTACTGTCTGGCTGGTGTCGCAGGCATTGACTACGCAGATTTTGCTGTCGGCACGTCTACGGACTGATTCATAAAAAGGCCCATCATCCTTGCCAGTTCCTCGCGCAACTGGCGACGGTCCACAACCATATCGATGGCACCCTTTTGCAACAAGAACTCTGAACGCTGAAATCCTTCAGGCAGTTTTTCTCGAACCGTTTGTTCAATAACTCGAGGGCCAGCAAATCCGATCAGTGCACGTGGCTCGGCGATGACAACGTCGCCAACGAAGGCGAAACTTGCAGAGACGCCACCCATGGTGGGATCGGTTAGCACGCTGAAAAAAGGCAGTCGTTTTGCAGCGAGTTGGGTCAAAGCAGCATTGGTTTTAGCCATTTGCAGCAAAGAAAACAAGCTCTCCTGCATGCGTGCCCCACCTGAGGCAGCGACACAAATAAATGGCGTTCTTTGTTCAATGGCGGCTTTGACACCCCGTGCGAACCGCTCTCCGACCACGGACCCCATTGAGCCACCCATGAAGTCAAATTCGAAGCATGAGAGCACACAAGGCACACCGTGAATGGCTCCTGACATGGTCACCAACGCATCGGTCTCACCCGTTTGCTTGGTTGCCTCTTGCAGGCGTTCGGGATACTTGCGAGAGTCGCGAAATTTCAATGGATCCATTGATCGCGTGGTTTGCCCGATTTCTTGTCGCCCTTCCACGTCAAGTAAAGAATCAATCCGGGTGCGGGCGCCAATCCGCATGTGATGATCACATTTTGGACACACATGAAGGTTGGCAGCCAAATCCTCGTTATACAAGACAGATTCGCAGGACGGGCACTTGACCCACAATCCTTCAGGCACACGACGGGCATTGGGGTCGACGTTTTTATTGATGCGTGGCGGTAATAGTTTTTCTAACCAGCTCATTTTTTTATCCGTTGGCTTGGGGCTCAGTAAAAAGGCTCAGTGGCCAAATGGTGCTAGGCCAGCTGGCGAGCCGATTGTTCGAGCGCCAAACGTATGTCACTTAACCAAGCGCACCCGGCATCAATCGCAGCTTGGGTTTGCTTGTCCTTCTCACAAGGCTGAGAAGCCTTATTCATGATGTCAATCAGTTTGCTACCAATAACCACCGCATCAGCCACCTCAGCGACTTTGGCTGCTGTCACAGCATCACCAATACCAAACCCAACACCCACAGGGATCGACACGAATTCACGGATGCGTGCCAACTGTTCGGCAACATCGGCCGTATCAAGGTGGCCAGCACCGGTGACACCACGTAAAGAAACGTAGTAGACGTATCCTTTGGCAATCTGGCTCACCGCCTTAATGCGTGCTTGGGTTGATGTGGGGGCCAGCAAAAAAATGGGGGCCAAATCATGGGCCGCCAACATTTCGCCAAACTCCACAACTTCTTCAGGCGGGTAATCCACGACAAGCACACCATCCACACCAGCAGCGGCCGCTCTTTGAACAAACTCAGCTTGTCCCATGCGTTCAATTGGATTGGCGTATCCCATCAAAACAATCGGCGTCTCAGTATCGGTCTGGCGGAAATCTTGAACCATCGACAAAACACTGCTCAAACCCACGCCTTGGGCAATGGCATGCTCAGCGGCTTTTTGAATGATTGGTCCATCGGCCATCGGATCAGAAAACGGGATGCCTAGCTCAATGATGTCAGCCCCCGCTTTGACCAACCCATGCATCAATGGCACTGTCGACTCAGGCAATGGGTTACCAGCCGCGATGTACGGAATTAGAGCCGCGCGAGAAGAAGCACGGGCTTTGGAGAAGGCGGTAGCGATACGCTCAATAGTCACGTTTGTTCCTACTTAAAGACCGATGCCAGCTTGCTGAGCCACGGTGTTAATGTCTTTGTCACCGCGGCCTGACAAATTCACGAGAATGACTTGATCCTTGGACAGTGTTGGCGCCAAGCGCGCGGCTTCAGCCAAAGCATGCGCCGTTTCTAAAGCGGGGATGATACCTTCGATGCGGCAGCACTTATGAAACGCTTCTAATGCCTCATCGTCGGTTATGCCCACGTAAGTGGCACGACCTGAATCTTTTAACCAAGCGTGTTCGGGACCTACCCCAGGATAGTCGAGTCCAGCAGACACCGAATGCGTCTCACGGACCTGCCCATCTTTGTCTTGAATGACGTATGTGCGATTGCCATGTAAAACACCAACTTGGCCGGCAGACAGCGAGGCCGCGTGTTGGCCCGTTTCAATGCCGTGACCGGCCGCTTCAACACCCACCAGTTTGACGCCTTCGTGAGACAAATAAGGATGGAAAATACCCATGGCGTTTGAGCCACCACCCACGCAAGCCACCACGTAATCGGGTTGCTTACCAGCATACTTTGGCATTTGCTCAATCGACTCTTCACCAATAACCGAATGGAAGTTACGCACCATCATGGGGTAAGGATGTGGTCCGGCTACCGTGCCAATGATGTAGAAAGTACCTTCAACGTTGGTTACCCAGTCGCGTAACGCTTCATTCAAAGCGTCTTTCAGTGTCTTAGAGCCCGACTCAACCGGCACAACTGTCGCGCCAAGTAGTTTCATGCGAAAAACGTTGGGGGCTTGACGCTTGACGTCTTCACTACCCATGTAGATGATGCACTCCATGCCGTAGCGGGCGCAGACGGTCGCGGTTGCGACGCCGTGTTGACCCGCACCAGTTTCGGCAATGATGCGTGTTTTACCCATGCGACGAGCCAACATGGCTTGCCCTAGACTATTGTTAATTTTGTGGGCACCGGTGTGGTTTAAGTCTTCGCGCTTAAACCAAATTTGGGCGCCCCCGAGCTCTTCTGACCAACGGCGAGCGTGGTAGACCGGCGTCGGCCTGCCAACAAAATGCTTCAGTTCGCTGTGAAATTCAGCCAAAAACTCAGGGTCATGCTGGTACCGCCCGTAGGCCTCGCGAAGCTCTGCCAAGGCGTGCATGAGCGTTTCCGCCACAAAAACGCCGCCGTAGGGGCCGAAGTGGCCCGTTGCATCAGGAAAATCGTATGGTTTCACAGCCAATGCCTCCGAAAGGGCAATTCATTCAAGATACTTCGATTTTAGCAGTCTCAAACCCGTGACAGTGAGTAGTCAACGTCGCAACACGGAAATAACCCCGTCAACGGACGAAAGGGCTTTATTGGCCCGTTGCAGGCTCGCCCCGTCAGAAACCTTCACGGTAAACACCATGTGCGCCAATGACCCTTTGCTTTGGGTATTAACCGCCACCACATTTAATCTCAAACGGGCAAAAACTTCTGACAAATCGCGAAGCAAGCCTTCACGATCTTGGGCCCGTACCACCACATCAACAGGATACAGGTTGTCGGTTGTGTCACCCCAAGAAACCTCAATCACACGTTCGAGATGGCGGCGCTGAAGTTGCAAAAAACTCGAGCAGTCAGATCGGTGTACGGATACGCCCCTGCCGCGGGTAATAAAACCACCGATGGAATCCGGTGGCGCTGGCCGGCAACAGCGAGCGAGTTGCGTCATCAGCGAACCCACCCCTTGGACCAACACCCCAGCGCGCGATTGCACCTCTCGATGAGGTTGTCGCTCCAACATCGCAGCGCTTGGGTCGGGTGGGTTGTCATCGGCGCGGGGGTGAAATACCGCGTCAATTTGACGAAGGCTAAATTCCTCCTTAGAGACAGCCACATACAAATCGTCAGCGTGCGCAAATCCCAACTGTTGGGCCAGCTGCTCAAGGTTGATTGCTGTTTTACCGAGCCGCTGCAACTCTTTTTCGACCAAGGCTTGGCCTTGCGTCATGCGCTGCTGTAACTCGATAGCATTAAACCAAGCGCGCACTTTGGCACGCGCGCGCGGGCTGGCCAAAAAACCCAGCTGTGGATTGAGCCAATCGCGCGATGGGCCGCCTGCTTTGGTACTTAGGACTTCGACCGTTTGGCCTGTCTGTAAACGCGTGTGCAAGGGCACCAAATGACCGTCGACTTTGGCCCCACGACAACGGTGGCCCAAATCGGTGTGCAAATGATAAGCAAAGTCGACCGGTGTCGCATGTTGTGGCAACTCAATCACCCGAGCCTGGGGCGACAGCACATAAATACGATCTGACTCGGTTTGCAGGTTTGACATCTGACCCTGATCACTGCCCGCGTCGCTTTGCCAAGCCAAAAGCTGGCGCATCCAAGCCAACTGTCGATCATAAGCGCCAGCAGTCCCGCCTTGATTGGCTGGCGCCCCGCTCTCTTTGTAGCGCCAATGTGCCGCCAGGCCGTGCTCGGCGAAATCATGCATGGCCTGTGTGCGAATTTGCACTTCAAAAGCGCGACCGTCTTGATCGGCCACAACGGTGTGTAAAGAGCGATAGCCGTTGGGCTTGGGTCGCGAAATATAATCATCAAACTCGTCACCGACGGGCGACCAGTGCGCATGAACAAGACCCAGAACGCCGTAACACTGTTTTTCATCGGCAACAATCACGCGTAGGGCCCGCAGATCGTAAAGATGATCAAAATCGATGTCTTTTTTCTGCATCTTGTTCCAGATGCTGTAGATGTGTTTTGGTCGCCCTGTGATGGTGGCCGAAATACCAGCTTGCTTGGTGAGGCTTTCAAGCTCAGCCATTGTTTGGTCAATGAACAGTGATCGCTCAGCGCGCTTTTCCTCAAGTTTCTTCGCAATGTCGCGGTATTGCACCGGATCCAAAAGCCGAAAAGCCAAGTCCTCCATTTCCCACTTAATCTGCCAGATACCCAGGCGATTGGCCAAAGGGGCATAAAGATCGAGCGTCTCGCGCGCGAAGCTTGGCGCTGATTCGGTTTTCTGCTTAACCAACCAACGCAGTGTCTGAAGTCGCGACGCAAGGCGGACCAATACGATCCTAAGGTCGGCTGCCATCGCCAGCAGCATTTTGCGCAACATTTCTTTTTGTGAGTCGCGCTCAGCGCGATCAGCACTGGCATTAGCACCCGTTGCTTCGCGTGCCAAATCACCGAGCTTTAACAAAGCACGAGTGCCTCTGACGAGTCGGCTTAAATCGGCACCAAAGGCCTGTCCAACGGGGTCAGTACCCTCACCCACACCGTCGGGCAAGGCCAGCAACAAAGCCGTGGCGCGCGTTGCCGAATCCGTGTGCATTCGCGCCAAAATAAGCGCAACATTTGCACAATGGTGAACAAGCGGCTCATCGGCCGGCGTTTGGCCGGGTTCGTACCTATCTTTGACCCAAGCGGCAACCCGAGCCAATAAATCAGCCCCAACCGATGGTAGGTCAGCTTGCCAGCCCTCTAAAAGGGTCGGATCGCCCAGATCAATCAGGTTATCCATCGAGCCTCAAGCTTGGATCATGGGTCGGATCACACCCGACCGCTTTAGCGCGAACTAGACGGCTGCCGTGACCACAATCTCAACTTTGAAATTGGGATTGGCAAGCCGGGATTCGATGGTGGCACGCGGTGGTGCGTTACCGTCCGCGACCCAAGCATCCCAAGCCTTGTTCATGCCAGGAAACTCTGCCATGTTTGCCACAAAAATTTGCGCCATTAAAATGCGCGATTTGTTGGTGCCCGCTTTTTGCAACAAACCATCAATGATGGCCAATACTTGCTCCGTCTGACCCGTAATATCCAGCGAGTCATCTTCAGGCACCTGCCCAGCCAAATAGGCTACGCCGTTATATACCGCCATGTCAGAGAGTCTTGCGCCGACGTTAACGCGTTCGATTGGGTTCATGGTCTAAATACCTCTTTAAGTGTTTGAGTAAATTTTTTAGCCGATTGCTGCTGTATTGCCCATGAAGCTAAACAGCGGGTATTGATTTTATAGGCGGCAGGTCAAAGACCTGGCGCAGGTAGGCGAGATAGGCTGGGTCATCGCACATCGTTTTTTCTGGTGCATCTGATACTTTAGCCACCGGCTGACCGTTACAACGCACCATTTTCATCACAATTTGTAACGGCTGTGGGCCCAAGTCATTGGTCAAGTTGGTGCCAATACCAAACGACACGCGGCAACGACCTGAAAACTGCCGTGCAATTTCAATAGCCAACGGAAATGTTAAGGCATCAGAAAACACCAACACCTTGGTGCGCGGGTCAACCCGATTGGCTTGGTAGTGTGCAATCATCCGCTCGCCCCAAGCAAAGGGATCACCTGAGTCATGTCGAGCGCCATCAAAGAGCTTGCAAAAGAACATATCAAAATCACGTAAGAAGGCATCCAAGCCGTACACATCAGATAGCGCAATGCCCAAATCACCGCGGTATTCGCGCGCCCAAGTATCCAGGGCAAACATTTGCGAGTCGCGCAACCTCGGGCCCAGGGCTTGGCAAGCTTGCAGATACTCGTGACCCATGGTCCCCATGGGCGTGACCCCATGCCGCATGGCCATCAACACATTACTGGTACCCGCAAAATGCGAGCCCATAGACGTTTGAAGAATACGAATGACCTCTTCATGCCAGCGTTGTGAAAAGCGTCGGCGCGTGCCGTACTCAGCGACTCGGAAAGACTTTAAATCGGGTTGATTAAAAACCAATTGAATTTTTTCGTGCAGGCGCCGGCGACCCTCTTCCCACTCGGGCTGCGGCGTAGCATGCCGAAAAAACACCTCATTGACAATCGCAAGCACCGGGATTTCAAAAAGGATGGTGTGTAACCACGGTCCTTTGACCAAAATGTCGATTTCACCGTTTCGGTTGCCATCCACCGCGGTGATGCAATGCCTAGGTAGATGAAAGAGTCTCAAAAAATCAATGAAGTCGCTTTTGATAAAGCGCAATTCACTCAAATATAGCAACTCATCTTCAGCAAACTTTAGTTTACATAAGGCATCAATTTCATCATTGATCTCGTCTAAATAAGGACGCAAATCAACATTGGGCGTACGGCATTGAAACCGGTACTCCACTTGTGCTGCGGGAAAGTGATGTAGCACGACTTGCATCATCGTAAATTTGTACAAGTCGGTGTCTAGCAAAGAACGGATGATCATGAAGCGAAGGTCTTTTCAGAAAGCGCCATTAGCGCGAAGTTAGCATACGGCACTTGTGTTTTTAGGGTAATCGTAAGGCAAGCCAGCGCTTTGGGTAAAATTAATGGCATTAACCTTTAAAAAATCATTGCGAACATCATGACTCACGTCGTTACCGAAAACTGTATCAAGTGCAAATACACCGACTGCGTGGACGTTTGTCCAGTGGATTGCTTCAAGGAAGGTCCCAATTTTTTGGTGATCGACCCTGAGGACTGTATTGATTGTGCTGTTTGCATTCCTGAGTGCCCCGCCAACGCGATCTTTGCAGAAGAAGACGTGCCCCAGGATCAAATCGATTTCATTGCCTTAAATGCCGAACTATCGCCCAAGTATCAAACAATCAGCCGAACCAAAGAACCCCTAGCCGATGCGGATCAGTGGAACGGTGAGATTGGAAAACTGAAATTCCTTGAACGGTAATCGGTAAATTCCTTAATATGTCTGATTCTACTGCTCAAGACAAATATACCCAACAAACCGTTATTGGCGTGCGTGCTTGGCAGACGCCCGCTTTGGTTTCAGTTCAAGTCACCAGACCCTCGGCGTTTGATTATTTACCCGGACAATTTGCCCGAATTGGGTTGCCTGAGGCAGTGGACCATAAAGAACCCACCTTGTGGCGAGCCTACTCAATGGTTTCTCACCCCAGTGAAAACATCCTTGAGTTTTTGAGTGTCACCGTCAACGACGGTTTATTCAGTCCAAGGCTGGCTTCGCTCAAACCAGGTGACGCGTTGTGGATTGAAAAAGCACCCTTTGGTTTTCTGACTTTGGCGCGATTTTCGCCCGCCAAAACACTTTGGCTCGTCGCCACAGGCACTGGCCTTTCGGCCTACTTACCCATGTTGAAAGATCCAAAAATCTGGCAACAATTTGAAAAAGTTGTGTTGGTTCACGGGGTGCGCCAATCTCAAGAGTTGACTTATGAGGCAGAAATTGAAGCCATCGCTTGTGCCAATCAAGGCCTGATTTATTTACCGATTTTCTCTCAGGCCCGTTGGTCAGACGACCATTACCCAGCAAGCCGAATCACGACGGCCTATGAGAATGGTCAGCTCGAGCTCGCCGCTGGTCAGGCCTTGAATCCTGAAGACAGTCGCATCATGCTATGTGGAAACCCAGCCATGGTGAGCACCATGCGCGCCATGTTGCAAGAAAAAGGTTTTGCGGCCGGTCGCCGTGGCAACCTTGGCACTTTGGCTGTTGAGAATTACTGGTAGCTAGGCGTGACGACAAGCACAAGCCTATTGGCCGAGTCTCTTAATGCGCTACTGCCACAAACCCAATGTACCAAGTGCGGTTACGATGGTTGTTTGCCGTACGCCAAAGCCATGGCGCTGGGCCAAGCCGACATCAATCGCTGCCCACCCGGCGGTGACGCTGGGGTGGCCAAATTGGCTGCCCTCTTAAACAAACCGATCCGCTCGATAGACCCTGATTGCGGTCGCCACGAACCGCTTCAAGTTGCCGTGATTGAAGAAGAGCACTGTATTGGGTGCACACTTTGCATACAAGCCTGCCCAGTGGATGCGATCATCGGCGCCAATAAGAAAATGCACACCGTACTCTCTGATTGGTGCACGGGTTGTGACTTGTGCGTCGCTCCTTGCCCAGTTGATTGCATTGTGATGATGCCCGTTAAACCCTTGACCGTTTGGACTGATCAACAGGCTCAAGTCGCACGAAAACGATTCGAGGCTCGTGAGCGACGCCTGAAACGTGAAGCTGACGTCGCTCACGAAACCCCAAAAGCCGCGACCGCGGATAAACAAGCGGTGATAGCCGCCGCTCTGGCACGCGCCCGATCACGTCGAGTAAAGCCATGAACAACACCAAAAGAGAAGCCATTTTTGCCCGGTTTGAGCAAGCCAATCCGACACCGACCACTGAACTCGAATACGCGAGCGTGTTTCAACTGTTGATCGCTGTCATTCTCTCTGCGCAAGCCACCGATAAATCCGTTAACTTGGCCACGAGGGCCTTATTCAAATCACACGGCACTCCCCAAAAAATGTTGGCGCTCGGCGTGACTGGATTGACGCCCTATATCAAAACCATTGGGCTGTTTAGAACCAAAGCCAAAAATGTGATTGCCACCTGCCAAGCTTTGGTTGAACAGCACAAAAACCAAATACCTCGAAGCCGAGAGGCTTTGGAGGCTTTGCCTGGCGTTGGTCGTAAAACCGCCAATGTGGTGCTCAACACCGCCTTCGGTGAGCCCACCATGGCAGTCGACACGCACATTTACCGGGTGTCCAACCGAACGGGCATTGCACCTGGCAAGACCGTGTTGGCCGTGGAAAAAGCGCTTGAGAAATTTGTGCCCGCTCAGTACCAGCTCAATGCCCATCACTGGCTCATTCTCCATGGCCGTTATGTCTGCATGGCCCGCACACCAAAGTGTGAGGTCTGTGCCATTGCCGACCTGTGCGACTACAAACAAAAAGACAAAACGGCAGCCAAAAAGACAGCAAAAAAGGCCGCCAAAAAGACAGCGGTTAAGAAAGTAGCCAAAAAAGTCATCAAAAAAGTGACAAAAAAAGTCTTGTCACCCATCCCTAAAAAAACCACCTGTTGAACTTAAACTATTGAATACTTATTGAGTATTTGGCTTTTGGAGGAATCAAAAATGGCATTCAGCGTTCAACACGCCAGCGACCAACCGTTTGTTCATAATGGCCTGCGTCCTTATTTCGATTACCGTGATCTGGGCATCAAAGCGAGTACCAACGGTATGGCTGTCATGCATGTCATTCGTGCTCATGAAGGCACTAACGCCACTGGCCAATGGCATTGCCACAACGTACAGCTGCAGATCGTCTATGTTTTAAAGGGATGGGCGATTTTTGAATACGAGGGTCATGGCGAACACAAGTTGGTTGCTGGCTCCTGTGTGCACCAGCCACCCGGTATTCGTCATCGCGAAATCGCACATTCTGAGGACCTCGAACTGATCGAGATCGTGTTGCCCGGCGAGTTTGAGACAGTGGTGCTGGACTAGTGCGCAAGACCAAGCCCTTTATTTCATACAATTTCAATCAAATGAAACCCTAGATTAAGCGGTAATCTGAGGGTGATGATCCTTTATATTGTCGACTTAACGCATGTCGTCCGACTAGAACGACTGACCAGCCCGAGAAGGAAACAACCATGACCGAAGCCGTGAAGATCCACCATTTGCACGTGGCACCCGTTTTAAAGGCATTCATTGAAGACGAGGTGTTACCTGGCACAGGTGTTGACACCGCTGCGTTTTGGGCGGGATTTGATACGCTGGTAAGCGATCTAGCCCCCAAAAATATCGCGCTGCTTAAAAAACGCGACGAGTTGCAAACTGCACTTGATCAATGGCATCAAGCAAACCCCGGCCCAATCAAAGACATGGCCGCTTACAGCGCCTTTCTGAGCTCAATTGGCTACCTAGTCGAGCCGCCTGCCGTGTGCCAAGCAACAACGACTAACGTAGATGACGAGCTGGCTTTACAGGCTGGCCCTCAGCTGGTCGTGCCCATTTTGAACGCGCGCTACGCACTGAACGCGGCCAACGCGCGCTGGGGCTCACTCTACGACGCCCTCTATGGCACTGATGCCATTGGCGAAGACGGTGGTGCTGAGCGCGCGGGTGGCTACAACCCCGTGCGTGGTGCCAAAGTCATCGCGTATGCCCGTCAATTTTTAGATCAGGCGGCCCCATTGGCATCCGGTTCCCACGCCAAAGCCACCGGCTACACCATCAGCGATGGAAAGCTACTCGTGAGCCTTGAAGGTGGCCAATCTGTTGGCTTAAAAAACGTGGGGCAATTCGTTGGTTTCAATGGCCAAGCCAGCGCCCCGACCAATATCTTGCTCAAAAACAATGGTCTGCACATTGATGTTGTCATCGACCGGCAAACAGCGATCGGTCAATCGGATGCTGCTGGCGTGGCTGACGTGGTGCTTGAGTCAGCCTTGTCAACCATCTTGGACCTTGAAGACTCAGTCGCTGCCGTAGACGCTGATGACAAAGTGGCAGGCTATCGCAATTGGCTGGGAATCCTCAAAGGCACCTTAACTGAAACGTTCAGTAAAGGGGGAAAATCGCTGACTCGATCGCTGAACCCAGATCGCACCTATCAAGGCGCCGATGGTCAGCCCGTGACCTTGCATGGCCGCTCGCTAATGTTTTTACGCAATGTTGGACACTTGATGACCAACCCAGCGATTCACTACGAAACCGTCACCGGCGAGCTCAAGGAAATCCCCGAAGGCATTCTGGATGCGGTGGTGACAACCATGATCGCCATGCACGACTTACAAGGCTCGGGGCGTGGCTTAAACGGTCAGCCCCTGCGTAACAGCCGCAAAGGCAGCGTCTACATTGTCAAACCCAAAATGCACGGCCCCGAAGAAGTGGCCTTTGCCGCTGAGTTGTTCACACGTGTTGAAGCGTTACTGGGCCTGAAAAAAGACACCGTTAAGCTTGGGATCATGGACGAAGAGCGCCGCACAAGCGTTAATTTAAAGGCCTGCATTGGCGCAGCCGCAAGTCGCGTGGCGTTCATCAACACCGGGTTTTTGGATCGCACTGGTGACGAAATGCACACTGCGATGCTGGCTGGTGCCATGATTCGCAAAGGTGATATGAAAGCCAGCGACTGGATTCAGTCTTATGAGCGTAACAACGTGCTGGTGGGTTTGTCATGCGGCCTTCGCGGCAAAGCACAAATCGGCAAAGGCATGTGGGCCATGCCTGACCTGATGGCTGAAATGCTCAAACAAAAAATTGCCCATCCAAAGGCTGGGGCGAACACCGCATGGGTCCCAAGCCCCACAGCCGCTACCTTACATGCCCTGCACTACCATCAGGTTAACGTCAGTGACATCCAAAAAGAATTGGAAAAAACCAACGCCGACACAGCGCGCGATACCCTGCTCACTGGCTTACTGACAATTCCTGTGGCCACCAACACCAGCTGGAGCGAGCAAGACAAGCAGCAAGAACTCGACAACAACATCCAAGGTATCTTAGGTTATGTGGTGCGCTGGATTGATCAAGGGGTGGGTTGCTCCAAGGTGCCTGATATTCATAACGTGGGACTGATGGAAGATCGCGCGACCCTGCGTATTTCTAGCCAACACGTGGCCAACTGGCTACAACACGGTGTCGTGCCCGAAGCGCAGGTTCGTCAAACCTTTGAGCGCATGGCAGCTGTCGTCGACCAACAAAATGCAGGCGATTCGCTCTACCAACCCATGGCGGGCCATTTTGACACGTCAATGGCTTACCACGCTGCTTGCGACTTGGTTTTTAAAGGCATGCGTCAGCCCAGTGGCTACACCGAGCCTTTATTACACGCTTGGCGCTTGAAGGTCAAAGCAAGCTGAGGGCATTAATCGTTTTGCTTGGGGCCACACCAGTGGCCCCAGTTGTTTTTAGGCTTTGTCAAAAACCAAGACCCCAAAGCTTCAAAATAGTCACCAGGCAGAACACCAAGCAAAATTTCATATACCAAAAAGAAATATAACAAGAAAAATTATGTAGTTGTTCCATCTAAAGGATGGGATCAAAATGTGGTTTCTTTGATTCATCTTTGACGGCTCACACCATGAAAAATCTTATTGCTGGCATTGCTGCCCTCTCGCTAACAACAGTGACTTCGGTGGTGCTCGCCGCACAGCCGTTGTTAACACCAGCCGAGCTTCAAACCAAGCTTACTGATCCATCGGTTCGCGTCATCGACATCCGTGATCCTAAATCCTACGCTGCCAATCACGTGCCCGGCGCGTTGAGTGCGCCGTACGGCAAATGGCGTGGTCCCGCCAGCAACCCCGGTGAGTTGCCAGCGCTTAACAAACTCACTGAGCTGGTGCAAAGTTTAGGCATCACACCAGACACACACGCTGTGGTCATTTCCAGTGGTGCCAATGACACCGATTTTGGGGCAACAGCCCGTGTTTACTGGACCCTGAAAGTGCTTGGCGTCAATAATCTTTCTATTCTGAATGGTGGCGTTAAAGCGTGGCAAGGTGCCGGTTTGGCCCTGAATAACAGTCCCGTTACGGTTGCCAAAAGTGACTTCAAACCGACACTTGACCCCAAACTCATCGTGACTCGCGAGCAGCTTGTTGCCCTCGTACAAACCAATGACGCTGTGTTGGTTGACGCCCGCCCAGCCGACTTCTTTCAGGGCAATACCCGACACGTCGCGGCTGCTGTGCCTGGCACCCTTAAAAATGCCGTTAACGTTGAACACTCAATGTGGTTCAAGCCAGGGACAAGCCAAGTGGTTGGCGCTTCAGAAGCCAAATCTTTGGCCCTGAAAAACAATCTGGCCGACCAACCCAAAGAGATCGTTTCGTTTTGCAACACGGGCCATTGGGCCGCCACCAACTGGTTTGTGTTGTCTGAACTCGTTGGTGATCCAGACGTGAAGCTTTATGCCGGATCAATGGTTGATTGGAGTAAGGCAGAAGGTTCGTTACCAATGGATAATGTGCCCAATCGCTTTAAGCAATTGGTCATCGATACCAAGCTTTGGTTTGCTAACCTGTAATATTGGATTCTTTGTCGCAATAGTCGCATCATGAAACGTTTGCCTTTGGCGGCCTTGATGGCCGCCTTTTTTATCTTCCTGCTTTGGAGCGTGTCGGTCAGACAGGCCTTGCTCTTTGTGGTGGGTATTGGTTTGGGCGCAACACTGGCCGGTGCGCGCTTTGGTTTCACCACGGGCTGGCGCCAATTGATCGAAAATCGCGATCCTCGAGGCGTGACCGGTCAAGCCTTGCTACTCGGTCTAGCCGCCCTTCTCGCCATGCCGTTGCTGGCGTCTTATCCTGAGCTGACCGCCGCACTCGGACCACCGAGCATCAGCTTATTAATTGGTGCCTTCGTGTTTGGCTTGACCATGCAAATTGCTGACGGTTGCGGTTCAGGCACTTTGTACAAAGCGGGTTTGGGTATCCCCTTGAACATGGGTATCTTGCCGCTCTTTGCAATTGGCAGCTTTATGGGATCCGCTCATCTGGGCGATTGGTTGTCACTGGGTCAAATTGAACCCATTGGTTTGGTTGACATGCTAGGCGCAGAAAAAGCGCTCGCCATCACACTGGCTGGACTCGCGGGCGCGCTCATTGTGGTGAGACTGTGGGTGGGGCCCGGCAAAACGTGGCTCGATGGCACGTGGCTGTGGGGTGCTGTTGCCTTAGCGGTGTTAGCGACATTGAACCTCATCATTGCCGGACAACCTTGGGGTGTGGTCTATGGCTTTGGGTTGTGGGCTGCAAAGGCCGCACAAGCGGCCAGTTGGTTTGATCCAACGGGCAACATGTTTTGGGGGCAAGAGGGCAATGCGCAGATCTTGAGTCAGACCGTGCTGCTTGATGTCACGTCTATCACCAACATCGGTATTTTAGCGGGCGCCCTTTGGATTTCAGCCAAGGCGACAGGCGCGCAAAAGCCCCTGACCAAGCAACAATGGATCATTGGCTTGGTGGCGGGATTCTTATTGGGTTACAGCTCGCGCTTGGCGTTCGGTTGCAACGTCGGCGCCATGTTGAGCGGGGTTTCCACGGGCAGCCTTCACGGTTGGATTTGGATACCACTGGCTTTTCTTGGTACCTTGGTTGGTGTGCGCTTGCGTCGCCGTTATCAGTTTTAAGGGGGCATCATGACAGCATCTGAGCACGCCTCACCATCCAAACGCTCACCCATGATGGTACTGAAGATCATCTTTTGGGTGGCTTTGGTTGGCTTTTTGTCTTGGGACTGGCTGGCTTCTCCAACCGTTGACTTGCGCAACGAGCCCCCAGTGATAGCGGCGGGATCGGGCCAAGCCCCAACGGGCGGGCACTGTTCAATGGCAAAGTAAACCTGGTATTTTTTCCGAGGTCAATTTTGCTACAGTGGTGGCATGCCCCGAAGCAGGGTCAGCACACGCTCGGAACACTCATGACCACAACACCTGATGTCGCAGATCAATATTTTTCGCTGGGCAACGTCGCGCTTAAACTCGGTGGACACTTAAACAGCGCACAACTCTGTTACGTCACGCTGGGCTCATTAAACGCGGCAGCAGACAATGCCATTTTGATTCTGCATGGCTACACCTCAAGCCATCGATTTGTGGTGCAAGGAGACCCCGATGCGGCCGAGGGCAGCTGGGCTGACTTGGTCGGGCCAGGCAAAGCCATCGACACTGATCGCTATTTTGTGGTGTCACCCAACGCCCTCGGTTCTAGCTACGGTAGCACCGGGCCTGGCAGTGATAACCCCATGACCAACACCCCCTATGGGCCCGACTTTCCAGCGCTTGAATTTGAAGACATGGTGACAGCCCAACGCCAGCTGCTGGACCATCTGGGCGTGAAACATCTCAAAGCGGTTATCGGCTTATCCATGGGTGGTTTTGAGGCCTTTCAATGGGCTGTGCAATACCCAAACGATATGGATCTGGTGATTCCCGTACTCACAGCGCCCTGGGGCAACATTAACGCACAAGCCAGCCAAGGCGTGTTGGACCTTTTACAAAACGATCCGAATTGGCATGATGGTTGGATTTATGACGATCCGTCACGCATGCTCGCCACCATGGAAAAAATACGCATCAACACGCTCAAACGCTATGGCGTACCCGCTTGGTTAGCCACACAAGACAGCGATGCGACGAGCGTCGATCAAGCCCTTGAACAAATGGCGAAGCGATGGGCCCTGCGGTTCGATCCCAACGCCATGATTTGCTTACGACACGCGATCAATCGTTTTGATGTGCGGGCACGATTGCCTCTCATTAAGGCTCAAGTGCTTTACGTATTAGCAAGCACAGACCAACTGTTCCCCCCAAGCATTGCCAAATTCACACTCGATCCTTTGCGAGAAGCAAAGCGATCACCCGCCTACACTGAGATTTCATCTGATTACGGTCACTTGGCCAGTAGCCTCGACTGGCAGGCCTGGGCAGAGCCATTAGCGGCCTTTCTGCGGACAAAATAACCCCCCATCAAAACATCTAGGATCGACATGGCTAAACCACCGAGCAATCACGAAGATGACTTTCACCAAGACAGCGTCAGTCAGTTGCGAGAGGACTTGGCACTGGCCTTGCGTTCAGCGGCCTATCACGGCCTGTCTGAAGGCGTCTGCAACCACTTCAGCATTGAGCTGCCAGACGGCAGCGGACGGTTTTTGCTAAACCCTCGGGGGCTGCTGTGGGAAGAGGTCTATGCCGATGACATCGTCATGATTGATGCTGAAGGAGAAAAGCTCGCCGGTCGCCATCCGGTTGAGCCGACTGCCATGTACATTCACGCGGCAATCCATCAAATTGCCGGCAAGGCCTGTGTGTTGCATACCCACATGCCCTACGCCACGTCGCTTACGCTTACCCATGCGCGCGCCATTGACACAACCCTTTCACAAAACGCCATGCGTTATCACGGACGGTTGGCCGTGGATCGCGAATACAACGGCTTGGCACTAGACGCCTCGGAAGGCAAACGGATTGCAACGGCGATGCAAGGCGCTGATATTTGTTTTTTGGGTAACCACGGGGTTGTGGTTTGCGGCGAACGAATGGACTATGCCTATGATGATCTCTACATGCTTGAGCGCACCTGCATGATGCAGGTTCTGGCCATGTCTAGTGGCGCACCACTCGCACCCGTTACGCCTGATTTGGCGAAACACGTGGGGGACCAAATCGACAGCGAACGCGTGCAATCAACGCTCTTTTTTGAGGCGTTACGACGCAAATTAAAGTAACGCCCGATCTTAAAGCATCATGACAAATGCTGGTATTGCCAGCATTTGTCATTTTTGTTGTGCTAGTTCAATCGAATTCACAACCCATCACCGGCTCGACATCCACCACCAAGACGGACAGCAAAAGAGACATTCGCTTTTTGTGTTATTCTAAATGCGAATCATTTCTATTCGTATTTTTAATTGATCACTTTTTAGTGCCTATTGCGTATTTCTCCTTCCACCTGTTTGCATCCATCTTTGAAACAATGATCGCTCATAAAACCGCTACCCTACTCAAACATTCCCTGCGCCTAACCAATACCCTATTGGCCGTCCCGTTATTGCTCGCCTCCAGTTTCAGCCATTCACAGCCAACTGGCAACACAGCACAAGTCACTGTCGAAAAGGCATCTGCTCAAGCGTTTGATGCCATCACCATCATGGGCGAAGAACCATCTGAACAGACCCCTTGGGCAACACAAACCAAGCGTGACGTGTTGGACAACCTTCAAATACTCAACTGGTCACAGCTGGGAAGCCGCGCTGAGCCGGGTGTGAATTTCAGCAACAACACCAATAGTGTCAACATCCGAGGCTTAGACAAAACACGTGTTTTAACGCGCATTGATGGCATTCGCCTGCCCTACCTTGTCGACATCCGAGGGGCCATGGGCGGCATCAGCGGGGGCTTAAACGCGATCGACTTCAATACCTTATCGAGTATCGATATCGTGCGTGGCTCAGATTCAAGCACCGTTGGGTCAGGCGCGATGGGTGGCGTTGTGGACGTACGTAGCCTATCGCCCACTGACCTTTTGACAGCGGATCAAAATCTTGGGGTGCTGAGCAAAACCGGTTACTACTCGGTCGACAACAGTTGGCTGCTCAATGCGGCTGTCGCGGGCCAAGCTTCCAATGGCCTCTTATGGCTCATTCAAGCTGGCACTCGGCTTGGCCATGAAACACAAAACATGGGTTCAACCGGTGGTTACGGTATCAGTCGCACTGAGCCTAACCCCACCAATGACACACAACAAAACTATCAACTGAAACTTGAGCAGTCATTTGAAGGCGGTCATACGATCGGACTGGCTGGTGCTTACTTTACCCGTCAAGATGACGTACAGGACATGACGGCTGAGCCCAGAATCTATTCACCAGATCAAAGCAAGGTAACCGACAAAACCACCCGACAGAGCCTTGCCATGAACTACGCCTGGTCTGCTAGCCACTCAAGGTCTGCCCTAGATACGTTTGCAGCTCAGCTCTATTGGCAGTCCGTTGAGCTTTCAAGCAATCTAAATGCCAATCGGCTAGTCATGCCCATCGGGGACTATCAGCGCGACAACCGCATCAAAGAAAACAGTTGGGGCGCTAATTTAGAGGCCACCAAGCACCTTACAGGCGACATTTCACAGCGGTGGTCTTTTGGCGGGGACTGGCACGCAACAGACTTGCAACAATTTGCCGCCGGGAAAGACAGTTGCCCACCCCCCCCATACAGGGGTCAGTACCGCGGCTGCGCATTTTTCCACAACAACCAATCAGACATTCCTGACACGACAGGTAACCAATATGCACTGTGGTTACAAAACACCATCGGCTTTGCACAAGATCAGTTTTCATTAACGCCAGCACTACGCTATGACTACTACGAGTACACGCCATCAAACGGCAGTTTTGGACGCAACAAAACGGGTACCTCGCTGAACCAGACCAGTGGCCAAGCGTGGTCACCAAAAATGCTGGCCAGCTGGTCAGCAACAAATGAAATGCGCTTTTATGCACAGTATGCATTGTCATTTAATGCACCGACTGCGACCCAACTTTACAGTCGATTTGGTACGCCAGGGCAATACTTGGTCACGGGCAATCCGGCACTCAACCCTGAAAAGGGACGTGGTTGGGAACTCGGTGCCAAATATGATCATTCAAAAATCAGTGGCTCTTTGACGTACTTCGACAATCACTACAACAACTTTATCGAAAGCGTCACCGGTCCTGGCACAGCCCAGTACCCCTTCTTTGTACAAAGCTTTGAGAATCTAGATAACGTTCGGATTTACGGTATTGAGGCACGAACCGAATGGCGTATTGCCGGCCGGTGGCGTACCTTTGGATCTTTGGCATGGACTGAGGGCAAAGATCAAAATACTGGTCGTTACCTCAACTCAGTCGCGCCTTTGCAAGCCATTTTTGGTGTGGGTTATACCGCGCCATCGTGGGGCGCAAGCGCTCAAGTTTCAGCGGCTGCCGCTCGAAACAAGGTCGCTTATCCTGAAAGACCAAGCACCACCGTTGCCGCTGACTTCAAAGCACCGGGCTATGGCGTGGTCGATCTAACAGCCTACTGGCGCCCAAGCCATCTCAAAGGGCTGGTTCTTCAAGCTGGCCTCTTTAACGCCTTCGATAAAACCTATTGGAATGCACTGGATGTCCCGTCTGCTGTCGGCGCTCGAACGCTTGATCGATACACCGAGCCCGGCCGCAACTTTTCTGTTTCGCTGACCTATCAGTACTAAATACCCAAAAGAGAATCACCCATGTTTGAAATGATCGACAGGACCCTGCCGGGATCTCGCATCCATGACTGGCACAAAGAAGCAGCAGTTGTCAGAGCCCGCTACGCATCGCTTGATGCCGGTCTTAAACATTCACTGCGCGCACGCGATATTAGCCAGCAACTTGGCATCAGTGAGGCGCAATGGGTTGCCAGTGGTTGTGGTCCCATCAAAAGCCAACAGCTTAAGGGCACGGGCCAAACAGTATTCAACGAACTGAGTCAACTCGGCGAGGTCATGGCTTTAACGCGAAACGACAGTTGCGTTCACGAACGGCACGGCCTTTATCGTCATATGCAGGCCGAGCAATCCATCGGCTTGGTCCTTGGGCCAGACATTGATTTGCGGGCTTTTTTCTCATGCTGGCAAACGGTATTCGCCGTCCAAGAAAAAGGCCGTCAGAGCATACAGTTCTTTGATCACGCGGGCGACGCTATTCATAAAGTCTACTGCACTAAAAAATCAGACATGGCGGCATACCTGTCCTTGGTTCAGCGCAATGCCATTGAACCGGATTGGCCGCAACACACACCGATCATTCCAAAAATACGATCAGACACCACCACCGATCCCGATGCCTTTAGAGCGGCTTGGTTGGCCATGACCGACACACATGACTTTTTCTCTTTGTTAAGAAAATTCGGCATCAGTCGAATTGGCGCACTGCGATTAGCTGGTGCAGATCTGGCGCAACCCGTGTCCGTGGCGTCAATCAGATCCATGCTTGAGCGGGTTGCCTTAACAGGACTGGCCATCATGTGCTTTGTCGGTAATCACGGCATGATTCAAATTCATACTGGGCCTGTCAAAAACATTGCTACACAGGGCTCATGGCTTAACGTCTTAGACCCGCTCTTTAACCTGCACCTAAACCTTGATCGGGTGGCCCAAGTGTGGGTGGTCAATAAGCCCACCTCAGACGGCTGGGTGACCTCTCTCGAAGTGTTTGACGATAAAGACGACATGATTGTGCAGTTTTTTGGTGCGCGCAAACCTGGTCAGATTGAATTGCCCGATTGGCGCCATCAAATGACGCAGCTGTGTAACCATCCTCTTCGATTTTAAGGAGTCAGTCATGTTTGGCTTTTGGCACAAGTTTCTGGTTGGCACCGTAACAATGGTTGCTGGGTTGGGCGTCGCTCAAGCTGACACTTTGCGTTTGATTTCGCTGGGTGGCAATGTCACCGAAATTATTTACGCCCTTGGTGGTGATCAGTGGCTCGTGGGCACCGACCAGTCGAGTCTTTATCCGCTGGCTGCACAAGACTTGCCCAATGTCGGCTATTACCGTCGCCTACCAGCCGAGGGGGTGGCCTCGCTTCGTCCAACACTGGTGATCGCCTCTGAGAACGCTGGCCCGCCCCGATCCATTGAACAACTCCGCGCACTGGGGATCACGCTGATCACCGTGTCAGATCAACCAACCGTGGCTTCGCTGCATCGTCGGGTCAACGAAATAGCGCGTGCAATTGGCCGCTCATCTGAAGCGCCAGCCATTCTCGAGAAGTTTGATCAATCCCTAGCGCAAGCTCGCGGTCATTTCTCACCGAACATGAGGGCCATGACCGTGGTCATGCGATCGGGGCAAATGCTCGGCGCAGGCGGCGGCTCAACGGCCGACGCCATACTAAAACTCGCAGGACTGACCAACGTATTGTCCTCTCAAGCAGGGTATCAACCCCTGTCTGCTGAAGTCGTCAGCGCCCTCGCCCCTGATGTGATTGTGATCACTTCAAGCAGCGTTGAATCAATGGGTGGCATTCAAAACGTCAAAGCCTCTGCGATCCTCAAACACACGCCCGCTGTGGCCAATGATCGTCTGATTGTGCTAGACGATCTGCTGGCGCAAGGCTTCAGTCTTCGTTTACCCGAGACCATCAGTCAAATCCGACAGGGCATTGATTCGACCCATCTGAAAAGCCCTCATGCTCAGACTCACTAATTTAAACAGTCGGCACCGCGGTTTGCTCCTTATCGCGACAGGTTTGTGCTTGGCAACCCTAATGGCGATTACCCAAGGCGCCTATCCGATCATCTTGATGGATCTGATCGGTTGGCTCTTGGGTGGATCCATGGACCAGGTTGCGGAGAATGTCGTGCTTAATATTCGCCTACCCCGCGTGCTTCTGGGTTTGCTAACCGGCGCAGCCCTTGGTTTGTCTGGCGCGGTCATGCAAGCCTTATTTCGAAACCCTTTGGCCGAACCGGGTTTGGTGGGGCTTTCAGCAGGCGCAAGCTTAGGTGCAGTCATCGCCATTGTCTTGACCAGCGGTGGACTATTACTGGTTGGCGGATTTGCCTTTATCGGCGCTTTAGGCGCTACCTTTCTTGCCTATACGCTGGGCCAACGCTCAAGCAATAACGCTGGTCTTTTGTTGGCTGGCATTGCCATAAATACCATTGGTTTTAGTGCCATGGGATTACTGATCGTTCAAGCCAACGATGCCGAGTTAAGAGACCTGACCTTCTGGAACATGGGCAGTTTGGCTGGCGCGAACTGGAGTATCTTGGCCTGGCTTGCCCCTTGGATAACCGTCACCTCTTGTCTACTCATGCGCCATTGGCGCGCACTGAATGCCTTACTGCTCGGTGATCACGAAACCTTTCACCTCGGCTTTGACCTGCCGCAACTGCGCGGCCGTCTGATCACGCTAATTGCACTAACCGTGGCGCCCACAGTCGCCGTAACCGGTGGGATTGGCTTTGTTGGTCTGGTCATCCCCCATTTGGTTCGGCTATGGCTAGGCGCTGATCACCGTTGGGTACTACCCGCATCCTGCCTAGGTGGTGCCTTAGCACTGACCCTTGCTGACTGGGTTGCCCGAGTGGCAATGCCACCCATGGAGTTACCGATTGGATTGGTGACGAGTCTCATTGGTGGCCCTTTTTTTGTGTGGCTTTTGATGCGAGATAAGCAAGCGTGAGTTCCCAAATAGCCCAGTCCACGCCATCCCTGTTGCTTCAAGATGTCGTCATCAACAGGGGATCGCGCTGTGTTTTACCAAGGCTTAACCTGCGCTTAGAGCCTGGTCATTTGTTGGGCGTACTCGGCCCCAACGGTTCAGGTAAGACCAGCCTACTCAAGGCTTGCGTGGGCGAACTGGCTCTGGCTGGCGGCGCCATCTACCTCAATAATCAACGGCTTGATCAACACAATGCCAAGCAACTGTCTCGGCTTCGGGCCGTGCTACCGCAATCAGGTCATTTGACGTTTGATTTACCGGTGCACGAGCTCATTCAAATGGGCGTCTATCCCTTTACCGAAATCGCTCAAAGCGATGTGCGGCGTTGGACCGATCAAGCGATCGCAATGGCCGATGTGGAACCACTCATGAACAAGCGATTCGCCACGCTCTCTGGTGGACAGCAGCAGCGCGTGCAATTTGCACGCGTCATGCTTCAAATATTTGCCATTAAAGCGGTCAATGGACATGCTTTCTTGCTCTTGGACGAACCCACTTCGAACCTTGACCCCAAACACCAAGGTCTTCTCATCCGTGCCGTGCGCGAGATGGTCAACAGCAGACAAGTCGGTGCCTTGGTCATCTTGCACGACCTTAATATCGCAGCACGCTGGTGCGATCGCGTACTGTTAATTGCCGAAAACCAGCGCCCTGTTTTGGGATCTCCTGCCACTGTTTTTACGGAAAAAACGCTCAAGACTGTCTACGGCATCAAGATGCAGGTGAGTCAACACCCCGCGCGCCCAAACCAATTACTGATTCTAGACAATGAGCACTGATTGCTCCCCTAAATCACGGCGATACGCTTTCAATGCCTTTGTTTTTTTATGGGTTGCAGGCCTTCACGCCGCTGTGGTCTTTGCATTTGAAGGCACTCATCTTTCACCGAACCGAATCGATGGATCGGCCATTGAAATCAAGATCGGGTGGCACGCTGACTCACTGACAAACACCCCAACAAACGAAAGAGATGTTAATAACGCGTTGCTGCCTACGCCAACACCAGTGCCTGTGCCTGAGCTGGCGTCAGAACGAGAACCAGAGACTGTCGCCATAACAACGCCTGAGTTGCAATCACAACAGTACGCACCAAGGACGAAGCCCACGATCACGACTAAGGCCACAAGCGTAAAAGAAATTCAGGCATCATCGGGTTCGACTGCATCGAGTGACACCCCTAGTCCAGCGCCTCGAAAGGTATCTCGACTTGAGTATTTTGGCTCGCCGCCTCGTCCTGCCTATCCCTCACGCGCTTTGAAAGGGCGCGAACAAGGCTTGGTCGTGGTGAGAGTCGTGATTGACCAATCGGGTCACGTTATTAGCGCCGCCGTGTGGCAATCGTCAGGGTCTGAAGCTTTGGATCAGTCAGCCCTACTCGCCGTTCAGACCACGCGATTCCAACCCTATCAAGACAATGGCGTGGCTCAAAAAGCGACAGCTGACATTCCCTTTAACTTTGTTCTCAAACGATAGGACTTAAATCATGGATCAGCCTATTTGGTCAATCCTCTGGAATCAAACCGATGCGGTCGGAAAATCACTATTCATCAGCTTACTGATGATGTCGTGTGTGACGTGGTTTGTCATTTTTTCTAAGACCCTAGCCACGCTTCGCTTAAAGCAGCAGACACGACGATTTATGTTGTGTTTATGGAATACCCCAACGCTTGAGCAAGTCAAAGAAGATGTCCTTGTGCATGGTGTACAAGAGCCTTACTCGCATTTGACGATTCAAGCCTTCGCTGCTCAAAGCCATCACCACCAGCATGTCAACAGCAATCAAGAACAAGCCGGAACCAGTGGTGAATTCATCACACGATGTATGCGCAAAGTCATTGACCAAGAACAAGCCAAGCTTGAAACGGGATTAACAGTACTGGCCACGATTGGCACTGTTGCCCCATTTGTCGGTCTGTTTGGAACAGTCTGGGGCATCTATCACGCACTGATGACCATTGCCTCGCGTGACGATTCAAATTTTGCCAATTTGGCGGGTCCCGTTGGTGAGGCACTCATCATGACCGCACTCGGTTTGGCTGTCGCGATTCCCGCGGTTTTTGCTTACAACGCTTTGGTACGCGTCAATCGTGTTTATGTGGGGCAGTTAGACACTTTCGCTCACGAGCTTTTGACTTTTTTAACCACAGGCCAGGCTATCACTCAGCCAGCGGATCGCCGATATAAAACAGACAAGCGAGGAACCTCATAAATGGCTTTTGGAAACCTAGGTTCTAACGAACGCAATCCAACCCTGTCTGAAATCAACATGGTGCCGCTCATTGATGTCGTGTTGGTGTTGCTGGTTTTGTTTATTCTCGCCGCACCCATGGCAGCGCAATCGGTCAAAGTCACTTTGCCCACAACAAAAACCTTGCCCGCACCCAAGAACATCACCGCCATCGATATCGCACTTCACGCCGATGGCCACATCACCGATTTGTTCGGGATCGCCTTCGATATCGACAAACAGCTTGGGACAACGTCAGGTGCAGAATTCGCCGCCGAAGAACAGACGATTCAAATTTGGAGCGACCAAGATGTGCGATATGAGCACTTAGCCAACTTGATGGTTAATTTACGCCGGCTGGGATTCAGAAAAATCTCTCTGATGACGCGCAGTCAATAGCCTTGCGCAACAAAAGTAACATTACCCAATCGCTTTAAAATTTGTTGGGTCTTAAGACTTGCACCGGTGTGAAGTAGATGGTCACGCCGTAATGTCGGGCGTATTGTTCCAGCACATACTGACCGATCACGTCTGCCACGCGCTCATCACAGACAACCTCCATGCGAATGGTGCGATCAGCCTCCCAAGCGCCCTCTCTGACGCCACTATGACCGCCACCACGAACATCAGCGACGGTGTAGCCGTGTGCCCCGAGTCGCTGTACGTCTTCGACCAGCATGCGTTCGAGCGTGCTTTCAGCGATGATCACAAGCAGCGTTCGTGGGTATTTCTCTAACCGCATACTTGCTCTCCTTAGCCCGCCAAACGCTGCGCTAACCAGATGTAGAGGGGGATCCCAATAACCACATTAAAGGGAAAGACAATACCAAGGGAAATCGTGATGGACAGGCCCGCATTGGCCTCTGGCACAGCAATACGCATGGCCGTGGGTGCTGCGATGTAACTGGCACTGGCCGCCAATGTTGCCATGATCGCGACGCCACCGACAGACAGATCCAGCAGGACACCAAGCCCAGCACCAAGCAGCGATAAAAATAACGGCACCAATACGCCAATCACCACAATTCGGAACCCAAAACGCTTAACTTCAGCCAATCGCGAACCCGCAACAAGTCCAAGCTCAAGCAAGAATAAGGCCAGTACGCCTTTAAAGGGATCAATAAAAACCGCCTTGATCGGTTCAGTACCCTCGACACCAGCCACCGCGCCGATCACCAGTCCACCAAGTAACAACAGCACACTTTTGCCAAAGACCACATCGTGCAGCAGCTTGCCCCATGCATTGCCTTTTGGGGTGTGCGGTGACATTTCAGACTTGGCACGGCCCATGCGCGCCAGCATGACGCCAGCGATCAACCCAGGAGCCTCCATCACGGCGACCCATAAGGGCGCGTGTTGCTCGTAGGCGATGCCCTCTCTGACCAAAGCGGCACTAACCACCGCAAATGTCACCACACTGACCGATCCAAAATGCGCACCCACCGACGCACTGTCAGCCGAATCGAACTTTAAAAACCGAAACAGAGGGTAGAGCAAAAAGGGAATAAAGAAGCTTAGAACCACGACACCTGCGACTTCGGGCACCAATTCAAGCAAAGGCTGCTGCGAAAGTTCGATCCCCCCCTTTAGGCCAATCGCCAAAAGAAGGTAAATCGAAAGGGTCTCGTATAGCGCCTCAGGAAGCCTAAGATCAGAGCCGACCAAGCGCGCAAACAAGCCCAATAAAAAGAAGAAAATAACGACATCTATCATGGTGATTTGGATGCTAGCAGAAGTCAGCGATCAGCGCAGGTCGCGCCAAGCGGCTGGTAAGAAAGCCTGAGTTTCTTGTCCTGCTCGACGTGTTTGTCTGTTTGACAGCCAAGCGGCTGTTTTTTAACCCGCGGCTCGCCAACCCCCGCTTACTTAACAAGAAATACCAAGCCTGTGACTAGATTATTGACTAAATTCAGTTCAGTCTGGGCTAGCATTTGATGATGACTCACGCGGTGGTTTGGTTCAAAAAAGATTTGCGAGTGGTGGATCACGCGCCTTTGTGGCATGCGGTGGGCCACGGCCCTGTCACGTGCGTGTACTTTATCGAGCCCAGCCTGTGGGCTAGCCCCGATGCCGCAACCCAACATTACCTATTTACCGTCGAATCACTGCGCGATTTGCGTGAAGACTTGGCCAAGATGGGGCTGAAGTTGCGTGTCATGGTGGGTGAAGCGCTTGATGGCTTGATTCAGTTAAATGCGCAAAAGCCCATCAGCGCACTCTTCTCTCACGAAGAGTCTGGTAATGATGCCAGTTTCACGCGCGACAAAGCTGTCAAACAGTGGTGCCGGGAGCAATCGGTGGTGTGGCAAGAATATCGCCAATTTGGGGTCACCCGTGGACGACACGACCGCGACCACTGGAAAGAGCGCTGGGAGATCACCATGAGCGCGCCTCTAATCGCCATGCCCAAAACAGCTGTTGATAGTGGCTTGGCGATGCCACGTGCCACCTTGCCAAGCCCAAGACAACTCGGTCTTGACCCACACGACCCACCATTAAGACAACTTGGTGGTCGCACGCAAGCCCTGCAAACACTGCATGACTTTCTGAATGAACGAAGCGCACAGTACCGTGGCGGCATCTCATCGCCTTTATCAGCACCCACAGCTTGCTCTCGTTTGTCGGTTTATTTGACCTACGGTTGCCTATCGATGCGAGAGGTGTTTCAAGCCAGCGTGCAACACATTGGGCAACTCGGTGCTGCTCAATCCAGACAGGCGCGTGGCCTACAATCATTTGTTAGCCGCTTATATTGGCACTGCCACTTCATTCAAAAGCTTGAGGATGAACCGGCAATTGAGTTTCGAAACATGCATCGCGGCTATGACGGCCTTCGAGAAAATGACTGGCAGGCGAGCCATTTCGAGCGACTAAAAGACGCCAGCACGGGTTGGCCAATGGTTGATGCCTGCGTACAAATGTTGCGCGATACAGGCTGGTTGAATTTTAGGATGCGCGCCATGTTGGTATCTGTTGCCGCCTATCCTTTATGGCTTGACTGGCGCCCTGTTGGCCACTGGTTGGCCACACAATTTTTAGATTACGAACCAGGTATCCACTGGAGCCAAATGCAAATGCAGTCGGGCACCACTGGCATTAACGTGCCGCGCATCTACAACCCGATCAAACAAGCCCAAGATCACGACGCACAGGGTGCTTTTGTCAGGCGCTGGATACCGGCGATGAAAAAAGTACCCGACGCCTGGTTGTTCGAGCCTTGGCGCATGCCCCTGTCTTTACGCCAGGCCCATGGCCTAACCGCCCAAGACTTACCCACTCCCGCGGTCGACTTGGTGGTGGCCACTCGCACAGCCAAGACGCTATTGTTTGATAGACGCAAGCAACCCATGGTGCGCGAAGGCAAGGCTGCGATCGTCAAAAAACATGGGTCGCGCAAACGCTTGGATTCCTCAACCAACCGCAGGCGGCCTGCCGCTACTGTTAACCAACTGACGCTGGACCTTTAAACAATGCGTGGCGTAAAAAAATCCAACCTGCCAGAAAAAATCTGCATTCATTGTGCACGCCCTTTTGCTTGGCGCAAGAAATGGGAAAAAGTCTGGGACGACGTCAAATACTGCTCTGAGCAATGTCGGCGCTCTTTTCGACCATCAGGCAATGCATCAAGCTCCACAAAAAACAAAACATAGGAAAGCATCACATGGCCGCAATCTATTGGTTTCGTCGAGATCTGCGTCTGCACGATAACCCCTGCTTTTTGAAAGCTTGTGAGCAAACTGACGCCCTGTTGCCGGTTGTGATCGAAGATTGGCACGGCAAATCAGCCACCCGCTGGGGCTACACACGCAAAGGTACACACCGCCTTGCCTTTGAAACGCAAGCACTCGAAGGATTGTCTCAATCCCTTCAAGCGCGTGGCAGTGGTCTCTATCAAGTGGCGGTGAGCATTATCCATGACCCAATCACCACCGGTGTCGACGCCTTGATTGATGTGGCCAAACGATTGGGTATCACCACGGTCTATTGCGAGGCCTTGTTTGCCCCCCACGAACAACGCGAGGATCAAAGCATAAAAGAGGCTGGCATCAACCTGATTCAAACCGATCAATCGGCACTGCTGCGCACTGGCGACCTGCCTTTTACGATCGACAAAACCCCATTGATGTTTACCGATTTCAGAAAGGCGGTTGAGGCCGCCGATGTGGTGCCACGCGCACCACTTGGCGTACCCAAAAGCCTACTTGCACTGCCGAACATTGAAGCGGCATCAGCTCGCTTGCGCCTATTTAAAAGTAGCGACACTGACGCATTGCCCGAACTCGATGAGCGTAGCGCTTTTCCTTATCAACGCGCCCCGTGGACAGGTTCAGAAACCCATGCACTCGAACACCTCGCGCGTTACTTTGGGTCAGACTTGCCACAGACCTACAAAGGCACCCGCAATGGCATGATGGGCACCGATTACTCCACCAAATTCTCACCGTGGCTGGCCACGGGTGCGCTGTCACCGCGCCAAATTTATGCCGCACTGGTTGATCACGAACAACGGTTTGGTGCCAACGACGACACCTATTGGATTTGGTTTGAGCTGCTTTGGCGCGAACACTTTCGACTGCTCATGCAGCGCTACGGGTCAAGATTATTTGTGCGCAACGGACTGGCCAAGCAACCCGCACCCGTTAATCCAAACCTGACTGACAAAAAAGCCCAAGCTCGGCTCGAACACTGGATCGCCGGTAAAACCGGTCAGCCTTTTATTGATGCTGGTATGCGCGAGCTTGCCGCCACCGGCTACCTGTCCAATCGCATGCGCCAAAACGTGGCAAGCTATTTGATCAACGACCTCGAAGTCGATTGGCGCGCTGGCGCCGCCTGGTTTGAGCATGCACTTATTGACTATGACGTCAGTAGCAATCAAGGCAACTGGGCTTACATCGCCGGTGTGGGCACCGACCCGCGCGGTGGCAGGCGCTTTAATCCCGCTAAGCAAGCGCGTGACTATGATCCAGAAAACACTTATCAAAAATATTGGGGCACGGCATGACCACACTGCGACTGATCTTGGGCGACCAACTCAACCCCGAGCACAGCTGGTTCCAAACCGTCGATCCCACGGTCCATTACACCTTGATGGAGCTGCGCTCTGAGACCGATTACGTCATGCACCATGCCCAAAAAGTCATCGCCATATTTGCGGGCATGCGTGATTTGGCGCGGCACCTCAAAGACCAAGGCCACTCGGTGTCCTACATCGCCTTGGACGACAAATTGAACCAACACGACTTTGGTAAAAACCTCAAAGCACTGGTCAAACAATTGTCAGCGACTCAAGTTCAATATCAACTGCCCGATGAGTGGCGTTTAGACGCGCAGTTCAAACAACTCGAATCCGTGCTTGGTGTGCCTGTCGAAGGCGTCGATAGCGAACACTTCATCACGGCCCGCCATGAAGCTGCTGAACTTTTTAAGGGCCGCAAGCAATGGCTCATGGAGCACTTTTACCGAACACTGCGTCAGCGCTTTGATGTGTTGATGCAAGACAAGCAGCCCATCGGTGGCGTTTGGAATTTTGATGCCGAAAACCGAAAGCCTTGGAAAGGTCAACCACCACCACCAGCAGATGATCGCGCCACCTTAGACCATCAAGACATCTGGGCCGTTATCCAAGCCGGTGGGGTTAAAACCTTCGGCAGCCCACAAGCCAGCGCGTTTCGTTGGCCAATAAATCGCGCCCAAGCCTTAAAAGATTTGAATCGATTCATCAAAGACGTTTTACCGAATTTTGGTGACTACGAAGACGCGATGAGCACCAAGAGTTGGCGCTTGTTTCATTCTTTTCTGTCGTTTGCGTTGAACACCAAAATGCTTAATCCACGGGAAGTCATTGGAGCGGCAGAAAAAGCCTACAAAGCAGGCAAAGCACCACTGGCTGCCACAGAGGGTTTCATTCGCCAGATCTTGGGTTGGCGCGAATACGTGCGTGGCATCTATTGGGCACAAATGCCAGGCTACGATGAAGGCAACGCCTTGAATCATCAAAACGCCTTGCCAAGCTGGTTTTGGACAGGCAACACCAAAATGAACTGCCTCTCACACGCCATCGGTCAGTCGCTTGAACACGCCTATGCCCACCACATCCAACGGCTGATGGTGATCGGTAACTTCTCCTTGCTCGCAGGCTTAAACCCTCAGGCTGTCCACCAGTGGTATCTTGGTGTGTACATCGATGCCTTTGAGTGGGTCGAGCTGCCCAACACCGTTGGCATGAGCCAATTTGCCGATGGCGGTCTGTTGGCCACCAAACCCTATGTGTCCAGTGGGGCTTACATCGATCGCATGTCAGACTACTGCAAGGGTTGCCACTACAATCGCAAAGAGCGCATCAGCGCCGATGCCTGTCCGTTTAACGCCCTGTACTGGGACTTCTACTTGCGCCACGAAGACCGGTTTGCCAAGAACCCTCGCATCGGCATGGCCTACCGGCAACTCACCAAAATGCCACCTGAGGAAATCGCGAGCATCAAACAAAAAGCGCAAGAACTGTTGTCTAAAGTTGATGACCTTTAAAATAGAACTGCCCGACCTTTGTCACAGCGCCTAAGGAATGAACCATGATTGATGCGTTAAACGTTTTGGGTGAGCCGCTACAGGCTTGCTCTTTTGACCCACTGACCGGCTACTTCAGAGATGGCTGCTGCAATACCGATGACAACGATCATGGCACCCACGTGGTGTGCACCCGTGTCACGCACGCTTTTTTGGTGTTTTCTGCTGACCGTGGCAATGACCTGATGACGCCTCGCCCGGAATGGCGTTTTCCTGGGCTGAAAGCTGGCGACCGTTGGTGCCTGTGTGCCACGCGCTGGCGTGAGGCCTTAGAGGCTGGCCTAGCACCGCCCGTTGTGTTGGCCGCCACGCACAGCAAGGTGCTTGAATACGTCAGTCTTGAAGATCTCAAACGCCACGCCTACCAATCGGCCGCTTAATTAACTCGCCGCATGACTATGATAAGTTCATTGCGCGAAAGACACCGTGCCTTTTCATCAGCCTCTCTCCCACGCGTGATAGCGCTCCACCCACTTCAACAAGCGATGTGGCACGTGCGCCTTTTTCCATTCGCCAGCGGCATACTTGTTGGCCTCAGACAATGTTGGATACGCGTGAATAGTGCCCAAAATCTTGTTCAAACCCAGCCCGTGACGCATGGCCAATACAAATTCAGCCAAAAGATCACCACCATGCTCACCCACAATCGTCACACCAAGAATCTTGTCTTTGCCCGGCACCGTTAAGACCTTAACGAAACCATAAGCCGTGCCATCGGCAATGGCACGATCCAAATCGTCAATGCCATAGCGGGTCACTTCAAACGCAATGCCGGCAGCCGTGGCTTCGGTCTCACTCAAACCAACACGTGCCACCTCAGGATCCGTGAAAGTCGTCCAAGGAACCACTGAATAATCGGCTTTGAATTTTTTGAAGCGACCAAACAGCGCATTGACTGCGGCATACCAAGCTTGGTGGGCTGCGGCATGTGTCAATTGGTAAGGACCTGCCACGTCACCAACTGCAAAAATATTGGGGTAGTTGGTTTCAAGGAAGGTATTGATCGCAATATTGTTTCGCGGCGTCAGCTTCACCCCAAGCGTCTCAAGCCCGTAGCCCGTGACCCGAGGTGCACGACCAACGGCACATAAAAGTTCATCAAACGGCAAGTCGCGTTCAACTTGTTCATGCTTGACGATCAAGAACTTCTGGCCATCACGTTGCTCGACCCGCAGCGCTTGATGGCTTGTGAGCACTTCAACGCCATCGGCACGCAAAGACTCAGCAATCAAAGCACTGACCTCTGGGTCTTCGCGACTCATGATGCGTGGCCCCATTTCCACTTGCGTGACCGTTGACCCCAAGCGCGCAAAGCTTTGTGACAGTTCTGCCCCAATCGGGCCACCACCCAACACCACAAACCGCTTGGGCAATGCTGTTAAGTTCCACACCGTGTCGCTGGTTAAATAACCCGCTTCTTCTAGACCTGGAATCGGTGGCACAAACGGTCTTGCACCGGCCGCAATGATGATGTGACGTGCGCTCAGCTTCTGTGTGGTGCCATCAGCCAAGGCAATCTCAACGTCCCAAGGGCTCACCATCTTGGCGTAACCAGTCAACACTTCAACGCCAAGCTTGGTGTATCGATCAACCGAGTCATGCGGCTCGATGTCTGCGATCACACGGTGAATACGTCGCATCACGGCGGCAAAATCAACCTTACCTGCAACATCAGTGAATCCCAATTCAGGCGCATTACGCAGTTGCTTGGCCATCTTGGCCGAGCGAATCAGCGCTTTGCTCGGTACGCAACCAAAGTTCAAGCAATCACCTCCCATTTTGTGGGTTTCGACCAAGGTCACACGGGCTTTAACCACTGAGGCGATATAAGCGCTAACAAGACCACCGGCACCTCCACCGATCACAATCAGATTGCGATCAAACGTCTTGGGTTTTTGCCATTGCTGATAAATTTTGCGGTTTTTCAACACACCAACCATGCATTTGGTAACCAATGGGAACAGGCCCAACAACACCAAGCTGCCAATTAGCGGCGCTGACAACACATCACCCAAGCTATTGATCAAGGCCAATTGCGTGCCTGCGTTCACAAAAACGGCTGTGCCAGGCAACATACCAATTTGGCTCACGGTGTAGAAGCGTGCTGCCCGCAGCTGTGTCAAACCCATTAACAAGTTAATCAGCCAAAAAGGAAACAGCGGCACCAAGCGCAACGTCAGGAGATAAAAGACGCCATCGCGTTCAATACCGCTATTGATGGCCTGAAACGGCTTTTGAAACTTGCGCTGCACCCAGTCTCTGAGCAGATAACGCGACACCAAAAAGGCCAGCAATGCGCCAAGGGATGATGCAAATGAGATCACCAGTAAGCCGAGCCAAAAGCCAAAGATGGCGCCACCGGCTAGCGTCAAAATCACAGCACCCGGAATGGACAGCGCGGCGGCAGCGACGTAGACCGCAAAAAACGCGATGATCATCACCAAACGGTTTTGTGCGTAGAACTCTGTTAAGGCATCGCGGCTTTCTTTGAGTTGCTCAAGCGACAGCACGGATCCTAAGTCAAAGACACGATAGACCCACACCAAGACTGCCACAGCCACCATGACTGCTAGCCATCGCCCCCACGGAAAACCGGTTTTATTTGTTTTTGTCATGACAGTTCCAGCACCACATTTAATCGAATCGGCTAAATCGTCACAATCTGAAGGCAGACGCGCGCTTGATTGACTGACGTTATTTTAAAATTCGCTGAATCTTAAAAAAGGTTACAGCAGCGCTGGTTTCAACAACACATGACAGTGCTCACTCTAGTGAGCACTGCTTGGGATCATCGGCAAACTGCAACCCAGCAAATCCAGCACGTGCCGATTCACCGGTGTTGTCCGTGTCTGCCGTGATGGCCACCTGCACCACTTTGGCATCAGCCCCAAAAAGACGGGCAATGTCGTCTCGGACGTTTCTGTACTGCGCAACCCATCGCCCGGCCTGTGCATTACCCGTTTGCAGTACAAGCATTCGGGCTAAGTCAGTGTATGCATTGGCCTGCTCATGCCCAATCGGCTGCGTATTGTCCCAGACGTAATTCACCGCACCGTCGGGTACATTATCGCCCCAGATGGCGCGAGCCAGACCCAGCTGCAAGCGCCGCCCAAAGCCGATTTGATCGGGTGGTAATTGAACACTGAGATACAACCTAGCCGCGTAGTCATCACCAGCTTTTGATTGCATATCTGCCGTTTTTAAGACGCTATCGACTCGCCACCACCAGCAGAGATATGGCGTTTGGACCAAATCCACCACAACCTCAGTGGCCAATAACGACATGCTGTTTGACGATTGGATTTCAATGGCCTGTCGACCATCCCAAGGACGCGCCAAGAAGATGTTGGGCGCCACTTGATCGTTCAAACTGACCTGCTTCCATTGCGCTAGCCCTGCGACGAAGGGCGGCAAAGGCTGAACTTGGGCTTTTAAAGACAGTGAAACGCCCAGCATCAATGCAACGGCCAATAGGCATTGACAAAGGCTGTGCCTGCCCCTTTGCTTCTTTCCTAACGCCGCAACCATGACTATCATGTGAATACTCAAAGTTTTGGGTGCTCATTGCAACGCGCAAGCATCCCAACCGAATCATATTTCAACAAACTGTAACCATTGTCTGAATCAAACGAATTTAATGATAAGACCGCATCTGTTGCGACTGGTCACCCATTCGAGCGCGAGATCGCGCCAATTTGGCGACTGGCTCAAACTGGCGATGAAAAAGCCTATGAGCAGGCGCTGCGGTTGATCGCACAGCGGTTGAGGGCGTTTTTTAGACGCCGTATGAACAACACACCAGAAGATGCTGAGGACATGGTTCAAGAAACCTTACTAGCCATCCATACCCGACGTCACACTTACGACAATGCTTTTCCTGTGAGCGCGTGGATCATGGCGATTGCCAAGTACAAACTGATCGACTTTTGGCGCAAACACGGCAGGCGCGACAACCTGACTGATGAATTCGACGACACTGATTTGAGTCAGCAATCAATCATGACAGCAGGTGCAGCGACATCGAACCTGGCGGACATCCAAAAACTATTGAACCAGTTACCCGCTAAGCAGCGCCAAGCGATTGAATTAATTAAACTACTCGGCTTAAGCGTGAGCGAAGCCGCCCAACAGACTGGGTTATCTGAGTCTGCCCTAAAAGTGCAGGTCCATCGGGGCATTAAACAGCTGACCGCATTAGTGGCCCAAAAATCTCCATGAAAACAGACGAATTCATCGCGTTTTTAGCCAAAGGATCAGCCGTGGAACCCACGCCAGCCCTGCGGAACAAGCTTTTTTGGGCTTTCTCTATGGCTGGGCTGCTCAGCTTGGCGCTTGCTTTTACCATTATCGGTGCGCAACCGGCTGAGGCCTTGATGACGCCTACCCCTTGGATGAAATTTGCCTACACGGTGTCGCTGGCGGTGGCTGCGACATTCCTAACCATCAGACTGGCGCGTCCTGTTGCCAATCGCCGGGCACCATCTGTTTGTTTGGGTTTGGTGCTGTTGGCCATGCTGGCATATGGTGCGTATTACCTCGCCATCACACCCGAAGAGGCAAAGGGCCAAACATTATTTGGGCAAACTTCGTTACTGTGCCCCTGGCTGGTATTGCTCGTCTCCTTACCCGGTCTTTTTGTCTTGCAAATCGCTCTTAGGGCCTTTGGACCCGTGCAGTTATCTCAAGCAGGCTTTGCCTGTGGCTTGCTGGCCGGTGCCATTGGCGCCACGGCCTATGCGTTGGCCTGCCCCGAAGACTCACCCACCTTTGTGGCCGTTTGGTACACCCTAGGCATTGTATTAACCAGCGCCGTTGGTGCGATCTCTGGGCGCTGGTTGTTACGCTGGGATTAAAGCATCAAACGGCACCCTGGTACTCGCCGCGGGCGGGGTAGTTTTTACCGATGGCGTAGTCGATGGCCATCATCAAGTCTGCAAACCCAGGTCGGGCAAATGGCATGGTCTGCACTGCGCCGTAGTAGAGCGTGCCATCCGAACGCACCAAAAATAGACCGGGTTCAGCAAAAACCGCCGGTTCTTCGATGCCAATCGAGGTTTTGCCAATACCTTTAGAAAGATACAGGCCCCAGTCTCGAGCCATTTGTAATGGCAATCCGTAACCAAACGTCAATTCAGGCGCGCCCACTTTGGCAGCCATCTCTAGACTGCGTTGTTCGGTATCACTTGAAATGGCAATCGCTTTCACCCCTCTTTCTTGCAGCGCTGGTAACAAGGCACCAAGCTCTTTGAGGTATTTCACACATAGCGGGCAGTGCAAGCCACGAAAGAACACGAGCATCGTGAAATGCGCAGGCGTTTGAGCCGCCAAATCAAAAACACCATGACTATTGGTTGGTACAACCAATGTGGGGACTTTCTCAGTGGGAAACAACATAAAACGCTCCTTTTGATGAACATCTTTCCACTGTATAGTACTTTTGGTTACTATTCATGTTGATTTGTTAACTTTTCGTCTAAAAGGACACACCATTGTCGGTTGATCGACTATCCACCCTAATGGCCCGTTTTAAACCCAGCGCACAGGTATTTTTTGCCGGGCGGTGCCGTGACACGTTGAACTTTGACGCCAAGCGCCCCGTGGGTCACATTCACTGGTTGTTTGATGGCAAGTCTGACCTGCTCCTGGCAGGAAAGCAGATCGAAGCGCTCGATGAACCCTGTGTTGTCTTTTTAGCCAAACCAATCACGCACTCGATAACTCCAAGACCCGAGGCAAAAATGTTGTGTTGCGAATTCGAGTTTGGTCACCGCGAATCTAACCCCTTGGTTTTAATGCCCGATGAGGTCGTCATCATCAAAATGCGAGAGGCTGAAGAGTTCCATGCCTTGGGGCAACTGATCCACGAAGAGTTTGCGAACAGTCGCTGTGGTCAGCAGTTTGGCCTGACACAGTTGATGCAGTACTTTGTACTGATGCTGTTGCGCCACTTGATCAGCACTGACCGACTCTCTTCAGGTATCACCAGAGCGCTTGCTGACCCACGCTTGCTTCGCGCTGTCACGGCAATGCATGACCATCCGGGTCGGGATTGGTGTGTTGAGCGCTTGGCTTCAGAGGCGGGGATGTCGCGCGCCGCTTTTTTTAGTCACTTCAAGCAAGCCACGGGCCAGACACCAACCGATTACCTCACTGACTGGCGCATAGCCATCAGCAAATCATTATTACTCAATGGCGAAGCGCTCAAACCGATCGCCCACGCCGTGGGCTACGGCAGTCCGGCAGCACTGATTCGTGTGTTTAAACGCAAAGTTGGCTGCAGCCCCTCGGACTGGGCCAACAGTCAGTCTTTAAGCAGCCAAGATGGCGTCAATTTGCTGCGCTAACGCGATGTCTTTTTGAGTCACACCACCAGCGTCGTGGGTCGTCAAAAGGATATGAACCCGCTTATACACGTTGGACCATTCGGGATGGTGGTCGGCTTTCTCGGCCAGTATGGCCACTTGTGTCACAAAGCCGAAAGCTTGTACAAAATCTTTAAACGTGAAGTCGGCATAAATCGCGCAGTCCTTGTCGACACTGTCGGGTTGAACCTGCCAACGGGCATCTAATGCATTACAGGCTTGCGCCAATGGCTCACCACTCAAAATGGCTTTACTCGTCGTATTTTCCGATGTCATGAAAGCGACTCCTCTTTAATTGACATGGCCGCGACGCGTTTTTCGCTAGGCAATAAGGCAACTGTGCCAAGAGTACAGATGGCAATAGCCGCCATGAGAACAAACAACATGTCAAAGCCCGCCGACTTAACAAAAGGACCTAAGGCCCAAACCGCTAGTGCACTAACACCCAAGGATACAGTAAACCGAAACCCAGCGACTCTTGAGCGAAAGCGATCATCCACGTAACGCACAATCATCACATCCGTGAAGGGGATCGCCCCAAAAATAAACATCATGGTCACCAACAAAGCGGCGTATAAAACCCAGCCGTGGCTAACAGAAACCAACAGCAGTAACGGGATCTGAATCAGCACCATGGTCATAAACAAAGGCTTTATGTCAAATCGGTCCAGTAATCGTCCGACCACCACTTGCGCCAAGGCAGCCACGCCATAAACCAATGCCAATAAGCTACCTAGTAAGGCAGGATCTTCAAGCACGCCACGAAAACGCTCGACCATCAGCTGGCCGTTGCCATTGGTGGTGAAGTTATAAAGTAAGTTGCCCGACACAGCCGCCATGGTCATGACCAACAGCACACGGGCCAGCATGTTTCGAGGCAACTGCACTTTGGCTTTCACCGTGCGTTTGGATGGCGGTTCTGTCTCGTTGGGACACCACAGTAAAAAAAGCACGCCACACACAAAGGACAGTATGGCTGGTACAGCAAATGCGGCTCGCCATCCCAACCATTTCACCAAGAACCCCGTTAGTAAGGCCGCAACGGCAACACCCATATTGCCCGCCAAGCCGTTGATGCCGATGGTCATTCCAGGTCGAGTGGAATATTGAACCAGCATCGGGATGCCCACCGGGTGGTAGATTGAAGCAAAAGCGCCCATCAAAGTGAGCGCACTGGCCAATTGCCAAGCCGACTGCGAAGTAGCCGCAAGCAGCGTAGACAGTCCCATGCCGAAGAAAAAAACCAGCATCATCTGACGCCGCCCCCAAAGGTCACCCAAGCGGCCCGCGGGCAATGCACCCAGTCCGAACAACACAAACGCCCCAACCCCAAATGGCATGAGGTCTTCCCACCGGGCATATTCAAAATCAACGGCAATGACGCCCACCGCAGCGGCGAAGATCAACAAAAACATATGATCAATGGCGTGGCCAGCGTTAAGCAGCAGCTTAACGTTGCGTGGTAAGTCCTTAACCGGTGTGCCCGCGGTGTGAGTTGCTTGCACCTTCAGTCCCCTTGTTTTTTGCTATACCGATCTTGTCGTCGATTCTCAGGGGTGATTAAGCCCTACCGATGATGGATGCTGTCAACATCAATTCTTCCAGCAGCGCTAAAACCACCTTGCCCGACATCCGATACGGGTTCAATTCAGGCGTCTCAGAATATTTCAGCACGATCGAAGTATTGAGTTTGGCCAAGTTGACTTGCCCCATGGTCCAACCCCCAAAACGCCTTTCGAGGATTTCTTCGTAGTGCATGAGCACCACATTCTCGTGCCTTGGGTCTCGAAGAATCATGTTGTAGAGCGCATTGATTTCTTCGCGTCCACCTTCGATCGCCTGTAAAAACACACCTTCGCCGTAACACAGCACCCCGGTGATACCGTTGCCAGGATTGTAGGTTCTCGCCGCAGACATGATTGACTCAGTCAGCGCAGCGCTATCTTGCTGGTCGGCAGCCCGACTCACATAAAGCAGACGTACTAGCATCACGGTTCCCCTTTGGGAATGAGAGAAAGAAATTCGCGGCGCAAATTCGGGTCTTTTAAGAAACTGCCACGCATCACTGAATTGATCATTCGACTGCCCATGTCGCGAACACCACGCCAAGCCATGCAGTAGTGCGTCGCACTCATCACCACCGCCAACCCATCTGGCTGGGTTTTTTCTTGAATCAGGTCCGCCAACTGAACCACGGCCTCTTCTTGAATCTGTGGCCGGCTCATGATCCATTCAGCCAAACGCACATACTTCGATAGGCCAATCACATTGGTATGCTCATTGGGCATGACACCGATCCAAACATGCCCAATCACCGGGCAAAAATGGTGGCTGCAGGCGCTGCGTACCGTGATGGGGCCCACAATCATCAACTCATTCAAGCGTTCCACGTTGGGGAACTCTGTGGTGGTCGGTTGTTTAACGTAGCGGCCACCAAACACTTCTTTTAAGTACATTTTGGCGACGCGACGGGCCGTGTCATTGGTGTTGTGATCACTAACCGTATCAATCACCAAGCTTTCCAGCACACCCTGCATTTGCGCTGACACTTCATCTAACAACAACTCGAGTTCGCCAGGCTCAATAAAGTCAGCGATATTGTCATTGGCATGAAAACGCTTGCGTGAGTTTTGGATACGCTCACGGATCACCACTGAAATGGGCCTGCCTTTGTCTTCCTGGGTCATACCAGCCTCGTTCTTTGTCGCGAATGCGTTTTTGTGTATGAGCACCCATGTGCCCATCGTCTAACAATCATAAACGTTGTTCGTGGGAAACTGCTCGAATCAAAGCCCAAAAAGGGGTTAACGCGGCAGCCACACACGCTTAAGTTGAAACCAACCACTTTTGCATCAATGCGGCCACGCCCGCTTCGGGATCTAGGGCATAGTTCTCAAACCCAAACGATCGGTAGGTGCGTTGCGCTAGCACGTTACCCGAAAGCACCTCTAAAGTTAGCTTACAACAACCCAACGACTGCGCGTGTGCTTCGATGGCTTGCAACAACGCTTGGCCTACCCCTTTGCCACGCCACTGGGCCAGTACCGCAATATCATGCACATTCATCAGCGGCCTGGCCTTAAACGTCGAAAACCCCAAAAACGCATTCAACAAACCCACCGCCTGGCCATCAACCAACGCCAAAAAACTCACCGCCCCAGGAAACCTTGCCAACTGATCGCACAGCTCAAGTTTGACCCCTGGGGTCAGGGCATGCCCACCACCCATCGGGTCACGCGCATACATGTCCAACAAAGACACCAAAGCCGCTTGATCTGCTGGGTCGCCGTAATCAACTGCCTTGATTTCAATTTTTAGTTTCATTGGTACTATCCGGTTAATTTTCAGAAAAATTTATGCGTCAATCAGGCTCGCAGGAGTCGATGTCAGTGCCTTGCCTTGCATATTGCTTAAAAGGCCCGTTTTTCTCGAACAACATTGCCGGCAGTGACCTGGCGCCACACTGTCTACCCCAAAAAAACTGACTTAAAACGCACCAGCTTCAAAAAGCATAAAGTGAAGCGCCTTGAACATGCTTAGCATTTTGATCGCCGGGTTGGATAAGCGATTGGACTGCATTTTCTTTAGCGCACTGGCAATACGGATCACTTTTAGTGCATCAATGATTATGGAGTAGTTTATAGACTACAATCAGTTATGATACAGATTAAACAAACAGAAACTTACCAAAAGTGGGAAGCCCGTCTACGGGATAAAAGAGCGAGAACCATCATTGCAGCTCGATTGATGCGCTTGGCAGAGGGGTTGCCAGGAGACGTCGAGCCAGTCGGAGAAGGCGTCAGTGAATTAAGAATCCACTACGGCCCGGGCTATCGCGTCTACTTCCAGCGCCGAGGAAGCCTTATCGTTGTGCTGCTGTGCGGCGGGGAAAAAGGCACCCAGGCGCGCGATATTAACGCTGCAAAGAAGCTCGCAAAAAAATGGGGGAATAAAAATGATTGAGAAACTAACAACCTACGATCCAGCTGCCGCACTGGTAGATGATGAAGAGATCGCTTTTTTTATGGCTGAGGCATTCGAAACGGGTGATTCAGCTTACATTGCCAAGGCTCTTGGTGTTGTTGCTCGTGCAAAGGGGATGGCAGAAATAGCCCAAAAAACCGGGCTATCCCGTGAACAGCTTTATCGGTCATTTAGCGAACGCGGCAATCCGACTTTGAAGACCACATTAGCGGTTATGCGAGCACTTGGCATTGACATGACCGCAAAACCTCATGTTGCAAGCTAACTCATTGAGCGGTAACCCTGTGAATAGCGACATACCAAGTGCTAGGCGCAAACACATTATCAAACGCCTGAGTTGCCATCGATAGATCGCGTCACCAAAAAGTGGTGCCACATGCGATGATAACTGTCGTATTTGCCGCCAAACCATTAAATGCGAGGACAAAAGCAACCATGTTTGATGTCTTAATCAGCGAGGTCGGGCCCAGAGATGGCCTGCAATCCGTCAAACGAACGATGTCGACCCCTGACAAACAGCGCTGGATTGACGCCTTGGTCGCCGCTGGCATCCAAGAAATTGAGGTCGGCTCATTTGTGTCGCCTAAACTGCTGCCGCAAATGGCTGATACGGCTCAAATCGTACGCCATGCGCTGCAGTTTCCTGGCCTGACTGTCATGGCTTTGGTACCCAACGCTCGCGGGGCCCAAATGGCGATTGACGCGGGTGTGCACAAAGTGACCTTGCCGGTGTCCGCTAGCGAAGCCCATTCCATGGCAAACGTCAGAAAAACCCGCCAAGAAATGCTAGAAGAAATTGCCAAAATCGCCCAACTACGTGACCAACAAGCTCCTCACATCAAAATAGAGGCTGGCATCTCAACAGCCTTTGGATGCACCATCCAAGGCGAGGTGACAGAGGACGATGTGGTTTGGTTGGCTCAGGCGGCCATTGCGGCAGGGGCAGACGAGTCGGGTCTGTCAGACACCACCGGCATGGCGAACCCTGCGCAAGTCAAACGGCTTTTCAACAAAGTGCGCGCCGCCATTGGTGACAAAACGGGTGCCGCCCACATGCACAACACCCGAGGCTTGGGGCTTGCCAACTGCCTCGCGGCCTATGACGCCGGCGTTAGAACCTTTGATGCCTCGTTGGCCGGATTGGGTGGCTGCCCCTACGCACCCGGCGCCTCGGGCAATGTGGTGACCGAGGACTTGACGTATATGTTTGAAGCCATGGGCCTAAGCACCGGCATCAACTTGCAAGCACTGATTGAGGCCCGCAAGCCACTTTCTGACGGCCTGCCCGGAGAACCGCTCTACGGCATGACCCCAGAGGCGGGGGTACCAAAAGGGTTTGTCGCCGCCACACAAAGAGGCGGCCAGCGATGAGTGAACCCCTACCACTTGAAGGCATCCGGGTCATCGAGTTCACCCACATGGTGATGGGCCCAACTTGCGGCATGATCTTGGCCGACCTTGGGGCTGATGTCATCAAAGTTGAACCCCTTGAGGGCGATAACACCCGAAAGTTGATGGGCTCTGGTGCGGGTTTTTTTCCGATGTTCAATCGCAACAAGCGCAGCCTTTCGGTCGACATCAAATCCGCCCAAGGCAAAGAGATTGTGCTCAAACTGATCCAAGACGCCGACGTCTTCAGTGAAAACTTCAAAAGTGGCGCCATGGATCGTTTGGGCTTTGGTCAAGCGGCCTTAAAAAAGCTCAACAGCCAATTGATTTACGTCTCTCACAAAGGTTTTTTACCCGGGCCATATGACCATCGCACGGCCTTAGATGAGGTGGTGCAAATGATGGGAGGGTTAGCTTACATGACAGGCCCTGAGGGTCGGCCCTTGCGCGCAGGCTCAAGCGTGAACGACATCATGGGCGGGATGTTTGGCGCCATTGGCGTTTTGGCGGCACTTCATGCCCGACAAAAAACCGGCCGCAGCCAAAGTGTCACCAGCGCCCTCTTTGAAAACAACGTCTTTTTGGTGGCGCAACACATGATGCAGTTCGCCGTTACCGGCAAACCGGCTGCGCCCATGCCCAGTCGCGTGAGCGCTTGGGGCATCTACGATGTCTTCACCGTAAAAGACCAGGAGCAAATCTTTTTGTCGGTGGTGAGCGACACACAGTGGCAGATATTTTGTGACGAGTTTAATCAGGCTGACCTCTTTGCCGATACGCGACTGACCACCAACAATCAGCGGGTGCAAGCGCGTGACTGGTTGATGCCGGTTTTGCGTGATCTGTTTGCCACGGAAAGCGCTCAAGACTTGAGCGCTCGATTTGAAGCGCGTGGCCTGCCCTACGCGCCCATTACCCGCCCTCAAGATTTGTTCGATGACCCGCACTTGGTCGCCACCGGTGGCTTGGCGCCGATACATATTCACGCCGATTGCAGCGCCGCCGGTCAAACCGTGGACACGCTCACCCCATTGCTACCATTGGTCATGGACGATCAAAGGCTTGGCATTCGCCACCAACCACCGGCGCTCGGTGGCGACACCGACGACATTTTGTCATCCATGGGCTACAGTTCAGCACAGACTGCTGAATTGAAAATAAAAGGCGTGATTCGCTAACGATGCGAGCGCCATCAAAAGGAAAAAATAATGAACCTGAATCTGAACGGCAAACACGTTTTAATCACTGGGGGCAGTAAAGGGATTGGCTTGGCTTGCGCGGCGGCTTTTGCGCAAGAAGGCGCCCACGTGAGCTTGGTTTCCAGAGATTTGGCGACCCTTAAAGCAGCTGAAAAACAGCTATTGACCACTTTCCCTAAAGCCCAAGTTGCGGTTTTTTCGGCTGATCTGATTGATGATAAGGCGGCCCAAAACGCCATCGAGCATGCACAGGCGCGATTTGGTGAAATCGATATTCTGGTTAATTCAGCCGGTGCTGCCAAGCGCATGCCTGCAGCTGAGCTCACACCACAAGCTTGGCGCAATGCGTTTGACGCCAAATTCTTTACCTACATCAACGTCATGAACCCCGTGGTTCAGCAAATGGCCAAACGCGGGCAAGGCGTGATTGTGAATGTGATCGGTGCCGGTGGTAAGACCGCTTCACCAATCCACTTGGCTGGCGGCAGCGCCAACGCTGCTTTGATGTTGGCCACCGCCGGTATGGCGGCTGCCTATGGCCCACAAGGCATTCGCGTCAACGCTGTTAATCCCGGCCAGACCCTGACCGAACGGCTCAAGGAAGGGCTAGAGGCGACCTGCAAACAAGAAGGCATCGATATGGGTGAAGCCATGAAGCGCGCCACTCAAAAGGTGCCGCTTGGCCGACTGGCCACGCCTGAAGAGATTGCCCAAACCGTGGTGTTCTTGGCCTCTGACCAAGCCAGTTATGTGACTGGCGTGAACATCAACATGGACGGTGGCGCTACGCCAACCGTGGTTTAACGTGACAAGAACCGTTGTCGCAATGCATCTATTTGAGCAGGCGACAACGGCTCAATCATTCGCCCGCCATCGATCCACAGCCGCGCTGTTTGCGCCAACTCTTCAAGCACCGCTTGAGCCTGAGCCAAGCTTTGGTGCCAGACTTGGGGCCCCAATCGATCACACATCACCGCTCGCAAAGACTCTTGCTTTGAAGCCGCTTGTTTGATCACGTCAGACACGGCCACGACGACCTGTTCGTCGCCTGGCACCGCATATTGAATCAGTGGCACGCGGCCTACTTTCATGACTTGGTATGGGGTAATGAAGGGCAAAATACTGTCTTCTCGCCAAACGCCTAGCAAAGTCAACAGCACCAAATGGTGCGAATGGGTGTGGATTACGGCTGATGCTGATGGGTCAGCATCGTAAATGGCAAGATGTAAGCGCTGCGCTTTACTGACCGGATCTCCAAACAGTTGCTGCCCCTTGGCATCGAGCAATGCCAATCGCTGCGCTTGCAGGTTACCTAAGCAAGCGTCAGTGGGCGTCATCAAGTAGCCCGTTGTGCCTGGCATCTCAAGCTTGACACTGATGTTACCGGTGCTGCCATGCACGTAGCCACGCGCAAACAAGCTCGCCCCTGTCTCACAAATCGCTTGCGCAGACGCCAACCATTGCACGGGTATGTCAGGCATGCGGGTCATGACAGCACGCCGAAGGCTTTGCTAAAGAAATCTTCACCACCAAAGTTGCCTGACTTCAAGCAGATGTGGGCTGACTGGCCATCAAGACCCGATTGACCGTAACACCAAGGCACGCCAGGATCGACTTGTGGACCGATGCGCAGTTGATTCAGCGCCAACGCTTGGACAACCGCACCCGAGGTTTCACCACCGGCCACCACCCACTGCCGCACGCCTGCTTGCCACAGCACTTGGGCAATCGTGGCCAGCCAGCCCTCGATTTGTTCACCCACCACCTGCACGCCTAGCTTGGCTTGGTTGCTTTTTAAAGCGTCAGGCGAATCCGTCGAATACACCAACACAGGCCCCAAAGCCAGGCAATCTAGGGCCTGTGCTGCCAACTGTTGAACATGGTCGTGGGCCTGATGCGCCGCAACGGGGTCCAAGCGAATCGCTTTGCCACCAGCCTCAATAAAGGCAGCGACCTGAGCCTGCGTGGCCCTAGAGCAGCTGCCTGCAATCATCGCTTGGTAACCTTGCGCCGGCGGCAATTGCGCGGCTTGAGGGTTAGCGCTCACCCCAAAGTTTGGCGGCAACCCAATGGCCAAGCCCGAACCCGCCGTCACGAGCGGCAAGTCTTTGACTGCCGCCCCAAGCACCAAGAGGTCATCATTCGATATGACATCCAAAACCGCAATGCCCACGCCCATGTTTTGTAACACTTCGAACTTGGCCTGAATCGAAGCTTGACCGGCCTGCACCACTTTGTAATCAACCAAACCCACTCGATGCGCAGTTTGCGCCTGTAGCACACGCGGTAAGTTGGCGTCTGTCATCGGGGTTAACGGGTGGTCTTGCATACCGCTCTCGTTGAGCAACACATCACCCACAAACAAGTAACCGCGATAAACCGTGCGGCCAGCATCCGGAAACGCGGGCGTGGCCACTGTGAACGCGGTGTTCAGCGCCTGCATCAAGGCGTCAATGACTGGCCCAATGTTGCCTTGAGGCGTTGAATCAAACGTTGAGCAATACTTAAAGTAAATTTGGCTCGCCCCCATCGACTGCAACCAACGCAGCGCAGCAAGCGACTGCGCAACCGCTTGATTCGGTGCAATCGTTCGGGATTTGAGTGAAACCACCACGGCATCGACCGCCTCAAGCAAAGGCGCCTCGGGCACGCCGATGGTTTGGATGACTCGCATACCGCTTCGGACCAAATTGTTGGCCAAATCAGTCGCACCGGTGAAATCGTCAGCAATACAGCCTAATATGGGTCTGGACATCGAAAGGTTTGCCTCACATCGCATCAATTCAAGGGCAGTATGCCTGAAATAGTTGATCTGCGACAGGCGACATCATTTAAGACTGTCGAAAAAAATGAGCGCCCATGAGGCGCTCATTGACATCGCTTTTAAAACCAACCGTAGGCCCTCAAAAAAGGCGCAAAACCCTTGAAATGAAACGATTGGTTGTATTGCTTACTTTGGAAAGTAAATGTTCACACCACTCGCACTGATGTCAAACTGCAAGCCTTCAGTGGTGCCTTTGAGCTGCAAAGTGACGCCTTTTTCGTTACGTAATGTCATGCCGCCCATGCCCACACCAGCGGCAACGCTGCCACCCACGCGACCATAGTTGCCTGGAAAATCTTCAATCTTTTTCAGGTCATAGACGTCGCCACTGGCCGACATTTTAGAAATGCCGATGTTGGCACCCACACCCAAACCACCGATTTTAAAGAAGTGTTTCTTGCCATTCATGTTGAGCACGCCATCACCAACGCTACCGCCGATGATGAATCCAAATTGGGTTTCATCAATCGTAATTTGTGCGTCAGGGGTTTTTGCGGCAGCGATACCGCCAGCTGAAATAGAAAGGGCCAGAAAACCTGCTGTAATCCAATTTTTAAAATTCATGTTTACTTCTCCTTGTTTAAATCACTGTGTTTGTGTATGCGCCATGTCAATATGCTGACACCATACACGCTTAAAGGTTAAAAAGCCTACAGTTACCTTCAAGCGCCAACTCAAAACGAATGGCTTGGAACAGTTTTTAACAGCGATTGCAGACTTTTACTACCCGCGGTTATCATGAAAGTTAAGGAGATCTTTAACATGAGTCAGTTATTCAGTCCATTCGCGCTTGGCCCGCTCGATCTATCCAATCGAATCGTCGTGGCACCGATGTGTCAATACTCCGCCCAAGAGGGCAGCGCCACAGACTGGCACTTGGCCCATTTGGGCGGGTTGGCGATGTCAGGGGCTTCTGTTGTCATTATCGAGGCCACTGGCGTTGAAGCCATCGGCCGGATCACGCCGGGCTGTTTGGGCCTTTGGAGCGACGACAATGAAGCCGCCTTGGCTCGAACGCTAAAGGTGACCAGACCACTGTCAGACGCAAAATGGATCATTCAGCTGGGCCATGCTGGCAGAAAAGCCTCGAGCGCGCGCCCTTGGGACGGCGGTGCACAAATGGCAGCGGCCAATGGTGGTTGGCAAGCCTGCGCACCAAGCGCACTGGCTCACCTCGATAACGAAGCACCACCTGTGGCACTTGATCATGTCGGTCTACAGCGCATAAAAAACGCCTTCGTCGAGGCAGCTAAACGCTCGGTACGACTGCAATTGGATGGCATTGAGCTGCATGCCGCTCACGGCTACTTGCTGCATCAGTTCTTGTCGCCACTGGCCAACCAACGAGTCGACGAATACGGTGGCAGTTTAGAGAATCGAATGCGCTTTGTGTTGGAAATTTTTGATGCGGTTAAAGCCGTGATGCCCAACAACATGACGCTCGGGGTGAGAGTCTCAGCCACTGACTGGGTTGAGGGCGGCTGGGATCTTGAGCAAACCATTGTGTTGGCCCATGCACTCAAGCAGCGGGGCTGCGACTTCATTGATGTCTCAAGCGGTGGCGTGAGTAATCTACAGAAAATAACACCATCGCCAGGCTATCAAGTGCCATTTGCCCAAGCCATCAAGGCTGCAACCGGTATGGCCACCATGGCCGTGGGTCTGATCACAGAACCCCAACAAGCTGAAGACATCATCGCCCAAGATCAAGCCGATTTTGTGGCCTTGGCCCGAGGGGTTTTGTATAACCCACGCTGGGGTTGGCATGCCGCGGCCGCCCTTGGCGCTAGTGTTCCAGCCCCGCCGCAGTACTGGCGGTGCCCTCCACGAGAGGCGCGTGATTTATTCACGGGCACACGCCTTGGGCAACGCTAGTCTCTGAAGTTATCAAACTGCAACGGCTGCTCGACTTCGGTTGCCTTTAATAACGCGATGGCTTGCTGCAGGTCATCACGTTTTTTACCCGTGACTCGTAACTTCTCACCTTGAATCTGGGTTTCGACTTTGAGCTTGGCTGTTTTAATCGCCGCAACCAGTTTCTTAGCCGTCGGTTGATCGATGCCTTGCTTGACGGTCACCACTTGGCGAGCCCCACCCAAGTTTTCAATGGCGTCGGCAGCATCCAAACAGCGAACGTCTATACCTCGGGCGCTGAACCGGCTGCGCAAGATATCAAGCATTTGTTTGAGCTGAAAGGCGGTCGTGGCGTGCTGAGTCACCACAAATTCATTGAGCTCAAATTTGGCTGGCGTGCCTTTGAAATCAAACCGTGTGGACAACTCTCGATTGGCCTGATCGACCGCATTGGTCAACTCGTGCTTGTCTACCTCGGACACCACGTCAAATGACGGCATGACTTCTCTCCTTTTAAATGAATAGTTAGCGCCAGGGACTTTGAGCAAAACTGACACAAAATCGACCCACGCCCATAAAAATCTGTCTAAAAACGATTATGCTCAAGCAACAACTTACGGTTTTACACACAAATCATGCCTGATCTCAGTGGCTCTATTACTGCACTCTATATCTATCCTATCAAATCTTGTGCTGGCTTGAGTGTCCCAAGCGCTGAAATCACGCCGCATGGTCTTTTGTACGATCGCCAGTGGCTAATCGTCGACCAAACGGGCCGCTTTCAAACGCAACGTCAAATTCCGCATCTGGTTTGGATAACACCTTCAATTGGGGCACAAACCTTAACGCTCAGTGCGCCCGCTCAACCCGACATCACCATTCCCACGGCCTCTTCAGACCAGCACCAGCAATTCACCACCAAAGAGGTGCAGATCTGGCAAGATCGTGTGCCCGCTCTTGATTTGGGTCCGCGTGCCAGTCAGTGGCTTAACGACTACCTACAGGTGCCAGGGAAAACATTTAACTTGGTGCAATTTGATCCGCGTGCGACGCGACTAAGTGATCGCCAATGGTCGGGGGACCAGCCTGCAGCCGTTCAGTTTGCCGATGGCTTTGCCATCAATGTGATTTCAGAAGCCTCAATCGCATTATTTAACCAAAAGCGGCTCGAGCACGATATGGACCCCATCGAGGCCGATCGTTTCAGGCCCAATGTGGTGGTTGCAGGCCTTGACGCCCACGATGAGGATCACATCAAAACAATGGTCATACCAACAGTGAGCGGCCCTATCGAATGGGCGTTGGTTAAACCCTGCCCACGCTGCCAAATCCCAGACATCGACCCTCAAACTTCAATCAGCGACCCCACCATCACAGCGTTGCTTTCCAGTTATCGCCAAATTCCCCACATGGATCACGCCATATGCTTTGGTATGAATGGGATTGTGCACACTGGGGCAGGGAGACACTTGCACGTGGGCCAACATTGGCAAGCCACGCTTAACCTTTAAAGGTATTTTTTGATGGTTCGTCTTCGCTTTCGTTTGTGGGCTGGCTTTTGGGGTCTAGCCATTTTGATGGGCCTTTCAGCGCAAGGCGCTCAGGGCGCCCTCACCGATTCAGTCACTGAAATCGAACGCCAGCTCGATCATCGTGTGCCAGGTGGGGTGGCTGTTTTGGCGATTGGCACCCACACCCAAAAACCCCAAGCGTTCTTTAACGATGCCCCTGTCTTGGTCTTGGCTGACGCCAAGCAGCAATGGTGGGCAGTGGTTGGTTTGTCATTGGACACGACAGTGGGCAAGCAACAGTTAATGGTGCGCTCTGCACCATCGGGCCAGGCGGTTACCTATGTGCCATTTGAGGTCGCCACCAAAACGTATCGCAGTCAGCACATCACCTTGAAAGATCGGGCGATGGTGAGCCCACCGCCCGCAACACTGGCACGCATCAAACAAGAACTTGAGATCCAAATTGCTGGCTATCAAACATTCTCTGATGCCTCGCCGTCTAACTTAATTTTTGATGCACCCGTGCCAGGACGGCAATCCAGCCCTTTTGGTTTGCAGCGTTATTTCAATGGCGAACCGCGTAACCCACATTCCGGCCTCGATTTTGCAGCGCCAACAGGCACACCAGTCAAATCACCCGCCGATGGTCGCGTTCTGTTGATCGGGAATTTTTACTTTAATGGTCAGACCATTTTCATTGATCATGGCCAAGGCGTGATCACCATGTTTTGCCACTTGTCTGAAATAACATACTTACCGGGCGACACCGTCAAGCGCGGTGATGTGGTGGGTAAAGTCGGCAGCACGGGGCGCTCGACTGGGCCCCACCTGCATTGGAATATCAGCCTTAATAATGCTCGGGTCGATCCAGCCCTCTTTCTAAGAAAGCGCTGAGCCGACATCACAGGACGGGTCTAAAGAATCACTCTTTGGGTTTAAACGGAAAACCCGTAAACATCGCCCGTGTTTGGTCTTGCATTTGGTCTTGCATCTGCACAAACATGTTCTTACTTTGCTCAACATAATTATTCATCATGTTTTGTAGCATTGGCGTCTGCATTGACATGAACTGCGACCAAGCCTCTGGCCCAAACTGTGTGCCGTAAACACTCTTGGACTGGTCGGTCATTTGATCTTGAATTTCTTTAAAAGCTTGAATGTTCTTTTCTAGGTACGCGCCCATCATGCCTTGCATGGCATGACCATAAAACCGAATAACCTGCGCAAGCATGGTCGAAGAGAACATGGGCACGCCACCACTTTCTTCCTCTAAGATGATTTGCAGCAAGATACTGCGGGTTAATTCCTGACCCGTTTTGGCATCAATCACCGTAAAAATTTCGTTATCGAGCACGAGCTGTTTGACGTCTGCGAGCGTGATGTAGGTACTGGTTCTGGTGTCGTACAGGCGGCGATTCGGGTACTTTTTAATCAGTCTTACGGGCTCTGCTGCTGTCGTGTCAGTCATTTCTTTTCTTCTTCCTAATTTAAAGCGAACAAGAATGGCAACACCTGTCGCCATTCTTTTCTTTCACCTCAACCCATATGCAGACCGCCATTGAGCGAGAAATCCGCGCCAGTCGCAAAACCCGCATCCTCTGAGGCGATCCAAGCAATAATCGAGGCAATTTCAGACGGCTCACCGAGTCGCTTGACAGGAATGGTCGCCACAATTTTCTCAAGCACATCAGGACGGATCGCTTTTACCATGTCGGTACCAATGTAGCCCGGTGACACCGTGTTGACGGTCACGCCCTTGCTGGCCACCTCTTGCGCCAATGACATGCTAAAGCCATGTATCGCTGCCTTAGCCGTTGCATAGTTTGTTTGACCAAACTGGCCTTTTTGGCCGTTAACCGAACTGATATTGACAATGCGTCCCCAGCCTCGCTCAACCATGCCGTCAATCACTTGCTTGGTCACGTTAAACAAGCTGTTGAGGTTGGTGTCCATCACGCCACGCCAGTCCTCTAAAAGCATCTTACGAAACACGCCATCTCGTGTAATACCAGCGTTGTTCACCAAAACGTCCACCGGACCATGCTCGTCGACCACTTTCTTAAACGCACTCACCGTTGAGTCCCAATCGGCAACGTTGCCCACAGAAGCGTAGAAGGTGAATCCCTCTTCTGCTTGCTCTTTGATCCAACGATCAAAATCACGACTCGGCCCACAGCCCGCAATGACGGTCATACCCTCTTGTGCTAACCGCTGACAGATGGCCGTGCCGATACCACCCATACCACCGGTGACATACGCAATCCTTTTACTCATCTTGCGTCTCCTTTGTTTTTTAAGAAAGTACAGTGAGCTAAAAAACGCTTTCAACCCAGCCCAAAAACCACTCAAACAGCTCTAACCTTGACGTATTGCCCCGGTGCCGGCTCGAGCTCTGGGTACTCTCGTGATCCAAGCCCTCGGCGCGCGGCAACCTTCTTGCCAGAATGGCTGGCCAGCCATTGAACATAGTCATGCCACCAGCTGCCTGGCTTCTCTGTGGCGGCGCCAAACCAAGTGTCAGGGTCGACATCGTTAGACTCGCTCGAGGTCCAGTAGCTGCGCTTGTTTTGGGAGACAGGATTAATCACCCCCGCAATATGACCAGAGGCACCTAAAACAAATCGAACCGGTCCCTTGAGTAAGTCGGCGGAATGATAGGCTGTGTGCCAAGGCACAATGTGATCTTCTTTGGAGGCAAACACGTACGAGGGGATAGTGATCTTGCCAAAGTCAATTTTTTTGCCACAAACGTCAAGCGCACCAGGCTGGCAAAGCTTGTTTTCAATATAAGTGTTTCGGAAATACCAGGTGAAAAACGGACCCGGCAAATTGGTGCTGTCACCATTCCAATAAAGCAGATCAAACGGTACGGGCGACTGCCCTTTCAAATAATTCGAAACGACGTAGTTCCAGACGAGTTCATTGGGACGCAGCATGGAAAAGGTATTGCCGAGCTCGCGCGCCGTCATCAAACCACCCTTGCCAATGGATTGTTCGCGCAACTCAGCGTGAGGCACGTTGGCAAAAACGCCCAGGGCACCCGTATCCACAAAATCAAGCATCGTAGCCAGTAACGTTAGCGAGGCCGCTGGCGACTGGCGCTTGGCTGCCAACACAGCTAGGGCCGTTGAGAGCATGGTGCCACCCACGCAAAACCCCAACACGTTGATTTTCGGCTGCCCTGAGATTTTGCGCACCACAGCGACTGCCTCAATCAAACCCTCTTCGATATAGTCATCCCAACCTGCGGTCTCAATACCATCGGTGTCTTCAGGCAGCGGGTTGCGCCACGAAATCACAAACACAGTGAAGCCTTGGCCCACCAAGTAGTTGATGAATGAACTTTCTGGTTGCAGATCAAAAATGTAGTACTTGTTGATGCAAGGCGAGACCATCAGCAGCGGACGCGAGAACACCGTTTTGGTTTGTGGGGTGTACTGGATGATCTCAAGATATTTGTTACGAAAAACAACCGCACCAGGCGTAATCGCCAAGTTTCGTCCGACCTCAAACTCGCTTTCATCGGAATGGGTGATGCGGCCCTTTTGAACATCACTCAAAAAATTACCGATGCCAGACTGCAAGGATTGACCACCCGACTCGATAAGCATTTGTTGTGCTTCTGGATTGGTGGCCAAAAAATTAGCCGGTGACATGGCGTCAACCCACTGCATGGCCGAGAATCGCAGCTGATCTTTAACCGCTGGCTCGCAATGGGATGTCTCTACGAGCCGCTTCATCGCATCACCAGAGAGCAAATAAAGGTGTGCCATCAGCAAGTGCATGGGGCTTTCAGACCAAGCTTGGCCTTTAAAGCGGCGGTCTGTGACGGCTGGCAGCTCACCCTTGGCCGCAGCCTCAGTGATGGCTTGCCATTTGCCCATAAAAGCCGATTGAAGTTTGACCAGTTCTTGCTGATCAATGCCTGTCGGTACTGCCCAAGACTGATTAAACGGTGTGCTCACGTTTGGTAAATTTCCTATTTAGCGATTTATCTTAGACAGTTGGATCAATCGTGCGCTGTCCCATGAAACTTGTCAACGGTACTAACCCAACCACGCCAGTGTGGCCATGCGCCCAGTGCGTCCATCGCGACGGTAGCTAAAAAAGCGTTGCTGTTCGTCAGTCACCGTACAAAACCCGCACCATTTGGACTGCTTAATGCCTAGGCCTTCAAGCGCGTGCAGGGCCAAACCCGGTAGATCACAGCGCCACTTGTGCGGCGCATCATCAGGTTGAAAGAACCCTTGATGATGGGGTGACTGGGTAAGGAATGCTTGTCTAACGTCCTCACCGACTTGAAAGGCGCTTGGCCCAATGCAAGGTCCAATCCACGCCTGCCACTGTTCCAAATCGTGATCAGATGCACCCACCTTCTGCGCCATCACCTGAATCAATTCGCTCAGCACCCCTTGTGCCAAACCCCGCCAGCCGGCGTGGGCGACGCCCAAGACCTGGCCACCACCGTAAATCACCACCGGCATACAATCCGCCGTTTGGATGGCCAACACCACGTCACGGGATGTCGTAACGGCCGCATCGGCCTCAAATGGGGTCGATCGATGATCAATCTGATCGACATCAACAACCTCACAGCCGTGAACTTGATTAAGCCAAAGGGGTTCGGCCGGGAGCTTGGCTCGCAAAAAGCGACGATTTTCTAACACCGCTTGCGCGTCGTCGCCGACGTGCAAGCCCAGATTAAACGCCTCGAACGGCGCCCGACTAACCCCACCAAACCGAGTGGTACTGATCACCTTAGGGCCCAACGGCAGATCTTCAGGAATGATCCAAGGGTGTTGATCTGTTGAACACTGGCTCATGGTTTGGGCTCAACCCAGTTGGTGTGAGACAACGCATCACTCATGTCTGGCGGCGGCTCACTGACAAATTCAAGCAACTCACCGGTTTGGGGGTCCTCGAATCGAAGTGTTTGCGCGTGCAACATCTGGCGATTGGCGCCAGCTATTATTCGACCACCGTACAGCACATCACCCACCAAAGGATGGCCAAGGCTTGCCAGATGAACCCTGATCTGATGGGTACGCCCTGTTTTAAGCTGACAAATCACCTGACTCACCGTCTGATCCTCAAGCATGCCCAACCGCTGTCGGTTCACTTGGGTAATCGCCTCTTTGGGGGCTATGGGGCGCGTCACGCTCATTTTAATAGGCACCCTTGGGTCACGCCCAATGGCTTGATCAACGAGCACGGCAGCCCCTTTTAAGTGTCCATGGCACAAAGCCACGTACTGTCGGTGTACGGTTCGGGCTTGCAGCTGACGAACCAAATGGGTTTGCGCCGTTTCCGTGCGTGCCACCACCATCAAGCCCGAGGTGTCCTTGTCTAGTCGATGCACAATCCCAGCCCTTGGCACATGGGTCAGAGACGGATCCATGAATAACAAGCCATTGAGTAATGTCCCTTGCCAATTACCCGCGCCAGGATGCACGACCAACCCAACAGGCTTGTTAATCACAATCCACTGATCTGATTGTGCCACCACCTCAAAATCGACGGCTTGGGGGCTATAGGCAAGCGACTCCTCGCCCTGCTGAGGCTCAACCTCAATCACGTCACCAACCGACACCTTATGCCGGACTTTTGACTGGGCCTGACCATTGATGCGCACATGCCCTTGCTCTATCCAGCCTTGCAAACGCCCACGGGAGTGCTCTGGCAAGCAAACGGCCAATTGCTTGTCAAGTCTTTCACCCCAGACGTTTTGACCGACCACAAACCGTAACGATTGGCATGGCGTCTGCAAAATGGGGGCTTCAAAGTCATCCGGTGGGTCTTGAGCGTTTATGATGAAACTCACAGTCTTGTTTCGGGTCCTATAATCTTATTTAAATGCTAACACTCAGGAAGCTTGCGTGACCTCATTCACTAACCTCACCGCCCTATCTTTCAAACCGCTCGCACGAGCGGTCATGGTGTTAATGCTGCTGGCCAGCTTCCTAACCTTAGCAGGCTGCTCATCAAAGGGCAGTGAGGACTTCGATGAAACGGCCAATTGGCCCGTCGAGCGACTGTTTGAATCTGGCAAGGCGGAGATGAATGCCGGTGCTTGGCAAGATGCTGGCACGCGCTTCATGGCTGTTGAAGCCCGCTTTCCATTTGGACCTTACGCGCAGCAGTCACTGATTAACCTGGCGTACGTGCAGTGGAAACAAGGCGAACCTGAAATGGCATTGGCGACTATTACACGATTCCAGCGTCAGTACCCCAGTCACCCCGGCTCTGATTACATGCTTTTTTTACGTGGCTTAATTCTTTTTACGCCACCAAGCGCCGTCTTATCCTTCCTAACCCGACAAGATCCGGCTGAACGCGATCCGCAAGCCCTGCGGGAATCTTACGAATCTTTCAATCAATTGATAACGCGCTACCCCAAAAGCATTTACGCTGATGATGCCCGTGCGCGGATGAATTGGTTGGTGAACACCATGGCAGAAAACCAGGTGCACACCGCTGCTTTTTATTACGAACGCCAAGCATACGTTGCGGCAATTAACCGTGCCCAAGAAGTGTTAACCGATTATGAAGGGGTACCGGCGGCCGAAGAGGCCACTTACATCATCATGATGTCGTATCAGAAACTCAATATGCCCGAACTGAGCAAGGATTTTGAGCGCGTCTTATTGACGAACTATCCCAACACCAAACTCATCGAGCAGGGGCTCGATAAAAACACCTACAGCTTTTGGAATCCCTTGCGATACTTTTAGATGCCAGAACGACGTGCTGCGATGAAATCCAGCACGTCTTGCGCCTGTCGGGTGCGCTGAAAGGGTGGCAGACCTTGCCACAGGGCACGACCGTATGGCTTGTCAACCAAGCGGCTGTCGCCCACAATCAACACCCCCCAGTCCTGCTCGCTTCGGATCAGTCGACCAGCCCCCTGCTTTAGAGCAATGGCCGCCTCAGGCACCTGAAACTCGAGAAAGGGGTTGCCCCCTTTGTCACGACAAGCTTTCAAGCGAGCCTGCAAGATGGGATCATCTGGCGGGGCAAAAGGCAGCTTATCGATGGCCACGACTGTCAGTCGCTCGCCAGCCACATCAATGCCCTCCCAGAACGTGGCGCTGCCCACCAAAACCGCATGGTCTTGCTCACGAAACGCAGTCAGCAGTGTGCCTCTGGGTTGAGCACCTTGGCGCAAAATAGGCCATTGCAGGTTGTTCTCAGCATAAAGCGTCTCTAGGGCTTGAGCCACTCGTTCAACGGCTCGCAACGTGGTACACAACACCAAGGTCGCGCCCTCGTTTTGTACGATGATTGGGAAAATCCACTTGGCGAAAGCCGCAGAGTAGTCGGGATGATTAACCGCCGGTAAATCGCTAGGTACGCAGAGATAGGCACAGCGCTCATAATCAAAAGGTGAAGGCTGACGGTGTGTGTCGATATCTTCCAAACCCAGTCGATCGACAAAATGACTGAAGTCGCCCTTAACCGAAAGCGTCGCTGACAAGAAGACCCACGCTTGGGCGCCTTTTTTGTCTGGCGAAAACGCCTCGGTAATCGACAGTGGTGCGACATTGAACCGAACATGCTGGCTGGTGTTTTCTAACCAATACACCATATCGCCAGGCCCCGAAACGGTTCCAAATCCTGAGCCAAGCAGTAACACTTGCTGCCACAAGTAAAGTCGAGCCTGACAAGTTTGCGCTGTGCGAGCGAGCGCAGCAATGTCAGGGTGTTGCTCTTCATGCTGACATAGGGCTTTGAGTAAGCGGTCCAACGCTTCACAAAGCACCTCAAACGCGGCAATACATTCGGGCTGCTGCAAAATGTCATCGGGCATCGCACGTCGGTTGGCCGTCTGATCGATCCAATCACACGCCAGCCGCCATTCTTTGATAGCAAGCGTCAAAGCTTCGCTTAACTGACTCCACTTCAACGCTTCGCGAGCATGTGCCAAGCCAGCGACTTCAGACTGGCGCGCCAGATCCTGTAGTTGCCCAGTTGAGATCGATTGACCAAGAAACCGCGTGGCCACCGCAGGGAGTTGGTGCGCTTCATCAAAAATCACCACGTCCGCTTCAGGCAGCAGATCTGAAATCCCCTCTTGCTTAAGCGAGGCGTCTGCCATGAACAAAGCGTGGTTAATGACCACCAAATCAGCCTCCTGGGCTTCTCGACGGGCTTTATAGACGAAACACTCACGCACATGAGGGCACTCTTGACCCAAACAATTTTCGCGCGTCGACGTCACACGACTCCATATATCAGCTTCTTCAGGCACGCTTGACAACATGGCCCGATCACCGGTGTTGGAGGTCGCCGCAAATTGCCGGATTTGACGCAGCCAAATGATTTCGTTTTTAGATCGCAGCGCTTCGGGATCATCTTGCAGGCGTTCAAGATGATGGTGGCAAACGTAGTTGGCCCGTCCTTTAAGCAACGCAGTAACCAAGGGCAATGCCAATGCTTGGCGCACCAGCGGCAAGTCCTTGCCAAACAGCTGATCTTGAAGCGTTCGAGTACCCGTTGATACCAAGACTTTGGCACCAGACATGATGGCAGGCACCAAATAAGCCAACGTTTTACCAGTGCCAGTCCCAGCCTCAGCCACCAAAACGCCACGCTTTTTGATGGTCGCCTCAATTGTTTGGGCCAATGCGAGTTGGCCAGGACGTGAACGAAATTCAGGGGTGTGTTTGGCCAGTCCACCCTCTAAGCCAAATATCGATTCGAGCTCACTCAAGTGGCTAATTCCTCAATGGCAGCTCGAGTGGTTTGTAACAAACCATCACGTTGGGCCGTGTTTTGGCAGGCTGGGCCTTGGGCCACTGTTTGCTCATCAATCAACACCAAATAGCCCGTCTCACCCTCTTCTTCAACGGTGACCGCGTGTGCCCGAAGTTCCAACTGCCGCAAAATGACACCCACTTGCTTGGGGTCTTGATGGGCCAGTGATGTGCACAAGGTCAGCCCAGCCTGAGAAATCAGCTTGAAACGAAACAGACCCTGCTCATCGCGGAACTGAACAAATCGCGGTCCTTTGCCGGTCTTGGCCTTCCCCGCTTTACCGGTTTGATTGCCACCGTCAGCAGGTCTTGATTTACTTGGCGCACCGATGCCAACCGCTTGGCGCAACTGCGCCATAAACGGTGATGCGATTTCACGTGCCCGTTTGGCACCCGTTTGCAAGATATCCTCTAAATCATCGGGCCTTGCCATCAATTGGTCGTATTGATCACGAAGCGGCGCAACTTCCTGCTCAATCACATTGACCAGTGATTGCTTGGCCTGGCCCCAGCCCATGCCATCGCTTAAGGCCTCTATAAATTCCTGCGTTTGTTCGACGTTGGCAAATGCCCGAAACATCGGCAACAGATTCGAACTGTGGGCATCTTTGGGTTCGCCCGGCTCACGCGAATCTGTCACGATTTTGGCCACAGCCGTTTTCAACGCTTTGGTACCGCCCTCAAATAAAGGCACTGTGTTGTGATAACTTTTTGACATTTTCCGGCCATCGAGGCCAGTCAGCGTGGCGACCGATTCATCAATCACTGCTTCAGGCAAAACAAACCAATCACCCGCACCAGGATAGAGATGATTAAACCGCTGCGCGATGTCGCGCGCCATTTCCAAATGCTGCACTTGATCGCGACCCACTGGCACTTTGTGGGCGTTAAACATCAAGATGTCCGCAGCCATCAAGATAGGATATGAGAACAAGCCCATGTTGATGCCATCATCGTCTTCCAGATTTTTTTCGCGATTGGCATCAACCGATGCTTTATAAGCGTGGGCCCGGTTCATCAACCCTTTACCCGTGACGCAGGTCAGCAACCAACAGAGTTCAGGAATTTCAATGATGTCCGACTGTCGATAAAACAGCACCCGTTCTGGATCCAAGCCCGCGGCCAACCAGGTGGCGGCTATTTCCATACGAGAGCGCGCGATACGCTGTGGGTCTTCGCATTTGATCAAGGCGTGGAAATCTGCCAAAAAGAAAAAAGCTTGCACCTTAGGCTGCTGACTGGCCCGAATAGCAGGTCGAATGGCGCCCACATAGTTGCCAAGGTGTGGGGTGCCAGTGGTGGTAATACCAGTAAGAACGCGGGTTTTCATGGGATCAACTCTTCACACAAGGTCTAGTAATGACATCGAATCGCTCACAACGTGACGGCGGCCCTTTTCTGCTCATCGAGGTACTCCTGTGACTGCATTTCTAGCAATCGTGAAACCGTGCGATGAAACTCATTGGACATGGGACCTTCAGTGTATAGCGCCTCAGGCTCGCAAGCTGCCGATATGACTAATTTGACCTTGTGGTCATAAAGCACATCAATCAACCAAGTAAACCGCCTAGCCTCCGAGGCATGACGCGGTTTCATCTGAGGCACCCCTGACAGAATGATCGCGTGGAAACGACTGGCCAATTCCAAATAATCGTTCTGCGAGCGTGGCCCTGCACATAGGGTCTCAAAATCGAACCACACGACACTACCCGAACGGGCAACCGATCTTATTTCACGATGCTCGATTGAAATAACCGGGTCGAGCGCTGGTGTATCAGACAGCGCATCAAAGGTCTGTTGCAAGGCCTTTTGAGCGGCCTCATCCAAGGGGCTGTGATAGCACTGAACCTGTTCAAGCGCGCGCCGCCGATAATCGACCCCACTGTCGACATTCAACACATCCATACGATTGAGGATCAGTTCGATGGCGGGCAAGATCCGGTCACGGTGCAAACCATCAGGATAAAGCTTGCTGGGCTCATAGTTTGAGGTCATGACAAACGAAGTGCCACGATCAAACAGGCCAAGCAATAGTTTGTATAGAATCATGGCGTCAGCCACATCTGAGACGTGGAACTCATCAAAACAGATCAGCCGATAACGCTTCGCTAGTCGCTTAGCAACTTCATCAAGCGGATCTTGTACGCCCCTGACCTCTTCGAGCTGGCGATGGATACTGCGCATGAACTCATGAAAATGCACGCGCGTTTTACGCACCACCGGCACCGAGGTGTAAAAGGCATCCATCAAAAAGCTTTTGCCTCGCCCCACACCACCCCACAGGTAAACCCCTTTGGGCACTTTGGCAGGCCGCAACAGTTTTTTCAAAGCATTTGAGCGCTGGCGCCTAAAAGCAATCCAATCATCAAAGTAAACCTGTAGGCGTGCCACGGCTTGAAGCTGTGCCGAGTCAGCGCTAAAACCCTTTTCTCGCAGTGCTTTATCGTAGTATTCAGTTACGTTCATGGCTTTACAGTAAAAGGGCACTGATCCCGTAGGACAGTGCCCATCAAGAACATCACGCCTGAATCGGTTTAGAAATTCAAGGCACGCTTATCAACGGCCAAGGCCGCTTCTTTCATGGCTTCAGACAAGGTGGGGTGCGCATGACAGATACGCGCAATATCTTCAGCAGCCCCTCGGAATTCCATGATGGTGACTGCCTCTGCAATCAACTCAGAAGCCATCGGACCAATCACATGAACACCCAGCACCTCATCAGTTTGGGCATGTGCCAAAATCTTAACCATACCCGTGGTGTCGCCTAGCGCGCGTGCACGACCATTGGCCAAAAACGGGAAAGAGCCCGATTTGTAGGCAATCCCAGCGGCCTTGAGTTCCTGTTCGTTTTGACCGACCCAAGCAATTTCGGGTGAGGTGTAAATCACCCAAGGGATGGTGTTGAAGTTAACGTGCCCTTGCTGGCCAGCCATGCGCTCAGCAACCGCCACGCCCTCTTCTTCAGCCTTGTGCGCGAGCATCGGACCACGAACCACATCGCCCACAGCCCAAACGTTCTCTAGGTTGGTTTTGCAGTGGTCATCTACCAGCACAAAGCCACGCTCATCGAGCTTTAAACCAACCACCTCAGCGCCCAGACCACCGGTATAAGGCACGCGACCAATCGACACAATCAACTTGTCCACCACGAGTTTCTGTTCTTGACCAGCCGCATCTGTCCAGTCAATACTGACTTGGCGCACCGTGCGATTGATATCACTGATTTTGGCGCCCATGTTGATTTTCAAGCCTTGCTTCTGGAAGATCTTGAACGCTTCCTTGGCAATGGTCTGATCGACTGCAGCCAGAAACTCAGGCATCGCCTCAAGCACTGTCACCTCAGCGCCAAGACGGCGCCAGACACTACCCATCTCAAGACCGATCACGCCAGCACCAATCACACCCAAGCGCTTGGGCACAGCGCCAATATTCAATGCACCATCATTGGACAGGATCTGCTTTTCATCAAATTCCAGACCAGGCAGTGCGCGTGCTGATGAACCCGTTGCCACCACGACATGCTTGGCGCTCAAGTCTTCTTCAGTGGTACCACTGACCTTGATTTGCCAACCCTCTGCCGATTTACCGACAAATGAGCCTTTGCCATGAAAGAACTCAATCTTATTCTTTTTGAAGAGATACAAAATGCCGTCGTTGTTTTGCTTGACCACATCATTTTTGCGGCCCAACATACGATCAAGTTTTAGTGAAACGCCCTTGCACTCGATACCATGCTCGGCAAAGTGATGGTTGGCTTGGTCAAAGTGCTCAGACGACTGCAACAACGCCTTCGATGGGATACATCCCACGTTGGTGCAAGTGCCACCTGGCGCGGGTTTCCCATCGCCGTTTTGCCACGCGTCCACACACGCCACCTTCATGCCCAACTGCGAAGCGCGGATGGCCGCGATGTAGCCGCCAGGGCCAGCACCAATGACCACCAAATCAAATTGTTTAGACATAAATCTTCCGTATTAGATTTCAAGCAACATGCGCTGTGGGTCTTCGAGCGCATCTTTCATGGCGACCAATCCCAAGACCGCTTCTCGACCATCAATCAAACGATGGTCGTATGACAAAGCCAAGTAGTTCATCGGACGAATCACGATTTGACCATTCTCAACAACAGCCCGATCTTTGGTTGCATGCACCCCCAAAATAGCCGCCTGTGGTGGGTTGATGATTGGTGTTGACAACATCGACCCAAATACACCACCGTTGGAAATAGAGAAAGTACCACCCGTCATCTCTTCGATGCCCAGCTTGCCGTCAGCAGCACGACGACCGAAGTCAGCAATTGCCTTTTCAATATCGGCAATCGTCATTTGGTCAGCATTACGCAAGATTGGAACCACCAAGCCCCTAGGGCTACCCACAGCAATACCGATGTCAAAGTAACCGTGATAAATGATGTCTTTGCCATCAATAGAAGCATTAATAAGCGGATAGCGCTTTAAGGCAGCAATCGCGGCTTTGACAAAAAACGACATAAATCCGAGCTTCACACCATGTTCTTTTTCGAATTTATCTTTATAGCGGTTACGTAACTCAATAATGCCCTGCATATTGACTTCGTTAAAAGTCGTCAGGATGGCGTTTTGTTGTTGCGACTGCAACAAGCGCTCAGCGATTCGCGCACGCAAGCGGCTCATCGGCACACGCTCTTCAGGACGGCCATCGAGCGATACTGACATGGGTGTTGGCGCCACGGCAGCTGCTGCCTTTGGAGCGCTTGCCTGAGGTGCGGCGGACGCTGGCTGTGCTGACAAGGCGTCGGCCTTGGTCACACGACCATCACGACCAGAACCTGATATGCCCGCAGGGCTCATACCCTTTTCTGCCAGAATCTTGTTGGCGGCCGGTGAGGCCACGCCGGCTGAGCCGGCCGATGTTGGCGCAGCTGCTACTGGTGCCGTCACAGGCGCGCTGGTAGCCACAGCGGGTACGGCTGCTGGCGCTGCTGCGGATTTGGCTGCTTTGTCGATCTTGGCCAATAACTCACCTGAAGTCACCAAACTGCCGTCACCCTTAACGATCTCGGTGAGCACCCCTGAAGCAGGTGCTGGCACTTCGAGCACCACTTTGTCGGTTTCCACCTCAATTAAGATCTCGTCAGCTTCGACGAAGCTGCCGACGGCTTTCTTCCAAGTCAGAAGCGTGGCTTCAGAGACCGATTCAGAGAGTTGGGGAACCACTACCTCAGAAATAGACATATCAAATTTTCCGTAAATAAAATTTCTTCGTAAAAAGGGACGCGTTTACTTCGTCAGCACAAAAGACTTAAAGCGGCCGAAGGCCTGGTCGATCAAGACTTTCTGTTGCTCTTGGTGCTTGGCGAGGTACCCAACAGCTGGCGAAGCGGATGCAGGTCGACCGGAATAGGCCAACTTTTGGCCGGGTGTCATATTGCCAAACAGATGGTGTTCGACATAAAACCAAGCACCTTGATTCTGCGGCTCGTCTTGCACCCAAACCACTTCAGTGGCCTTGGGATATTTGCGCAGTTCTGTCTCGAACGTCTTATGTGCAAATGGGTAGATTTGTTCAACACGCACAATGGCGACGCTGTTGGCTTTTTTCTCAGTGCGGGCGTGCACCAAGTCGTAATAAACTTTGCCCGAACAGACCAACACACGCTTAACGTTGGCAGGGTTAATGTCCTTATCGACTTCACCAATAACCGAACGGAAGCGATCTGTTGCCAAGTCTTTCAATGGCGAACCCGCATCCTTGTTTCGCAACAATGACTTTGGTGTCATGATCACCAAAGGCTTGCGGAATTGGCGGATCATTTGACGACGCAACAAATGGAAAATTTGTGATGCTGTGGTGGGCTGAACCACCTGGATGTTGTTATCCGCACAAAGCTGTAAGAATCGCTCAATGCGTGCTGATGAGTGCTCAGGGCCCTGGCCTTCATAACCGTGTGGCAGCATCAGTGTTAAGCCTGACTGACGACCCCACTTGGCTTCACCCGATGAAATAAACTGATCAATCACAACTTGTGCGCCATTCACGAAGTCGCCAAACTGCGCTTCCCAAATGGTTAGTGTGTTGGGATCAGCACAAGAGTAACCGTACTCAAATCCCAGCACCGCCTCTTCGGAAAGCACTGAGTCAATCACCGTAAAAGGAGCCTGCCCTTCGACCACGTTTTGTAGCGGCACGTAAGCGCCATCATTCCAGCGCTCACGATTTTGATCATGCAAAACAGCATGCCGATGGGTAAAAGTACCGCGCCCTGAGTCTTGACCTGTGATGCGCACTGAGTACCCAGAGGCCACCAAAGTGGCAAACGCCAAGTGCTCACCCATGCCCCAATCGAGATTGAGCTCGCCCAAAGCCATGGCCCGTCTGTCTTTGAGCAATTTATTGACCAAAGAGTGCGGCGTAAAACCGTCAGGCACCGAAGTGATTCGCTCACCAATGCGCTTAAGTTCCGCTAAGGGTACAGCCGTATCGGCTTGGTCAGTCCATTTGGCACCGATGTACGCAGACCAATCAATCGAGTATTTGCTTTTGTAATCCGTTAAAACGGGCTCAATGGTGCGCCCGCCGTCTTCCATCAGTTGGCGATAGGATTGAACCAGCTCATCGCCACCACCTTCGGGCAGTACGCCCTGAGCGATAAGCTTATCAGCGTAGAGTTTTCGCGTACCAGGGTGCTGACCAATACGCTTGTACATCAGCGGTTGTGTCAAAGACGGTGTGTCTTGTTCGTTATGACCCAATTTGCGGAAACAAACAATATCAATAACGACATCACGCCCAAACTGCATGCGGAAATCCAGTGCCAAACGCGAGGCAAACACCACGGCTTCCGGGTCGTCGCCATTAACATGAATGACAGGGGCTTCAATCATTTTCGCGACATCAGTGCAATAGATTGTTGAGCGTGTGTCACGAGGATCTGACGTGGTAAAGCCGATTTGGTTGTTAATGACAACGTGTACCGTGCCTCCGGTGCCGTAGCCTCGGGTCATGGCAAGGTTCAACGTCTCCATCACCACGCCTTGACCAGCAAAAGCGGCGTCACCGTGGACTAAGATTGGCAACACCTGCTTACCGTGCTCATCACCGCGCCGCTCTTGACGCGCACGGACACTGCCCTCAACCACTGGGTTAACAATCTCAAGATGTGACGGATTGAAAGCCAACGACAAGTGCACCGGACCACCGCGGGTCGACAGATCACTTGAAAAACCGTTGTGATATTTCACGTCACCGTCAGTCAAACCCTCGGCGTGCTTACCCTCAAACTCAGCAAACAACTCACCGGGCATTTTGCCCATGATGTTCACCAAAACGTTCAAGCGTCCACGGTGCGCCATGCCCACCACGATTTCCTGAATACCACTAACACCGCCATGGTTCACCAATTCGTCCATCGCGGCGATGAAGCTTTCGCCGCCTTCGAGCGAGAATCGTTTTTGTCCGACGTATTTGGTGTGTAGAAAACGCTCTAGACCTTCAGACTCGGTTAACTGTTGCAGAATGTTACGTTTTTCTTCGTTGGTATATGACGGGGCGCTACGAATGGATTCAAGACGCTGCTGAATCCAGCGTTTGACCACAGGGTCTGAACAATGCATGAACTCTACGCCGATTGAACGGCAATATGTGTCACGAAGCGCTTTGATGATCTGACGCAGTGTCATCGTGCTGTCAGCCGTGAAATACGTATTGGTCGCCGAGAACTCTTGCTCCATATCGATTTCACTGAGCCCATAAAACGCGGGATTCAGCTCTGGAATGTCGTCACGGTCGTGCTGCTTAAGCGGATCAAGCTCTGCCCAGCGCGAACCCAAGGACCGATAAGCAGCAATCAAAGATTGAACGTGCAGCTGTTTTGACGCAACTGTCAAATCGAGTTGTTGAGCTGCCTTTGCAAAACCACCTTGCTTGGCACGCTGAACAAACGCGTCGACGATGGGTGCATGCGGCTGATCACGCGTCAGCTCTTGACCATCCGTGGCAGGCTGATGCTGCAACTGATCAAAATAGCTGCGCCAATTATCAGGCACTGATCCGGGATTGTTTAGATAGGATTCGTAGAGTTCTTCTACGTAAGGGGCGTTGCCGCCAAAAAGATATGAGTTTTCTAACGCTTCGTTATGCGAGGACATTGAATGCTTCACCTAGACGGGTGTTTCACCCGATATGATGCAGGGAACCTTCCACTTACACGGCCTAACCGGTCTGCGGATAGCGGGGCAGAAGGCACTTGTATAGCCTAAATAGCCATAAAAAATTGTAACGCAAGGCTGTCCCTAGCAGTCAGCAAAGCCCGATATATTTCGAATAAGTCGTACCTTTTTATGTTGCACGGCTGCAAACCGACGCATTCAGAGCATCAATATTGCCAATCTGTTTGCTAAGAATTGGCTTGGATTAATCGGTCAAAATTACAAAGACAAATTCCTTCCCTTTGAATACAAGCACGTGATTGAACTTTTTCTTAACTAATCCTACGCACAAGGCAGAACCCTACCCCAGAGGGGTTTTAGGGATTCACGACCATTTTTTGATTTTGTTTTACAGCGAGCAACCTGATGCACTAAATGCTTGACTCACCATTTTGCTCAACACAGCATCGTCTGCTCAATGCGTTGCACTCTAAACCTTGCAAGCTGACCTAAAACGGTGTTGGGTTTAGACAACACCCTCACACTGCGCATCCTTATTAACGAGCCCAAAAAGCAGCCGATCAGATAACTAAAGTGAGAAAACCAAACAACAAAGCCACCTTGGAGGTGGCTTTGTTGTTAAACATGATTCGGTAGTAAGCCGTGGCCTATCCCCAAAACATGGACAATTATTTAAGGCTTACTTCTTTTTGTACGCACGAGCCGACTCACCGCTGTAGAGCTGGCGTGGGCGACCAATCTTGTACTCTGGATCGGACAGCATTTCGTTCCATTGTGCAATCCAACCAACAGTACGAGCTAGCGCAAAAATAGCGGTGAATAATGCCGTTGGAATACCAATCGCACGCTGCACAATGCCCGAGTAGAAATCCACGTTTGGATAGAGCTTACGTTCCACGAAGTAAGGGTCCTCAAGCGCAATTCGCTCGAGCTCCATGGCCAATTTAAAAAGAGGGTCGTTTTCTAAGCCAAGCGCAGCCAACACTTCTTTGCAAGTTTGTTGCATGAGTTTGGCGCGAGGGTCATAGTTTTTATAGACACGATGACCAAAACCCATCAAACGAACGCCTGAGTTCTTGTCCTTAACTTGCTCCATGAACTCGCCAACTTTCGCCATGCCACCATTGGCCTGAATTTCTTCCAACATATTCAAGCACGCTTCATTTGCACCACCATGCGCAGGGCCCCAGAGGCAAGCCACACCAGCAGCGATCGCTGCAAATGGGTTAGTACCCGAAGAACCACACAAACGAACAGTCGATGTCGAAGCGTTTTGCTCATGGTCTGCGTGCAGGATAAAAATTCGATCCAAAGCACGCTCAACCACGGGATTAACAACGTATTCTTCGCATGGGTTTGCAAACATCATGCGCAAAAAGTTACCGGTGTAGCTCAGGTTGTTTTGCGGGTAGATGTAGGGCTGACCGATCGTGTATTTGTAAGCCATGGCCACAAGCGTCGGCATCTTGGCGATCAAACGAATGGCTGAAATGTGACGATGCGTTGGATTCGTGATGTCAGTGGAGTCATGATAGAACGCTGAAAGGCCACCCACCAAACCGGTCAAAACGGCCATTGGGTGTGCATCACGGCGAAAGCCGCGCATAAAGAAATGCATCTGCTCATTGACCATCGTGTGACGCGTCACTTGATTGTCGAAATCTTTTTTCTGCTCGCCATCAGGCAAATCCCCATTGAGAATGAGGTAGCAGATATCCATGAAATCACAGTTAACAGCCAATTGTTCGATGGGATAACCGCGGTAAAGCAACTCACCCTTGTCACCATCAATGTAGGTGATTGACGACTGGCATGCCGCAGTCGACATGAACCCAGGGTCGTAAGTAAACAGCCCTGTCTGACCGTATAACTTGCGGATGTCGATGACATCGGGACCAATGCTACCGGAATAAACCGGAAGTTCCATTGAAGGTTTGCCGTTAGAGAACGACAGCGTGGCTTTGCTATCAGACAGTTTCATCAGATATTTCCTCGTTTGAAACGAGGCTCACGCTGCGCGAAGTCGTCTCAGCACATCGTGAACCTCTGGACTGTCTAGCTCGCCTTCAGGCTCAGAGCGAGACAGCAACATTTGCAATAAATCGTTATCGCCCAGCGCCATGATCTTAACCAAACCGTCAATATCGCGGTCGGTTAATTCTTCTTCGTGAGCGTCCAAAAAACGGGTAATAATCAGGTCGTTTTCCAAGAGACCACGACGAGAACGCCACCGAAGTCGCGTTCTCTCAAGTTTTGTTAAATCACCCATACCCGTTTATCGCTCCACTATACCGTACGGCGAACCAGCATTTCTTTGATCTTGCCAATCGCTTTTGTTGGATTCAAACCTTTTGGACAAACGTCCACACAGTTCATGATGGTGTGGCAGCGGAACAAACGGTAGGGGTCTTCCAAGTTATCGAGGCGCTCAGCGGTTGCTTGGTCACGACTGTCTGCAATAAAGCGATAAGCCTGCAACAAACCCGCTGGGCCCACAAACTTGTCTGGGTTCCACCAGAATGATGGGCATGACGTCGAGCAGCAGGCACAAAGAATGCATTCGTAAAGACCATCGAGCTCTTCACGGGCTTCTGGCGATTGCAAACGCTCTTTCTCAGGCGGTGGCGTGTCATTGATCAAGTAAGGTTTGATCGAATGATATTGGTTAAAGAAATGCGTCATGTCGACGATCAAGTCGCGAATCACTGGCAGACCTGGCAGCGGACGCAAAACGATGGGCTGCTTGAGCTCATTTAAGTTGGTGGTGCAAGCCAAGCCGTTCTTACCGTTGATATTCATGGCGTCTGAGCCACAAACGCCCTCACGGCATGAACGTCTGAGCGCCAAACTGTCATCGACGTCCAACTTAATACGCAGGAGCGCGTCAAGCAACATCTTGTCAGTTGGCTCAAGCTCGACTTCGAGCTTTTGCATGTAAGGACGATCGTCTTTGTCAGGATCGTAGCGATAGATTTCGAACTTGATTACTCTTTTGGTGCTCATCATTTATCCCCAATTCTGATCAGAACGTACGCGTTTTAGGTGGGAAGCTCTCAACTGTCAACGGTGTCAACTGCACTGGCTTGTAATCCAACGAATTGCCGTTGGTGTTCCAAAGCGTGTGCTTCATCCAAGTCTCATCGTTGCGCTCTGGAAAGTCGTCCAGCGCATGTGCGCCACGGCTTTCGTGTCTGGCAGCCGCTGAGTGGATGGTTGCCCGTGCCACATCGATCATGTTTTCCAATTCGAGGGCTTCAATCCGGGCCGTGTTAAACACCTTTGACTTATCCTTATAGGCAACATTGGCCACACGCTTGGCCAAGTCGTCAATCATGTCACAGCCTTCTTGCAACATTGCTAGCGTGCGGAAAACGCCACAGTGTTTTTGCATGGTGTCGCGAATGGCTTGACCCACTTCTTGGGTGCGCTCACCCGTGGTGCGCGCTTCAATCTCGTTAAAGCGATCCAAAGACTTTTGCACCGACTCAACCGGCAAGTCTTGGTGTGCATGCTGGCGCTCAGGGTGCGAAGCCACAATGTGATTGCCCGCTGCACGACCAAACACAATCAAATCGAGCAAGGAGTTGGTGCCCAAACGGTTAGCACCGTGCACCGAGACCGCAGCCACCTCACCAATGGCGTACAAACCATTGACAACCTTGGACTCGCCATTTTCCCAACTGACAACCTGGCCGTGATAGTTAGCAGGAATACCACCCATCTGGTAGTGAATGGTAGGGATCACTGGAATCGGATCACGGATCGGATCAACGTTGGCAAACTTGATCGCGATTTCACGAATGGAAGGCAGGCGCTTGTTGATTGTGTCAGCACCGAGATGGTCTAGTTTAAGCTCAATGTAGTCGCCATTTGGGCCGCAACCGCGACCTTCTTTGATTTCTTGGTCCATACAGCGTGACACGAAATCACGGGGTGCCAAGTCTTTCATGGTTGGCGCGTAACGCTCCATGAATCGCTCGCCATCTTTGTTTAGCAAGATACCGCCCTCACCACGAACGCCTTCGGTCACCAACACGCCAGCACCAGCAACGCCGGTGGGGTGAAACTGCCAAAACTCCATGTCTTGAAGGGCAACACCTGCACGTGCGGCCATGCCCATGCCGTCGCCGGTATTGATAAAGGCATTGGTCGATGCGGCCCAAATACGCCCAGCACCACCTGTTGCGATTACTGTTGTTTTGGCTTCGAGGATGTAAATATCGCCCGTTTCCATTTCCAATGCGGTGACACCAAGCACGTCACCATCATCGTTGCGAATGAGATCTAGCGCCATCCACTCAACGAAGAATTGCGTGCGAGCAGCGACGTTACGCTGATAAAGCGTGTGCAGCAAAGCATGACCCGTCCGGTCAGCAGCTGCACAGGCGCGCTGCACAGGCTTTTCACCAAAGTTGGCAGAATGTCCGCCAAACGGGCGCTGGTAAATGGTGCCATCGGGATTGCGGTCAAACGGCATGCCAAAGTGCTCAAGTTCGTACACTGCATTTGGCGCTTCACGACACATAAACTCAATGGCGTCTTGGTCGCCAAGCCAATCCGAACCCTTGACCGTGTCGTACATGTGCCAATACCAGTGATCCTCACTCATGTTTCCCAGCGACGCACCGATACCACCTTGAGCGGCAACAGTGTGTGAACGTGTTGGAAACACTTTTGAAAGAACGGCCACTGACAAACCGGCGTTAGCCAGCTGCAAGGAGCAACGCATACCGGATCCGCCGGCACCCACAACCACAACATCAAACTGACGGCGAGGTAATGATTTCATATCAGCAACCACGGTTTAAGCTCCCCAGAGAATGACGACAAAATAAACAACCGAACCCGCCAACCATAAAACAGTTAGCACCTGCAAACCCAGCCGGATACCGGTGGGCTTTACATAATCCATCCAAATGTCTCGTACGCCAATGTAGGCGTGCCAACCCAGCGAGAAAAACGCCAATGTGGCTAACAACTGACCTAGTGGGAACCCCCCGAGGCTAAAGGTAAAAACACCGCGCCAAGCCTCGTAGGTGAATCCTGGCATCATCAAAATACCAACAAAAAGCACCACGGTATAGGTCGCAAGAATCACAGCAGTTACTCGCTGGATCATAAAATCGCCAATGCCGTAATGCGCGCCAACCACAAGCCGCTTGGCGCCAATTCTTTCTGATGGCCCCATGATTAAAATGCTCCAAAAAGTTTGAGACCAAAAACCAGCGTCAAAGCAAGACTGACCCCAAACACCACCCCTGCGCTTTTCTTGGCAGAGTGTTTATCAAGACCGTGATGTAAATCAAGGGCAAGATAACGAATGCCAGCACAGAAATGATGCAAAAACCCCCAGAGCAATACCAAAAGGATCAACTTGGTGATTATCATCCCAGTCACTGCGCCCAAGGCCGCAAAACCCTGCTCAGATGTAAAGCTCATGGCGAATAGTGGAAGGATGACTGTTGGTAAGGCCAAAAAAAGTAGAGCGCCGCTGATTCGGTGGAGAATCGACAATATGCCAGCCAAGGGCAAACGGTAGTTAACAAGTTGCCACACGTTGATATTACGAAATTGTGGGCGCCGCTTTGCAGCACGATCAGACATAAAGGCCTCTACTTGGTAGTCAAAATTGATTTATTCAAACGAGTTTATTGCATTAATCACTGCTGTGGGTATTTTCGCTTTTTGGCACCCTTGACTCAAATTATAAAAATGACTTTTCAAATCAAGGCATTACGATAAAAATACTCATCAGTCAGATAATGACCGTTGCGTAATTCTACCGCACGATCGCCGTAAGTATAAGAAACCCTATCGACTCTGAGTAACGGATAACCATTCGTGATGTTCAGTAAGTCAGCCACATCCTGGGGCGCCGGTACTGCTCGCACCTTTTCATCGGCGCGAACCATGCTCACGCCAAACTTAGACTCAAACAAACCGTACAGAGGGCCTGGGTTTTCTTGCAAAACCGCCATAGAAAGCCCCTTGAACGAGGCCGCTGGGAGGTAGATGTCGTCAATCAGCGTTGGTTTGCCTTCGAATGACAGCAGGCGACGAATATAAATGAGCGCATCGCCAGTCCTAAGTTCGAGTGCTTTCGCTGAATCGACGCTGGCCCTGACCTTTCGGCACCACAGGATCTCACTCTTGCCCGGAACGGCTTCACCCTCGATGGGATTTAAGCGCAAAAACCGGAACCGCACGATGGGCTCATGGTGCGTGGCAACAAAAGTGCCTTTGCCCTGGCGACGGATCAAAATGTGTTCGGCGGAAAGTTCATCGATGGCTTTACGCACCGTCCCTTGACTGACGTGATAGCGCCCAGCCAGCTCAAACTCACTCGGAATAGCCTCACCGGGCTTCCACTCGCCACGCTCAAGCGACTGCAAAAGCAGTTGTCGTATTTGTTGATATAGCGGACTGAAGGCCGCAGGCGTCTCACGTCGCGGGCTAGCGGTATCCAACGGCTCGGTCCCAGATTGACCCATCGATAAATGCCTAAGGTGAATGAAACGAATGCCAAATTGTCCCACAGCCCGTTCAAAAATGCCACGATCTTATGTCTTATATAAGATATAAGACTATTGACCAACAAGTTCTGCATCGTCTAAAATTCTTGTCATTCATCTGTCGAGCCCCAGTGATCAAAAGGGCTAAACTGGACTGGTTATATTTTCTGTCAGACGACACTTTTTACTACCCTACTCGGAGACCGATATGTCAAAACCTGCAATGCGTGTTGCGGTTACAGGCGCCGCCGGCCAAATTGGTTATGCGTTGCTGTTTAGAATTGCGTCCGGCGAAATGCTGGGCAAAGACCAACCCGTGATCCTACAACTGCTCGAAATTCCTGATGAAAAGGCGCAAAAAGCGCTTAAAGGCGTCATGATGGAGCTAGACGACTGCGCATTTCCACTACTGCAGTCGATGACAGCCCATAGCGACCCCAAGGAAGCCTTTAAAGATGTCGAAGTGGCCCTTTTGGTTGGCTCACGTCCACGCGGCCCGGGCATGGAGCGTAAAGATCTGTTGACAATCAATGCACAGATCTTCACCGTCCAAGGTCAAGCGTTAAATGCCGTTGCCAATCGCAACGTGCGTGTCTTGGTTGTCGGCAACCCTGCCAACACCAACGCCTACATCGCCATGAAGTCGGCACCTGATCTGCCTGCCGGTAACTTCACCGCCATGCTTCGCTTAGACCACAACCGTGCCTTGTCACAGTTGGCAGCAAAGCTTGGCCGCCCTGTGGCTGACATTCAGAAACTCGCCGTCTGGGGCAACCACTCACCCACCATGTACCCCGATTATCGCTTTGCGACTGTCGGTGGTCAGAGCGTGGCTAAGATCATCAATGACGATGTCTGGAATCGCGACACTTTTTTGCCAACCGTTGGCAAGCGCGGCGCCGCCATCATCGAGGCACGCGGCCTGTCTTCAGCGGCATCGGCTGCCAACGCGGCCATTGATCATATTCGCGACTGGGTCATGGGCACTAACGGCAAGTGGGTCACGATGGGCATCCCTTCAGACGGCACATACGGCATCCCTGAAGGCATCATGTATGGCGTGCCTGTGACTTGCGAAGCCGGCCAATACCATCGCGTGAAAGATCTTGAAATCGATGCGTTCTCTCGCGAGCGCATGGACTTAACGCTCAAAGAGCTCTTAGAAGAGCGCGACGGCGTTGCTGACTTACTGAAGTAACTGAAAAAAGGCCTGCCCTCGGCGGGCCTTTTTTAAACTTCGCAAGCGTAAGCACGCTTAACCACCCGACAGCGACACTGACTACGGAGACCTCACATGACCTCAATGACCAGCGCAGGTGCTAAATTTCGCACTGCCATAAAAGACGAATCCCCCTTACAAATCATTGGCGCCATTAACGCTAATCATGCTCTCTTGGCCAAACGCGCGGGCTACAAAGCCATATACCTCTCGGGCGGTGGCGTTGCGGCCGGATCGCTTGGCTTGCCTGATTTGGGCATCAACACCTTGGATGACGTTTTGACAGATGTGCGGCGCATTACCGATGTGTGCGATCTGCCATTACTTGTCGATATCGACACAGGTTTTGGGCCTTCTGCGTTCAATATCGCGCGAACAATCAAAAGCTTGATCAAGTTTGGTGCGGCGGCCTGTCACATTGAAGACCAAGTCGGTGCCAAACGTTGCGGCCACCGTCCGGGCAAAGAGATTGTTTCGACCGAGGAAATGAGTGACCGCGTGAAAGCGGCTGCTGACGCCAGGACCGATGAAAACTTTTTTATCATCGCGCGCACCGATGCCATCGCTTCGCACGGTGTTGACGCCGCCATCGAGCGCTCTATTGCTTGCGCCGAAGCAGGCGCTGATGCCATTTTTGCGGAAGCCGCCTACGACCTCGCCACTTACGAAAAATTTGTTAAAGCACTCAACGTCCCTGTTTTGGCAAACATCACTGAGTTTGGTAAGACACCACTGTTTACTGTCGAAGAACTGAAATCTGTTGGTGTTGGCATGGTGCTGTATCCGCTTTCAGCCTTCAGAGCCATGAATAAGGCGGCAGAAACGGTGTACGAAACCATTCGCCGTGATGGCCACCAAAAGAACATCGTTGACATGATGCAAACCCGCGATGAGCTTTATGACCGTATCGGTTACCACGTCTACGAGCAACAGCTCGATCAATTATTTGAACAAGGCAAGTCCTGATTTCTGAAGGAGTTTCACATGGCTATTTCCAAAAAAAGCACCGTATCAAAACCCAAGGTCGCTGCTGAACCCGTAGTGCCCAAGCCCAAGAAATCGGTCGCCCTTTCTGGCGTTGTGGCTGGCAACACCGCCCTTTGCACCGTCGGACGCACTGGCAACGATCTGCACTACCGCGGCTACGATATTCTCGACTTCGCTGACGTTTGCGAATTCGAAGAAGTGGCTCACTTACTTATTTATGGCACGTTGCCCAACAAGGTTGAGCTTGCGGCTTACAAAGAAAAACTGCGCTCATTGCGTGGCTTGCCTGCACAAGTGCAAGCCGCCATGGAGACGCTGCCAGCGGCCAGCCATCCAATGGATGTCATGCGCACAGCCACTTCTGTTCTGGGTTGCGTATTGCCAGAAAAAGACGACCACAACATGCCTGGCGCCAAAGATATCGCCGATCGCTTGATGGCCTGCCTGGGTTCTGCCCTGCTTTACTGGTACCACTACAGTCATAACGGTCGCATAGTCGACGTTCAAACCGACGATGACAGCATCGGCGGGCATTTCCTGCATCTGTTACACGGCAAACAACCTGACCAGTCATGGGTGCGCGCCATGCACACGTCACTGATTTTGTATGCTGAGCACGAGTTCAATGCGTCAACCTTTACCAGTCGCGTCATTGCCGGTACCGGCTCAGACATGTATTCAGCGATCACTGGTGGTATCGGCGCTTTACGTGGGCCTAAGCACGGTGGCGCCAACGAAGTGGCTTTTGAAGTGCAAAAGCGTTACGAGTCACCTGACGAGGCCGAAGCCGATATTCGTCGCCGTGTCGAAAGCAGAGAAGTCGTGATTGGCTTTGGACACCCCGTCTACACCATCGCAGATCCTCGCAATGAGGTTATCAAAGCGGTGGCCCAGCGCCTGTCGAAAAAAGCTGGTAACACCAAAATGTACGACATCGCCGAACGGCTTGAAACGGTGATGTGGGATGCCAAGAAAATGTTTCCTAATTTGGACTGGTTTTCTGCCGTTTCGTATCACATGATGGGTGTGCCGACGTCAATGTTTACGCCATTGTTTGTGATCGCCCGCACCGCTGGTTGGGCAGCCCACGTGATTGAGCAGCGCATTGACAACAAAATCATCCGTCCAACGGCCAACTACACGGGCCCTGAGAACCTGAAGTTCGTGCCGATCGGCCGGCGCAAGTAAACCCGCATTACCATCGCGGGGATCGTCCCCCGCGATGCGCAATTACCTCGTCGTTTTGATTCGCACTTTTTCTGCCGAGACTGCCATGAACACTGCATATCGCAAACCACTACCCGGAACCAAGCTGGATTTCTTTGATGCCCGCGAGGCCATCAATACGATCCAGCCTGGTGCCTATGACACCCTGTCATACACGTCTCGAGTCCATGCAGAAAACTTGGTTCGTCGTTGCGACCCAGCGATGCTAACTGATGCACTGAAGCAACTGATTGAACGCAAGCGCGATCTTGACTTTCCATGGTTTCCAGCACGCGTGGTCTGTCACGACATTCTTGGTCAAACAGCCTTGGTTGATTTGGCGGGATTGAGAGATGCGATTGCCGCCAGGGGCGGTGACCCCGCGTTGGTCAATCCAGTGGTGCCCACGCAGCTGATCGTTGATCATTCATTGGCCGTCGAAAGCGGCGGCGATGATCCGCAAGCCTTTGAAAAAAATCGGGCCATCGAAGACCGACGCAACGAAGATCGTTTTCACTTCATCAACTGGACCAAAAAAGCTTTTAAGAATGTTGATGTGATTCCACCCGGTAACGGCATCATGCACCAGATCAACCTAGAGCGCATGTCACCGGTCGTGCATGCGCGAGACGGGGTCGCCTTCCCTGACACCTTGGTTGGCACGGACAGTCACACCCCTCACGTGGATGCGCTTGGCGTTATCGCCATCGGCGTGGGTGGCTTGGAAGCCGAGAGTGTGATGCTCGGACGCGCATCGTGGATGCGCTTGCCTGAAATCATCGGTGTGAAACTCACTGGTCGGTTGCAGTCCGGCATCACGGCCACCGACATGGTGTTGGCCCTAACCGAGTTCTTACGCAATCAAAAAGTCGTCTCCTCTTATCTTGAGTTCTTCGGCGATGGGGCCTCGCACCTCACCCTTGGTGACCGAGCCACTATTTCGAACATGACGCCTGAATATGGCGCCACAGCGGCCATGTTTTACATCGACCAACAAACCATTGATTACCTGCGTCTGACCGGTCGTGAAGAGCCTCAAATCAAACTCGTTGAAACCTATGCCAAAGAAACTGGGCTCTGGGCCGACAGCATGACCACTGCCGAATACGAGCGCGTGATCGAATTTGACTTATCCTCAGTGCAGCGAAATATTGCAGGCCCTTCGAACCCTCACCGTCGTGTGGCGACCAGCGATCTGGCAGCCAACGGCATTTCTGGCACGGTCGAAAACGAAGCTGGCCTGATGCCTGACGGCGCGGTCATCATCGCCGCCATCACCAGCTGCACCAACACCAGCAATCCGCATAACGTGATCTCGGCGGGCTTGCTCGCTCGCAACGCCAATGCGCGCGGTTTGACCCGCAAACCTTGGGTCAAAAGCTCTCTGGCGCCTGGCTCAAAAACGGTTGAGCTTTACCTCAAAGACGCCAAGCTGCTCACCGAACTTGAAAAGTTAGGTTTTGGTATTGTGGCCTTTGCCTGCACCACCTGTAATGGCATGAGTGGTGCGCTCGATCCCAAAATCCAACAAGAAATCATCGATCGCGACTTGTATGCCACGGCTGTTTTATCAGGCAACCGTAACTTTGATGGCCGCATCCATCCCTATGCCAAGCAAGCCTTTTTGGCGTCACCCGCGCTGGTGGTGGCCTATGCCATTGCCGGTACGATTCGCTTTGATATTGAAAAAGATGTTCTGGGCCATGACCCGCAAGGCAATCCCGTCACGCTTAAAGACATCTGGCCAACCGACGCTGAGATCGCTGCTGTTGTGGCCGCTAGCGTTAAGCCAGAGCAGTTTCGTAAAGTCTACGAACCCATGTTTGCTGCTAGCGTCCAAAGTGGCGAATCTGTGAGCCCTCTGTATGCGTGGCGGCCCCAAAGCACTTACATCCGACGTCCACCTTATTGGGAAGGTGCCTTGGCGGGCCATCGGGCGCTGACTGGTATGCGTCCTTTGGCTGTTCTCGGGGACAACATCACCACCGATCATTTGTCGCCTTCGAACGCCATCATGCTCAACAGCGCTGCTGGCGAATATTTGGCCAAGATGGGCTTACCGGAGGAAGATTTCAACTCATACGCCACCCATCGTGGCGATCATTTAACGGCGCAGCGGGCAACATTTGCCAACCCGAAGTTGCTCAACGAGATGGTGCTCGAAAACGGTAAAGTAAAGCAAGGCTCCTTGGCTCGCATTGAGCCTGAAGGCCACGTCACTCGCATGTGGGAGGCGATTGAGACCTACATTAACCGCAAGCAACCGCTCATCATCATTGCCGGTGCTGACTACGGTCAAGGCTCATCGCGCGACTGGGCAGCCAAGGGCGTTCGTCTGGCAGGTGTCGAAGCGATTGCCGCTGAGGGGTTTGAACGCATTCACCGCACCAACCTGGTGGGCATGGGCGTGTTACCGCTGGAATTCAAAGCCGGCACTGACCGCAAAACGCTGGCCATTGATGGCACCGAAACCTATGATGTGATTGGCGCACCTACGCCACGCGCCACGCTTTCGCTGGTCATCAATCGCAAGAATGGTGAAAAAGTTGAAGTGCCCGTGACTTGCCGGCTAGACACCGCTGAAGAAGTTTCAATTTATAAGGCCGGTGGGGTTTTACAACGCTTTGCTGAGGATTTCTTGGAGTCTGCTGCTGCCTCTTGAGGCCAAGCTGCCTGCCCGAGCCAAACCAAAACTATTAACGGAATCTTTGCCATGACTCACGCCCCTCAGATCAAAGTACCTGCGACCTACATGCGCGGAGGCACCAGTAAGGGTGTTTTCTTTCGTCTTGAAGATTTACCAACAGCAGCACAAAAACCAGGGGCGGCCAGAGATGCGCTCTTGATGCGCGTTATTGGCAGCCCCGACCCTTATGAGAAGCAAATCGACGGCATGGGTGGCGCAACGTCAAGCACAAGCAAGACCGTCATTCTGTCCAAAAGCAGCCGTCCCGATCATGACATTGATTATTTATTTGGCCAGGTGTCTATTGATACAGCCTTTGTCGATTGGAGTGGCAACTGTGGCAACTTATCAGCCGCTGTTGGCCCTTTTGGCATTGCCAACGGCTTGGTCGACGCCAGCCGAATCCCACAAAACGGCGTGGCTGTCGTGCGCATCTGGCAGGCCAATATTGGCAAGACCATCATTGCCCATGTGCCGATGACCAAAGGGCAGGTCCAGGAAACCGGTGATTTTGAGTTAGATGGGGTGACCTTTCCAGCTGCGGAGGTGGCGCTAGAGTTTATGGATCCGGCTGCTGAAGAGGAAGGCGCAGCCGGCGCCCTATTTCCCACTGGTAACCTGGTCGATGATTTAGAGGTACCCGGTGTGGGCACACTAAAGGTCACCTTGATCAATGCAGGCATCCCGACGATTTTTCTAAATGCCGAAGCGATTGGTTACAAAGGGGTCGAATTGCAAGGTGACATCAACAGCGATGTCCGTGCGTTGGCTATGTTTGAGGCCATTCGAGCTCACGGTGCGGTGCGGATGGGTTTGATTAAGCACATCGACGAGGCAGCCAAGCGCCAACACACGCCCAAAGTAGCGTTTGTTGCTAAACCTTTGGACTACACCTCATCGAGCGCCAAGGCCATCAAAGCCCAGGACATTAACCTGTTGGTGCGCGCCATGTCGATGGGTAAGCTGCATCACGCCATGATGGGTACGGCGGCAGTAGCCATTGGCACAGCCGCCGCCATCCCTGGCACGCTGGTTAACTTAGCGGCTGGTGGTGGCCAGCTTGAAGCGGTACGTTTTGGGCACCCTTCTGGGACACTGCGCGTGGGTGCAACCGCAGATCAAGTCAACGGTCAGTGGTCTGTAAAGAAAGTGATGATGAGTCGCAGCGCCCGCGTTTTGATGGAAGGTCAGGTTCGCGTGCCAAGCGATACCTTCTAGAACCTCACCACTTTAGCGACACATCAAACGCAGCAAAAATCACGAATTGGAGTTGCCATGACGCATGACATCAGACACGAAACAAATCACCCCCGGTTCAGTACCTCGGTTGACGGGCATTTGTGTGTGCTGGACTACCAACTTGACGACGCGGTGATGACCATCACCCATACCGGCGTGCCCACTGCCGTCGGCGGCAAAGGAATTGCGGCCGCACTGACACAAGTGGCACTGGACACGGCTCGGCAAAACAAGTGGCGCGTGGTGCCAACATGTTCATATGCCGCTGTTTACATTAAGCGTCACCCTGAATATGCCGATTTACTAAACCAAGGAAAAGCCTAAGTCTTATATAAGATATAAGACAGTTGCTTCCGGTTATTCATGGGCTTAAAATAAGGTACTAACAAGCCCGTTTATTTTTTTCTTTCTTCAAAAGGCCAACCCGATGCTAGAAGCCTACCGTGATCACGTTGCCGAGCGCGCTGCGCTTGGAGTTCCTCCTCTGCCATTGACCGCCGCGCAAGTCGCTGAGTTGATCGAGCTGATCAAATCGCCACCGAAGGGCGAAGAAGATTTTCTGGTTGACCTTCTGGTGAACCGAGTGCCTGCTGGCGTCGATGACGCCGCAAAGGTCAAAGCGTCTTACTTGGCCGCCGTTGCCCATGGCACAGAAAAGTGCCCTGTGATTTCGCGTGAACGCGCCACTGAACTCTTGGGTACCATGCTCGGTGGTTACAACATCGTTGCGATGGTTGATTTGCTTGACGATGCTGTCGTGGGACCAATCGCCGCCGAAGGGTTGAAGAAAACCCTATTGATGTTTGATGCCTTCCATGACGTCAAAGAAAAAGCCGACAAAGGCAGCGCCAACGCCAAAGGCGTGATGCAAAGCTGGGCTGATGCAGAGTGGTTCACCAGCCGCCCTGAGTTTCCACAAAGCGTGAAACTCACGGTTTTGAAAGTCACCGGCGAAACCAATACCGATGACCTGTCGCCAGCGCCTGATGCTTGGACACGCCCCGACATTCCTTTGCATGCTTTGGCCATGCTCAAAAACCCCCGACCTGGCATTGAACCCGACGACGCCGGCAAGATTGGACCGATCAAACTGATCGACGAACTCAAGGCCAAGGGCCATCTCATCGCTTATGTTGGCGACGTTGTGGGCACAGGTTCATCACGCAAATCAGCCACCAACTCTGTGCTTTGGTTCACGGGACAAGACATCCCGTTCGTACCCAACAAACGATTTGGCGGCGTGTGTTTGGGTAGCAAGATTGCACCCATTTTCTACAACACCATGGAAGATGCAGGCGCACTACCCATCGAGCTTGACGTCTCGCAGATGAACATGGGCGACGTGATTGAATTGCGCCCTTACGAAGGCAAAGCCCTCAAAGACGGCAAAGTCATTGCTGAGTTTGAAGTCAAATCGGACGTACTCTTTGATGAAGTTAGAGCGGGCGGTCGCATCCCTTTAATCGTTGGTCGTGGTCTCACAACCAAGGCGCGCGAGGCCTTGGGCTTGCCTCCTTCAACGGTTTTCCGTTTGCCACACAACCCTGCTGACACTGGCAAGGGTTTCACGCTGGCACAGAAAATGGTGGGTCGCGCTTGCGGTTTACCGGAAGGCATGGGCGTGCGCCCCGGCACCTACTGTGAACCACGCATGACCTCAGTGGGCAGCCAAGACACCACGGGTCCCATGACGCGTGATGAACTCAAAGACTTGGCTTGCTTGGGCTTCTCAGCTGACTTGGTCATGCAGTCGTTTTGCCACACCGCAGCCTACCCTAAGCCTGTGGATGTCAAAACTCACCACACATTGCCCCACTTCATCAGCACCCGTGGTGGTATTTCCTTGCGTCCCGGCGATGGCGTGATTCACTCTTGGCTTAACCGCATGTTGCTACCAGACACTGTCGGTACTGGCGGTGATTCACACACCCGCTTTCCGATTGGCATCAGCTTTCCTGCTGGCTCGGGCTTGGTGGCGTTTGCAGCTGCCACTGGCGTGATGCCCTTGGACATGCCTGAATCGGTATTGGTACGTTTTAAGGGAAAAATGCAGCCCGGCGTGACCTTGCGTGATCTGGTCAATGCGATTCCGCTGTATGCCATCAAGAGCGGCCTGTTAACGGTAGAAAAGCAAGGTAAGAAAAACATCTTTTCTGGTCGCGTGCTAGAAATCGAAGGGTTGCCAGACTTGAAAGTCGAACAAGCCTTCGAGCTGTCAGATGCCTCAGCAGAGCGTTCAGCGGCCGGTTGTACGGTGCACCTGAACAAAGAACCCATCATCGAGTACCTGCAGAGCAACATTGTGATGCTGAAGTGGATGATCGCCAATGGCTACGAAGACGAGCGCAGCATGGCGCGTCGTATCAATGCCATGCAAGCCTGGCTTGACGATCCTAAGCTACTCAAAGCCGACGCTGATGCGCAATACACCGCGGTCATCGAAATCGACATGAATGAGATTATTGAGCCAATTTTGGCTTGCCCCAACGATCCCGATGATGTCAAAACCCTGTCCGATGTGGCGGGTGCCAAAATCGACGAAGTCTTCATTGGCAGTTGTATGACCAACATTGGTCACTTCCGTGCGGCCTCAAAGTTACTTGAAGGCAAACGCGACATCCCTGTCAAGCTTTGGGTTGCGCCCCCCACCAAGATGGACGCCCAACAATTGACTGAAGAAGGCCATTACGGTGTCTTTGGTAGCGCTGGCGCCCGAACAGAAATGCCAGGCTGCTCGCTTTGCATGGGTAACCAAGCACAAGTGCGTGAAGGGGCGACGGTGATGTCAACAAGCACCCGTAACTTCCCCAACCGTTTGGGCAAGAACGCCAATGTTTACTTGGGCTCTGCTGAGCTTGCGGCCATTTGCTCACGCTTGGGTCGCATTCCGACGCGTGAGGAGTACATGACAGACATGGGCGTCATCAATAGCAACGGCGAAGAAATCTATCAGTACCTTAACTTTAATCAGATGGCTGACTACAAAGATGTGGCTGACACGATCGAAACCTAATTAATCGCTTCAACACATAAAAGCACAGCCATTGGGTGCATAGTCAACCCACCGGTTTTACACCCGGTGGGTTTTTTGTTGTGTGGCAATTGCACCAGGGCTCTTAGGCCAAGTCGAACCGTTTAAATTTCAGCCACCGATAGAGCGGGCGGCTTAATCAATACTCGCTTAGAGCCCCCAATACCCGAGTGACCTAGTCGCAAGGCACCACAGTCATGGCATGGTGATATATGCTAAAGGCATCAACAAAAGGAGTGACACGACATGAGACACGATCCTTTCAAAACCCTGAAGTCTTTCAAAATTGGCCATCAAAAAGGCCAGTTCTACTCTCTGCCTGCGCTGGGCAAATCACTCGGCCTGAACATCAGCCAATTGCCGGTTTCAATTCGCATCGTGCTGGAATCAGTTTTACGGCACTGTGATGGCAAAAGAGTCACTGAGCAGCACGTCAAAAATCTGGCGCAATGGCAACCGAATACCAAACGCGAAGCGGAAATTCCGTTTGTCGTTGCACGCGTGGTGCTGCAGGACTTCACGGGTGTGCCGCTACTGGCAGATTTAGCCGCCATGCGCGAGGTCGCACGCAAGACTGGTAAATCAGCAAAAGCCATCGAACCCTTGGTCCCCGTTGACTTGGTGGTCGACCACTCGATCATGATTGATTACTTTGGAAAGAAGGACTCTCTGGACCTCAACATGAAGGTCGAGTTCGATCGCAACAAAGAACGCTATCAGTTTTTAAAGTGGGGAATGCAGGCCTTCAACACATTCAGCGTCGTGCCACCTGGTTTTGGTATCGTGCACCAAGTCAACCTCGAGTACTTCGCGCGAGGCGTACACCATGACAAAAAATCCAACGTCTACTACCCCGATACCCTAGTCGGTACTGACAGTCATACAACCATGATTAATGGCATCGGCGTGGTTGGTTGGGGGGTGGGCGGTATTGAAGCAGAAGCGGGCATGCTCGGCCAACCCGTCTACATGCTGACGCCAGACGTGGTGGGGGTCGAACTCAAGGGGCAATTGCGTGGCGGTGTCACCGCCACAGACTTGGTGCTCACCATCACCGAAATGCTGCGTCAAGAAAAAGTCGTCGGTAAGTTTGTCGAATTCTATGGCGAGGGCACAGCAAGCTTGTCGGTGACCGACCGAGCCACGATTGGCAACATGGCCCCAGAGTACGGCGCCACCATGGGATTTTTTCCTGTTGATGCCAAAACACTTGATTACTTCCGTGGCACGGGACGAACTGACGCTGAAATCGATGCACTCGAGGCCTACTTCAAAGCGCAAGGCATGTTCGGCATCCCCAAGGCAGGTGACATTGTTTATACCAAACACTTGGCCTTGGATCTGACCACCATCACGCCTTCTTTGGCTGGGCCCAAGCGACCACAGGACCGAATCGAACTCGGTCATGTCCAAAAAACCTTTGATGACTTGTTTTCTAAGCCGATCACTGAAAACGGTTTTAACCAACCGAGCGACAAGCTCGACAAGACTTTCACCACGTCTACAGGCCGAGCCTTGCGCAATGGCGACATCTTGATCGCCGCCATCACCTCGTGCACCAACACATCAAACCCGAGTGTGATGCTGGCAGCTGGCCTCATGGCTAAAAAAGCGGTGCAAGCTGGACTCACCGTTCCTGATTATGTGAAGACTTCGCTCGCGCCAGGTTCTCGTGTGGTAACTGACTATCTACGCCGCGCCAAATTACTCCCTTACTTAGAACAATTGGGTTTTGATGTTGCGGCTTATGGCTGCACCACCTGCATCGGTAACTCAGGCGACTTGGCCACAGACATCGGCAATACCATCGTTGAACAAGACCTGATTTGTGCGGCTGTGCTGTCTGGTAACCGTAACTTTGAAGCGCGCATCCATCCCAACATCAAAGCCAACTTCCTGGCTTCACCCCCTTTGGTTCTAGCCTATGCGTTGGCTGGCACCATGCGCCGAGACTTGATGACAGAGCCTGTTGGCCGTGGCAAGCATGGCGATGTTTGGCTGGGCGATATTTGGCCAACGACTGAAGAGATCAATGCACTCATGGGGCTTGCGTTGGATGGCGAAGTGTTTCGCAGCAGTTACGCCAACGTTAAAAAGAACCCTGGCAAGCTGTGGCAAAACATCAAAGGCGTGTCTGGCGAGCACTACAACTGGCCAAATTCGACTTATATTGCCGAGCCCCCCTTCTTTGAAAACTTCACCACTGAACCCACCCCAATTACCCCCATTCAGGGCGCCCGAGTCTTGGGGATTTTTGGGGACTCGGTCACAACGGACCACATTTCGCCAGCCGGCTCAATCAAAGACACCTCACCTGCTGGCCAGTGGCTTCTTGCTCATGGTGTCAAGAAACCTGACTTTAATAGTTACGGCTCTCGCCGAGGCAATCATGAAATCATGATGCGTGGCACTTTTGCCAACGTTCGCATCAAAAACCTCATGATCCCCTTGCGTGCCGATGGCAGTCGCTTTGAAGGTGGGGACACCTTAATGCAGCCATCTGGCGAACAAGTCTCGATATTCGATGCCGCCATGGCTTACCAAGCTGCTGGCACCCCCACGGTGGTGTTTGGTGGTGAAGAGTACGGTACCGGGTCTTCCCGCGACTGGGCCGCCAAAGGGACGATGCTGCTCGGTGTGAAGGCCGTCATTGCCAAGAGTTTCGAACGTATTCATCGCAGCAATCTGGTTGGTATGGGTGTGTTGCCGCTTCAATTTAAGGGCAATGACACCGTTGAAAGCCTCGGCATAACCGGTTCAGAGACGTTCGATATTGAAGGGCTTACCGGTGCCATCGCGCCACAGCAGGACATCACACTGGTTATTCACCGTAAGAATAGTCAAACCGACCGTGTGCGTGTTTTGTTGCGCATCGATACCCCGATCGAGGTCGACTACTACCGGCATGGGGGAATCTTGCCATTTGTGCTGCGAGACCTGCTTGACGCATAGCCCCAAAAAACCAGCAAGTCGGCGAGCAGCCGGCTTGCTGAAACTTTGGCGCTAAGCGACCCAGTGAACCAGCAGGCTTGTTACACCAAATAAAACCACAAACAAAATCGCCGCCAAGGCCAAGACCCGTGGGCCTGCCTGCTTCATTT
>ERZ889217.7-NODE-7-length-124196-cov-12.182953_pt1 | contig 124196 bp, 107 predicted proteins | sample MGYA00521098_ERZ889217 | MGnify/ENA primary metagenome ERZ889217 (study PRJEB32303, sample SAMEA104408613) | aquatic metagenome | biome: Brackish water; feature: Pelagic; material: water | place: Baltic Sea | collected 2014-06-10T22:04:00 | depth 2,362 m ... | reverse complement strand
ATTTTTCTACTTTTCCAAATCCCGAAAGCAGCCTCCGAGGGCGGGAGGGATTTCAACTTTAAAAAATCTGCAATCGCCTCACGGATAAGAGCTGCTCGAGATTGGTGGTTTGTGGTTCCGAGCCGGTCCAGGGATTCAATGAACTGGTCGGGGATATCAACGATGGTTCGCACAGGCGATATCATACATCGATATCACTCATCGGCAACCTGATTTTCTGAGGGGATTGACCACAGAGGACACAGAGAGCACAGAGGAGGAGCTTTTAGGTATACAAAGAATCCAAGCCTGCTGCTCCCTCTCCGTGTTCTCTGTGTCCTCTGTGGTTAAATTCTTCATATACGCATCTGCACACGGCGAGCGTCACTGGAGTTCGGCGGTTTCGATGGCCGAGACGGCGCCGTTGAAAAACCATGCGAGGCGTTTTTTGTGGATGGGTTCGGCGGGAGTATTCGCGGCCCACGAGGCGCCAGCGACGCGCGGGTGCTGGCGGTCGGCATCCGAAAATCCCCACACATTCGCGGGGATCGATCCCAAGCGCAACGGGCCGGAGCCGTCATTGGCGGCTAGCGAACCCCAGGGATTGATCGTCGCATTGCCACTCGCGAACGCCATGTTCATCACGAAAGTGCGCGAGGTGGAGAGCGAGGCGGCGGGCATGATTCTTCGGTAGGCAGGAGGCACAAAGAGGTCCATGACTACAGGCTTGGCGGGAGTTTCGAGGCCGAGATACGGGGCGAGTTCGCGCACGAGACGGCCAGCTCGGGCGGGGTCGAACTCGGCGAGTTGGCCAGGCCAAAGCGGGCCTGGGAGTTGACTGTCTTTATCGGCGGCGTAGCTGGCAATGGCGCTACCTATTTGGCGCATGTTCGAGATGGCTTTGGCTCGATCTCCTTGAGTCCGAGCGGCGCTTATGGCGGTCAATGCCAGCGCCGCGAGAATGGCGATAATTGCGATGGTGGCCAGCAATTCGATGAGAGTGAATCCTGCGCGCCTAGCGTGCCGTTTCATTTCTCCCCGCCGCTCTCCGCTCCCTCAGGAACGAGCCGCACGATCATGTCGGGGTTGTTGAGAACGACATAAAGAAACCCGTCCGGTCCGCAATGCACATCCCGCACACGGCCCGCGCCCTGGAGCACCACTTCGTCCTCGGTGACCTTGCCATACACCACGCGGAGTCGATGCAGGCTGCCGCGCAACCCGCCGACGAAAAAGTCGTTCTTCCATTCGGGAAATTTGTCGCCGTTGTAAAAAGCCAGGCCGCAAGTGCCGATCGAGGGCGTCCAGTGATGCAGCGGCGGCTCGATACCTTCATTTTCCGTCAGCGCCGTGAGCGGTGTTCCGTTGTAGTTCATCCCAAAACACACCACCGGCCAGCCATAGTTCGCGCCCTTGCGGATTCGGTTGAACTCATCGCCCCCGCGCGGGCCGTGTTCCGTCTCGTAAATCGCATGGTCGCGCGGGTCCACCACCAGCCCCTGCGGGTTGCGGTGACCATAACTCCACACTGCCGCCAACGCGTCCTTGCGATCTGCGAAGGGATTGTCAGCGGGGATTTTTCCATCAGGCAGAAGGCGGTAGATTTTCCCATTGGGAAGTCCGATGTCTTGAGCCTTGTCTTTATCCCCGCGCTCTCCGATCGAAAAAAATACATGCCCACGATCGAAAACGATGCGTGATCCAAAGTGCACTCCGCTCTTTGTGTAGTGCTTCGGGTCCGCCTCGAAGATCGTTTCCTCATCAGTCCACTTGTTGCCCGCGATCTGCCCGCGCGAGATTTTCGTCATCGAGGATTTGGCGTCGCCCGGTGAAGGCGCGGAATACGACAGGTAAATCCAGCCGCTCTGCTCGAAATCCGGCGTGGGCGCGACATCCAGCAACCCGCCTTGGTTCGAAACCACCACCGCCGGAGTGCCCGCAACCGGCTTGGGCTCGAGTTTCCAGTTTTCATCCAGAATCCTGAGACGCCCTGGTTTCTCCGTCACCAACTTCCGACCATCCGGCAGGAACGCCAGCGCCCAAGGAGTTTCCAATCCACCCGTGACCACCGGTTCCACGATGTGCGTGGCGTATTTCGTTTGCACCGGGCCAGCGGGGAGTTTTGGCGTGGAGGTTTTCCCCGATTGGTCGAAGGCTTTTTCCTTTTCATGGATATAAACCACCAGGGCCCGGATCAACTCCGGGGAAAGCGATTGGCCGAACGCTGGCATACCCGCTTCGGGGACGCCTTGGGAAATCGCGTTGGCGATTTCCGCATCGGCTGCACCGTGTTTCCAAACGCCATCGGCCAGCGCGCCGCCACTACCACCCTCCATCTCTGCCCCGTGGCACGAAGCACAGTTCGCGCGATAAACATCCTCCACCTTGCCCTGCGCCATAGACCGCCCTCCCCCGAAGAGAACTCCGAAGGCCAAAAAACCAAAAATCGCGCGGCGAGCCATCATGAAAAAAACTGGAGGCGAGGGGAGTCGAACCCCTGTCCTTCAAACGATCCACACAACCTTCTACATGTTTAGACGATCTTTAATCTCGGAGAAGGCGGGCGAACCGTCACGCTTCCTTCTCCAGAGCGTCCACGAAATCGATTCATCCGGGGTAGCGGTCGCTCCATCCCAGACCAGCCTGCTGTCGTCGCATTCCGGACCAGCAGGCGTCATCCGGGATGCGTCGCAGCTCAATTAGGCCGCGAGAGCGAGATCTTCGTAATCTGCATTTATTTGTTTGATCCGATTTTTTACGAGGCCAACGAATCATCCTCGACATGCGGGCCGGGCTTCACACTCAAAGTCGAAACCATTACGCCCCCTTATTTGGGTGAGAGGAAACTAAGCCGCTTCTTGAGAAATGCAAGCCGCCCTCAAGGGGAGGGTTCGTCAATTCTGGCGGGGGTCTTCGGGCGCGTCCGAGAGGAGATGAAAAAATGGCCCCGAGGCGCGCATGATATTTTTCCACGCCGTGTCGGGGTTTTTCATTTCGATCAGCTCCCGCGTGGGAGTCAGAAGCAGCCAGGCATTCTGCTCGAGTTCCTGCTCGAGTTGACCGACGGACCAGCCCGAGTAGCCGGCGAAAAGGCGAAGCCCATCCTCCCAGCCGCGTCGCGACTCATCTTCCTCGCCGCCGTTGAACGCGCGGAATGCCACCATGCTCGGGTTTTCGCGCCATTGCAGGCTCGTGAGCAGCATTTTTCCCGCTTCCACCGGACCACCAAAATACGCCGGAGCTTTTAGCCCCCCATCCCCCTCGAACGGGATCGGGCGGTTCAGCACAAATCCCGTCGCGCCTTCCTCCGGGATATGTTGGGACAAAAAAATAATCGTCCTGCGGAAATTGGGGTCCCGCAGGTCGGGATGCGCGACGAGGAGCGCCCCCGTCAAATTCTCGCCGACTTTCATGATCCGACCCATAGCACAAACCTCCTTCCGTTGTGGCGAAAGAATTCGGTTCAAGAATACAACGCGCGGACGAGGGACTGACACCGCTCGTGGGGGAGCACGCCGAGTTCCATTTGGTTCATCACATACGCGAAGCCGAGGTGGCGGGTGGGGTCGGCGAAGGCGAGGCTCCCGCCCGCTCCGGCATGGCCGAACGCCGAGGTTGAGGGCCCTAGCATCGCGCGGATTTTTCTGCCATCGGCGTCGATCGGATCGCGGGTGAAGCCCGCCGAAAATGCCATTTCGCGCTGAAGCACGGGGTCGAATCCCTGCGCGGCGGGGGCGGCGATCCAACCGAGGATTTCGGGATCCAAAAACTCCCTGCCCTGCCATGTGCCGCCATTCGCCAGCATCGCAAAAAATTTCGCCAAGGCCCGCGCCGAGCCGATCCCACCCGTCGCGGGGAGTGAGGTGGATCGGACTTGCGGAGCATTCATCGCCGAGGCCGCCGCGAGGCCAGCGGGGCTCGCGAAGGCGCGACGCGTGGGAGACGTGGGGTCGTTGAAGGCTTTGATAAAAAGCTCATCGGCTTTCGCGGGGGGGCCTGGCTTGGGAGCCAGCATGGTCGCCACGCGGTGGTGCTCGCTCTCGGGAAGCCCGATCCAGAAATCCAGCTTGAGCGGTGAGGCAAAAACTCTCCGCCAGCGCGTCTCCAAGGATTCTCCACCAGCCAGGCGCCGGACGATTTCATCGAGGAGAAATCCAAAAACCCTCGGCGCGTAGGCTGGGCCGGCGTTCGGCGGAATTTGCGGGCGCTGTCGCTCGATGGCCTGAACCACACTTTCGCGGTCGAGCAGACTCGCCGAGGAATCATCCAAAGCGAAAAGCCCCGCGCGGTGCGTCATCACTTGCCCGAGCGTGAGGTGTTCCTTCCCGGATTGCGCGAACTCCGGCCAAAACTCCGCGACCGTCGTTTCCAAATCCAACCCTGCGGCATGAATCGCGTGGAGCGCGCAGGCACTGGCCGGGGCTTTCGTTGCGGACCAGACCAGAACGAGGGTCGAATCCTCCCAAGGACCGCTTCGTGCGGCGTCGCGAAAACCGCCCTGGAGCGAAAGAACCTCCTCGCCATCCTCGAAAACACACACCGCCGCGCCAACCTCGCGGCCCTCCTCGAAATTTCGGCGGAATGCCTCCTCGATGCCCCTCACAGTTCCTTGTGCAGCGAGAGGAGGTCCGGATCGAGTCTCGCGATCTCACGGAACTTCTCATCCATCGCGAAGCTCGTCTGCACATAGTCGCGCGCGGCGTTGATATCGCCAAGCACAGCGGAGTAGCAGGCGAGGTTGTAGAAATAAGTCGCCTCGTCCTCGAGGATCGCCGGGGCGCTGAGGAGCAGGTCGCGCGCCTCGGCGGTGCGGCCATTCTCGTGGAGGCAAAATGCTCCGTGGATGTAGCCAGCCACGCCATCGGGATACAATTCGCGCAACCTCCGGCACAACGCCAGCGCGTCAACCCAAGCGCGGGTTTTCATCAAAATAAAAAGCCGCATTTGGAGCACAGGCTCGACCTCGCAATACTCCGGGCCCAGGGCGTCCAACTCCGCCAGAGCGTCCACAGGCATATCGAGTTCGATATAGCCTTGGGCTGCTAGCAGAGTCCGATCGAGTGACATGGGGCGGAAAATACCGGTCGTGGCTTGTTTTTCAACCGCCATGTTCTGAACTCCGCGAGCTTCTTGCCAGCGGCGAGGCAAGAGGTAAGTTCGGTGGCCATGATGTTGACCAGTCGGGCCAAACGCATCGCCCCCGGAGCCGCAGCCCTCCTGCTGTTTCTCATGGCGTTTCTTGGAGTGCGTCACGAACGCCAGCGCCCCGCTCCCACGGCCGATCAGGAGCTCCCGTCCGCCCCGGTTTCTGTAGAGGTGGGATACGATCGACTCGCGCGGATCATAAAATATCCCGCCGAAATCCAGCCATGGATCGATGCGGAGATCCGTTGCGGCGTGGCGGGATTGGTGTTGGAAAAATTGGTCGAGTCGGGAGCCCTGGTAAAAAAAGGCGCCCCGTTGATTCGCATGGATGAGACCGGCGCGCGCAATGCGGCGGATGCCGAACTGGCCCGGCATAGCGAGGCTTCGGGTTTGTTGGTGGAAACCGAGCGGCTCGAAAAAACCGGCGCTGTCGGCCCAACGGCTCTCGAGGCTTCCCTGGCGGAAGTGCGTGGGAGTCGCGGCCGGCTCGACCGGGCGAGGGAGCTTTTGGCCCGGCACACGGTTCGCGCGCCAATCAGTGGTGTCTTAACCATTTTGAGCGCCAAGGCGGGGGACACCGTGGAGTTGAATCAACTGATCGGCGTCGTGGCAGATGTCGAAAAACTCCGGGTTTTCATTCATGTCCCCGTGGCGGAGGTTGGCTTTTTCAAGCCGGGCGAACGATTTCTCCTCCGCATGGGCCGCGAGACGCATCGCCCCGAAATCCTCTTCGTCCACCCCGCCGCAGACCCGCAAACCGGCCTCATCAAAATCGAAGCCGTCCTCAACAACCCCAACCGCGATGTTTCCGCCAAAACTCCAGGCACGGTGGAAATCGAAACCGAGGCTTTCCCCGCCGGCCCGGTCGTCCCGACGCAGGCGGTGCGTTTTACCGAAAACGGAACGATCGTCCTCCGCGAGGAAATGGGAAACCCCGTGCCGATTCCTGTTCGGGTCGGCTCCGAGATCGATGGTTGGTATCCCGTTCTGGAAGGCCTCCAAGCCGGCGAGCGGGTTTTTATCGAAGGGCTACCGTGATCACGGTTGACTCAAAACAGAGCCCCATCGGCCACATTTTTCCAACAGATTGTGGGATTACTCGCTGGGGGTGAATTTTGTGATCTTCGTGCCTTGGATTCCAATGCCGGCCATCAACCCCTGCTGGCTGAAGAAAAACACATAGATCCCCTGGTGTGTCGTGGTCGTGGAGATCGAGCTCGCAAATCCCGTGTCGGCGACCACCAAAGAAGGCGCGGCACCGAGTTCGAACCCATCGGATTTTTTAAGATAATTCAGGGATTTTTCATCCATAAAGAACAGGGCATAGGAAAACTTCTGGATTCCCGCCTGGAGGCCGTAGGAGGCCGATGTGGTGTTGAAGTAGCCATCCACCGCGCCGTCCTTGAAAAGAACTCCGTCTCCACGCTGGGCCCCAAAAATAAAGCCCGCCTTATAGATTTCGGGAAAAACCAAAACAGCCAGAGACTTTTCCCCGATCGCCTGAGCGCCAGGATTGGTGCGGTAAAGATGCCGGAGAGCGGTTTCCGACTTCTCCTTCAAAACTTGCGCAGGTTCCGCCAACGAAGTTCCGGTCAGCGCGATCAGGGCGAGCATTTGGACGAGAATTTTGTTCATAGTTCCGTCAAACCAAACCGCCTTCCCTGCGTCAAGCTTGTTGGGGTGTTCTGCGATCGTTTTATGACCACAGCTTTGAAGCCATGTAGAGCGGGAGGTGGTGTTTTGTGGTGCTGACCTGAGCACGCGGAGTTTTGCCGCTGAGAATGAATGAGACTGGCGGTTGATATTTGGCCTGGAATGCGGCGAGACTTTTTGACTGCGTGGCTTGGCCGGATTTGACCTCCACCGGAATGGCCCGGCCTCCGTGTTCGCAAAGAAACTCCACTTCAGCCTGGCCTTCCCTCCAACAAGCGGTGTGCCAACCTAGAGCGTGAAATTCCTGCGCCACAAAATTTTCCGCGTAGTAGCCTTTGTAGGAACCATAGTCCTGGCGCAGGATGTTCGCCATGGGGAGTCTGCTTAAGGCTCCCAGTAGGCCGGTATCGAAGACGAAGAGTTTGAAAAAATTCTCCTTCGAGTGTGCCGCGAACGGGAGATGGCCGCTATTGACGATCGGATGCCGCAGAATGAGCCCGGCAGCCTGCAGCCAGTCGATCACTCCGGCCATTCTTTCGTAGCCACGCAAGCCGGGGATGGCCTCCTTGAAGGCGAACTTCGGCGCGGATCCGCTCTGGTCCCGGCTCAACTGCGCGGGGATGTTTTGCCACAGCCTCTCGAGGTGCATGGCATTCTGCTTGCCGCAATGCTTGGCCATATCGGCAAGGTGGTTTGTTGTGAGCCGCTCTTGGATTTTTCGGACTTCTTCGCAGGCGCTCCACAGGTCGGATCGCAGGGATTGGAAAGCCGCAACCACCTCCGGCATTCCCCCAACGGCGAGATACATCGTGAATTCCCTCCACAGCACACCATGCACGGCCTCGCTGGGGAGATTTGTTGCAGAGAGGCTTTGGAAATACGCGGCCAAGGCGGGATCAGGCCCAGCGAGCAGGAATTCCTCGAAAGTCATCGGCATCATCTTCAATTCCTCCACCTTGCCAACCGGGTAGGAAACATCGCTCAAATGCACCCCGAGAAGCGACCCGGCCGCGCAGATCGCGAGGGCCGGCATCTGCTCCGCGAAATATTTCAGCGAGGTCAACGCGCGCGGACATTCCTGGATTTCATCAAAAAAAACTAAATCTCCAAAGGCATCGATAGGCCTCCCCTGCACAAGAGCCAGTTCCTGCAAGATGCGGGAGGGCTCCAACGATCCCTTGAAGACATCGCCGAACAGCGGATTCTGCTCAAAATTGATGATGTGACTGGCTGAAAACGAGCCCTTTCCAAAATGATCCAGCGCATAGGTCTTCCCAACCTGACGAGCTCCCAGCACCACAAGGGGTTTCCGCTGAGGGCTCACCCTCCATTGCTCCAACGCTGCTTGGATAGACCGCTGCATGTATCAATTAATACATCATTCTTTAAAAAGTGGTATCAGAAAATTACAGGAGCGATATTTTATTAAGCTTGGTGGAATGGTCTCTCTAGCTTTTTCACCCGCCTTTACGGCAGTTTTCGAACATTTCGGCGGGCATGGGGTGACCGAGTTGCCAGACCATCTTGATCGGGCGTTCGCTTTCGTGGCTCACATAATTGGCTTGGCCGAGATAGGTGAAGGGAAGAGTGAAATCGTTCTGCCGCTTTTTTTCTCGGGCAAAAACCAGGATTCTGTAACCCCGGTTGGCATGATTGATCAGATTTTGTCCTGTAGGGCTTGCCTCCGAGGTATTGGATTGTGATTCCCAATGAATTCTATCTGAACTGATTGGGTAGTCTGCATACATGGTGCTTAGAGAAAATTCGTTTTCGGATTTTTGAAATGTAACTAGCAGCGCGTAAGCACGATGGTTCGGAAAATGCAAAACGCCAACGCCTTGTTGCCCTGGACTGGTCATTGAGGTTGCGCCCATTAGGGACTGAATGCTGGAATTAGTGTAGTTTGCATGGACTTCGAAAGGCGTGGCATCATTCAGGCTCAGGACGCGTGTGCGATCATTCACAAGATCTAGAATTTCAATGCAATCGGAAAGGATGGTCTGGTTGGCAGCAAGTTTACTGAACGATTCCTTGATGGTGCTGAATCCAAGCTGGGCACCGGGTTTTCCCCACAATTGGAAATGGATCGCCATGGCGCTCGAGTCGGCTTTTTCGATGGCCTCCTCAATGTTGCTGGCCTGAAGAAGTAAAAGAACATGACGCAGGCGGGCGATTCCGCTTCGCCCGGACATGCCGGCCAGTTTGATCAATCCTGCGCGGAGCTTTTCCAGATCGGGATCCGTTGGCGTCTCTTGCAAGCGGGCGGCGGACTTGAGTTCCGACCAGGTTTTGTTTTTGCCGAGGATTTCAAGGGCTTCGTAGCCGTGGTGGTTGGCAAAGTTTTTAAATGTTGGGGCACTCTGCGTGTCCGATTGGAAGGTTTCGAGATGTTCGATGAGTTGGGCACGGAGGTTGTCGAGATTCGCTTTGATGTTCCGAAGCACATGTTCGCGGGCGACTTTTTCAAAGCGGATGCTGCAACCGGCCGGGAGGTGTGGAAAACCAGACTCGAGTTCTCGAACGATATTGAAGCGGTCCTTGCGGAGGAGTGCTTTGAATTTGCGGTCAACCCGATAGCGTTTGTGGAGATGCCCAACGAAATCCAGAACAGTCAGGCATTCCTTGCCTGGGTGCAGGCGCAAGCCTCGCCCGAGTTGCTGCAGAAAAACCGTCAAGCTATCCGTGGGCCGGAGGAATAAAACGGTATCTACCTCAGGAATGTCCGCCCCCTCGCTGAGCACATCGACCGTAAAGAGAAAGTTCAGCTCTCCTTGGCGAAACTTTTTCAATGTTTCGGCACGGTCTTGGTCGATGGTTTCGCCGATGAAACATGCCGATGGGAGACCTTGCGCATTGAATTGCTCGACCATGAACTGAGCGTGGCCAACGCTCGCGCAAAATCCGATGCAGCGGACACTGCGGATGTCGTTCTGGTATCTCTCGAGCGCTGAAACAATCGCCCGCAGGCGCTGCTCGGCCAGAGCGTGGGCCCCGGTGTAAACATTGGTCAACTCGGTTTGGTTGAATCGCCCCTGCGTCCAGAATCTATCGGCATCCAGCGACACCGGATCCTCAACCACAAAATAGTGAAATGGCACGAGGAGCTTTTCGTCGAGGGCCTCGGGAAGACGAATCTCAGCAGCGAAGCGATTGTGGAACTCCGCCACGACGCTGCTGCCGTCCATTCGCTCCGGTGTAGCCGTGAGGCCCAGTAGAATGTTGGGCTCAAAGTCTTGGGTGATGGTTCGATAGGTCGGAGCCGTGCTGTGATGCGCCTCGTCGATAACGATGATGCGGTAGAAATCCTTTCCGAGGCGCTGGAGCAGACCCCGGTTTGCCAGCATGCCAATCGAGCAGAACAAATGGTCATGGCGCTCCGGTTCATGGTTGCCCACCAAGAGATCACCGAAGTTCGGGTCGCGAAGAACAGTCCGATAAGTGAAGAGGGCTTGTTTGAGGATTTCCTCGCGATGCGCCGTGAAAAGCAGGCGCGGCCTTTGACCGAGGCGATCGCTTTGGCGTTTGTAATCAAAGGCGGCGACAACCGTTTTCCCAGTTCCCGTCGCGGCAACCACAAGATTTCGGCGATAACCGGCGGCCCGCTCGCTTTCGAGGGCTTCAAGGATTCGTTCCTGAAAAGCATGCGGCTTGATTTCAAAGAACACCATCGGCAGTCCGGCATCGGATTTCTGCTTCGCGTAGCTGATGGCTTCGCGCAGGACTTCTGGCTGGGAGGGGTCGAACGGAATGAATTCCCGGCTGTTCCAGTATGTCTCAAATTCAACCCGGAATTTTTCAATGATGTGGGGCTGGTCCTGCGCGGTCACTTTCAGATTCCACTCAAGACCCTCCGTCATAGCGGCATCCGACATATTGGATGAGCCGATGTAGGCCGTGGAAAATCCTGACTCGCGGTGGAAGTGGTAAGCTTTTGCGTGAAGTCGGGTGCGTTTCGTGTCGTAGGACACGCGAACCTGTGCTGTGGCAAGTCGGGCAATCCATTCAACAGCGCGGGCATCCGAGGCGCCCATGTAGGAAGTCGTGATCAAGCGGATCGGCACGCCGCGATCCGAAAGCTCGCACAATGAGTCCGCGAGAAGGCGCAAGCCAGACCACTTGATGAAAGAAACGAGAATGTCCACGCGATCGGCGGATGCCATTTCCAGTGCCAACTCGTTGGCGAGGGGTGGATCGGTCTGCGCCCCAGTAAAGAGACTGCTTTCGGCAAGCGGGGTGAGAGGACGAGGAAGACCGGGCTTGGCGAGATAGGACGGTGTGATTTCGGTCAGCAGTTTCGGCTCAGGGGACGGAAGGAAATCGCCGCTGGCATGTTGCATTTCCCCGAGGGAAAAGATTTTTTCGAGGAGTTCGTTGCACAGGGCGAGGCGGTCTGCGGTGGAAGTCTTTTGGCGCAATGCTGCTTCGATGAAACGGGAAACAAAGGCCGAGTATTTCGAAGGCTCCTCCTCGGGATCGATCTTTGAGAAAATCGAGCGCAATTCCGGGTGCGCTTCGAGAAAACTTTCCAGTCTCTTGCTTTGAACCTGCTCGTAGATGCCGGGGAGAAAGTTGCCGGAACTCATGGCGTGGCGAGCATAGCAAGAATAGGCACATCGGCTGGCGCAAGGATGCTTCGATCAATCTCGTGGTTTGAAAACCAACCAATTTCCGAGTGCTCCAACGCCGTCGGAACGCCAGAAAGAATCCTTGCCCGACACGGGACGAGACGGATCGAGGATTTTTCGTAGTGGTGTTCAACCATTTCAAGGATTTGAAAAATCTCAGTCTGAATAAGGAGTTCTTCTTGAAGTTCCCGGACCAAGGCCGCCTCAATCGACTCGCCTTCCTCAAGCTTTCCTCCGGGAAATTCCCAAAAGCCGCCGAGACACTTTCCCTCGGGTCGCTTGGCAAGAAGGAACCTCCCGGTTTCGTCCTCAATAATTGCACAAACGACGGAAATCATATTGCCGAGAAGCTCAACTGGAATGACCCGCTACGACTCCAAAAAATTCTTCAGCATTTGTTTGCCGTGTTGGGTCAGGATGGATTCGGGATGGAATTGGACGCCGTAGACGGGTAACTCGCGGTGGGCGAGGCCCATGATTTCGCCTTCGGCGGTTTCGGCGGTGATTTTGAGGCAGGGGGGGAGGGTTTCGCGTTTGACGATGAGGGAGTGGTAGCGGGTGGCTTCGAAGGGGCTGGGGAGGCCGGCGAAGACATTCTCGCCGGTGTGGAGGATGGGCGAGGTTTTGCCGTGCATGAGGCGCGGGGCGCGGATGACTTCGCCTCCGAAGACCTGGCCGATGCTTTGGTGGCCGAGACAGACTCCGAGGATGGGGATTTTTCCGCTGAATTCGCGGATGGTGTCGCAACTGATGCCGGCCTCGGTGGGTGAGCAGGGACCGGGGGAGACGACGATTTTTTCGGGGGCAAGCTTGGCGATGTCGGCGAGGGTGATTTCGTCGTTGCGCTTCACGAGCAGGTCGGCGCCCAACTCGCCGAAATACTGGACGAGGTTGTAGGTGAAGGAATCGTAGTTATCGATGACGAGGATCATGGGAATTGACCACAGAGGACACAGAGAGCACAGAGGAGGGAAAGAAGATGGTTGAGGGGGAAATATGTTTTTGAATCCCCTCCGTGTTCTCTGTGTCCTCTGTGGTTAATAATCATTTTGTTTTTCTGGCGCGGTCGATGGCGCGCATGCCGGCCATGGCTTTGTTGACGGTCTCTTGGTATTCGCCCTCCGGCGTGGAATCGGCGACGACGCCACCGCCGGATTGGACATAGGCTTTGCCGTCCTTGAGCAAGACTGTGCGCAGCGCGATGCAGGAGTCGTGGTTGCCGTCGAAGCCGAAGTAGCCGACGGCGCCGGAGTAGGAGCAGCGTTTGCTTTTTTCGAGTTCGTTGAGGATTTGCATGGCGCGGACCTTGGGCGCTCCGGAGACGGTTCCGGCGGGGAAGGTGGCGCGCATGACATCGTAGGCGCTGCGGCCTCCGGCGAGTTTTCCCGAGACATGCGAGACGATGTGCATGACATGGCTGTAGCGCTCGATGGTCATGAAGTCGGTGACTTTGACGGAGCCGTATTCCGCGATGCGGCCGACATCGTTGCGGGCGAGGTCAACGAGCATGAGGTGCTCGGCGCATTCCTTCGGATCGGCCATGAGATCGGCGGCGTTGGCATTGTCCTCCTCAACCGTTGCTCCACGGCGACGGGTGCCGGCGATGGGGCGGATTTCCACGAGGTCGCCAGTGAGGCGCACATGGACTTCGGGCGAACTTCCGACGAGCGAGTAGCCGCCAGGACAGCGCAGGCAGAACATGTAGGGCGAGGGATTCACGAACCGCAGGGAGCGGTAGAGATCCAGCGCGTCGCCGGTAAAATCCGTCTCGAACCGCTGTGCGAGCACGATTTGGAAGATGTCGCCGGCGCGGATGTATTCCTGCGCGCGGTGGACCATGGCGTGGTATTCCTCGCGGGTGGTGTTCGACGCCGCGGGCGCGGCGGCGGCGGTGGTTTCTGTAAAAATGGGATCGAACGCGAGAGGGCGTCGGAGGTTTTTCAGGATGCCTTGAATCCTCGCCGCGGCGGCGTCATAGGCCGCGCCGGGATCGCCCTCGTTCGGAAAAACATTCGCGACAATTCGAATCCGGCGGCGGCGGTGGTCGAAGACGACAACCGTCTCAGTAACCATAAAAAACATATCGGGGATGCCGAGTTCGTCTTTTGGCGGAGCGGCAATGGTTGGTTCGAACCAGCGGATGCAATCGTAGCCGAGGTAGCCCACGGCCCCGCCGAGGAACGGGGCGATCGCGGGATCGGACGCCATGCGATAGGGCGCCATCCATTTTTCCAATTCATCGAGAGGATCGCGCGCGGCTTCGAACGAACGGTTCGCGCCGCCTTCGCTGATCGTGATGTTTTTTCCCGTGGCGGTGAATGTGGCCTTTGCACCAAAACCGAGGAACGAGTAGCGCCCGACTTGGTCGCTCTGCTCGGCGGACTCGAGGAGGAATGAGGGGGCTTCGCCGCAGAGCTTGGCGAACGCCGAGACCGGCGTGTCGGAATCGGCGACGATCTCGCAAGAAACCGGGAGCACGCGGGCCGTGGCCGCTTTTTCCAGAAAAGCGGAGCGCGGCAGATTCAGCGGAATCATGAAAACGAAACCTTCGGGGCCTGGCGCTCGGCGGCGTTGTCCACTTGGAACAACTCGGCGGCCGCGAAGTTGAAGAGGCCGGCGATGAGGTTCGTCGGGAAAACCTCGCGCTTCGTGTTGTAGGTCATCACGGAGTCGTTGTAGGCCTGCCGAGCGAAGGCGACCTTGTTTTCCGTCGAGGTCAGCTCCTCGGTGAGCTGCATCATATTTTGATTCGCCTTGAGGTCGGGGTAATTCTCGGCGACGGCGAGCAAGCGGCCAAGCGCACCGGTGAGGCCCGCCTCGGCGCCGGCGAGTTCGCGCATGGCGGAGGGATCACCGGGATTCGCGGCGGCGCGGCCTCCGGCGGATTGGGCGAGGTTGCGGGCCTGTGTAACGGCTTCGAGCGTTTTGCTCTCATGCTGCATGTAGGCCTTGGCGGTTTCGACGAGATTCGGAATGAGATCGTGGCGGCGTTTGAGCTGAACATCGATCTGCGAGAAGGCATTTTTGAAGCGGTTCCGCAGGACAACGAGAGCGTTGTATTGGCCAACGACAAACACCAGCGCCAGCACCGCGATGGCGGCGAGGACAATGAGAAAAATAATCAATGCACCCATGGGGGCGGACTTTCTCCCCCGGCATGGTGGCGCGCAACCCCAAAAAACCGATTTGCACCCCCACGGAGCGGGAGGGCGGACAGATCAGTTCGCGTATTTTACTCCGCAGCCGTAGGGGTCCGTCTTGGGAGTCGAAACGGGCTTCCCGCCCAAAACCTCGTCCAGCGCGGCGGAAACATAGTTTTTCGCGCCTGCAATATCACCGGGGTTGGTGGATTTTTTGTCGTCGATCGCGCCGTGGTAAACGAGGACGCCCTTGGCATCGATCACATACATCTCGGGGGTGACTTTGGCGCCGTAGGTTTTGCCGACTTCTCCAGACTCATCGAGCAGGAAGGCGGTGGCGGCGGATTGGGTCTCGGCGCATTTTTTCGAGGCATCGGCGGGAGTGGCATAACCTTGCTTGCCGGGTGCGGAGGAGCAGATCGAGAGCCAGGCGACGCCTTTCGCGGTGGCATCAGCTTGGAGTTTTTGCATGTTGCCGGAGCCGTAGTGCTTCGCGACAAACGGACAGTTGTGGTTCACCCACTCGAGCACGACGACTTTGCCTTTGAAGTCGGAGAGGGACACTTTTTTACCCGAGCAATCGGTAAGCGAGAAGTCGGGGGCGGGCTGGCCGATGGAAACCTCGGCGTTGGCGATGGCCATGGTGGCGAACAGGATGAAGAGTGCTTTTTTCATAGGCTTCCATGAATGCACAGGCTCGTGCCGAGCGCAAGAAGGGTGAAGGAATTTTACGAAAAATACTCAGGGCCTTGGCGGGGCGGCAATCCATTCGGGGGCGGCACCGACCCCGGTGGTCGTGAAAAATGAAATTGTCCTCTTTCAGGGTGAGGGAAAACTTTCGGGCCTCAAAGTGGTCATGAGACCAGTGAAAAGCCAATGCGGAAGCGGATCAGGGAGCGGGCGGCGGGATTTGTTTGTCCAACGCGGTCCCAATCCCGATGGTAGAGCCATGGATTTGTATCACTCGTTTCTGCGACCGCTGCTTTTCTGCCTGCCTGCCGAGGCCGCCCACAACCTCGCGTTGATGGGACTGCGCACCACGCCGCGTCTTGTTCTAAAAGGTGCCTTTGGCCCCTTGCCTCAGGATCCGGTGCGGCTTTTCGGGCTGAATTTTCCCAACCGTGTGGGCCTTGGCGCCGGGATGGATAAAAATGCTTCCGCCCTCGGCGCGTGGGCGGCGATGGGCTTCGGCTTCATCGAGGCGGGAACGATCACCGCGCTCGCCCAGCCAGGAAACCCCAAGCCGCGCTGTTTTCGCTTCCCCGCGCAAAGCGCGCTCATCAATCGCATGGGTTTCAACAACGCCGGCGCCAGTGTGATCGCCAAGCGGCTCGCAAAACTCAAATCCTCCCGCCGCTGGCCCTCCGTGCCGGTGGGCATCAATATCGGCAAGTCAAAGGTCACGCCGAACGACCAAGCGGCCTCCGACTACGCGACGAGCTTCCGGCTTCTGCTGCCCTTCGGTGATTACTTCACGATCAATGTCAGCTCGCCAAATACCCCCGAGCTCCGCGCCCTGCAGGAGCGCGACTCACTGGTTCGCATCATTCGCAGCCTGCGCGAGGTGAATGCCGCCAAGCCGGTGCTGGTAAAAATCGCGCCTGACCTTGATGAGGCCCAGCTCGCCGAGATCGCCGATGTCGCCAACTCCGAAAACCTCGCCGGGCTTATAGCCACCAACACCACGCTCGACCAAAGCGCCGTCCCGCCCGAGTCGCGCCAGCAGGGTGGGCTCAGCGGCTCCCCGCTTTCCCGCCGCTCGACCGAGGTTCTGAAAACTCTGCGCCGCCACACCTCGCTCCCGATCATTGCTTCCGGCGGTGTGATGACCGGAGCGGATGCCCGCGAGAAAATCGATGCCGGCGCCAGCCTCGTTCAGCTTTACACGGGCTTCGTTTACTCAGGCCCCGCCTTGATCCGCGAGATCACTGCGGCGCTCGCCGCGTGAGTTTTTTTTCGTATTTCGCAAAAACCTTCTTGCCTAAATAAGACGAATCCCTAACTTCCCACCTCCCGCCGAAAGTCGGGTTTCAAAAACAATCAACAGATCTTTAGAAATATGGCAGCACCTGCACAAAAAATTCGAATCCGCCTGAAGGCATTCGACTATCGCATTCTCGACGCCTCGGCCTCTGAGATTGTGGAAACCGCGAAGCGCACCGGCTCGAAAGTCACGGGCCCAATCCCTCTTCCGACCCGCATCGAGCGCTTCACCGTCAACCGCTCCCCGCACGTGGACAAAAAATCCATGGATCAATTTGAGATCCGCACCCACAAGCGCCTCCTCGATATCGTCGAGCCCACTTCCAAAACCGTCGATGAACTCCGTAAGCTGAATCTCCCAGCCGGCGTCGACATCACCATCAAAATCTAACCGCCATGAGCATCGGACTACTCGGAAAAAAAATCGGCATGACCCGTATCTACGACGATAAAGGTCGTGTGACACCCGCCACCGTCATCGAAGCCGGCGGAAACCGTATTCTTCAGGTCAAGGCGACCGATAAAGACGGCTACTCGGCCGTTCAAGTCGGCTACGGCGACCAAAAGCCCCAGCGTGTGGGCAAGGCCATGACCGGCCATTTCGCCAAATCCTCATCCACTCCCAAACGCTTCATCCGCGAGTTCCGTCTTGCTGACGGAGCCGCCGCACCCGAGTCCGTCGACCTTCCCGTCACCGGCTTCGAAGTCGGCCAGTTCGTGGATGTCATCGGCCAATCTAAGGGCAAAGGCTTCCAAGGCACGATCAAGAGGCACAATTTCCACGGTCAGCCAATGACCCACGGTTCCACGATGCACCGCCGAAACGGCGCCATCGGCAACCGCTCCACTCCAGGCCGCGTTTGGAAAAACATGGGCATGCCCGGTCACATGGGTGATGAGCGTGTCACAGTCCAAAACCTCCGCGTGCTCCAAGTGCGTGGTGAAGAAGGTGTGATCATCGTCGCGGGAGCGATCCCCGGCGCGAAAGGCACCTTCGTCGTAGTCCGTCCTTCCAAAAAGAAATCGGCCAAAAAGTAATTTCTAAAATTTCCCGGCCAGGTGGTTGGGTGTTTTCATAGCAAATGCCTGTGGGGGAAACCTCACAGGCATTTTTGCTTTGTGGATAGCCAAGGAAATCGACAGGGATTGGCCCTAGTGGCTCTGTGTTCAAAACTTCTTCCCGACCCGCTTCCTTCGCACTTAATACCAACGGCTGTTTGCTTTTGGATTCTTTATCGGATCAGTGATTTATTCCTAAACTTTGAATTCCACCGATCGAGCAGGAGGGACCTGCTTGTTAGAACCGGAATCGCTTCAGAAAACGGACTGATCCGGCGCTGACAAGCAGCGCCCTCCTCGGATCATTCGCCCAGCAGCTTGGAACTGGTCGAGTGCTTCCACATGGCCTGAGCTAATTTTAAAAATGTAATCTGAGTATGGCCCGCAATCGCTACTTTTGCGGTTACGGTAGCTGGGTGCTGCCCATCAGGAAGCGATCGACTTCACGGGCGGCGCCGCGGCCTTCGTTGATGGCCCACACGACCAACGATTGTCCACGGCGGCAATCGCCGGCGGCGAAGACTTTCGGGATGTTCGTGGTGTATTTTTCGTGTTCGGCTTTGGCGTTGCTGCGGGCGTCGCGCTCGAGGCCGAGGGCTTCGAGGAGCGGTTGTTCAGGCCCGAGGAATCCCATAGCGAGCAGGACGAGGTCTGCAGGGACAACGCGCAGGCTGCCTTCGACATCCTTCGGCACGAATTGGCCTTGCTCGTTTTTCGCCCACTCGATGTTCACGATCTCGATGCCGGTAACTTCGCCGTTCGATCCCGTAACGAAACGCTTGGCGGTGACTTCGTATTTGCGCGGATCCTCACCTTGGACGGCGGCGGCTTCCTCTTGGCCGTAATCCATCTTGTAAACCTTGGGCCATTCGGGCCAGGGGTTGTTCGCCGCGCGGGCGAGAGGTGGCTTGGGCAGGATTTCGAGTTGGGTCACGGATTTGCAGCCGTGGCGGAGCGAGGTGCCGACGCAATCGGTGCCGGTGTCGCCACCGCCAATCACGACCACATTCTTGCCAATCGCATCGATCGGCGGGCGCACGCCATTCGGCGAGCCGTGAACGCGGAGGAAGCGGGTGTTTTCGGTGAGGAATTCCATCGCGAAATGGACTCCCGAGGACTCGCGGCCGGGGATCGGAAGATCGCGGGGCTTGGTGGCGCCGGTGCAAAGAACGACGGCGTCAAAATCAGAGACGAGCTTTTCGGCGGGAAGGTTTTTTCCAACCTCGATGCCGGTTTTGAAAACGATGCCTTCGTCTTCGAGAATTTTCACGCGGCGGTCGACGACCTTTTGCTTGTCGAGCTTCATGTTCGGAATGCCGTATTGGAGCAGGCCGCCAATGCGGTCGGCGCGTTCGAGGACGGTGACATGATGTCCGGCCTTGTTGAGCTGGGCGGCGCAGGCAAGACCGGCGGGGCCGGAGCCAACGACGGCGACTTTGCGGTTCGTGCGAACCTCGGGCGGCTGGGGCACGACCCAACCTTCTTCAAAGCCCTTGTCGATGATCGCAGCTTCGATCGTTTTGATCGCCACAGGCGGCTCGATGATGCCGAGCGTGCAGGAGCCTTCGCAAGGAGCGGGGCAGACGCGGCCGGTGAACTCGGGGAAGTTGTTCGTCTTGTGCAGGCGGTCGAGCGCTTCGCGCCAGAGGCCACGGTAGACGAGGTCGTTCCACTCGGGAATGAGGTTGTTGACCGGGCAGCCACTGGCCATGCCGGAGATCATTTTTCCGGTGTGGCAAAAGGGAATGCCGCAATCCATGCAGCGCGAGCCCTGGATTTTGAGTTTCTCCTCGGGCATGTGCTCGTGGAACTCGTCCCAGTTTTTGAGACGCTGGCGTGGCGTGATGTCAGTGGCGACCTCGCGGTCGTATTCGATGAATCCGGTTGGTTTTCCCATGGCTTAGTTTCCTCCCACACGCGAAATATCGCGCGAATTGGCTTCGAAAGCAGCATCGATGGCTTCCTCGCTGTCCAGGCCGTCGGCCTTGGCTTGGGCGAGTGCCTGAAGCACGCGTTTATAGTCGTGGGGGATGACCTTCACAAATTTCGGCAAAACATTTTTCCAGTCGGCGAGGATGGCCTTGCCGCGCTCGCTGCCGGTGTATTCGACATGGCGCTCGATGAGTTCGCGGAGTTCCTCGATCTCGGCGGGGTCTTCGAGTTTTTCGAGGGCCACCATCGCCTTGTTGCAACGCTCCGAAGCGAAGTCGCCGGCTTCGTCGAGGATGTAGGCGATGCCGCCTGACATTCCCGCTGCGAAGTTGCGTCCCGTGTTTCCGAGAACGACCACGCGGCCGCCGGTCATGTATTCACAACCATGGTCGCCGAGACCTTCGACGACGGTATTCACGCCGGAATTGCGGACGCCAAAACGCTCGCCAGCCATGCCGCGCAGGAAAACCTCGCCGCGGGTGGCGCCGTAGAGGGCGACATTGCCGCAAATGATGTTTTCCTCGGCTTTGAAGGTGGAACCTTTCGGCGGATAAAGAACGATGCGGCCGCCGCTGAGGCCCTTGCCGAGGTAGTCGTTCGTGTCGCCCTCGAGCTCGATCGTCATGCCGTGGGGCATGAACGCGCCGAGACTTTGGCCCGAGCTGCCTTGGAAGTGGAGATGGATCGTATCGGCGGGCAAACCGGCGGCGCCATGCTTGCGAGTGACCTCGTTGCCAATGATCGTGCCGACGACGCGGTTGATGTTTTTCACCGGCAGGGTGGCGCGGACTTTCTCGCCGCGTTCGAGGGCGGGCTTGCAGATATCCATGAGCACCGTCATGTCGAGCGACTTGGCGATGCCGTGATCCTGCTCGAGTTGGCAGTAGCGGCCGACCTCGGGGCCGACGGGCGGCGAGTAGAGGAGCGGCGAGAGGTCGATGCCACGGGCTTTCCAGTGGTCGACGGCCTTGCGGGCTTCCAGTTTATCGACGCGGCCGACCATTTCCTGAACGGTGCGGAAGCCGAGTTCCGCCATGATCTCGCGGAGTTCCTGCGCGATGAAGCGCATGAAGTTCACGGCATGGGCGGGATCGCCGGTGAAGTTTTTGCGGAGCTCGGGATTCTGCGTGGCCACGCCCACCGGGCAGGTGTTTTTGTGGCAAACGCGCATCATGATGCAACCGAGCGTGACGAGCGGCGCGGTGGCGAAACCGAATTCCTCGGCGCCGAGGAGCGCGGCGATGGCGACATCGCGGCCTGTCTTGAGCTGACCATCGGTCTCCACTGCGATACGGCTGCGGAGGTTGTTCAAAACGAGGGTTTGGTGGGTCTCGGCGAGACCGAGTTCCCACGGCATTCCCGCGTGCTTGATGCTCGAGAGCGGCGAGGCACCAGTTCCTCCGTCGAAACCGCTGATGAGAACCACATCCGCATGGGCCTTGGCAACGCCGGCCGCAATCGTGCCGACGCCGACTTCGGAGACGAGCTTCACCGAAATGCGTGCGGCGCGGTTGGCGTTTTTGAGGTCGTGGATGAGTTCCGCCAAGTCCTCGATCGAGTAAATGTCATGGTGCGGTGGCGGCGAAATGAGGCCGACGCCGGGTGTGGTGCCGCGGGTTTTGGCAATCGAAGGATTAACCTTGTTTCCAGGGAGTTCACCGCCCTCGCCAGGCTTCGCACCCTGCGCCATCTTGATTTGGATTTCGCGGGCGTTGGTGAGGTAGTGGGAGGTGACGCCGAAGCGGCCGGAGGCGACCTGCTTGATGGCGGAGTTCATCGAGTCGCCGTTTTCCGACCAAGTGAAACGCTCGGGGTCTTCGCCGCCTTCGCCGGTGTTTGATTTTCCGCCCAGGCGGTTCATCGCGATGGCGAGCGCTTCGTGGGCTTCCTTCGAGATCGAGCCGTAGCTCATCGCGCCGGTTTTGAAACGACGGACGATTTGTTCCACAGTCTCCACCTCATCGATCGGGACGGGCGTGGTTTTTTTGAACTGAAGCATCCCGCGCAGGGTGAAGTGGTGTTTCTCCTGCTCATTCACCAGTGCCGAGTATTTCTTAAAAGTCGCGAAGTCAGCGGTGCGGACCGCTTTCTGAAGCGAATGGATCGTCTCCGGATTGAAAAGATGCTGCTCACCGTCGCTGCGCCACTGGTAGTCGCCGCCGGGGTCGAGCGTGGGGTTGACCACTTCGCCAACCGGGTAGGCCCGGCGGTGGCGGCGGAAAAGTTCCTCACCGATTTCTTTGAGGCCGATGCCTCCCACGCGGGACGGGGTCCAGCAGAAATACTTGTCCACAACATCATGATTGATGCCGACGGCTTCGAAAATCTGGGCGCCGCGGTAGCTCTGGATCGTGGAGATGCCCATCTTGGCCATCGTCTTGACGACGCCCTTCACGGCGGCCTTGATGAAATTCTTTACCGCTTTTTTGTGGTCCACTCCGGGGAGCATTCCCTGACGGATCATGTCATCGAGCGACTCGAAGGCGAGGTAGGGATTCACCGCGCTGATGCCGTAGCCCAGCAGGAGAGCGAAGTGGTGGACTTCGCGGGGTTCGCCCGACTCCAGCACGATGCTGGCCTTCGTGCGTGTGCCGGCGCGGATGAGGTGGTGGTGCAGGCCCGCCACCGCAAGCAACGCGGGGATCGCCACATGGTCGCGGTCCACGCCGCGATCGCTAAGAATGATGATGTTTTTTCCTTCGGCGAGCGCCTTGTCGGCATCCGCAAAAAGCGTCTCCATCGCCTTCTCAAGGCCTTCCGAGCCTGCGGAGGAGTCGAAAAGAATCGGGATAGTGACAGGACGGAATCCCTCGCGGTCGAGATGCCGGATTTGCTCCAGAGCGGCGTTGTCGATGATCGGCTCGTTGAGCTTGATCATGCGGCAGCTCGCGGGCGTCGGTTCGAGGAGGTTGCCCTCGGAGCCAAGCATGGTGGTCGTGGCGGTGACGATTTCCTCGCGGATTGGATCAATCGGCGGGTTCGTGACCTGCGCGAAGAGTTGCTTGAAATAGCTGTAGAGCAGAACGGGCTTGTCGGAGAGCACCGCCAGCGGAGTGTCGGTGCCCATCGAGCCGATGGGCTGAACGCCGTCGCGGGCCATCGGGCCGAGGATCACGCGCTGGTCTTCGAAGGTGTAACCGAACGCCTGTTGGCGCTGGAGGATCGTCTCATGGTCTGGCAACCACTCGCGTGGCGGCTTCGGCAGATCGCTGAGCAGGACATGGTTTTCATCGAGCCACTTCTGGTAGGGATGCTCGCTGATGATTTCGTTTTTGATCTCCTCGTCGGAAATGATGCGACCCTTCGAGGTATCCACGAGGAACATCCGTCCAGGCTGGATGCGGCCTTTTTGCTCGATCCGCTCGGGTTCGATCGGAAGCACGCCAGCCTCGGAGGCCATGATAACGAGGCCATCCTTGGTAACCCAATAACGTGAGGGGCGCAGGCCGTTGCGGTCCAGCGTGGCGCCAATGACCGTGCCATCGGTGAAGGCCACAGAAGCCGGGCCGTCCCAAGGCTCCATGAGGCAGGAGTGGAATTCGTAGAATGCCCGCTTGTCGGCAGGCATGTTCTCATTCAACTCCCACGGCTCGGGGATCATCATCATCACCGCATGCGGCAAGGGGCGGCCGGCCAGCGTGAGGAGCTCGAGGCAGTTGTCGAACATCGCCGAGTCCGAGCCATTGCTGTTGATAACCGGCAGAATCTTCGCAATATCGGCACCAAGGACCTTGCTGGTGAGTTGGGCCTCGCGGGCGCGCATCCAATTCACATTGCCGCGCAGGGTGTTGATTTCGCCGTTGTGGGCGATGAAACGGTAAGGGTGCGAACGATCCCAGCTCGGGAAGGTATTCGTCGAGAAACGCGAGTGGACGAGGCCGATCGCGGATTCGAAATCCTCGGATTTGAGGTCGAGAAAATAGCGGTCCACCTGCTCGGGCATGAGCATGCCTTTGTAGATCATCGTGCGGCTCGAGAGGCTCGGGATATACCAGATCGGATCCCCGCCGGCGGTGCGGATGAGGTGATGCGCGCGCTTGCGGATAATGAAAAGCTGGCGCTCGAAATCGAGCACATCGGAGCAGTCGGCTTTGCGCTCGAGGAACACCTGGCGCATCCGGGGCTCGCTCGCGAGGGCGGTGGCGCCCAGCATCGAGTTGTCCACGGCGAGTTCACGCCATCCCAGAACGGCCAGACCCTGCTCGGCGGCGATTTTTTCAAAAGTCTCCTGAGCGGCCTTGGCCTCGGACTCCTCGGGCGAAGCGAAAACCACACCCGCGCCGTATTTGCCAAACTCGGGAAGCGTGATGCCCTGTTCCGCGCAGACGCGGCGGAGAAATTTGTCGGGCATCTGGGTAAGGATGCCGGCTCCGTCGCCGGTGTTATGCTCGGATCCGACCGCGCCGCGGTGATCAAGGTTCAGCAAAATGGTCAACGCGTCCTTAACAATCGCGTGCGATTTTCGGCCATGGATATCTGCGATGAAGCCGACGCCGCAGGCGTCATGCTCGAATGCCGGATCGTAAAGGCCCTGCTTGGGTGGCGGGCCGGTGAGGCGCGATTTTTTATTTTCCATGGTTTCCTTAAGTTAATCCCTTGCCCGCTCCGCCGAAGGGCGTGTCCAACGGGTCTTCGAAGCAAGCTGGGAAAAATACCCCTCCCCGGCAAAATCGCACAATGGTTTTTTGCGATTTTTTGGGGTTCGGAAAAACAGCGCGGTCAACCTTGGGCGACAGCGCCCTCGCGGATGGCGGCGGAGAAGGTTTCCCAAGCCAGCGTCGCGCATTTCACGCGCTGGGGAAAACGGTGCACGGCTCCGAGCGCGCGCAGGGCGGTGAGGCTTTCGATGGCAGGCGCGACCTCGCCCGTGGAGGCGAGTTTACGAAAGTCTCCCGCCAGCGCGGTGGCCTCGTGGGTTTTCAAGCCCGTGACGGCACCGGTCATGAGCGACCCCGACGCCGTGCAAATCGCGCACGCGCTCGCCTGGAAACGCACGGCCTCGAGCTGGTCATCCACGATCCGCAGCTCGACCGAAAGCTCGTCGCCGCAAAGCGCGTTGTGGCCATCGGCGCGATGGGTGGGGTTTTCGAGCGGGCCGTGGTTGCGCGGGCGCCGCGAGTGCTGGAGCAAAATCTCCTGATAAAGTTCGTCCGTGTTCATGGATTGAAAAACCGGATCGCCTCCGCGATGGCATCCACCAATCGGTCGGATTCGGCTGGCGTGTTGTAAAAATGGAAGCTCGCCCGCGCAGAAGCCGGGGCGCCGAGCTTTCGCATGAGTGGCTGCGCGCAGTGGTGACCAGCCCGAATAGCGACTCGGCGGTCGTTGCAAAAAAACGCAAGGTCGTGGGCGTGAACTCCCTCGACGGCGAAAGTGACGAGGTGCGCCCGCTCGCCGCTGGGCCCGAAAACGCGAACACCGGGGAGAGCGCGGAGCTTTTCGGCGGCGTATTCGGCGAGGGCCGAGGAGTGGGCTGCGATGCTTTCAAGGCCGACGGAATCGACAAAATCCAGCGCGGCGTGGAGCCCGGCCGACTCGATGATGGCAGGAGTTCCTGCCTCGAAGCGCGCTGGCGGTGGACGGAACTTCGCGCCGGTGAATTCCACGCGGTCCACCATCTCGCCGCCGAATTGCCACGGCGGCATCTGCGCGAGGATTTCGTGGCGGCCGTAAAGAACTCCGATTCCCGTCGGGCCGCACATTTTGTGGGCCGAGCAGGCGAGGAAATCGCAACCGATCTCCTGCACATCGACAGGGATGTGCGCCGCGCTCTGGGCTGCATCGATCAATGTCGTCACGCCGTTTTCCCGCGCGAGGAGGCAGAGATCCTTGACCGGATTTTCGACAGCCATGGTGTTCGAGATATGAGTGAAGGCGAAAATCCTCGGGCGCTCGGCAAGCAAGGTCCGGGCGGCATCGAGGTCGAGGCCCGCGCCGTTTTCCAGCACCGGCACATATTTAATCGTCGCCCCGGTTCGTGCGGCGAGTTGTTGCCAAGGCACCATGTTGCTGTGGTGCTCCATCTCGGTCAGCAGGATCGTGTCGCCGGACTTCACATTCTGCCCGCCCCACGCAAAGGCGACGAGGTTCACCGCCTCGGTCGTTCCGCGTGTAAAGACGATCGATTCCGCCGTGGCCGCATTGAAAAACTTCCGCGCCCGTTCTCTCGAGCCCTCGTAAACTGCCGTCGATCGCTCGCTGAGTTCATGGATGCCCCGGTGGACATTCGCGTATTCGTGGCCCGCGAACTGCCGCATCCGCTCGATTACTGCGCGCGGCTTTTGGGTGGAAGCACCGTTGTCGAGATACGCGGCCGGATTGTCTCCATCCAAAAAAGGAAACTCGCGGCGCCACCGCTCCACATCGGCCATCGAGGCAAGCTTGGAATTTTTTTCGCTCAAAGCGGCGGCATTCAACACAGGCCGACGCTTCGAAACAATCACCGAACAGGCAGAAAACCCAAAACGCCGCCGAGCCAGCCTGCCAAACCGCAAAGCACAATCACCGGCACAAGGGCCGAGTGGAATTTTCTCAGCGTGAAAAACGCCGCCAGCGCCAAAACGCCGACGAACCAATCCATCGACCCTCCGCCCGGCCACAGGGCGTGCCGCGTGAAATCCACTGCGAGGTTCAGAACCACCCCGACCACGGCAGCCGTGATGCCCGAGAGCGCGCCGGACAACCACGGCAGGGCAGTGAGTTTTTGAACATGCGGACCGCCAGCGAAAATAAAAAGAAACGACGGCAAAAAGGTCACCCAGGTCGTGAGCACGGCGCAAAGCACTGCGGCGGTGGCAGGCGAGAGGGTTCCCGGGTTTTGCCAGCCGCCAACGAAGCCGACGAATTGCAGAACCATGATCAACGGCCCGGGCGTCGTCTCTGCGAGCGCGAGGCCGGAAATCATCTGCGAGCTGCTCAGCCAGCCGTGGGTTTCGACCGCTTGCTGCGCGACATATGGCAGCACCGCGTAAGCCCCGCCGAAGGTCACCACCGCCGCTTGGCTAAAAAATAAACCCATCCGCGCGGGCACGCTCTCCCAGCCCAGCCAGGCAGCCACGCCGAGAACCGGAGCCCACCAAAGTGCGAGGCACACTCCCGCCGTCGCCAAAGTCTCCCGCCAGGGCGTCGAGGGGAGTTTTTCAAAGGAAACGGGAGGGTGCGAGCGGTTCGACAGCCAACCCACCAAACCCGCGACGGCGAGGATTCCGACAAACGGGGCGTTGAAAATCTGCAGTGCCAAAAAGGACGCCACCGCCAAGCCCCAATGCAGCGAGGACTTCAGCGCCCGCCGACCCAAGCGCGGCACGGCCTCAAAAACCAGCGCGACGACCGCCGCCGCGAGTCCCCGGAAAACATCGGCGAGCCAAGGCAGATGCCCGCCAGCCATGAAGAGCCAACTCAGCGCGAGAAGAAGAAACGCGGCCGGCAGCACGAACAGTGCCCCCGCTGCGATGCCGCCTTTCGTGCCGTGGAGACGCCAACCGAGCCAAGTCGCGAGTTGTTGCGCCTCGGGGCCGGGCAGGAGCATGCAAAAATCCAGCGCCTTCGAAAAATCCCCCTCCGCGATCCAGCGCCGCCGCTCGACGAGTTCGCGATGCATGATCGCGATTTGACCAGCGGGCCCTCCAAAGCCAATGCACCCGAGCTTCACCCAAAACCTCGCCGCCTCTCGAAAAGTGGGCTTGGAATCGGTCGGCATCGCCGGAGTGCGGGTCAGTAGGACTTCGCCCAAACGACCCGTTGTTTGCTGGGTTCGCCGCTGAAGGGGCACACGCCGGACTCGGGGTTTTCCTCGAAAGGAATACAGCGGATTGTGACCTTCAGGTCGGCTTTGATCTGCTCTTCGACGGCGGCAGAGCCGTTCCAGTGCGTGAGCGCGAAGCCGCCGTGAATCTCGGGCTTGGCGGGATTTTTTGGAGTGAAGAATTGGTAGAACTCCTCCTTCGAATCGATGCGCTGCATGTGGGCATCGCGGAATTCGGTGGCGCGGTGCAGGAGCGTAGATTGGATGTCGTCCAGAATCGGCGCCACACGGGCCGGGATTTCGGCGAGAGGGAGGAATTCCTTTTCCTTGTGCGCGCGGTCGCGGCGTGCCACGGCGGCGGTGCCTTGTGCGAGGTCGCGCGGGCCGATCTCGATGCGGATGGGAACGCCTTTCTTGATATGCTCCCAGGTTTTCACTCCGCCTCCGAGATCGCGGGTGTCCACCTCGACTCCCAGCGGCGCGCCGTGGAAGGAAATGGCGCGAAGTTCGGCGGCGAGTTTTTCGGCAGCCTCGAGGATGGCGGCTTTCGAGTCCTCCTTGGGCGTGATCGGAAGGATCACGACATGCGTGGCGGCGATGCGCGGCGGAACGACCAAGCCGTCGTCGTCAGAATGCATCATGATCAGCGTGCCGATGAGGCGGGTGCTCACGCCCCAGCTCGTCGTCCAGGCGTGCTCGAGTTGTCCGCCACGACCTTGGAATTCGATACCTGCGGCCTTGGAGAAATTCTGCCCGAGGAAATGCGAGGTTCCGGCTTGGATGGCTTTGCGGTCTTGAACCATCGCCTCGATGCAATAAGTGCGAAGCGCGCCGGGGAAGCGTTCGCTTTCGCTCTTCTCGCCGGTGAGAACCGGCAACGCCAAAAAGTCCCGCGCGAATGTCTCATAAACGCGCAGCATTTTCATCGTCTCCTCTTCCGCCTCTTCGCGGGTCTCATGCGCGGTGTGGCCCTCCTGCCAGAGAAACTCGGCGGTGCGGAGGAACAGGCGGGGACGCATTTCCCAGCGAACAACATTTGCCCATTGGTTGAGCAAAATCGGCAGATCGCGCCAGGATTTCACCCAGCGCGCGTAGGCCGCGCCGATGATCGTCTCGGAGGTCGGTCGGACCACCAGCGGCTCGGAAAGCTCCCCGGCGGGCACGAGTTTTCCATCCTTGGCCTCAAGGCGGTGATGGGTGACGACGGCGCATTCCTTCGCGAAGCCCTCCACATGCGCGGCCTCCTTCTCGAGGTAGCTCAGCGGAATGAAGAGCGGAAAGTAAGCGTTCTTGTGTCCCGTGGCCTTGAACATCCCGTCGAGCACGGCCTGCATCCGCTCCCAGAGCGCGTAGCCGGTCGGTTTGATGACCATGCAACCGCGCACCTCCGAGTTCTCGGCGAGGTCCGCCGCGCGGATGACCTGTTGATACCACTCGGGAAAATCCTCGTCGCGCCGGGGCGTGACGGCCGTCTGTTGTTTGTCGCTCATGGGTGCGGAATCATTGCGGGAGTCGCCCGCCGGTAAAGTTCTTTTCTCGGAAAAAACCTGCGTTGTCGGATCAGGGCACGAAATGTCCGCCGTTGATGCTCGGCCAGCAGCCGCGAAGGGAGGGCGCGTGGATTTTCAGGGAGGGATTCGATCGAATCCAACCGGGCTCGCCTTTTTCATCCACAAAGGCAACGCCCATTGGCATGTCGGGTTGCTCGTCCGCAAGCTGGGTCAACTCCTCCCGCGCGCTCTCGTGAAAATCCGTCCATTCGTTCTTCATCGCGATCGGGTCGAGGTTCCGAGCTTGGATTTCATAAACCGAGACTGGATCAATCCGGGCAAAGCGAACAACCATCATGTAAAGAGAAAGCGGACTGAAACCGGGATCCTTGCCGCAAGCAGCCCAAAGAATCGCCTCGAGAGGATAGATGCGGCTCAACTCGACGATGTCGATGTAGTCGCGTGTTTCGGTGCGCGCGGCAAGGGCCAGCGCTTTGTTTATCGCCATGTCGAAAAGATGGAGCCTCCAGCCCAGCACCTCGTCGCGGACAATCGGAAAAAATCGCCACGCCGAATCCTGCGCCCAGTCGATTTCCACGGATTCGTCGCCCCTGGAAATCCGGGCTTTCCGGAAGGTGGAAGGATTTTTCCAGCATTCTTCATGGTTGATAAAATCAACCGTGTAACCAGCGGCACTCAATGCAGACACATCCCGCTCGCTCGAGACCACCAAATCCTCCACGGCCTCATGAAAAAGATCGAAGTCCTTGGAAAAACGGGCGGACTCGTCGGGCGCGTTCAAGACAATACCTCCCGCAAAATGACTCAAATCCGAGCGGTTGGTAACGATGGTCTCGAGAACCTCTTTTTGAAAAAGAGTTAAAGGCATTTGCGAAGCTCCTGGGCGGCACGCCACGCTCGTTTGTCTCCATATTCCCGCAGGTGTTTTATTACCAACGGCACATCATCCCGATTGCGGACTTTCGCATCCGGATGCCGGAACCAAAAACACTCCTTGAACTCGCGCACCAACGCCTCCGCGCGGGCGACCAACGGATCGACCGTCTGATTCACCGTGTATGCGGCGGCTGGTTCCTCAAGTTTCATGCGGCTAAAGCTAAAATAAAAAAGGGGACTCCGCAAAGTTGGAAAAAAACCTGCGTGCGGGAGAGATTGAGGGCATAGTTCGGGTGATGAATTGGAAATTTCTGGTGGCTTGGTTTGCGGTGGTGGCGGTGGCTTTTGGCTCCGAGCCGAAGGCGGAGGAAATCCTCGCTGCGGCGCGGATGAATCCCGTCGGGCAGGAGGTGGCCTTGCGCGCGCAACTCCGCGCGGGCTCGGTAAAGGTGCCGTTTTTGCTCGAGGTGCGCGATGGCGCGGTGCGCTACCTTTTTGAAAACCCCACCGAGGAAATCCGGCTCCGCCTCGAGGAGAACGACTCCATTTTGGAAGAGGTGAAATCCGGCGGGGCGAATCCTGTGGCCGTTGCGCGGTTGGATGACTCGGTGCGCGGCGGGTTGATCACCTACGAGGATTTGGCGTTGAAATTTCTCTACTGGAAAAACCCGAAGTTGCTCGGCAGCGAAAACGTTCGTTCGCGCGATGCTTGGAAAATCGAGGTTTTGGCACCGGCCGATTCCTCACAATACGGCGCGGTTCGTGTGTGGATCGACAAAGCCTCGGCGGCGCTCCTGCGCATCGAAGGCTACGACCGCGAGGGCAAACTCGCCAAGCGCTTCGAGGTTGTTTCCGCGCAGAAAATCGACGGCCAGTGGATGCTCAAACAAATGCGCGTCGAGCGCATCGACCCCGCCACGCGCAAAACGACCGGCATTACTTATCTCGAGGTTTTAGGCAACCACAACGTTGGGAGCTGATTTTCAGCAACCCGCATTTGGAGGGGAAATTAACCACAATCGAAAAGGCGGGGGCCTTTGAGATGGACCAACGCAAGTTGGCCTGAAGGGCGAGACTTGCGGGAGCAGGCGAGTCATAGCGCACAGAGGACACGGAAGAAAAGAAGGGGCATGGTCGTCTCGGCCATGAAAGACACTGGCCCGCGAATAAAATTTATCAATACCCGTAATAAGGTGTGTTTAGCGGTTGGATGTAACCTCGGTTGAACGTGTGATTGATATTCCCGTTAACATTTACATTTACCGGTTGGGACATCGCCTGAGTTCTCTGGTTGTAGGCGTTGATCATTTGCTGGTTCTGCAAGTTCTGCGACAAGTTCTGGAATGCAGCCGCAATGTTTGCCTGTCGCTGTGCCCGAATCTGGTAATCCATGTTCGCCTGCTGCTGGGCGAGAAAAGCCTGTTGCTGAGCCAACTCCTGCTGTCTCATCTCAAAATCCAGCTTCTGCGCGGGAGTGAGTGAATCCCAAATCCTCTTGCGCTCGGCGGCAAGGCGGCGCTCCTCGCGCTTCTGGGCTTCAATTTGCTTCTGAACCTCTTTCTCGTAGGCAAGCCTCGCCGCAATGCGCTTGTTATTCTCGGTAGTCCAAGACTCCATCCAAACCTTTCGGATTTCCGGTGTGATGGTGCCGTCGCGTTCATACTTTGCGTAAAGAGTGGGCCACTGTTCGAATGGCTGTTTTAGAATGTATCGCTTTGCCCGTTCTACACGGGCTTCGGGCGTGGTGGCGCAGGCGCATAATAAAACTGCCGACGCCACCAAAAACGCTATGCGGATACTCCTGTTCATGGCGCCATTGGCACGAACTTGCGGAGCCGCGTCAAGAGCTTTCAATGAAGGTGGGGCAGCCCCGCGTTTTATCGCTTTTTGCCAACGCAGCTTTGATCCCCCAAGGTTGGGCTGACACGGAGGTCAGCCCTCCAAGTTTTAGACTCGTGACTTCTCCGCGCCGTGCCACGGCGGGTTCTTATCTATCTTGAAGTTCTCGGGTCTAGGGAGTCGGCGAATTAAGCGGTCTTCGCGGTTTTTCTTTTCGGTGCAGCAGTTTTTTTCTCGCGCGGGGCGCGGGGTTCGAATTCGAAGACGATTTTGTCTTTTTCGAGCTTTAGGTAGGCGGAGAAGGGTTTGCCTTTTTTGCTGATGAAGCGGGGGATGAGGTCGGTTTTGCCGACGGTGAGGATTTTCTCGACCTGCTCACGGGGGATTTCTTTTTGGCACAGGGACTTGCCCATGCGGAATTTGCATTTGCCAACATTCGAGCACTGCCACGCGGTGCCGGTATCGTGGACGGTGCCGGTTTGGCAGGCGGGGCATTGGCCGATGGAGGGGAGTTGGGAAAAGTCGAGGCGGGCGGCGGAGTCGGCGCTGTCGCCGAAGTCGAAGCTCTGCTTGCCTTCGGTTTTGTCGAACTGGACGACGGCGTTGAAGGGGCGGCCGAGTTTGGAGCGGAAGCCTTCGAGTGGGCCGATGCGGAGGTCGGTGAGGAGTTTTTCGATTTCTTCGCGTTCAAATTGGCGGCCGGACATGTTTTTCCAGACGATGGCGCCGCAGCCAGGGGATTTGCATTCGAAGGCTTTGAAGGATTCCTTGAAGCCGATCTGGCCGCATTTCGGGCAGGGGATTTCGAGGTCTTGGAAACTGCCGGAGACGAGGTCGCCTTCGAAGGATTTGGCTTTTTCGACGATGTCGCTGGTGAAGGCCCGGATGTCGTGCATGAAGGTGCTGCGGTCTAGGCCGCCCTGCTCCATTTGCTTGAGTTTGAATTCCCACTCGCCGGTCAGCTCGGGCGAGGTGAGGGCCTGAATGCCGAGGCCGCGGAGGAGGGTGATGAGCGCGAGGCCTTTGGAGGTGACGATGAGTTCCTTGCCTTGGCGCAGGAGGTAGCCGTCGTAGAGAAGGCCTTCGATCGTTTGGGCGCGAGTGGCGGGGGTGCCGAGGCCGCGCTGGGACATGGCTTCGCGGAGTTCCTCGTCATCGACGAGCTTGCCGGCGCCTTCCATGGCGGAAAGGAGAGTGGCTTCGGAGTAGCGCGCCGGAGGGCGGGTTTCGTTCTCTTTGAGTTCGAGAGATTCGGTCTTGGCGGATTCGCCGGTTTTGATCGGGACGACATTTTCATCCTCACCGGCGGCGTCTTTTCCATAAACGGCGAGCCAACCCGGGTCGGTGAGAATTTTTCCGTCGGTCTTGAAGGCTTCCTGCTCGACGCGGGTGATGCGGGTGGTGACCTCGAATTTGGCGACGGGGTAGAAGGCGGCGACGAAGCGTCGGGCGACCATGTCGTAGATTTTCAACTCGAAGTCGTCGAGTTTGCTGGGCGAGACGCCGGTGGGGATGATGGCAAAGTGGTCTGTGACTTTGGCGGAATTGAAAACGCGGCGGTTGAGGCCGATCCAGCCTTTCTCGAGCGCGTGGCGGGCGTGGGCGGCGAGGTCTTGGATTTCGAGGCCAGAGAGGATTTTTTTGACCTGCCCGAGGTTGTCGTCGGGAAGGTAGCGAGAGTCGGTTCGGGGGTAGGTGAGGACTTTGTGCTTCTCGTAGAGGGCTTGGGCGATCTGGAGCGTGCGTTTGGCGCTGAGGCCGAAGCGGGAGTTCGCCTCGCGTTGGAGCGTGGTGAGGTCGTAAAGCTGAGGCGCGATCTGGGTGGTGGGTTTTTTCTCCTCGGAGATGACGCCTGGCTTGCCGGTGCATTTGGCAATGATCGCCTCGGCGGAGGCGCGGTCCCAGAGGCGCTCGGCCTTGGCGTCCTCGTCGCCGTCTTTTTTGAAGGATTCGTTGAACCAGCGGCCGCGGTAGGTGCCGGCCGCGACGCCGAAATCGGCGAAAACCTCGAAGTAGGGGCGGGGCTTGAAGGCGCGGATTTTCTCTTCGCGCTCGGCGAGGATGGCAAGGGTGGGGGTTTGGACGCGTCCGACGGGGGTGAGCTGGAAACCGCCGCCCTTGGAGTTGAAGGCGGTCATGGCGCGGGTGGCGTTGATTCCGACCAGCCAATCGCTTTCGCTACGGCAGACGGCGGCGTCGGCGAGCGGAACCATGGATTCGCCGGTGCGCAGATGGGCAAACCCATCGCGGATCGCGTCGGGGGTCATGCTCTGCAGCCAGAGGCGTCGGGTGGGTTTTTTGGAACCGGCGAGCTGGACGATGTAGTGAAAAATGAGTTCGCCCTCGCGGCCGGCGTCGCAGGCGTTGACGACTTCGGAGACATCGGGGCGCTTGAGGAGGCGCTTCAGGAGATTCAGGCGCGAGGAGGTTTTTTCTATTGCCTTGAGATCGAAGTGGTCGGGAATGATCGGAAGGCTGGCGAAGCTCCACTTGCCTCGTTTTTTATCCATCTCATTCGGGAGGCAGAGTTCGACGAGGTGGCCGATCGCGGAGGTGATGATGTGCTTGTCGTTTTCGAAATAGTCATCCTGACTGGCGAACTTGCCGAGAGCTTTGGCGAGGTCGCGGGCGACGGAGGGCTTTTCGGCGATAATCAGGGACTTGGACATGGTGCGAAGCGGTTTTGAAAATCATCGGGATGCCGTGATCGGCCTCCCATTTTTCGGGCAAGGCGGGCGAAACTAGTGGCAAGCCCCGGGGTTGGCAACCCGGTTCTTGTGGCAGTCACTCAGCGAGCCAAGGAAATTTTGGCGCCACCCAGGCGAGCCAGGAGGAAAGGATGAGCCAGCAGAAGATGTTCATCCAGACGCCAGCGTGCATCATTTCGCGCATGCTGAGGCGTCCACTGCCAAAAACGATGGAATTGGGCGGAGTGGCGACCGGCAGCATAAAGGCGCAACTGCTGGCCAGCGCCACGGCCGATCCAAGAGCGAGGGGAGATTGGCCCAAGGCCACCGCCATGGCGGAGACGATTGGCAGGAAGGTCGAGGTGGTGGCGGAGTTGCTGGTGATCTCTGTAAGCCAGACGATGAGAAGGACGACCAAAAACACAAGCGCCGCCGCAGGAAGCCAGCCAACGGCGGAGGCAAATCCTCCGATCCATTCGGCGACGCCGTTTTTTTGAACCGCCGCCGCCAGGCTCAACCCGCCTCCGATTAAAACGAGGACCTCCCAAGGGATTTTCTTGGCATGGCCCCAGGAGAGGATTTTTTTCCCGTCGCCCCGGCCGGAGGGAATGAAGAACAGCGCGAGACCCCCTGCCATTCCGATCGTCGAGTCATTCAACCAGGGGAGCCAGTCCTCCAAAAACCCTCGAGCGATCCATAACAGCGCCGTGGCGCAAAAAACAATTGCGACCGCTTTTTCCTCCCAGCCGAGCGGGCCGACCGCCTGGGCTTCGCGTTCCAGCAAGCCCTTGCCATTTGGGAGCGAGCTTTTGGAAACTCGGTGCGACAAGCGGGTCAAAACGATCCAGGCCAAAACCGCCAAAATCATTCCCACTGGGAGCGTCATTGCCATCCACCCGAAGAAACCGATCTGCAGGCCGTGCGTTTCCTCCATGAATCCCCCCAGGATGGCATTAGGCGCGGTGCCGACGAGGGTGCACATCCCACCGAGATTCGCCCCGTAGGCGACGGAAAGCAGCAACGCGGGAGCGAACGCCGGGTCCTCGTCATTTCGGAAAAGGCCCAACACCGACATCGCGATCGGAAGCATCATTACGGCCACAGAGGTGTTGTTGATCCACATCGAAAGGAAAAACGAGGCCGCCAAAAAACCGCCGACGATTTGAAGGCGCCCCGTGCCGGCGCCTCGAATGATCCGAAGCGCGATGCGTCGGTGGAGGTTCGAAGACTCCATCGCCAGCGCGATAAAAATCCCGCCGAGGAACAAGTAGATCACCGGATTCGAGTAGGGCGCGGCGGCGGCTTCCACCGAGGAGATCTCCGCCGCCGGAAACAGCACAAGTGGCAGAAGCGCCGTTACGGGAAACGGGAGGATTTCAGAAATCCAAAAAGTCGCCATGAGCACCCCCGCGCCGAGCGTGTGCCAACCGGCTTGGGTCAGGCCTTCAGGCGCAGGCGTCGCGAGCGTGGCGAAAAAAAACGCGATACCTGCCAAGGCGAGAGTGCGGGATATGAGGAGGGCCAAGTTCATGGTTTAGGTGCCAGATTATGCTTTCGAAATCATCCGACACCGATGACACAATCCCAAACCATGTTTTTACCCCAGGAGACAATCCGCAAAAAACGCGACGGCCTCCCGGTCCCGCGTGAGCAAATCAGTCAATTCATTCGTGGGGTCGTGGAAGGCACAGTTGGCGAGGGCCAAATCGCCGCGTTCGCCATGGCCACATTGCTGAAAGGTATGTCGATCGAGGAATGCGTCTCGCTCACCCTCGCCATGCGCGACTCCGGCGAGGTTTTGGATTGGCGCGACCTCCCCGGGCCGGTGGTGGACAAGCACTCGACCGGCGGAGTGGGCGATCTCGTCTCCCTCGTTCTCGGCCCGCTCGTCGCGGCGTGCGGCGGTTTCGTGCCGATGATCTCCGGCCGCGGCCTCAGCCACACCGGCGGCACTCTCGACAAACTCGAGTCGATCCCCGGCTACAATGTCACACCCGCCCCCGAGGTATTCAGAAAAGTGGTGCGCGACTGCGGCCTCGCGATCATCGGCCAGACCTCCGCCCTCGCTCCGGCAGATAAAAAAATCTACGCCGTGCGCGACATCACCGCGACCGTGGAGTCGATCGACCTCATCACCGCTTCGATCCTCTCCAAAAAACTCGCCGCCGGCCTGCAGTTCCTCGTGATGGATGTGAAATTTGGCAACGGCGCATTCATGGCCGATGAGAGCTCCGCCCATATCCTCGCCAAGCGCCTCGTCGAGGTCGCCAACGGTGCCGGAATGCGGACCACCGCGCTCCTCACCGACATGCATCAGCCGCTCGCCCGCTCTGCCGGCAACGCGCTCGAAGTCCGCGAGGCGATCGAATTTCTCAAGGGTGGAAAAACCGACCCGCGCCTGCGCGAGGTGGTCTTCGCCCTCTCCGCCCAAAAGCTCGCCGTGAGCGGCCTCGCGGCCTCGCCAGTCGACGCCCAAGCCAAACTTGAAGCCGCCCTCGCCAGCGGACGCGCCGCCGAGGTTTTCGCTAAAATGGTCCGTGGGCTCGGAGGTCCCTCCAATTTTCTGGAAAATCCCGACCAATTCCTCCCCTCGGCGCCGGTGGTTCTCGAGGTCAAATCCTCCGAGGCAGGTTTTGTCTCACGCATGGATACCCGCGACCTCGGTCTCGCTGTCGTCGCCCTCGGCGGCGGACGCAGCCGCGTGGAGGACACAATCGACCACTCGGTCGGGATCGTTTTCCAAGCCGCCCTCGGGGACAAAATCTCCGCTGGTCAAACTCTCGCCATCGTCCACGCTGCCAATTCCTCGAAGGCCGAAGCCGCCGCGAAAGCCGTCCTCCGCCACATCCACCTAGCCGCAACGCCGCCCAAATCCTCCCCCGTGATTTTGGAAACCATTTCCTGAGCGCATGACCAAGCGCCGAGCCATTCTTCTTGTTCTCGATTCCTTCGGCATCGGAGCCGCACCCGATGCTGCCAATTTCGGTGACGAGGGTGCTGACACGCTCGGCCACATCGCCGCCGCGTTCACAAAACCCCCGCTTCATCTTCCGAACCTCCAGGGGCTCGGCCTCGGCCATGCTTACCAACTTTTGCACGGGAAATTTCCTGCCGGCTGGAACTGCGATCTTCCACTGATCGGCGCCTACGCCGCTGCGCGATCCATGAGCACCGGCAAGGACACGTCGAGCGGACATTGGGAAATCGCCGGAGTTCCTGTGCGGTTCGACTGGAGCTATTTTCCTAAACAGCCCGACTGTTTCCCGCCGCCCCTGCTCGACGAAATCTTTCGCCGCTCGGGCATCAAAAGCTCCCTCGGCAACTGCCACGCCTCCGGCATCGAGATTTTGGATCGGCTCGGCGCGGAGCACCTCCGCACCGGTGCGCCGATTTTTTACACATCCGCCGACAGCGTTTTTCAAATCGCCTGCCACGAGGAAACCTTCGGCCTCAATCGCCTCTTCGAACTCTGCAAAACCGCCCATGCAGTTTTGGATGAGAGTGATTTAAAAGTCGCTCGTGTGATCGCCCGTCCCTTCACCGGCCCGCCCGGAGGTCCCTTCCAGCGCACAGGCAACCGCCACGACTACGCCGTCCCGCCACCTGCTCCCACTCTGCTTCAGCGCGTCTCCGAGGCGGGGCGTGATGTCATTGGCATCGGGAAAATCGCCGACATATACGCGCACACCGGAGTGACCGAGGAGGTCCGTGCTTCTGGCCACGACGCCCTGTGGCGCGAAACCCTCGCTGCTCTTGATCGATGCGGCGACGGCGGGTTGGTGATGACGAACTTCGTGGATTTCGATGCCGTCTTCGGACACCGCCGCGATGCGATCGGCTACGGCCAAGCGCTCGAGGAATTCGATGCCCGCCTGCCCGAGCTTTTGGGCAAACTGCGTGACGGCGACCTCTTGTGCCTCACCGCTGACCACGGAAACGACCCAACTTGGACCGGCGCCGACCACACCCGCGAGCAAGTGCCTGTTTTATTTTTTTCCCCAAACCACCCCGCCACCCAAAACCTCGGCCGCCGCGAAACCTTCGCCGACACCGGCCAAACCCTCGCCAAATGGCTCGGCATTCCCGCCCTCGGTGATGGAGTCTCCATGTTTTGAAACTATGAAAAAATGCCTCCTCTTGATTCCTCTCCTCCTTCTCGCAGCCTGCGACAGCCCCAAGAAAACCCTCGATGGTCTTCAGAACGAAATCGCCGCCTATTCGATCGAGCCCACGCCTGTCGCGGAAAAAAAGATCGAAGCGGGGTTTGAAAAACTCGACGCCGATATCGCCAAGCTCAACGAAACCGGCAAAGCGACCGAGGCTGCGGCTCTGCAACGCCAGGTCGACACGCTTCGCTCGCGATACGACACCGCTCGCTTGGCCGGTTCGCTCCAAAAAGCCCGCAATGCGATTCATGGGTTTGGGCAGTCGGTCAAAAATCTCGGTGAGCAAATCGGCGAGGTTTTCAAGCCCACTCCGACTCCGGTCAGCGAGTAAAAACGGCCTGATCTTAGCCGATGCGGGTTCAGGCCGCGGGCGAAGCCCTCGAAAACCGAGGGTAGGGATGGCTCGCCGATCCGTCCGACTTGCGCGGCGAAGCCGCTATTGCATCCAAAGAAAACGGCGACTGCGTCGCCTGAAGTTTGGGTCCGCTCGGCGATCCGACCCTGCCATCTGTTCAAGATAGATGCTGCCGCACCGATGGATTAGCGCGTCTTGAGGGAACTCACGGTATTGTCGGCATGACGCAGGACTTCCTTGTTGGATTCATTGGCCCTTCCATCTGACAAACTGGAAATGGATTCCAGCTGTGCGGGTCACATTTCGTGCGCGTCGAGGAAGCCCTCGAGTTGGCGGATACGGGTAGGGTGACGCATTTTGCGGAGAGCCTTGGCCTCGATCTGTCGGATGCGCTCGCGGGTGACCTTGAATTGGCGACCGACCTCTTCGAGCGTGCGGCTGTAGCCATCCACTAGGCCGAAGCGCTGCTCGAGCACTTGGCGTTCGCGCTCGGTGAGCGTCTCGAGCACATCTTTAATCTTGTCCTTGAGCAGGACGATCGCAGCCATGTCGGAGGGATTCTCCGCGCCCTTGTCTTCAATGAAATCACCGAAGCTCGTGTCGTCGCTATCGCCCACGGGGGCTTGGAGCGAGATCGGTTGCTGGGCCATTTTGAGAACGGCACGCACGCGTTCGACCGGGAGCTGAATCTCATCGGAGATTTCATCCGGCGAGGGTTCGCGGCCGTATTCCTGCACGAGTTGCTTCTGCACGCGGATGAGCTTGTTGATCGTTTCGATCATGTGCACCGGGATGCGGATCGTGCGGGCTTGGTCGGCGATGGAGCGGGTGATGGCTTGGCGGATCCACCAGGTCGCGTAGGTCGAAAATTTGTAGCCGCGGCGGTATTCGAATTTCTCGACCGCTTTCATAAGGCCCATGTTGCCCTCTTGGATGAGGTCGAGGAATGAGAGGCCGCGGTTGGTGTATTTTTTCGCGATGGAAATGACGAGGCGCAGGTTGGCTTCGACCATCTCGGTTTTGGCCTTGAGTGCGTGCTTGTGCCAGAGCTTGAGTTTGTCGTGTTGGGAGCCGAGTTCTTCGGGTGAAAGCCAGAACCTCATCTGCATCTCGCGGAGTTCGTCCGTGTGCTGTTTTTGAAGTTTCTTGTTGGAGCTTTTCTTGGATTTAACGAGTTCGCGTTGGAGATTGCCGACGGAGAGGCGGTTTTCTTCCACCAGAATGACGAAGTCCTCGATGACCTTTTGTTTGTAGAAAAATTTCGGATAGAGGAGTTGGAGATTCTTAAGGGCCTTGTCGAATTTCTTCCGCTTGTCGGAGTTCGGGCCGACTTTGGAAGCCTCGTGGTAGAGCTTGGAAACGGAGTCGGACTGGCGCTTGAGTTGCTGGCAAAGGCGGGGGAGGGCCTTCATGTAGCTGTCGCGGCTCTCGATTTTCTTATCCAGAATCACGCGGTCGAATCGCTCGCGCTGGTCGAGGAGTTTCTGGCCGAGATCGGAATGGGCGCGGGCCACGGAGCCGAAGCAGTAAAGGATTTCCTGAACTTTCAACTCGGCATCTTCAATGCGTTTGGAAATTTCCACCTCTTGCTCGCGGGTGAGCAGGGGGACTTGGCCCATCTGCTTGAGATACATCCGGACGGGATCGTCGAGGATGTCGAGCTTGGTGTCGGCTTTCTCCTCTTTTTCTTCCTTCTCTTCTTTCTCTTCCTTTTCCTCCTCCTCTTCGGGTTTGGCGACTTCTTTGACGCGGTCGACATCCGAGGCCTCGATGATCTCGATCTCAACTCCGCGGAGTTGGCTGATGATCGCGTCGAGATGATCGGGGTTGCTGACGCCCTCGGGGAGGTGCTCGTCGAGATCTTCGTAGGTGAGATAGCCTTGCTCTTTGGCGAGTCGAATGAGTTCCCGGACTTTTTCCTGAATCAACTTCGGAATGTCGGCAGGAAGGGGTTGAATGGCAGTCACCGCAGCACCTGATTTGCCCTTGGACTTTGGTTTGGACGGAGCGGGGACAGGCGCGGCTACCGTGGCTTTGGCTGGTGCTTTCGCTGGCGACTTCGCGGGAGCTTTGTCTGGAGTCTTAGCTGGAACCTTGGAGGGGGCTTTGGCCGGAGCTTTTGCAGGCGCCTTGGCGGGAACGGGCTTTTTTGCCGGAGTTGGTTTTTTAGCAGGCGCAGGCTTTTTGGCGGGCGGGGCTTTTTTAGAGGGCGCGGGCTTTTTGGGAGCTGGAGCTTTTTTGACGGGCTTCGAGGGCTTGGAAACCTTCGCCGGAGCTTTCTTGGCTGGGGCCGGCTTTTTCGGAGCAGGTTTTTGCGCCGATTTTGGCACCGGTTTTTTCACTGGCTTGGAAGGGAGCTTCTTCGCCGATGATTTTTTTGCCGCAGCGGGCTTTTTAGGAGCCGGTGCTTTTTTGGCGGGTTTCGTTTTGGAAATCGAGCGTGCTGAGCTCTTAGAAGAAGATTTGGATTTGGTTTTCAAGCGGCTGTCTATTAAGTCCTTTACCCTTGGTCAAAAGGCCAACGAAGATCGGCCATACGAATTTTGAGGTCAAGGATTTGTTTTTGAATTTTTTGGCGCTCCTCGAGAGGCAGGCTGGAATCACCGACGCGGCTCTTGAGTTCCTCGATGCGTTGTTCGAGTTGGCGGATCCGGAGGCCATGAATGGTGGATTTCGCTCGTTGCAAGGGATCGGAGGCTGTGCGGGGAGTCTCGAGGGAAGAAAGGAATCGTTCCTCGGCGCCGGAAAGTTCGGACAGCAACGCCGCGGAAAGAGGGGAGTGATCGGGGAAATCGGCGTGGGAGAGTTTATCAAGAATCGCGGCTTGGGGTTCGAACTCGGCGAGCGGGGGCTGGGTGCGAAGCCACTCGCGGACCTCGGAGCTGGCGAGGACAAGTTGGCCGAGCATTTTCATGCCTTCGGTGAGTGAGATGACCTCTTCAGGCGCGGCTTGCGGACCGGCGTCCTGGGAATCCCTCTCGACCATGGGGGCCTTCATGCCAGTGCGAATCGAGGCAGGTGAGACACCGAGCCGGGTGGAAATTCGACCAAGGAGGGCTTCGCGCAAAACGGCGTCCTGCACGAGCGCCAGCGGCGGCGCGAGGCGGCGGACGAGGCGGGATTTTCCGGCTGTGTCTTCGAGTTCCCCGGAGGCGACGGCCTCGGCGAGGTTGTGATCAAAGTATTCCTTGGCCGACTCGACCAATTTCAAAAAGGCCGCCGGGCCTTGTTTGCGGATGAGCGAATCGGGATCCTCGCCGGTGGGGAGGGCGACGATTTTCACAGTGAGGCCTTGGGAAAGAAGCGCGGGAACGGAGCGGTCGGCAGCTTTTTTTCCCGCTGCGTCGGAGTCGAAACAGAGCAGGACGGTCTCGACATAGCGCTTAAGAAGTCGGGCTTGATCGGTGGTGAAGGCCGTTCCTTGCGGGGCGATGACATGACGCACGCCGGCCTCGAAGGCTGAAATCAAATCGATCTGGCCTTCGCACACGATAGCGGCATTTTTTTCGATGAGGTCGCGCTTGGTTTTGTCGAGGCCGTAGAGGACGCGGCCCTTTGTGAAAAGCGGCGTCTCGGGCGAGTTCACATATTTCGCGGCCTTCGGGTCGGCCTCGAGGGTGCGTCCACTGAAGGCGACCACCTCGCCGTAATCATTGTGGATCGGAAACATCACGCGGTTCCGGAAGCGGCTGTAGAGCTGGGCGCCGGGCCGGTCGTCCTTCGACGAGGCGAGGCCGCTTTGCTCGATTTCTTCCCGAGAAAATTTCCGGTCGCGCAGGTGATTCAGCAACGCATCCCAGGACTCCGGCGCGTAGCCGAGCTTCCAGGATTTCGCGATATCCGAGGTCAGGCCACGGGATTTCAGGTAGTCGCGTGCTGCCGCCCCGTCTTGGGATTTCAGGAGATTTTGGTGGAACCACTGCGCCGCCTCGGCGTGGAGGGCGAGCAGGCGCTTGCGGAGGCCGTGTTTTTTTTCGTCCTCGGGAGTCGAAGCCTCCTCGACGAGGGGGATATTGGCACGCTGGGCAAGGCGACGGACGGCGGAGGGGAAATCCACATGCTCGTAATCCATCACGAACCGCAGCACGCCGCCACCTGCGCCACAGCCGAAGCAGTGGTAGGACTGACGCGATGGGTTCACATGGAACGATGGGGACTTCTCCTGATGAAACGGGCAGAGGGCGCGGAAGCTGGTTCCGGCGCGCTTGAGCGGGAAGTAGGATCCAACCACATCGACGATGTCATTGGCGTCCGCCACGCGCTGGATGCTTTCCTCTGAGATAAAACCCACGGGGCGGAAAATACCTTGCGGGTCCGCTGGGCGCGAGGGAGATTTCAAATCCCATGGCAAGATTCCTGCTAGTAGCGGCCCTGTTTGCCGCGATGTTTGGCGCTCGCGCCGAGGAGGGAAAAATTTCCGCCGGTTCGGTGGTCGTCCTGCCTGTCGATGGCATGGTCAGCCAAGCCCAATTTTTCTTCCTGCGTCGTGCGCTCAAAGACTCCGAGTCAGCCGGTGCGGCGGCGATCGTGCTCGATATGGACACCCCCGGCGGCGACCTGAAGGCCACGGAAAAAATCGTCCAAATGCTCACCAAAAGCCCGGTGCCCGCCTACACCTATGTGAATACCAACGCGGGTTCGGCAGGCGCTCTCATCGCGCTCTCCACAAAAAAAGTCTTCATGGCGCCGATCAGTGCCATCGGAGCTGCCGCGCCGGTTGCGGGGTCGGGACAGGAAATACCCGAAACGATGAACGCCAAAATCGTTTCCTATTTCTCCGGATACTTCCGCAGCGTGGCGCAAAAAAATGGTTACCACCCCGAGTTGGTGGATGGCTTCATGAACCTGGACAAGGAAGTGAAAATCGGCGGCGAGGTCATCAACCCCAAGGGCGCGCTCCTCACGCTGAGCGCGCAGGAGGCCACGCGGGTGATCGGAGGAAAGCCCCTTCTCGCCAGCGGCATCGCGGACGATGTGCCCGCGCTGGCCGGGCTTTGCGGGCTGGATGCCAGCCGCATCGTGAACTTCGAGCCGTCTGGGTTCGAGCATGTCGCGCAGTGGATCACCACACTTGCGCCACTCTTTCTGCTCGGCGGAATCATCGGTGCGTATCTGGAATTCAAGGCCCCGGGCTTCGGGGTCGCCGGGGTCCTTTCTGCGATTTGTTTTTTGATTTTTTTCGGTGGCCACTACATCGCCGGGCTGACGGGTTTGGAAATGCCGGCGATCTTTGTGATCGGAATCCTTTGCATTCTCATCGAGTTGATTTTTTTTCCGGGCATTGTGGTTTTAGCCCTCGCTGGGGCGGCCATGGCCGTGACGGCGCTATTTTTTACGATGGCGGATTTCTACCCTGCCCAACCGATCCAAATTTCCTTCGAGATGTTCCGTGTGCCGATGCTCAACCTCTCCATGGCGTTTCTTTCGAGTATTGTCCTTATCACTATTATCGCCCGATTTCTGCCATCCATTCCCATGTTTAAAAGTCTCTTTCTCTCCTCCAAAGCCAGTCCCGGGCCTTCGATCGCTCCGGTTGTCAACGAACTCGGCGCCGCCGCCAACCTTCAACCTGGCGACACCGGAACGGCGCTCTCGATCCTGCGGCCCAGTGGACGCGCGCAAATCGACGAGGGGATTTTCGATGTCATGACGAACGGGGAATTCCTCGAGTCAGGAACGCCGGTGCGGGTGCTGGCGATCACTGGATCGAACATTGTGGTCGGCCGTGCTTCTTGAGGTTGTGCCTCAAGGTAACCACTCGAGCTTCGAGCCCGGAGGGAGAAGCGAGGCGGCGCGGAGGATGTCCCAATTTGCGAGGCGGAATCCGCCGAGGCTTTCGTAGCCGAACATTTCCGAGGGGGTCGATGTGCCGTGGAGGCCGAAGGGCAGGGCGGTGGTTTCGTTCGCCTTTGCGAGGTTGATCCAAACCACGCCCGCAGGGTTGTTCGGGCCGGCAGGGAGGATTTCCTCGCGCTTCAACACCGCTGGAGCCTGGCGCGGCGTCGGGTTGGGGTTCACATAAAACGGGCCGGTTTTTTCCTCACGCACGACACGCGGTTCGCGGATGGTGGCGAGGCGAGGGCGGGGGATGGCATCAAGGATTTTCCATTCACCGCGGCCTCGAAGGCCCGGGCGGGAGCGGGAAAGCGGCATCACGGCGGCGAGTTTTTCGTTGCGATAAATTTCCAGAACGGCGAGGTCACGGATGACGGCGCGGGTGGTGGAATTCGCTGGGGGCTGAATCTCGCGGGCCGGAATTTTTTCAATTTCAAACGGCGCGACATTCGGCACGCGAAATACTGAGCCGGCCGGAGGGTTGGCTCCGAGCTTGGGGTTGAGCTTTCGCAGGAATTTCTCATCGCAGTGGAAACGCTCGGCGACGAATTCCCACGGAGAGCGGTAGGCGAGGATGGGTGGGGAGAGGAGTTCCTCGTAGGTGTGGCGGGGAGTTGGGGCGGGCTTGCCGTCGGAGGAAGCGAGCGTGGCCTTCGGCGGAGAGATAAAATGGAAATCCTCAACTCGGAGGGTGTAGTCGGTAACGGTCTTCGCTGTGGACGCCACAGCACTCGCCACCACCTCGGAGTGGTCCAGCGTGACGCCGCGCGAAGTCTGATAGAGGTGAAGGACGCGGCCAAACATGGCGTCGGGCTGGTCCGAAATTGCCCCGGTGGAAAAGCCTTCTTTGTCGAGGAAGACGCGGAGCAAGAGGACTTTACTAACTAGATTCGGCGGAACGGTAGGTTGCTCGGTTTTTTTTGCCCCGGCGTTGCGAAGGGTGAGGTGTTCCTCGGCGTTGGGAATCCGGAGTTCCTGTCCGATCAGGAGAAAGTCGCTCTGGAGCCCGTTGAATTCGCGGAGTTGCGCAACGGTGAGGTCGAAACGCTTGGCGACGCGCACGAGGACATCGCCTTTTTTGACAAGATAGATTCCCGGGTCAGCCTCGGGAGTTTTTGCGGCGTGTTTTTGAGATTTGGCGAGGACTTGGACGCGTTGTGGCGGGAGTCGCCAAGGTTGGCTGGAAGGGGAGGGAATGACGGACCATTTCCAATTCACGGCTCGCTCGAGGCCGGGTTCGGGGCCTGCCTCAAGAGCGATTAAGGAACTGGTGCAGAAGAGTAGCGCAGCGGATTTACGGAAAATATTCACCATTTATGACCCAGAGAGTATTTGCGAATTAGCATCGGTGAATGAGGGAATCAACTCCGTGTGCGCTTGGCATTGAGAACCGAGCGGACTTTGGCGAGCGGGAGGGTGTTGATGACATCGTCTTTAGTGAGCCAGCCTTTGCGCGCGATGCCGATGCCAAAGATCAAATCCTGCAGGCCGGCGGTTGAGTGGGCGTCGGGGTTGATCACACACTTCACGCCTTTTTCCTTGGCCATTTGCCACCAACGCCAATCGAGATCCAGCCGGCGCGGGTTGGCGTTGAGTTCGATCCAAGTGCCAGTGGCGGCGGCTGCGTCGAGGATAGCCGGAATGTCGAGTTGGTAGGGCTCGCGGCCGAGCAGGAGGCGTCCAGTCGGGTGGGCGAGCATGGTGATGTGGGGATTTTCGATCGCGCGGATGATGCGCTTTGTCATCTCGGCGGCGGGCATGGTGAATGACGAGTGGATGCTGCCAACGACATAGTCGAGCGAGGCGAGGATTTCGTCGGAGAAATCCAGCGAGCCGTCCTTGAGGATGTCGCATTCGGTGCCGGCGAAAATGTGGATGTCTTTCTCGGTAGCGTTGATTTCGGCGATGCGGGCGACCTGGGTGGCGAGGCGCTTTTCATCGAGGCCGTTGGCTTGGAAGGAGGCTTTTGAGTGGTCGGCGATGCCGAGGTATTCGAGGCCGAGTTCCTTGGCGGCGGCAACCATGTCTTCGAGCGAGGAGCGGCCGTCACTTTCGGTGGTGTGGTTGTGGAAGGCGCCACGGAGGTTGCTCCATTCGATCAGGCGGGGGAGGGTGTGTTTCTCGGCGGCCTCGATCTCGCCGTGGTTCTCGCGGAGTTCGGGTTCGATGGGGTCGAGCTCGAGGGCGCGGTAGATGTCGGATTCCTCAAGAACCTCGGGAAGCGGCTCGCGGAGTTGGCGTCCCTCGGCGGCGCTGAAGCGGTATTCGTTGAGCGACCAGCCTCGCGAGAGGGCGCGGGAGCGCATGCGAACATTATGCTCTTTGCTGCCGGTAAAGTAATTCAAAGCGAAGGGAAACTCGGCGGCGGTGACGGCGCGGAGGTCGCACTGGATGCCGTTCTTGAGAATCACGCTCGATTTGGTCGCTCCGTGGGCGAGGATGTTTTCGACCAAGGGATGGCTGGTGAAAAACTCCATCACGGCTTCCGGGTTTTTGGTGGAAACGAGGAAGTCGAGGTCGCGGACGATTTCTTTTTTTCGGCGGAAGCTCCCGGCGATCTGGGCCTGCCCGACATCGGCGTGGCTGCGGAGGTCGTCCAAAAGACTACCGGCGAGCGCGGCGATGTCGCCATAGCGAAATTCTCCCGCGTGGCTGCGCATGTGCTCGATGGCTTTGAGGATGTTTGTGGCAGTTTTTTCTCCGAAGCCGGGCAGTTCGGCGACTTTGCCGGCCTTGCAGGCGCGCTCGAGGCTGGTGACGGAATGAACTTTCAGCGAATCCCAGAGGGCTTTGATTTTTTTCCCGCCGAGGCCCTGGATGTCGAAAAGCGTAAGGATGTCGGGTGGGAATTCGTCGCGGAGGTCGTTGTAGTAGTCGAGTCGGTCCGTGGTGGAGAGGGTGGCGATTTTCTCGGCGGTCGCCTTGCCAATGCCGTCGACCGCGACGAGTCGATCCTCAGCAATGAGCTTCTCGAGGGGCTCGGCGAGCGTTTCGAGGGCTTTCGCGGCGTGGAGGTAGGCGCGGATTTTGAAAGGATTCTCGCCCTTGAGTTCGAGGAGTCGGGCGATGTTTTCGAAGACTCCGATGATTTCGTCTTTGTTCATCGTGTGTAGGTCGCAAGGCGATTGCGCCAACCGGGGAGCCATTTCGCCTCGTTGCGGGCGGGCGGGGAGTTTTTGACGCGGCGGGTGAGGACGGTGTCGGCGGCCTTGGCGAATTCGGGCAGGGCGTTTCCGCTGGCGGGCATGGTTTCGAGGACTTGGAGGAGGCCCCAGCTTTGTCCGTTGTAGCGTTCGGCGGGATTCACACCCTCGCCTTTGAAATTCACATAGTCCATGAGCGCGTAGAAGCCGAGGGGTTCGGCGGTCACGCGGCGGAAATTCGCCTCGATGCGCGGGCGTTGTGCGGCAGGGGCGGCAGCGAGGATTTTCGGTAGGGCGGATTCCAACCGTATCGCGGCGTAGCGGGCTTGGTCGGCCACAGTGGCGGCGAGCATTTGGCGGAGAGCGGTGAGGCGCGGGCCGTCGAGATCAGCGAGGAAGTCGGCGCGTTTTTTCCATGGGCATGGGCCGAGCATCCAATCCTGGACTGGCGCGCCTCGGGTTTTCAGGAACTTCGCGAGACCGGGCCAGCTTTCCTCGAAGGGGCCGCATTTTCCTTGCGTATACCAAATGAAGTGGGCGATGCCGAGCGATGGGAATTCCTCGCCGCCGTTCCACGAAGTGAGGCCCGACACGGTTCCGGCGCATTCGTTTTTCCAAATGCGCTTGCCGATTTCGATAGCCTGAGAATCGGTGAGACGGATTTCTGTGGCTTGGGCTGCCAATGTGACGAAAAGGCAAAGCGTGGCAAAAATTTTCATGAAGTTGGAAAACAAACCATCACGCTTCCCGCCGCGCACGGAAGAAATCCTTCAGCATCGCCCCGCATTCGTCGGCGAGAATGCCGGAGGTGGTGAGGCAGCGGTGGTTGAGTTCGGGCATTTGCAGGAGATTCACCATGCCGCCCGCGCCGCCGCATTTGGGATCGGGACAACCGAAAACAACACGCCGGAGGCGGGCGTGGACGATGGCCCCGGCGCACATCGGGCAGGGTTCCTTCGTGACATAGAGGTCGCAGTCCGTGAGTCGCCAATCGCCCACAGCGGCCTCGGCTTGTGTGATGGCGAGCATTTCGGCATGGGCGGTGGCGTCCTTGAGCATTTCGACCTGGTTCCAAGCGCGGGCGATGATTTCGCCCTCGCGCACGATGACGGCGCCAATCGGCACCTCGTCGGCGGCCAAGGCTCGGCGGGCTTGCCGGAGCGCCTCGCGCATGAAGTATTCGTCGCTGGAAAATTCCATCGGAGAAGTCTATCGCGCAGGGAGGGGCTTGGGCAAAGCCATCGTGAGCGGGATTTCGCGCCGCCCACTACATTCGCATGTTTCCCAGTCTTGCGGCGATGCCGTCCCAGATTGTGTGGTGGAGGAATTCCGGAAAATCCGGGGGCAGATTTTTCTCCAATGCCTCCTTGGCGGGGGGGGCTTGCTCGATGACTTCTTGCAGAGCCTCCTTTGCAAGAGCGGCGGATACTCCCGCTCTTTCGGCGGTCTGGATGAAATGCCTGCCGCAAATTCGGTCGATCACATAATGCCGATTGGCTCCAGCAAACATCGCGAGGCGCATTTGTTTCTTGTGAATCTGCCCTGCGGCCAAACTCGGTTGTGCAGAGAGGATATCGTAGAGCGGAGTCAGGCGGAAGCGGCCGAGCGGACCCAAAAAGATGCTAAAGTTTTTGGCGTGGCCGTCCGTGGCACCGATCAAACAAAAGACAATCTGTGCCTTGAGAAACCCCTTTTGATCCTCAGCGGGGGAGTCTCCGGCCTGCAGCAAGCGAAGAATGTCGGCGATACCAGGACCTCCGTCGTTCTGATATTTTCGCGACGGCGGAGTCGACAAGGCCTGGCAGCAATCCTCCTGCGGCAAGCGCAGCAAGCGGTGGTCATCCGTCCATCGCCGGTCGAAGCGTTCGATGACGAGGGCCTTGGTTTTTCCAAAGGTGGAAATTTCCGCGTGGTTGACCGGCAGGCCGAATGCGGCGAGCAAACGCAGGCAGTAGAACTCGTTTTCGATGCTGTTTGAAAGGTCCAAGCCGCTGGGCAGCGTGCCCATTTGTTTTTTGAAAATATGGGTGGTTGGCGTGGTGCCCGTTGGCTTCCACCATTTTCCCTTGTGGCGAAGAAGGGCGGTTTTTTCCTGCGCCCCGGCGATGGAAATGCGGAAATCCTTTTCACGGTCAAGGCCTAGCGGGGTCTGCGTGAGGTTGAGTAGCATGGCCTCGATCTCTTCGTCCTTGGCAAGTCGACCCTCGATTTTTCCTGATGCCGCTGACGCCTCGTCCTCGGGGAGAAATTGTAAGGCGCCCACGCAATCGCGGCCGATGCGCGAGAGCAGGCTGTAGGCGTCGGTTCCCTCGGCACCGACTTTTTCCGAAACGCGGCGGCGCAGGGCCTCGGAATCGGGCAGCAGGTTTTCAAAAAACGCCGCGACGACGGGCCCCTTGAACGCATCTTCGCGCAGGGGAAGCGAGAGAGAAACTGGGATGGCGTTTTCGCCTTCCAGCCAGGATTCGTGGTATCCGAATGAGATCGCCCCACTGGGCTCCTTGAGCAAAACGCCCACGGGCCGAGCATTCATAAAAACCCGCAAGGGTTGATGGACTGCGCGGCGTGGCATCAGGAATCCCCTCCGGGGTCGATGGTCCACTCCTTCGATCTCGGGGCGACTCCCAACTCGAGATCGAGCGCTGCAAAGAGTGCGAGAAGGGTATCGATGCGGGCTGAGGGACGCCCGTTTTCAACCTGCGAAATCGTGGCTTGGCGCAGGCCGGTTTTTTCCGAAAGTTGCGTTTGGTTCAGGCCTTGTTTTTTCCGGACACGACGAATGATGTTGCCGATTTGCTTGGAATCGCGGGCGAGTTGCATTTCAGGAAAATATGCGGCGAGACGAATAAAATGTCAATATTCGGTTTAGCGCATACAAACCAAGAGTGGAGTGAAAGAATATCCAACGCTGGAAAATTCCACGCGCTCAGGCTATCCCGTTTGCATGTCACAGCGCAAAACCATCGTTGCTCCTTCCATTCTCGCGTGCGATTTCAGCCGACTTGGAGCGGAGGTCGAGTGCGTCTCGGCGGCGGGGGCGGATTGGATTCATTGCGATGTGATGGACGGGCATTTTGTGGACAACATTTCGTTTGGGCCGGCTTTTGTGGAGGCCGTGTCGCGTCATACGAGCCTGCCGCTCGATGTGCATTTGATGATCCAGCGCCCCGACGAATACATCCCGCGCTTTCTGCCTTTTGCCTCCTCGATCACCTCGCATCTCGAGGCGGATCATGATGCTTCCAAAACCCTCGCCGGAATCCGCGCAGCGGGTCTGCTGGCGGGGTTGGCGATCAGCCCCGCGACGGCGGTCGAAGATGTCAGGCCGTTGTTGGGGCAGTTCGATATTTTGCTCGTGATGACCGTGGTGCCGGGGTTCGGGGGGCAGGCTTTTTTGCCGGCGATGCTTGAGAAGATTCGGCAGGCTGCGGCTTGGAGAGATGCCGAGGGTTTGGATTTCGAGATCGAGGTGGATGGGGGAATCAATGCCGCCACGGCGGCGGATTCTGTCTCGGCGGGAGCTAATTTGCTGGTGGCGGGAACTTCGATCTTCCGCGCGGCAGATGTCGCGGGAGAGATCAACCGTCTTCGCCAAGTTTGAGGGAAACAAAAAACCCTCCCGGCCGAGACCAGGAGGGTTTAGGTGTTAAGCTGGTATTAGATTAGAACGAGAAGGTGACTTTTGCACCACCCCAGATTGTGTTGCGGTCGGTGGTTTGTGCTCCAGCGCCTTTCAAGTCGTTGAAAGCAATGCTGTATGCGACATAACCAGAGAGAGTGATCACATCATTAATATTCCAAGGCACAGCGGCACCAAACTCAAGATTGTTTGCGCCATCAAAAGGTTGTGCGTTGGGTCCCTCGAGATTTGAACCGAAATTCAAACCAAATGCAGTCCAAGGGTTGATCGAAACCACATCTCCAATCACAGGGATTGCACCTGAGAGTCGGAGGTCAAGGTAGCTGCTACCGACAACTGCAACGCCAGTGGGATCAGCACCCGTATCGCTGTCAGGTCCGAGATTGAAGTAGTAGGTCGTCGAAGGTGTCAAGGTCATGAAACCAAGATCGATATTGTATGCTGCGCTTGCATTAAGCTCATTCGCGTAGTAATCAACGCCACCAGTGTAAATAGCATAAAGCGTGTAACCCAATCCGAGGGCGAGGTTATCGATTGTATGCACATAGTTGAGGCGAGCATCAAATTCTTGATACCCCCAGTTGCCTGCACCCCAACCCATCCAACCACCGGCGGTGATGGAATCATTTTCAGTGATATTGTAAGTAGCGCTGACATCGGTCCAGAAGATGCCGTCGCCATAGTTGCCGCCTTTATCACGATTGCCGTTAAGATCCCGAAGCACATTCACGCCGCGGAACATATAGAGGCTGTCATAGCCGGTGCTGAGGGCAGCGCCCCAAGCAGGAGTCTCTTCTTGGACCACGACGGTCTCTTGGAAGGTTTTGGATCCCGCAAAAACGGGAGCGGCCGAGATGGCCACGGCGCTCGTGAGAGCGATCAACGATTTGGTGAGTTTCATAGTTTATTTATGTATGTTTGTTTTTTTTGTTGGTTAGATGCCGTCGTCTTTGCGGCGACATCTATTAGCACTAACCGTGCCATGCTTCTCACAAGCCATTTGAACCTGTCAAGCCCTGAATAGAAAATTTTTTGATAAATTTAAGACAGGGCTTTGGCGTTTTTTAAGCGGCGATGATGTGAATATCTTCGGGCTGGATCCGGGCGAAGACACGTTCACCTTCGTGGAGGTCGGACTCGGCCTGGCCGTCGTTGGTCAAGACGGCACCGAGTTGGAGCCCGCCTTGGACGGAAATGGTCAAATCGTCCACGGCGCCCTTGAAGATTTCCATCTCGATGGTCCCAGGGAAGGAATTTCGTCCACCGTGGTTCTCGCGGGTGAGGCGGATTTTTTCCGGACGGAGGGAGAGGAGGATTTGGGAATGGGCGGGAGGATTTGGAGTGCGGACATCGAGTTCGAGTCCGCCCTCGAGGCGGCAATGGAGGAACTCGCCCTCGGAGCGCAGGATTTCGGCTTCCACAATGTTCGATTCGCCGATGAACGAGGCGACGAAGCGAGTGGCGGGTTTGTAGTAGATCTCGTTGACGGTGCCGATCTGCTCGACGCGGCCGGTGTTGATGACGGCCACGCGGTCGCTCATGGTGAGAGCCTCCTCTTGATCGTGGGTGACGAAAATAAAAGTGATGCCGAGTTTTTTCTGGAGCTGTTTGAGTTCGACGCGCATTTGGGTGCGGAGTTTGGCATCTAGGGCGCTGAGGGGCTCGTCGAGGAGGAGGACCTTGGGTTCGCAAACGATGGCGCGGGCGAGGGCGACGCGTTGACGCTGGCCGCCGCTGAGTTGGGCCGGCTTGCGATCGATGAAGGCCTCGAGCGAGGTCATCTTCACCACGCGGTCCACGCGCTCGCGGATTTGGGCGGCAGGGACTTTTTTCATCCGCAGGCCGAAGGCGATGTTTTCGTAAATCGTGAGGTGGGGGAAGAGGGCGTAATTTTGAAAAACCTGATTCACATCGCGCCGGTAGGGCGGCTCCAAAGTGACATCTTTCCCGTCGAGGAGGATTTGGCCGGAGGTGGGTGTGTCGAATCCGCTGATGAGGCGAAGGCAGGTCGTCTTGCCGCAGCCTGAGGGGCCGAGGAAGGTCATGAATTCGCCTGCGCGAATCTCGAAGTTGGCGTCCTTGAGGGCCTCATAGGCGCCAAAGCGCTTGGTGACATTGCGGAGTTCGACCATGGGCAACGCGGCCAAGCTATGCCGCGGCGAAGGCGAGTGCCACGAATTTTATAAAAACGGATGGATTGACCACAGAGGATACAGAAAGCACAGAGGAGTTTTGATCAGCTTTTGAAAATTGTTTCCTTGGATAACACCTGCCTGATCTTGCGCTGCTGGGTTTATTTTCTATTGGCCTCTTCGAAAATCTCGCGCCAGTGGGCGAGGCGTTCCTTGATGCGTTTTTCGAGGCCGTTCTCGGTGGGTTCGAAATAGCACCGTCCCTCGGGCAGGTAGGCTTGGGGCACATAGGAACCCTCGAAGTCATGACTGTAAAGGTAGCCCTTGCCATGGCCGAGGCGCTCGGAGCCTTTGTAGTGGCCGTCGCGGAGATGTTCGGGGACGGCGAGTGTGCGGCCTTCGCGCACCTCTGCCGAGGCTTTACCGATGGCCATGGTGGCGCTGTTGCTTTTCGGCGCGGTGGCGAGATAGAGCGTCGCGTGGGCGAGGAGGAGATTCGCCTCCGGCAGGCCGATGAACTCCACCGCCTGCGCAGCAGCCTGGGCGACGACGAGTGCGTTGGAGTCCGCCAGGCCGATGTCCTCACTGGCGCAAATCACCAACCGCCGTGTGATGAAGCGCACCTCCTCGCCGGCGTGGAGCATCTTCGCGAGCCAGTAAATGGCGGCGTCGGGGTCGCTGCCGCGGATGCTTTTAATAAACGCGCTGATCGTGTCGTAGTGCGCGTCGCCCGTGCCGTCGTAGACCACGGCCTTGCGCTGGATGCTCTCTTGCGCGGCTTCAAGGTCGATCCGCACTGCGCCATCGGAGCTGGGCGGCGTGGTCAGTGCCGCGATTTCGAGGGCGTTCAGGCATTTTCTCGCATCGCCATCGGCCAGCCTGGCCAAAAAGGCCGCCGCGTCAGGCTCGATGATATTTTTTTGTTTCCCGAGACCCCGCCCCGCATCAGCTAAAGCGCGGTGGATCAGCACGAGCAAATCGGATTCCTCGAGTGAACGGAGTTCGAAAATCTGCGAACGCGAGACGAGCGCGCTGTTGATGCTGAAAAACGGATTCTGCGTTGTCGCGCCGATCAATCGCACCACGCCGCTCTCGACCTCGGGGAGGAGCACATCCTGCTGGGCTTTGTTGAAGCGGTGGATTTCGTCGATGAAGAGAATTGTCCGGACGCCATTCGCGCGGCGTTGCGCGGCCTGAGCCACCACGCGGCGGATGTCGGCCACATTGCTCTCGACGCCGCTCAGACTCTCGAATTTCGAGCAGGTCGCGCCGGCGATGATTTTCGCGAGGGTGGTTTTTCCGGTTCCCGGCGGGCCGAACAAAATCAGCGAGGAAATCCTGTCGGCCTCAATGGCGCGGCGAAGAAGTTTTCCCGGTCCGAGGATGTGGGTTTGGCCGACATATTCCTCCAACGACTCCGGGCGCATTCGAGTGGAAAGCGGGGCGTCGCTCAAGGTGTCTGCGGGTTTTTGCTGAAAAAAATCCTCCATGCGGTCTGGTCCACTCTCCCGCATCCCGTGTTCAAAATGAACCCCGAAATTCCCGGATCGAAACTTTTTGTATCTTCCAAATGAGGCCTGCCGTAATCCCGCTCAAATCGGGATTAAAATTGACACTTCCGACTCTCTCATTATGTTTACGGCAGATATGAACCCGCCAGCGACCGAGATGAACGACTTGGTCAAAAACTCTGTCCTCTACAAAGAATTCTTGGCCGAAAGAGATGAAATTCTCCGCCACAAGTGGATCGAAAGCGAAAAACGAGGTCACGATATCGGCTTCGAAAAGGCTTTGCTTGATTGGATTATAAAATACAGGTCCGCGTGGCGCTCTGAGCGCGCCAAAGTCATGAGGGATCAATCAACCACCAAAGAATAATACCAACCCGCCCTTTAAAGCGGTCCCGCGAGGCCGCCAAGGTCGCATGAAAAACCAAACCGCTCCAGCGGAGACCAACTCCGCAATCGCCCTCGACGCCGATGCGATCCAAAAAGCCATTCGCCGAATGGCCCACGAGATTGTCGAGCAGCATCCCGACCCCGCCACACTCGTTCTTGCTGGCATTCCCACACGCGGTCTCGAAGTAGCCCTTCGCCTTGCCGATCACATTGAGAAAATCGACGGCGCCCGTCCCTACCTCGGCGCGGTCGATATTTCGATGCACCGCGACGACCTCTCTACGCGCGGTAAATTGACCGCCCTCGAGGTCACCGATCTCCCTATCGATCTGGATAGCCGCCCACTGATTCTGGTGGACGATGTGTTTTTCACCGGACGCACGACCCGCGCCGCGCTGGATGCGGTGGCGTCGTTTGGCCGTCCCTCGAAAATCCAACTCGCTGTCCTCGTAGACCGCGGCCACCGCGAACTTCCCATCCGTCCCGATTTTGTCGGGAAAAACCTCCCCACGGCGCGCGAGGAAAAAATCCGCGTCCGTTTTGAAAACATCGACGGCCTTCCCGACTCCGTCCTCGTTGTGAAACCATGAGCATCTGGACCCGCAAAGACCTCACCGGCCTCGACGAACTCTCCGCCGAGGAGATCACCTTTCTCTTGGACACGGCCCGCGCCTTCAAAGGCGTCGGCGAACGCAGCCTCAAAAAAGTCCCTGCCCTTCGCGGTAAGACGCTTGTTAATTTCTTCGTCGAGCCCAGCACCCGCACGCGCACTTCGTTCGAGGTCGCCGCGATGCGGCTCAGCGCGGATGTGGTCAACATCTCCGCCACCGCCTCCAGCCTGCAAAAAGGCGAAACGCTCAAAGACACCGCCCTCAATCTTCAAGCCCTCCGCGCCGACATCATCGTTCTCCGTCACAGCTCGCCTGGCTCCTCGAAGTTCCTCGCCGAGCGACTCGATTCCAGCATCATCAACGCTGGCGACGGCGCCCACGAGCATCCGACGCAGGGCCTTCTCGACATCTTCACCATCCGCGAAAAGTTCGGAAAAATCGAAGGGCTGAACATCGCCATCGTCGGTGATATCCTCTTCAGCCGAGTCGCCCGCTCGAACATCTTCGGCCTCCTCAAACTTGGCGCGAAAGTGACGCTCGTCGGTCCCTCCACTCTCGTTCCGAAACGCTTTGAAAAGCTCGGTGTCCGCGTCAGTCACCGGATCGACGACATCCTCGCCGAGGCCGATGTCGTCAACCTCCTCCGCATCCAGCACGAACGCCAGCGCAAGGAATACTTCCCCGGCCTTGGTGAATACATCGCGCTTTTCGGCCTCACCAAAGCCCGCGCGGAAAAACTGAAACCCTCCTGCCTCATCATGCACCCCGGTCCGATCAATCGCGGCGTCGAGATCGACAGCGAGGTCGCCGATGGAAAACAAAGTGTGATCCTCGAGCAGGTCACCAACGGCATCGCGGTCCGCATGGCTGTCCTCTACGCCTGTGCCGGCGGCGCCCACATCCCCGCACCATGAAAAATCCCCCATGCCTTTCGGCAGCCCAGGAGGGCGCTGCTTGTCAGAGCCGGAGCGGTTCCCGCAAACACATCAGCCCGGCGCTGACAAGCAGCGCCCTCCTGTTCGAGTCAACCTCCCAACAATCTTCCTCCGTGCTCTCTGTGTCCTCTGTGGTCAATCCATGAAAATCACCCGCATCGCCAACGGCCGAATCATCGATCCCGCCAACCAACGCAACGAAGTCGCTGACCTCTGGCTTGCCGATGGCAAAATTATCGCGCCCCAGCCTGGCACCGAAACCGAGACGATCGATGCCACCCATCTTGTTGTCGCTCCCGGCCTCATCGACATCCATGTCCACCTCCGCGAACCGGGGCAGTCGCACAAGGAAACCATTGCGAGCGCCACCCGTGCCGCTGCGGCCGGAGGTTTCACCTCGGTCGTGGCCATGCCGAACACCTCACCGACCGCCGATAGCGCGGCGACGATTGCCTGGATCAAAGACAAAGCCGCGCGCACGGCTTGCGTGAATGTCTTCACCACTGGGGCGATCACCAAGGGGCTCAAGGGCGAGGAACTCGCGCCCTACGGCTCGTTGTTTAACGCTGGGGTCGTCGCGCTCACCGACGATGGGCATTGTGTGCAGAACCACGAAGTCATGCGCCGTGCGGTCGAATACGCCAAAATGTTCGGCCTCGTCGTGATGGATCATTGCCAGGATTATTCGCTCGTCGGCGACGGCATCATGCACGAGGGCGAGTGGAGCCTCCGCCTCGGCCTGCCCGGTTGGCCTCGCGCAGGCGAGGAAATGATCGTCGCCCGCAACATCCTCCTCGCCGAACTTCTCGACTCACCCATCCACTGCCAGCACATCAGCTCCGGCGGGAGTGTGCGGCTCCTCCGCGAAGCCCGTGCGCGGGGCGTGAAAATTTCTGGCGAAGTTTGCCCTCACCATATCGCGCTCACCGACGCGGAGCTCGCCGCGTTCGACAGCAATTTCAAAATGAATCCGCCGTTGCGCGCCGAGGCCGACATCGAGGCCATTATCGAAGGCATCGCCGACGGCACGCTCACGATTCTCTGCAGCGACCACGCCCCGCACGCCGCCTACGAGAAGGAGGTCGAGATCGACCACGCGCCCTTCGGTATCACCGGCCTCGAAAACGAATTCGCCACATTCCATGACATCCTCGTTCACAAACGACGCGTCATCGACCTTCCGCGCCTCATCGCGCTCTATACCTCCGAGCCAGCCAGACTCCTGAAGCTCGATCGCGGCACCCTCTCACCCGGTGTGCCGGCCGACATCACGCTGATCGACCCGAATCTCGACTGGACCTTCGATAAAACCACCTCGCTTTCGTTGTCGAAAAACACACCCTTCCACGGCCACACTTGGCGCGGCCGCGCGGTGCGCACCATCGTTTCCGGTGAGACGGTGTGGAGTCTTTCGTGAACGGATTTTACATTCCACGCCGCTGAGACCATGTTTCCCAAACTTTTGAACGAATGAACCCGATGCTCCGTTCCTTTCTAGCAATCTCCTTTGCGTTTCTGATTTTGCCCGGCATGGCCCCCGCCAAGGCCCAACTCCCGGTTCGACCGACTGAGGGGGTAGCGCCTGCCGTTTTTCCTGATCCTACCAATTCTTCTCAAGCCCCCCAGCCTTCCGCCGTGGCCACTCCCCCCGTGCCCGCGCCTCCTCCCGCTCCGCGCAAGCTGAGCTACAACAGCTGCAATGTGGAGGGACCGTATGTGGCGATCACTTTCGATGATGGACCGCATCCCAAGCTGACGCCCCGTCTGCTCGACATGCTCAACGAGAGGGGACTCAAAGCCACCTTCTATGTGATCGGCCAGAATGTCGTGCAGTATCCCGAAATCATGCAGCGGATGGTTGCGGAGGGCCATGAGATCGGGAACCACAGCTACACACACCCCGCCCTCAGCAAATGCAGCCCTGCCAAGTTGACCGAGGAAATCACCAAATCCAACGACGCGATTTTACAAGCCTGCGGCGTGAGTCCTACGACGGTCCGCCCACCCTACGGAGCGACGAATGCCGCTGTTACAAAACGCCTCAACGACGAATTTGGCCTCGCAGTCATTATGTGGTCGGTGGATCCTCAAGACTGGAAAATCCGCAAGGCCTCCCATGTCTCGAACCACATCCTCCAAAATACCAAGCCAGGTGGAATCCTTCTCGCCCACGACATTCATCCTTCCACCATTGACGCCATGCCCGCCGTGCTAGATGGACTCCTCTCGAAGGGATACCAATTCGTCACCGTCTCGGAATTGATTGCGATGGATCGTCCGTCAGGCCCTGGAGTTCCGGCTACACCTGGAGTTGGAGCGGGTCCTGTGACCATTCGAGGGCCAGGTGTTCCTGCCAATCCCGTTTCCTACGAATCCACGCCCGTTTCCTCGCCCAGCCCGTAGTTTTTATGAAAATCCCCCCTCTGCCGGATTCAGAAAAAGAACGGCTTGCCTCTCTTTACGAGCTGGAGCTTCTGGATACCAAGAGTGAGGATGTGTATGATGAAATTACGAAGCTGGCATCCATCCTTTGCGGCACTCCCATAGCAGCTATTTCATTGATAGATACAGATCGCCAATGGTTTAAAAGCATTACAGGCCTGAGTGTTTCCGAAACAGCCCGGGATATTTCTTTTTGTGGGCACACCATTTTGGGGGATGATTTGATGGAAGTCTCCAATGCGTGCATGGATGAGCGGTTTTCTGACAACCCATTGGTTCTGCAAGACCCTCAGATTCGTTTTTATGCGGGAATGCCGCTGAAAATTGATGACAAGCATAACATTGGATCGCTCTGTGTTATTGATAGAATACCTAAAAAACTTACGAATGAGCAAAAAGAGGGTTTGAAGGCCCTGGCTCATTTGCTCACAAAGAGTCTGGAGCAGCGCAGTTTGTTTAAAGCGCACATGGAGTTGCGTCGTGAGATCGCCAACAAGACGGCCGTGAACGACGCGATTGTCTCGAATGCGGGCACGGCAATTATTTCAACGGATCTGGAGGGGGTTGTCGTGACCTTCAATCCCACAGCCGAGGAGATTCTGGGGTATTCTTCTGCCGAGATGGTCGGCAAGTTCACGCCGGCCCTATGGCATGATGAGGAAGAGGTTCTGCAGGAGGCGGAATCCCTATCGAAAAAATATGGGGAGACTGTAAGCCCCGGTTTTCAAACCTTTGTCAGACCTCTGCAGGAGGTTAAGCTTTACGCCAAGGAATGGACCTATATCCGCAAGGATGGAACCCGCATTCCTGTGATGCTCAAAGTATCCACCCTCCTGACCGCGGAAGGCGAGGCGATTGGTTATTTAGGAGTGGCCCGGGATATCACCAGTGAAAAGAAGGCGGCCCGGCTTTTAGAGTCCAATGTGATGATCTCGAAAATGGCCCAGCGGTGCCAAGAGGCGTTTATCACTGGGCAACCGGCGAGTATTTTCTTCAATCAATTGCTAAATGATTTGCTGAATTTTACCGGGAGTGAATACGGCTTCATCGGGGAGACGCTTAATGATGACGATGGCCCCTACCTCCGGACCTACAGCATCACCGATATTTCTTGGAGCGAGGAAACCAAGAAACTCTATGAAGAATATCGCCAGAAGGGTTTTGTTTTTAAAAACCATAAAACACTTTTCGGGGTGGCTTTAGTTACCCAAGAGGTGGTGATCAGCAATGATCCGGCCAACGACCCTCGGAGGGGCGGTCTACCCCACGGACATCCGCCAATGAGGTCTTTCCTGGGAATGCCCTGTCGATTCGGTGGGAATATGGTCGGCTTGGTCGGAATTGCCAACAGGCCAGGCGGATACAGCATGGAATTGGTCACGGAGCTCGAGCCTCTGCTGAATGCGATTGGCGCGCTCATCGAGGCCTTGCGACTCTCTCAAAGCCGTGAAACGACGAGACAATCGCTGGCCGCCGAGAAAGACAGGTTCCAGAAAATATTAATGTCCTCAAAAACACCGATTGTGGAATCCACAGACTGCGGACTTGTCGCGGAATGGAATGCCTCGGCGGTGGAGACCTTTGGGGTCAGTGCGGCGGAAGCCGTTGGGAACAAGATGACGAACCTCTTTGTGCTTCGGGATGCGCAAGGCCACGAAGGGGGGCTGATTCAGCATTTCCAAAGGCAGGAGGATTTCTCTGCGGACGGAAAGGAATTAACGATTATCCGTAGGGATGGCACGCATTTTCCAGCCCAAGTGATTGCCTGGAAGGTGGCTCACGAAACATCTCACAGCGTGTGTGCGTTCATTCGGGATATGACAGCGCGCTATGATTTGGAAGCGCAGCAACGAAAGCGCTTTGAGTCGGAGACGATGCTCAAGGAAATCCACCACCGGGTGAAGAACAACATGCAGGTGATTTCGAGCTTGCTGAGCCTCCAATCCGCGCACATGGATCCGAGTCAGCGTGGGGTTTTCATGGAGTGCCGGGATCGCATTCGTGCCATGTCGTTGATTCATGAAAAGCTTTATACCACCGGCCAATTTGGAGCGATTGATTTTGGTGAATACCTGCGCGAGATGGTCACCCTTGTGAGTTCCTCGAACAAGCCGGCGGATACCGAGATAGACTACGACATCCAGGTGGAGTCTATTGAGGTATCTCTAGATCAAGCGGTTCCGCTCTCGCTGATCGCGAGCGAATTGATTCTGAATTCGATGAAGCATGCATTTCACGATCGGGCCAAGGGGTTGATCATTGTTCGTCTGCACCGGGAAGACGGGGTCTGTCGTTTATTTATCGGGGACGACGGGCCTGGGATCCCGCCCGAAGAGCATCGGGTCAATAGCCAAAGCATCGGCATGAAGCTGATCGATGGATTGTCCAAGCAAATCCGGGCCCAGTTGGAAAAATATCCCGGCCCCGGTGCCGGTCTGACGGTTCGTTGGAAATTATGAGCAGTAGCCAAAAAGACACGCGCTTGAAAATCTTGATTGTGGAAGATGAGTCGATCACGGCTTTGGATATTTCCGTTGAACTGACCCAAATTGGATATGAGGTCTGTGGCATGGAAGACACGGCGAGCGGTGCCATCGCCGCCGTTCTAGAGAATAAGCCAGACTTGATCTTGATGGATATTCGACTGGGGGATGGGGGGGATGGCGTGGAAGCCGCCAAGCAAATCCTCCGCGATCATGATCTTCCTATTGTTTTTCTCACCGCCCACTCGGATGGCCAGACATTGTCCCGGGCTTTGGATGTCTCGCCTTATGGTTATCTTGTGAAGCCATTTCGAACGCAGGACTTGAGGGTCACCATTGAGTTGGCCATTTCCAAGCACTCTGCTGACAAGGCAAAAGAACAAGAGAAATCTCAAGAGGCACTCACGGATCCATTGACTGGATTGGGGAACCGTCGGTGTTTTGATGAAACCCTCACGCGCGAGTGGCTTCGCTCGGAAAGAGAGATTCAGCCGATGGCTCTCATAATGGTCGATATAGACCATTTCAAAGCGTTTAACGACACTTATGGCCATGCGCGTGGGGATGAATGCTTGCATGCGGTGGCAGAGGCCTTGAAAAGCTGCTGTAACCGGCCGGGGGATCTTGTTTGTCGATGGGGAGGGGAGGAGTTTGCCGTGATCCTGACCCGGACGGATTTGTCTGGAGCCAATAAAGTGGGCCTTGCTTTGATTGAGGCGGTGGAGGCGCTTGGCATCACCCATTCGGGATCCTCTACCGCGCCGCATGTCACAATTTCCGCCGGGGCGGCTTCCACGGCGATGGGAGTGGAATCGCAAAATTTACTGCTCAAGCAAGCCGATGAGGCTCTTTATAAAGCCAAAAAATCTGGCCGCAATCGCTTGATTTTGGCTGATTCTACCGGGCTCGATTGAAGCACCTTTCGGCCGCATCCGAATGGGTAGGGTCGGCTCGCCGTAGCGGACCCAAGATTCAGGCGCACGGCGCCGTGAAAGGTGGAAAGCCGGGTGTGGGCCGCCTTCGGCGGCACAAAATGGGACGGCTCGGCGAGCCATCCCTACCTTGGTTTTCGAAAGGTGCTTCCGCGCCACAGGATCGCCGCAACCGAGTCCGGGGGAGTTTGCAGCTTGGGAGCGGGCCGCTGCGCGGCGAGTTTCAACGCCACTTGATCCAGGGCGGTTTGGAGTCGCCGGTCTCCGGGTCGCAGGGAGCGGGCGGTTTGGATTTCGTCAGCAGCAGCGGAGTTTTCCTGGAGAGCCACCAGCACTCGGGCGAGTTCCAAGCGCAGCAGCGGTTCGTCGGCTTTCTGGCCGATCAACTCCCGCAGGATGGCTTTTGCTTCTTCTGGAGAGCCGGACCAATAGAGTTCCCGCGCGTATTGCAAGCGGTCGGCAGGCTGTTCGGCCGGAGGAGCCTGGGCAGGTCGCTTGGCTGGCCCGGGTGCCACGCCGTTTTCCACGCCGAGCTCGTGTCGCAAATGCCTGAGGGCGGCTTGCACAGCGGTTGGATCCTGCGAGTTGGGCAAAGCCGCCTCGAACAATTCGACGGTCTTTTGGTCATGGTAGCCGGCGAGATAGTTTTGCCAGGCGGTGTATTCGGCCAGACCCGGCAAGTTCGGTTCCTGGCGGTAAGCCTCCTCGAGTTTTTCAAAGGCCATCGAGATTTTCATCTCCCGGGTGTCCGAGATCGCCTGCTCAAACAGGGCGGAGGAGGTTTCGCATAGGACTCCTGCGGTCTGACACAAAAATGCGAGGGCAAGAAGGTGGAGGCGGGAGCTGAAGGTGTATTTTACGAGGAAGGCTTTCATCGATCGAGGAACTCTCGGACGGGCTTTATTATTGGAAGCGCTGAATGATTTTTACGGCCTCCGGCAGATTGTTTTTCAGGGCATCGACGCAAGCGGGATCGAGCTTCCCCTCGGCGGCCATGTGCTCGAGGTTATTTATTGCGTCCTCCGCACTCCAAGCGGCCTTGTAAACGCGCTTGCTGGTGAGCGCGTCGAAAATGTCTGCCACTGTGACGATGCGCGCCTCGATCGGTATGGCGGTGCCATTCACCCGGTGGGGATAGCCGCTGCCGTCGAGATAGTCATGGTGGTAGGCTACTAGGTTGCGGAGGATATCGATGCCATCCACTTGCCTAAGATTGAAGTCTTGGATGAGGCGTTCGATCATTCGGCTGCCGATCTCCACATGCGTCTCCATGGTCTTGCGCTCTTCCGGAGTGAATCCCCCGGGCTTGTGCAGCACGGCATCCGGGATGCCCACCTTTCCGATGTCGTGCATGGGCGCGAACAGGAAAAGCTGCTCGATGAACTCGTCGCTCAACTGGTGGCTGGCGGCCAGGGCTCGCGCGATCAAGCGGCAAAAGCGCGACATGCGGTCCAGATGCCCGCCGGTCTCCTCATCGCGCAGGTCGCTGATATCACGAGCCAACTGCAACGAACTCAACATCGCGCGAAAGCTCGACATCTCGCGGCTGAAGAGAACCATGATCAGGCTGATGTAGACCTCCAGCCCGCTCCGCATTTCGGGCGTGAAGGTGCCTTTTTCTTGCGAATCCAGAAAAAGAAACCCCTCGAATGTATCGCGGTAAAACACCGGCAGGGTGTAGGAGGAGCGATACCCCATTTGCTTGATGTGGAGCGTGTGCTCCGTCTCCGCAGTGAGAGATTGTGGGATGTCGTCGATCACGCGCTCACGCCTTTCCTCCTTGAGGCTGAGCAGGCTGGGGATACTCGAGAGTTTGCGCTGATAGGTGCTCAGAGTGTTCGTCTTCTCCGAGCTGTGGACAAATGTCTTCAGCAGATCCTCTTTGGGATCGTAGAGGGCAAAGCTGATGCGGTCTATCCCCGGAAACTTGCGGCGAAGGTGCGCGTGAATGCAGGCCAACCGCTCGGAAAAGCTTGCCGTGGAATTTCCTAAAAGTCCGGTTTCCGTATTGCTTTTGGGGGGGTGTTCTTGAAACACGACGCCACCTTGAGTCCGCTGCATGCCAAACTCAATTTGAAAACCAACGATCCTTTCCGTCGCATTCGGGTGACGGCCAGAAAGCATGGGGCTCCCCGGGCGGAGTTACTTTTCCCCCTCGACGACTTCGGGGGCGACGGATTTGAGCGCGCGGTGGGCGGCTTGGGTGATCCACCAAGTCACCGCGATGGTGATCGCAATCTCGAGCGCATACACCGCCCACTCCCAAGGGCCTTGATGCAAACCGGCTTTCGTGGCTTTCCCGACAACGGAACCGCTGTAGGCATACGCTGCGCTGATGGGAAAAAAACCGATCCAAGATGCAAGTAGGAAGCGCCACGAACGGATGCGCGAAAGACCAAACGCGCAGCTCACGAGACTGTGCGGAAGGATCGGCGAGATGCGTGTCAGGATCACCATGCGCCACGCGTCTTTCACCGCCACATGATTAAGGGCTTGGAATTTTTTGCTGCCCGCGAAACGGCGCTCCATCAGGCCTCGGAGGAGGAATCGCGCGGAGACGAAATTCGCCAGCGCACCGGCGACCGAGGCGAGTGAGACGAGAGCTGTGCCTCCCCAAAATCCATAGACCGCCCCCGCGCCGACGCTCAGCACCGAGCCTGGCAGAAAAAGCACGCACGAGAGCGTGTAGAGAACAACGAACCACACCCAGCCGACGGGCCCGGTCTGCTCGATCCACGCCATCGATTGGCGCATCCACTCGGTCCATTGCTCGAGCATTCAGCGGCGCTGGCTTGAGCCGTGTTGGGTCACGAGAGTTTCTTCTCCAAAATCTCCCCGGCGAGGGCGGGGTTGGCTTTGCCCTTGGAGAGTTTCATCACCTGGCCTTTGAGGAAATTCAGCGCCGAGACTTTGCCAGCCTTGAAATCAGCGGCGGGGCCGGGGTTGGCGGCGATGACTTGGTCCACAAACACCTCGATGGCTCCGGTATCGCTTTCCTGTTTCAGGCCCTTTTCCTCGACGATGGTGGCGGCGGGTTTTCTGCTGGAGAACATCTCGGCGAAGACTTCCTTGCCCTGCTTGGAATTGATCGCGCCGGTGTCGATGAGGTTCACAAGTTCATCGAGCGCATGCGGCGGCACGGGGCAATCGGTGATGGCGAGCGAGGCCGCGCTGAGGGCGCTCTGAAGGTCGTTGAGAATCCAGTTTGCGACATTCTTGGGTTTCTTCGCGCCTTTGGCGGCCGTCTCAAAATACGAGGCGAGCGCGAGGTCGTTCGCCAACACAGCGGCGTCGTAGTCGCTCACGCCGAAGTCGGCAACGAAGCGCGCGCGTTTTTCCCAGGGCAACTCGGGTTTGCGGGCGCGGGCGGCTTCGACGAGCGAGGCGGTTTTGACCGGTAGGAGATCGGGGTCGGGGAAGTAGCGGTAGTCATGGGCGCTTTCCTTGATGCGCATGAGGGTGGTCTCGCCGCGGGTGTCGTCCCAACGGCGGGTTTCCTGCTGGAGGACCGCGCCACCGCGCAGGGCCTCGATCTGGCGGGGAATTTCAAAAGCCAGCGCGCGGCGGACGCCGGAGATGGAATTCAAATTTTTGACTTCGATCTTCGTGCCGAATTTTTCGGTGCCGACGGGGCGAACCGAGATATTCACATCGCAGCGGAGTTGGCCTTTTTCCATGTCGGCGTCGCTGATGCCGCCGTAGATCATCACTTGCTGGAGAACAGTAAGGTAGGCGAAGGCTTCTTCGGGCGAGGCGATGTCAGCCTCTCCGACGATCTCCATCAGCGGCGTGCCGGCGCGGTTGAAGTCGATGCCGGTGGCAGTTTCCATGTGGAAGCTCTTCGCGACATCCTCCTCGAGGTGGATCCGGGTGAGGCGGGCTTTTTTGTCCTTCGTGGCGATGGTTTTCTGGGCGTCCTTCGGATAGGCGAGATCGTGGAGCGGGACGGCACCGCCGAGGCAGAGGGGCAGATCATATTGGCTGATCTGGTAGTTCTTCGGCATGTCGGGGTAGAAATAATTTTTGCGGTCGAACTTGCAGACCGGCCCGATCTCACAGCCGAGCATGAGGCCGGCGAGCGCGGTGAGCTTGAGAGCCTCCTCGTTCATCACCGGCAACGCACCGGGCATTCCGAGGCAGACGGGGCAGACATTCGTATTCGGCTCGGCGCCGTATTCAACCGCGCAGGAGCAGAACATTTTGCTGCAGGTCTTGAGCTGGACATGGACTTCGAGGCCGATGGTGGCGATGTATTCGGTCATGGTTTCTTTTTGGAAGGTTCGGGATTCTGTTTTGTGACGACGGCGCGATCGAGCGCTTTTTCGAGGTCGATTTCGGTCACGAGCTTTTGAACGGAGGGGTCAGTGATGGCATTCATGACCGATCGGTTTTGCAGGATGACTAGGAAATTTTTTGTCTCAGCGGCTTGGATGAGTTCGCGATCGTCCATGAGGGCCTGAATTCGCGGGTGGGCGAGGAGTTTTTGAACCCCGGGATCATCTAGAAAGCGCATCATTGCGTCGCTGTCTTTGGATAATTCGCCCAGCCGAGCCATGTGGTCGTAGGTCTCGGTGGGGAGAATGTCGATGGACTTCACCACGCCTCCAAGCGGACCATTTTCCAGGGCTTCCTTGATGGCGATGAGGGAGCGCGAGGTTTCTGAATTTTTGGGGGCGGTCTGGGCGATGGCCCCTGCGGAGCGAATGATCGACACGGTGCCCCAGAGAATGAACAAGCCCGTGAGGAGTCCAAAAAACGCACCACCCATTCCAAAAAGCCAGCGCACCAAGCCGGGGGGTTGCTGGTGGGTTCGCTTAAAAACAATCGTGCTCAAAAACAGGCAGGTTCCGAGAACGAGGAGAGTGACGACAGCGCCTGCGAGCAAGCCTGCAAAAAGCGAAAATCCGGGCATGACGATGCCGAGGATGGCGGCTGTGCTTTTGCCTGCGAGGAGGCCCAGAAATCCCGAGGCGACAAAGGCCCCAAAATGAAGGCCGGCTCGAATCACGCCGCGTCTCCAACCGCCGAAAATTTCCCAAAGGAGAAACAATCCAGCCAAGTAGAGGATCGTGTTTTGCCAGAAAGGCGAAGAGAGATCGGAGCTCACCGGCTTACCTAGGAAGGCAATCCTGCGCGCGCTGGCGGAGGGCGTGATCGACAAGAACGAGGGCGGTCATCGCCTCAACCATCACCACGGCGCGGGGAAGAACGCAGGGATCGTGACGCCCGCGCGCGGCGAGGGTGGATTCAGAACCCTCGACCGTAACGGTCGATTGTGGCTTGGAGATGGTGGCGGTGGGTTTGAAGGCCACGCGGAATGTCAGCGGCTCGCCATTGCTGATGCCGCCTTGCACGCCGCCGGAGTGGTTGGTTTTTGTGTGAACGCGGCCGTCGCGGATTTCAAAGGGGTCGTTGTGTTCCGCGCCGGTGAGCAGCGTTCCCGCAAAGCCTGAGCCGACCTCGAAGCCCTTCGTTGCCGGAAGGCTCAGCATGGCTTTGGCGAGGTCCGCCTCGAGTCGGTCAAAAACCGGTTCGCCGAGGCCGACAGGCATTCCACGCACGGCGGCATCGATCAACCCGCCAACGCTGTTTCCCTCGCTGCGAATTTTTTTAATGCGGGCAATCATCTCCTCGGCCGCAGCTGGGTCGGGGCAACGGACGGCATTGGATTCGATGGCGTCGAGGGTCACCAAGTTCGCATCGACGCGGGATTCGATGTCATGGATGCGTGACACCCAAGCGAGGATTTCGATTTCAGGAAAAAGGGAGCGTAGGATTTTTTTTGCGACCGCCGCAGCCGCCACGCGACCAATCGTCTCGCGTGCGGAAGAACGCCCGCCGCCTTCCCAGTTGCGAATGCCGTATTTCGATTGGTAGGTGAAATCCGCGTGCGACGGGCGGAAATGGGTTTCCATTTCCGTGTAGGCTTCGGGGCGCGCGTCAGTGTTCGGCACCATGATCGAGATCGGCGTGCCGAGCGTGACCCCGCGAAAGACGCCCGAGAGAATTTTGCAGGTATCCGCCTCCTTGCGCGGCGTGACGATATCACTCTGCCCCGGCCGCCGCCGATCGAGATCCGGCTGAATGTCCTCCTCGGAGAGCGGTAGTCGCGGAGGGCAACCATCAATGACAACGCCCACGCCTCCGCCATGCGATTCGCCCCAGGTCGAAATGCGGAAAAGAGTTCCAAAAGTGCTGGCCATGTGGATTGAAAAAAACAGAACCCGCCGAGGGGATCACGCCAATAATTCATAAGCGAGGTTTTGAATTTCCAGCTTAGCAATCCCGTCATTAATGTATTTGTATGATGCCATGACCAGAATGCGCCTCGATCGTTTCGACGCCTCCCGCAATCTCGACCGCGGCCGTCCGGTATTTGTCGAGGCGCTGTGGTATGTCTGCAAAATGGTGTTTTTCCTCTCCGCGATTCCCTGGCCGTCGGGTCTGAAACGCGGACTGCTGCGGATCTTCGGCGCAAAGATCGGCACGGGGGTGGTCATCAAGCCTCGGGTGAATATCCACCTGCCTTGGAGGCTCGAGGTCGGTAGTCACTCTTGGATTGGCGAGGAGGTGTTCATTCTGAATTTCGCCTCTGTCCGGATTGGGGCCCATGCGTGCGTCTCGCAGCGGGCTTTTCTTTGCACCGGCAACCATGATTTTCGGGACCCGGAGTTCGCATTTCGCAGCGGGCCGATTTCAGTGGGTGATGGAGCCTGGGTCGGTGCAGGGGTTTTTGTGGGGCCAAGTGTCGATATTGGCGACGAGGCGGTTGTCAGTGCTGGCTCTGTTGTTTTAAAAACACTCGAAGGCGGAATGATTTGCTCTGGAAATCCTGCCATTCCAAAAGGTAGGCGGTGGAAAGAAGCTGAGTAAAATTGGGGTGATCGACGGGACTCGAACCCGCAACAGCCAGGACCACAACCTGGAGCTCTGCCATTGAGCTACGACCACCATTTTGACGCGCAAGAGACCGCGCTTGTCTGATGAAACCTATCTCCCCGCGACGGGACTTTTGTCAACGCCGTTCTTCGCGGGCGGCAAGGCAGGGACCTCGCCGGTTCGCTGGTAATCGACGATCTCGGCAAAAACATAGCCGATGAAAATATCCACTTCGGCGCGAAGGGGAATTCGCTCGGCATCGTTCGAAATCCAGATTTTGCCGGAGCGAAATTTGGAGTGCGGCTCGAGCTTGTGGTCTTTTTTGTGATTCACTCGTTGGATGTTCAGGTCGAGTTGGAGTGCCTCGCGCGGACCGTCCTCCAGGTGGATCGTGCTCGGGCCAGCGGATTCGATTTCCACTAAAAACGAGGAGCCGCCGGGATAGATCAGCAATCGCACGGTATCGCCTTGGGCAAGAGGCTGGCTGCGGATGAAGAGGATTCCTGCAAAAAGATCCCGCACAGGCTGGATTTTCAAATCCTTCCATTTCGGCGTTTTTTTCCCGGCAGGGATGGTCTCGCTGAAAGTGCGAAGTGTGCCGTTGGAGCCAGTGACAATGGTTGTGAGCGAGCGGTCGAAATAGGTTTCCACCTGATCGGAGCGGAGCGTGTGGAGAGTCGAGCGATCGACGGTTCCCTGAAAAGTCGCGTCCAACTGGTAAAGCGAGCGGGCCAGTCCCTCGGTGCCTCCTCGCGTGTCGAGGGCGACTTGTGTGCCGTTGTAGGTGATGGCCGTGCGGGCCTGGGCGGCTTCGATTTCAGACCAGCCGATTTTGTATTTGGCGATGAATGGAGCGAATTCGGGAAACGGGCCGATCTGGTCGGGAGTGAGGGATTCCTGCCAAGCCAGTAAGGCGGGAGCGGCGACGATGGTGAGGACCGCCAACAGGCTCGGCCAAAACTTCACGCGGCGGGGATGACTGGCGTTGTTCCCTCCAGCAAAAACCAGCCCCGCTGCCCGCCGGGCAATTCGCCGTGGCCCCAGCGCCCGCGCTTGGAGAGGATTTTCACCACGCTGCCTTGGCCAAGGCTGGTGATTTTTTGAGAGGGGTCCTCAGAGGGGGTTTTATAAAGCACGGCTCCGGTAGTGGAGAGGAACATTGCGTCGCGCGAGTCGGTTTCGCGCGGATCGACAAGCCACAGCACGACCAACGCGGCCACGCCACAGACAATCAAGATGAGCGAGGCGGAGACAAGGGCGCGTCGGGATTTTGCAGCGATCAAGCCGGCCAAAAACAAAAACGCCCCAACCCAGAATGCGGCGGCGCCGCCAATCGCGAGGTCGTCGAGGGGAATCCGGCTAGTAACGGCGTTGTGCCAATTTCTGGAAGGTGAGGTGAGGCCGAGTTGGGCGTTGGCGTCACGCAGGGCGGTTTCGGCGGGAGCGAATCGGGGGTCGAGAATGAGCGTGCGGCGGAAGGCCAGCGCCGCATCGGCCTCCTTGTCGGCCTTCGCAAGGGCCTGGCCGAACTCGAAGTAGGCGGCGGCGGACGGCGGTGCGGCTTGAAAATGTTTTTCAAAATACGGAATCGCCGATTCGTGCTCGCCGTGGGCGACGCGGTCGCGGGCATCGGCGAGAAAATCGGCTCGCAAAAAACCTCCCGATGCAGCCAAGGCCGCACAGAGGATCAAAAGGAATCGGAAAATCCGGTTGCGCATCATCATGAGGAGATTTTTTTGAGGGCTTCGAGAATCCGTGAACGGGTTTCCCGCTCGGGGGAGGCGGTGGCGCCGAAGGAGTATTTGCACTCCGCGTCGCGAGCGAGGAGATCCTGCAAGACATCCTTCGAGTCGTCGTCCAGCTCGAGAATATCCAGCTCCTCTTCGGCTTCGAGCGGGTGGTCTTCAACATGGAGTAGGGAACGCAGGCAGTCGGCCGCACGGGAGAAAAATTCCTTGTCCGGGCAATCTTTCAAAGCGGCAAGGAGAGACTTGGTTTTGCGGGCCTTTTTGCGGCGAAGACCACCTTCGGAGCGCGAGATCAAACGGACCACCACGATGATCAAGGCCAGCAACCAAACCAATCCCAGCGCTGCATTCGCAATGAGGAACGCCGGATTGAGAATCGGGAGCGTCCAACTCGAGGACCCGACGGGCTTCAGCGGAGCGGGTGCCGCTGCTTTGGCGTCCATACCGTTTTCGGATTTGGAAGCAGCGGATTCGGCGGCGGCAGGAGGCGCTTGATTAGGCTCGCCCGCCCGAGCTTCGACGGCGAGAGGGGCTTGCGTGAGCGTCTCGTATTTTCCGGTGTCGGGATCGAAATAACTGAAGGTCACGCCCGGTGTTTGGTTTTGATCGGTGCGGGCCACGAGCATGAACTCGTAAACTTTCTCTCCGGAAAAATTCACGCCGTCGGTCGGTTGGAACTTCTCGCTTGGCGGATAGGTTCTCCAATTTTCGTCACTCGTCAGAACTGGCGCGCCCATCGCCTCGAAATTCCCTTGGCCAGAAACCACCACGCGGAGGGTGACAGGATCACCGGGGCCGGTTTTTTTGGGATTCACCGAGGCCTCCATTTTGAATTTCCCGATCGCGCCGCTGAAATTCTCCGGCCGCCCCTGCTTGGGCAGCGGGGAAACCTCGATTTGGACCGGGCGGGTTTCGACGGCGACCTGCCGCGCATTCGTGAACATGCCTGGCGGAACCATCCCGCCGAAATTCCGGAAGAAGTCGTCGAAGCCCGGCGGGACGCTGCCAGGGAGTTGCAGACGGGCCTCCAGCGCGGCGGGCGGGATTTCAAGCATTCCCGATTTCGCAGGCGTGATCGAGGTTTGGAAGGCGAAGACGACATAGTTTTCACCGTTCACGATTTGCTCGCGCTTCGGAACATTGTTGAGCTTTTGGGTGGTGAATCCCTCGCCGGTGAGATTCGGGCGGTCACCGACCTCGCCTCCGATCGATCCCAGAAAATAGTAGCGCAACTCGACGGGAATCGGTTCGCCGACCCAGGCTTTTTTCTTGGAAAGAACCAACTCACCGAAAAATGGCGCGGCTTGGCCTTGCGGCGTCGGCGGGGCGATGCCGGGATCGGTGGCCGGCGGCAGCATGGGCAGAGCGGAGGGCGCTCCGAGGGCGGAATCGACAACAGTGAGGCGGACAGGATTTGTCTGAATGGTTTTCCCGCCGACGTGCACGCTGACTGGCGGGATATCGAACTCGCCGGTCTGCTCGGGAACAACCGTATAGGTGAAGGTGAGCGACGAGGTGATCTGAAAATTATTCATCTCGAAGCGGGTCGAGCGGCCGAAAAGCTGAATCTTGAGGCCCGGCACATTGATCGTTTCGGGCACCTCGGCGGAGCGGGCGTCACGGACGGTGAGAACGATTTCCATTGGTTGGCCGGGGGCCGTTGTGGGACTGCTCAATCCGAGAGTCGCTTCCTGAGCGCAAAGCGGGAGCGCGAAGAAAAATGCGGCAAGAAGCCCGAGAATCGTGGCGGTTTTTTTCATCGGCAGGGTCTTACCAATCGCGGAGGACATCTTGCGAGGGTTGCTGGGTTTCCATGAGATTCACTTTTTCCTCCTCGCCTCGGAGGGCATTGAGCAGGGCGCGGGCTTGGCTTGGTGAAATTTGGCCCTCCTGCTCCTCCTCGGCCTGTGCGGGAACGCCCTGCGCGGCGCTGGCTGGAGTCGGGGTGGGTTGGGGTTGTTCGTTGGAGCTCTTAATGTCGCCCTTCTTCTTATCGCCGGGCGTGGGCGTGGCCTGGGGTCGCGCCTGAGGTTGTTTCTTCTTTTCGGAATCGGGCTCCTGTTCGGGCTGGCCGGATTGTTCTTTGGGCTTGTCCTTGTTTTTCTGCTGTTCGTCCTTCGGTTCCTTGCCCTCTTTTTCCTGCTGGTCTTGCTGGCCCTGTTGCCCGTCTTGTTCCTTTTGCTGGGAGTCTTTTTTGTCCTGCTCCTCAGGCTTCTGGTCTTGGTTCTGCTGTTGATCTTGCTGCTGCTGGGGATCGTTCTTTTGTTCGTCCTTTTTGTCCTGCTCCTGTTGTTGCTGCTGGTCCTGCTTTTGATCCTGTTTCTGCTCTTGCTGCTGCTGCTGTTTCTCGAGGTCCTCGATGAGTTTCTTGACCAGCTCGCGGTTTTCCTTGGCGAAATTGTTGTCCGGATTGAGCTGCAGGGCTTCGTCGTATTGTTCGATGGCGTTTTTCCAGTTGGTTTTCTTGGCTTCGGGCTCCGCCGCCGCCTCGCCTTTTCGAACGAGCGTGTTGGCCAGATTGTAAGCTGCCGCTTCGCGGAGCTTGGGGTTTGAGGAAAGCAGGGCCTCGGTGAAATAGGTGGCGGCTTTTTCGTGGTCGCCGGTTTTGTAGGCGGCGGCTCCGGCGTTGAACTGCAATTCGCGCGAGCCCGGTTGGGCTTGGAGTTTGTCCTCAAAAACCGCGCCGGCTTTGTCGAACTGGCCGTTGTTGAATTCTTCGACGCCGGTCTGCGCCTGGGCGTTTGGCAAAAAGGCCAGCAGCACGGCCGAGGTTTTTGCCAAGCGCCGGCGGCGGTCGCCAGGAAGCAACGAGAGGGCCAGCAGGATGGACGCCACCGCAAGCGGCCATTGGTAGCGTTCGATGGGATGGCGCGCGTTGAAAACCCCGTTCTCGGAGAGTTCCATCGGCACGATGCCCTTCTCGAAAATATCCCGGGCCGCCTCGGGGCCGATCGGAATGAAGAAGCCTCCGGTGGCGGCGGCGATCTCGCGCAGGCGCGACTCGTCGAGCTTGGAGGTGACGGGCTTGCCGTCCTTGTCGCGAACGAAATCAGGCTGCCCGTCATCAAGACGGATCGGAATCAATGACCCCTCGGGCGAGCCGATGCCGACTGTAAAAATGCGAATGCCCTCCTGCGCGGCGCGTTTCGCGGCAGCGATGCCGTCGGCGTCCAATTCCTCGCCGTCGGTAAGAACGACAAGCGCGCGGGTGTTTCCCTCGGCCTTGCCGAACGCCTCCAGTGCGGCATTGATCGCGGCGGCGAGGTTCGTGCCGCCGACAGGGATCAAATCCGTGTCGAGTTCATCCAGGGAATTCGTCACCGCCGAGTAGTCGAGCGTGAGCGGAGCCTGCAGGAAGGCTGAACCGGCGAAGGCGATCAGCCCCACGCGGTCGCCTTGCATGAGGCGCACGAGGTCTTGGGTGAAAAGTTTGGCGCGGGCAAGGCGGGTGGGGGAGACATCGGTGGCCATCATGCTTCGCGAGGTGTCGATGGCGACAATGACATCGCGGCCCTTTTGCTTGGTTTCCTTTTCAATGAATCCATAGCGAGGCTGAGCGAGGGCGATGGCGGCAAAGACCAGTGCTGCCAGCATTAAGGCGGCGCGGATCGAGCGGCGCAGCGGGCTCACCGATCCCGCGAGCTGCTCGCGCAGGCGGGGGGCGACGATTTTGGAAACGAGTTCCCGCCCGCGCTTGTGGGACCACAGGAACAGGATGGCCGCCAGCGGGATCGCCGCCAGCAACCAGAACCAGTCGGGTGCGCCGAATGTCAGGGAAGTCGTCTCCATACAGTTTGCGAAAGCAGGATTTCCAGAAGCAGGCAGGCGATGCCGGGGATCAGGACATATTGAAAAAGGTCGCGGTATTGAGCCGTCCGCTCCACTTCGATCTTCGTCTTCTCCATTTTATCGATCTCAGAAAAAATTTTGCGGAGCGAGTTGGTGTCGGTCGCCCGGAAGTATTGGCCATTCGTGATCGTGGCAATTTCGCTGAGCGTCTTCTCGTCAAATTTCACGAGGACATTGCGATAGACGGTCCGGCCGAAGGCATTTTGGAGTGGGAACGGAGCCTTGCCCTCGGTGCCGGCTCCGATCGTGTAGATGCGGATGCCGAGAGCTTTGGCGGCCTCGGCGGCGGTAAGGGGTTGGACCTTGCCGGCGTTGTTGTCGCCGTCGGTGAGAAGAACGATGAGTTTGGTTTTTGCCTCTTTGTCTTTCAGGCGGTTCGCGGCGGAGGCGATCGCGGAGCCAATGGCTGTGCCGTCCTCGACCAACCCGATGCGCAAGCGCTCGAGGTTCCGGATGAGCCAGTCGTGGTCCAGCGTGAGCGGACTCACGAGGTAGGGGCGGCCAGCGAAGGCGACGATGCCGATGCGGTCGTTCGGGCGCTGGCGGATGAATTGCTCGGTGACGAGTTTGACCGTATCGATGCGGTTCGAGCGGCTGTTTCCAATCGTGAAATCCTCGGCGAGCATCGAGCGCGAGACATCGATCACGAGCATGATGTCCACGCCGGTGGCTTGGACGCGCGTTGTCACGCGGCCGAGTTGCGGGCGGGCAAGAGCGATGATGAAAAGGGCGAGGGCGAGGTAGCTGAGTCCGGCGAGGAAGGCCCCAGCGCGGTTGCGTTGGCGACTACCGATTTCTGCCAGCATCGAGGTGGTGGAAAATGTCACCGCCGCCGTGCCGCCGAATTTGCCCTTCAGCCAAGCCAGAACGGGGATGCCGAGCAGGAGCAGGAGCAGCCAGGGGTGGGCGAAGGAAAATTCGGACAACCAGTTCCTCATTTGGCGGGCTCCTTGCCGGGCGATTGGGCCTCGCCGCGAACGAGGCGGGCCGAGATGTCGAGAAGGTCGAGGAGTTCAGTCTCCGGCGCGCCGGAGCGGGCGTATTTCAGCAAGTCGGTCTTCGAGAGGAAAACCTCGAGGCCATCTTTTTCATGGTCGGTGAAAAACGGGCTCTCTCGCAGCGTGTCGAGGAATTCGATCGAGGTCTGTGTGGACGCCTCCAATCCATATTCCGCTTGGATGTATCGGCGGAGGGCGTTGGAAACATTGATGCCGAATTTGTAGGGATCGGCCCCGGAGACACCGGCGCGGAGTTTTTCCAAAGCCTCGAGCGCCTTTTGCCGATTGGTGAGCGGCGGGGCCTTGCGGGTGAGGAATTTTTTCACCAATTGGAAAAGCAGAAAAAGAAGGACGGCCAACACAGCCGCGCCAGTGATCGTCATCCAGAGCGGATATGGCCAATACCAGACCGGCCCGACGATGTCGTGGAGCGGGGCAGGCGTGGGAGTCGGGGTGGGGCCTTGGTTGAACGGGTTCATGCGGCCTGGCGGCGCTCGCGCTGCTCGAAGAAATTTCGCAGAGGAATCAGATAATCCTCCGTGGTGGTGAGCCGGACGATGTCCACCCGGCGCGAGCGAAGGAGGTATTCCAAGTCGGCGAGGCGGTCGTCGTTGATCTCCCGGAGGGCGCGCCGGACGGCCTTGCTGCTGGTGTTCACATCGATCTGCTCACCGGTCTCGGCATCCTCGAGCGTGATGATTCCGACATTCGGCAATTCGCTTTCGCCTTTGTCGATCACCGGCATCGCCACGAGGTCGTGGCGTTTGCTTGAGACCGTGAGGGCTTTGGTGAAATCCGGTGCCAGGAAGTCCGAGATCATAAAAACCACCGAGCGGCGACTGACGACGAGATTCAGGTAGTCGAGCGCGCCGGCAAGGTCGGTGCCGCGGCCCTCGGGCTCGAAGTAGAGCATCTCGCGGATGAGGCGGAGCGTGTGCAGGCGGCCTTTTTTCGGCGGGATGAAAAGCTCGATCCGGTCGGTGAAAAGAATCAGGCCGACCTTGTCGTTGTTGTTGATCGCGCTGAAGGCGAGGATCGACGCGACCTCGGCGGCGAGTTCGCGTTTGCTCAGCTCCACGCTGCCAAAAATGCCCGACGCGCTCACATCCACGAGAAGCATCACGGTGAGTTCGCGCTCCTCGGTGTATTTCTTGATGTAGGGGGCGTTCATGCGGGCGGTGACATTCCAATCGATCGATCGGATTTCGTCGCCCGGCGCGTATTCACGGACCTCCTCGAAATTCATGCCACGGCCCTTGAAAACACTGTGGTATTGGCCGGCGAACATGGAGTTCACGAGGCGCCGGGTCCGCAGCTCGATGCGGCGGATTTTTTTCAGGATTTCCTTGGGATCGCGCGTCATGGCTTTCGAAAACAGGGTCACCCGTTTTCTAGAAAAAATCAGGGAACCGGCACGCCGGCGAAGATTTGTTCGACGACCGACTCGGTGGTGATCGACTCCGCTTCGGCCTCGTAGCTCACGCCAATGCGGTGGCGAAGGACATCGAGTCCCACACCTTTCACATCCTGCGGCGTGACATACCCGCGGCCGGCGATGAAGGCGTTCGCCTTCGCGGCGAGCGTGAGGAAGATCGTGGCACGCGGCGAGGCACCGTAGCGGATCATGCCGTCGAGCTTGAGCTTCGCGGAAGCGGGATCGCGCGTGGCCCAGACAATGTTGACGATGTAGTCCTTCACCCGGTCGTCGACATAGATGTCATTCACGATGCCACGGGCGCGGATGATGTCGTCAGTGCCGACGACCTGATCCACACCGAGGCGCGGGGAGGAAGTCGCCATCGAATCGAGGATCGAGCGTTCCTCCTCACGGGTCGGGTAGCCGACATGGACCTTGAGCATGAAGCGGTCGAGTTGGGCCTCGGGAAGTTGGTAGGTGCCCTCCTGCTCGATCGGGTTTTGAGTCGCGAGAACGAGGAATGGATCGGGAAGAGGGAAGGTTTTTTCGCCGATCGTGACCTGGCGTTCCTGCATGGCCTCGAGTAGCGCGCTCTGGACTTTGGCCGGGGCGCGGTTGATTTCGTCGGCGAGGATGAGGTTCGAAAAAATCGGGCCGAGCTTGGTGGTGAACTCGCCGTCGCGGGGATTGTAGATCAGCGTGCCGATAAGGTCGGCGGGGAGGAGATCCGGCGTGAATTGCAGACGCTGGAAGCCGGTGCGGATCGAGTTCGCCAGCGTGCGGACGGTAAGCGTCTTGGCCAAGCCAGGAACGCCTTCGAGGAGCACATGGCCGTTGCAAAGAAGGCCGATGAGTAGGCGATGGACGAGGACTTTTTGCCCGACGACCACGCGGGAGACTTCATTGACGAGGGGTTCCACCCACTTGCGGTTATCTTGGACATGCTGGGTGAGCTCGGATGTGTTGATACTCATGGAATGTTGGTTGGTGGATTTTTGAGACAGGCTGGCTGGTGTTTCGTTCAATTTCCGGCGAGAGCACCGATACTTAGAGATTGAGGATAATTGTTGATTGAAGGACAGGAATCAAGCTGGCGCATGCCGGAAAACCAATCTATTTCCTCGTGCATGTCGAAGACCGCCATCGTCATACCCGCCCGTTGGGCCTCAACACGCCTTCCCGCAAAACCGCTCCTGCCCTTGGCGGGTAAACCACTCGTCCGCCATGTGTGGGAACGCTGCAGCAAGGTTCGCGGAGTGGATGCGGTGATTGTCGCGACCGATGACATGCGGATCGCTGAGGCCGCGTTTGAGTTCGGCGCGGAGGTGGCGATGACCTCGCCACACCACCCGAGCGGCACGGATCGCATTGCGGAGGTGGCAAAAAATCTCGCCGGGTTCGACATCGTGCTGAATGTCCAGGGCGACGAGCCCTTCATCGAGCCGAAGCTTGTCGAAAAACTCGCCGACGCCCTGCGCGACGAAAAAGAGATTCAGATGTCCACCGCTGCCTGTGCGCTCGATCCCGCTGATCTTGCGAATCCCAATTGCGTGAAAGTCGTCACCGACCTCGCTGGCAACGCGCTCTATTTTTCCCGCGCGCCGATTCCCTGTGACCGTGATGGTGACGCCAATCCCTCGCGCCTGCGCCATCTCGGCATCTACGGCTACCGTAGAAAATTCCTCCTCGATTTCGTGAAGTGGAAACAAACACCGCTCGAAAAATCCGAAAAGCTCGAGCAACTCCGCGCGCTCGAGCACAGCGCGAAAATCCGGGTGATTAAAACTAAGCCCGTCGGCCCCGGCATCGACACGCCCGAGGATTTGAAAGCCGCCGAGAAATTCCTCGCGAAGCGCTAGCCGGCGTGAGCCATCGCGTCGCGGTAGAGCGCGGCGTAGACTCCGTTTTTTGCGAGCAGCTCCGGCCCAGAACCGTCTTCAACGAGCCGCCCGTCTTTCAGAACCACGATTCGGCCGAGCCCGTGAACAGTCGTCAACCGGTGCGTGACAATCAGCGTCGTCCGCCCGCGCATCAGCTCGAAAATCGTTCCCATGATGGCGCTCTCTGTGCTGGGGTCGAGCGCGCTGGTTGGCTCGTTGAGAAGGAGGATCGGCGCGTTTTTCAGAAACGCCCGCGCGATTCCGATGCGCTGGCGTTGGCCAACGCGGAAGCTCGAGTCCGCACTGCGCCGTGCGTCGTGGAATTTCAGCGGCAACGCCTGGAGCGCGCTGTAGGATCGGTTCGGAGCTTCAAGAGCGCCTGGAGGCCGACATGAACGAAAAGGTAGTTCGAGACGAGGTTGATCAGGCCACCGAGCAGACTGATCAAAACCATGGCGACGCAGAGTCAGAGGACCATGGTGGCAGTCTCAGTCTCGCCGAACCAATGTTGCAAAAGCTCGCGCGTGTCGGCCGTTCCCGCCGATTTGTCGAGCACGCCATCGACGATGAATTTGAAGGGCCAGGGCTTGAGGAGATTGAAGCCGATGTTGGCCAGAGTGAGTGCCACGCCACCTGCTGTGGCCCAAAGGAAGGGCCGGAAATAACGAATCGTCCGCGCGTAGATATTCACTGATCCCTAGCTAGGCGAGGGGCTTCTGTCGCGCAAGCCCTCAACTGGCGTCAGAATTGGTTTGATCGAGCGCCGCCTCTGCCATGATATCCACGGCCTCTTGGACAACATTTCCATTCAGCGCCCGCGCAATCTCGATTGGCAGCGGGCCTCAGCGCTCCTTTACGGAGATTGGGGAACCAGTAAGGCCTATGTGCTGGGTCTCGCCTTTGCGGCGACAGGGTTTTCCTCCTTGCCCGTTATTGCGGCGGTCTGCGCCCTGACCCTGCTGGTCGGCCTGAACTACATCGTCATCTGCCGCTGCTTTCCCGACGGAGGGGGCGTTTACTCCTCTGCCGGCGTGCATGGCAAAGTCCTGTCCGTCGTGGCCGCACTCCTCTTGGTGGCGGATCTCACGGTCACGGCGGCCCTGAGTGGTTGGGCGGCGCTGAGCTACCTCGGGATTCCGAGGGATTACATCATGGTTTCGACGATCGGCGTGATCCTGCTCATCGGAGCGCTGAATTATCTCGGGCCAAAACACAGCGGCAGCTTCGCGATGGCGCTGGCCCTGCCAACCGTCGCAGTCATCATCGCCATCATCGCGCTGGCGATCCCGCATCTGACTTTTGAAAACCTCCAGCCCCTGGACGGCTCTGCGAGCCACATTTGGGTTTCCTTCGTGGGTGTCATCCTCGCACTCAGCGGCGTGGAGGCGATCGCCAACCTGACCGGAACCCTCAAGTCCGACAAAAACTCCCCGATCGGCCATCCACGGGTTGGCAAAACCTCGGCCAAGGCGATCATCCCTGTGGCGCTCGAGGTTTCCCTCGGAACGCTTCTCCTCGGCTGGGCCATGCTCTCGCTCTCGCCCTCGCTGGCGCCGCAAATGGTCGAGCGCAAGGAGGACATGCTCCGCTTCGCGGCCGAGCAATATGCCACGATGGCCTTTGGTCCGATGATCGGCCAAGGCTTTGGTTTGGTTGTCGGTGTGGTTTTCGCCCTCCTCTTGCTGAGCGCGGTGAATACCGCCGTGGCGGCGCAACTGGGTTTGCTTTTCATGATGTCCCGCGAAGGAGACATGCCGAAATCCTTCTCCAAGCTGAACTCCTCCGGCGTTCCCTTAGCCCCGCTCGCCATTTCGATCGCATTACCGATTTTGATCCTGTTGATGACCGATAATTTCTACAGTCTCGCCGGCCTCTATGCGATCGGCGTGGTGGGTGCGATTGCCATCAACCTCGGATCCTCCGCGACCAATCTCAAACTCGAGATGGCGATTCCGGAGCGGGCGCTAATGGTCGTGACCGCGGTCATCCTCGTTGCCGTCGAAATCACCCTTGCCTACACGAAACACGATGCGCTTTTCTTCGTGGTTTGCGTGCTAATTGTCGGTCTATCGCTGTGGGCTTATTCGCGGCGCCTGAGCGGCATTACAACTCTCACGGTGAGCAGTGAAGTCGCGAAAATCGTAAAGCCCGAGGTGGTCGAAAACCTCCGCCAGCCGGTGCAGGAATCTCAAAAAATCCTTGTCGCCGTGCGCGGTCTCACTCCCGCATTGAGCTTTGCCTTCGACGAGGCGGAGCTTCGCAAAGCCACGCTCTATGTCCTGTATTCCCGTGAGATCGCGGTGCTCTACCCGGGCGCGAACACGAAGGGCCGTGTGTCGTGGAAGGACGACCCCGAGGCGAACGCCATTCTCTCCACCGCCGTGCAAATCGGAAACGCCCGGAACATCCCGACGATCCCGCTTTTTGCGACAGCCACTGAGGCCGCCTCACTCATTGTGGACACCGCCGCAACGATCGGCGCGGATTTCCTGATCCTCGGCGCCTCGCACCGCGGCTCACTCGCGAAAGTGCTCAAGGGGAATGTCGCCACGCAGGTCGCAGCGAGCCTGCCGGACAATATCCAGCTCGTCATCCACGGTTGACCATTGCCGCCTCGAGGGGCATCGGGCGGTCGTGCTCGAGGTGACGCGAGCAAATGGCAAAAAACTCCCCGCGCGAATCGCAACGCCGGATGTCGTGCAGGAAATCCTCGGACTCCTCCAAACCCTCGCCGAGAAAGTTCATGTATTTTTTCATCTTCTGCACCTGGGCTTTCTCCGCGACGCCGGGAGTGCAAACCGCCTCGTAAAGTTCCGCGATGTAACCTAAAACCTCGCGCCCAGTCGGCAGCCGCGCTTCGCGGCCCTCCAGTTGGTCACGGATTTGGGAAAAAACCCACGGGTTCCTGATCGCGCCGCGTCCAATCATCAACCCGGCGGCGCCGGTTTTTTCGAGGGTTTCCATCGCGCTTGCGGCCGAGCTGACATTGCCATTCGCCTGCACAGGAAACGGCAGGGCGCGCACGGCCTGGGCGATCCGGTCCAAATGAACCCTAGGGCCGTATTTTTCGGTTACCGTTCGTCCGTGAACCGTCAGCAAATCCAGACGATGCCCGGCGAAAACCTCCAGCAAGGCGTCAAACTCGGCAGGACTCTCAAACCCGATGCGCGTCTTAACCGTAAACGCCCCCCGCACCGCGCCGCGCAGAACGCCGAGGAGTTCGTCCACCCGGGGCAGATCCCGGAGAAGCCCGCCGCCGGCGCACTTGCGATAAACAACCGGCGCGGGACAGCCGAGGTTGAGATCGATCGCCGCGACGGGGTGCTTTTCCAGAGCCTGTGCCACGCGGGCCATCGCCACGAGGTCGTTGCCGATGATTTGGGCAACCGCTGGCCGGCCGGTGGGATTTTCGACAATCGAGCGCAGGATCGATTTCTCCGGCACATAGTCGGGCGTTACCCGAAAAAATTCGGTGAAATACAAATCTGCCCCACCATGGAGGGCCATCAACCGCCAGAACGGCCAGTCCGTAATGTCCTGCATCGGCGCGAGCGAAAGAACCGGCCGCCCGCTCTGGAACAACTGCGCGAACGCCTCGCGCCGCCCGCTCAGATCTTCGACTTGATCCATCGCATCACCCCGCCGAGCACCGGCAAATGCTCGTAAAATCCGGCCGCCGGGTCCCAGAAATCCTGGTGAAGCACCGCACGCCCCTCGCGGTCAAAGCGCAGGAGCGTCACCCCGATCGTGCGCACAGGTTCCTTCGCGCTCTTGAACCGCACATCCATCGTCCAGCGCACATAAAAATTCCCGCCCGAGCGTGCGAAATCGTCCACTTCGGTCCGGAACGAATCAACATGATCCATCGTCTTCAAAAAATAAGCCTCCACCGCCGCACGGCCGCGCAGGGTTTTCAGCGTGTCGTTAAACCAAACATCCTCCGCGTAGAGATCATCGGTTTTTTCCTGGATGCTCTGCGTCGTCACATTCTGGAAAAATTCGCGGAAGCGCGCGACTGCGGCCTCGCCGTCGGCGGGAGAAAGATCCACGCCGGGAGCGGTGGCGGCGGCTTTTTGAAATTCCGCCGGGTAGCCACCGCCATGCGGCGCGCCGCATCCAGCCAAGGCCGCCGCCAATCCGAGAGTCGCGAGAAATTTTTTCATGCCGCCGATCCTACACCTCCTGTCCCCGGGGAACGGAAGAAAAGTTGTTGATCTCGGCAGGGGGATTCTCGAAAACTGCGCCCGATTCAAACGATTCAACGCCCCCGAATGTTTCGGCTCCTCACATTCAATATCCAGAACGGTCAGCCTTGGGACCCGAACGATCCGGACAATCTCCGTGTGGATATCGATGGCGTGGGGCGTTTCCTTGCCGCGCAGAAGTCCGACATCATTTGCCTGCAGGAGGTCGAGCGCGGCTACGACGGCGGGCGCCAAATCGAGCCGCCACCTCATTACAACCGGCTCAAGGACATCCTCTCCGGCTACGATTCGGTCTTCTTATATCCTCAAAAAAACCACACCGAGATTCCCTTCGGCCTCGGCCTCGCGATTTTTTCGAGGACACCATTGCGGGATTTCGAGCGGCTGGATTTGCCGGCGGCGGCGATCGAGTTCGAGTTCGGCGAAAAAAAACGGCACGCCTCCTCGCGGTTGCTGATCGGTGCGACGACCGAGATCGACGGCTCGCGGTTGCGGATTTTAAATACCCACCTGCAGGCATTTTTCATGATCGGAGCGTTGAGCGATGCCTGCCCCGAGCAGCGCAATCTCGTGGAGGCCGAACTCCGCAAGCAGAGTGGACCGGCGATTCTTGCTGGCGACATGAACGCCGCGCCTCAGGAAAGTCTCGTGGCGCAGTTTGAGGCGGCGGGTTTTTCCACGGTTCAAAAAACCGAGCCGACTTGGAAGCGTCGCCCGTATGTGGTGGACCACATTTTCCGCAATGCCGGCCTGCGGTTGGTCTCCCACCAAATCCTCCCCACGCCGACCTCCGACCATGATGCGATCGTGGCGGATTTTGAATTCGTCTAATCGCCGCGCACTTCGCGCGCAAATTCGCCGACAGCCCGCTCGATCTCCCCCGCCAAGTCCGCGCGAGGCGTGGCGAATTTTGGACGGAACCATGGAAAAAACCCGACGAGGTCGTGGAAGACCAGGATGTTCCCGTCGCAATCCTTCCCGCTCCCGATTCCAATGGTGGGGCAGAGGACAGCACGGGTGATTTGCGCCGCGAGCGGGGCGTGGACGAGTTCCAACACGAGGGCCTGGACTCCAGCCTCCGCGAGGGCTTGGGCATCGGTCGCAAGGCGCTCGGCCTCGGTGTCGCTTTTGCCTTTGATCCGGTAGCCGCCTTCCTCGATGACCCGCTGGGGAAGCATTCCGAGATGGCCGATGACGGGAATGCCCTCGGCAATGATCGCTTGAACCATCGGGAGGATTTCCCGGCCGCCCTCGATTTTTACAAGGTCTGCACCGGCCTCACGGAGGAGGTGGGAATTTTTCACCGCGAGTTCCGGCGTGGCGCAACTCCCGGCGGGAAGGTCGGCGGCGATAAGAGTTTTTTCCGCTCCCCGGGCCACGGCGCGCGTGTGGTGGAGCATGTCTGCCATGGTCACTTGGGTCGTGTCAGGTTGGCCGAGGACGACCATGCCCAGCGAGTCGCCAACAAGCAAAAGGTCCAACCCGCAGCCATCGAGCAACCGTGCTGTCGGGTAATCGTAGGCTGTCAGCCAAGCGAGGCGTCGGCCGGAGGATTTGGAGGCGCGGAGCGATGCGGGTGTGGGTTTCACGGAAAGGTCGGGGAGTATTCACGAACTGGTGTGCGGAGGCACGGAGGTTTTTTTGCAGAAAACGAATCCTGTCACGGGAAGCCAGTTGACACCTGGCGAGGCGGGCTTTTAGTGTCCGGCGTCTGCGGGGCATCCCGCCTCAAGCCGTGGGATCTGCCATCGGGACGCATTACCCATGCAATCGACTCTCGAAACACCTGTGTTGGTTCTGAATCGGCTCTGGCAGGCGGTTAACACCTGCAGCGCCAAGCGAGCCTTCACCCTCCTTTATCAAGGCCACGCTCAAGTGGTCTCCACGGCTCCCGGCAACGAATTCGTGACCCACGACTTCGCGAGCTGGCAGGATTTTTCAAACGAGAACCCTGATCGCGAGATGGTGCAGACCATTTCGATGAGAATCCGAATCCCGCGTATCATCGTGCTGTTGATGTTCGAGCGCTTGCCGAAGAAAGAGGTGAAATTCACGCGGCACAATGTCTTCGAGCGCGATGCGAACACCTGCCAATACTGCGGTGTTGTCTTCTCTCGCGACTCGCTGAATCTCGACCACATCATGCCGCGTGATCGGGGAGGGCAGACAACTTGGGAAAACATTGTTTGCTCGTGCATCCCCTGCAACACGCGCAAAGGCAACCGTCTCCCACACGAGGCTCGCATGGCGCTCATCCGAAAACCGAAGCGCCCGAAGTGGCGTCCATTCATCCACATTTCCGTTTCCACCAATCCGCATGATAGTTGGAAGCACTTCCTCGATATTGCGTATTGGAATGTCGAGTTGGGTGATTAGAGGATGAACGAATTCCTTGCCCGGATTGGGTTGGCGTTCTTTTTTTCGGCCACACTGGCGTCTGGATTCGAGATGCCCGCGGATTGCCGCCAGTGCATTCTTGGGTTGGCTCCGGATTGGAATTCCTCGCGGGTGCAGGTGCGGGTCTTTGAAAAAAAAGACGGCGCCTGGGCACAATCCGCCGGACCCTGGAGCGGGAGGCTTGGGAAAAACGGGCTGGCTTGGGGTCTGGGTTTGCATCCCGTGCCGACGGGGGTGGCTGCCAAACGCGAAGGGGATTTTCGCGCGCCGGCGGGAGTTTTTGCTTTAGGGGGAGCTTATGGCTATGCGCCGCAGATCGCGAAAAATCCCGCCCTACCGTATCGGCAGATCACAACGCGCGATCTGTGGGTGGAGGATCCCGCATCGCCCGACTACAATCGTTACTTGCGACTCCCCACCGAGCCACGCACGGCGTGGGAGAAAAAACAGCAGATGAAGCAGGGCGACCACGCGCACTCCTTGAAACTCTTCATTGCCCATAACCCCGCTCCTCGAGCGGTTCCTGGCGCAGGGAGCTCGATTTTTTTCCACATCTGGCGAGCCGAGGGCGCGAAGCCGTCGGCGGGCTGCACGGTGCTCTCGGAGCCAAACCTCCGAAGCCTCATCGCCGCGATCGATCCGGCGAAAAATCCGGTTTATGTTTTGCTGCCGGAGGAGGAATACCGCCGGTTGGCGAGGGCGTGGAAGTTGCCCTCCGTCGAGTCGCCGCGTGCCTCGCGCTGAGTGGCTAGAGTTTGTTTTCCCAGCCGAGCAGGAGATCCAAAAAACTACGGGCGCTGGGAGCATTGAGGAGTTTTTGAAGGGTCTCCGGCTTGCCGCACAGGCGGGCGATCGTGCCGACGACGCGGAGGTATTCCTGATTCAGCGCCGTGGGGATGCCGACGACGAAAACAAGCTGCACCGACCCTTGGATGTCGGGGGAGGGGAAGCCATTTGGCGAGCGTCCAGCGGACATCACGAGAGAGTTCACGGCATTCGTCCGGCCGTGGGCAATGACGATGCCGAATCCGTCGTCGGTGGAAACCGCCGGCGCGGCGCGTTCGAGAATGCTGGCGCGAAGGGTGTCCCAATTTTCGATGCGGATATCGCCGCGCAGAGGGAAGAGGAGTTCTTCCACGGCGGTGGTTTGATCGAGCGCGTCGAGTTGGAGGTTGATGTGTTCGGGAAGGAGGATTTCGGAGAGAGAAATCATATATTGCTACCGGTCCACTTGAGCTTCTGGCGAATCACCTCGGTGAATGGCCTTTCGGGGAGCATGGCCAGCGGAAGCACGCGCGGGCTTTTTTTGAGAACCAAAAGATCGCCGATGCCAAGCTGTCCGCAGCTCTGGGAATCCACGGAGACCGTGACGGTCTGCCCTGGCTTGGCGACTTGCATTTTGATGACCGAGGCGTCGCTCATCACCACCGAGCGGATCGAGAGCACATGGGGGCAGATCGGGGTGATTACGAAACATCCGCAGTCCGGCATGAGGATCGGGCCGCCGGCGGAAATGGAATACGCCGTCGAGCCGGTGGGGGTTGAAACAATGAGGCCGTCGGCGTTGTAATCGGTGAGTGGCAGATCATCGAGGCCGACACGGATTTGGACGAGTTGCGAGCGCTCGCCTCGGCTGACCACGACATCGTTCAGTGCGAAAAAGGTCCTTGAGGCTCCGTTTTTTTCCACGAGGTCGGCCTGCATGAGATTACGAGGGCTCACGATGTAATCGCGGTTCCGGATGCATTCGACAGCGCGCTGGACTTCGCCGGACCCGAGGCAGGTGAGAAATCCGAGCGTGCCGATGTTGATTCCAAAAACGGTGGGAATGGCATCGCGCATTTTCTGCACGGCTCGAAGGATCGTGCCATCGCCACCCATGATGACGAGGAGTTCACAGCGCTCGGCGAGATCCGCGATATCGAGGCTGGAGGATTTTCCCGCCAGCGGGGCGGTGGAGGCTTCGAGTTCGTAGGGCAGGCCGGCGAGATCAAGTTCCCGCACCATGGCGCGCACGACCTCGGCGGCGGCCGGTTTTTCCGCATGGGCATGGAGTCCGATCATGAATTCGGTGGGAGTTAGACAAACCCCGGCCGTGAAAGCAACGCCAACCTCGTTACCCCCTCGGGAGAATCGCTTGCACCTCCTCGGGCTGCGGGGAATAATTTGCGGCATGAGCACAGGACCTGGATCTGGTGGAAATGTCATTGCGGCCCTTTGCAGTTTGCTCATCCCTGGCTTGGGGCAATTGGTTCAGGGGAGGATTCTCGTGGCGGTCGTTTTTTTCGTGGGATCGGGGGTGTTGTGGTTCATCAGCTTCGGCACCTTGGGGTGGATCATCCACTTGTGGGCCTGCTTGAACGCGGCTCTTTGGAAGCCATAGGCATGACTCTAAAAAACTACATCAATGGACGATTCGTCTCGGCCCAAGAAGGGTCGGTGCGGGCGTTTCTCAATCCTGCCGACAACACCCAGATCGGCGAGGCGGCGGAGTCCGCGCCTGCTGACATGGAGGCGGCGATCCATGCGGCGCGCAAGGCCTTCGACGAAGGTCCTTGGCCAAGAACTCCCGCCCAGGAACGGGCTGCGAAACTCCTGAAGCTCGCGGCGTTGATTGACTCCCGCGCGGCCCAACTTGCGGAATTTGAATCCCGAAACAACGGCAAGCCCCTTCGCGAGGCGGAATACGATGTCGCCGATGCGGCGGGATGCTTCCGCTACTACGCGGGGCTGGCGACCAAGCCGCACGGTCAGACCTTCGAGGTGGGGGATCCGAACATCGTGTGCCAAACGATTCGCGAGCCGATCGGTGTTTGCGGTCAGATCATTCCTTGGAACTATCCGCTGCTGATGGCGGCATGGAAACTCGCTCCCGGCCTCGCGGCGGGGAATTGCTGCATCCTCAAGCCCTCGGAGTTGACGCCATTGTCGGTCTCCGTGCTGTTCGAGTTGATCGATGAGGTGGGCTTTCCGCCGGGCGTGGTGCAGTTGGTTTACGGCGAGGGCGCAACGATCGGGCAACATCTCGCCGCCAGTATGCTGGTGGACAAAATCGCTTTCACTGGAGGGGGAGTCACGGGCCGCAAGATCATGACGGCCGCCGCGTCGAATTTCAAAAAAGTCACCCTCGAACTCGGCGGTAAGAGCCCCAACATCGTCTTTGCCGATGCGGACCAAAACCTCGCGCTCGAATATGCGATGTTCGGAATTTTTGCCGGTCAGGGCGAGGTGTGCAGCGCCGGATCGCGTCTTTTGCTCCAGCGCTCGCTGGTGGATTCTTTTTTGCCAAGGCTCGCGGCGGCGTGTGAAAAAATCGTTGTTGGCCCCGGTCTCGACGCCGGCACCGAAATGGGACCGCTCATTTCCCGGGCCCACCAGAAAAAGGTCCTCGATTACATCCAGGCCGGCCACGATGAGGGCGCTGAGCTTTTGTGCGGAGGCGGAGGCTACACCGACCATCGCGCCGTGGGGAATTTCGTGCAGCCGACCGTTTTTTTAAGCACCTGTTCCGACATGAGAATCGTCCGCGAGGAGATTTTTGGCCCGGTGCTCGTCGTGCAATTGTTCGACACCGAGGAGGAGGCGCTCCGGTTGGCGAACGACTCCATTTACGGCCTTGCCGGCGGGGTTTTCACGAACGACGCCTCCCGCGCCCAGCGCGTCGTTCGAGGTTTGCGAGCGGGCATTACTTGGATCAACTGCTACCACCCGACCTTCAACGAGGCGCCATGGGGCGGCTACAAACAAAGCGGCATCGGGCGCGAACTCGGCACCTATGGCTACGAGGCCTACACGGAGGTGAAACAAATCACCCACTGCATCAATCCCCAGCCGCTCGGTTGGTTCAAAAATCTCGCCTGAATGCGGCTCACGAATTTTCAAGGTCAGCCGGTGATCGAATTGAAAAACGGGCCGTCCCGCGCGCTGGTCTCTCCTGCTCATGGCGCGAGGTTGCTGCAGTGGAGTGTCGGGGATTGGGAGGTTGTTCGATGGCCCGAGACGGCCGATTGGAGCAAGCCGCAGAAAGTTCGCGGCGGGAATCCAGTGTTGTTCCCCTTTATCGCCCGGAGTTTTCACGACAAGCGGATTGGATTCTGGAAATCCTCGGACGGCACTGTGCGTCCCGCCCCGATGCATGGATTCGCCCGCGATTCGGCTTTCTCGATCGTGACGGCAGACGACTCCTCGGTGGAAATGAGGCTCGAGGCGAACGACACCACGCGGGCGGTTTATCCTTTCGATTTCCGATTGGAGGTCACCCTGCGGCTCAGGGTGGATTCACTCCTGGTCTGCTACCGAGTGACGAATCCCGGTAAAGACCCGTTGCCATGGTCTGCCGGGCACCATTTTTACTTCGGCATCCCCGCCAGTGAGCGCGCTGATTGGGAGCTGGAACTTCCCTGTCGTCACTGGGCCTCTCAGGATTTTTCGACAGGGGAAATTCAACTCCGCGATCCCTCGACAGCTCGTGATGCCCTCTCCAATCCGGATTGGATCGACCGCCTGCATGTTCAGCCCGATCTCGACCGGATTCAGCTTACACACGCCTCATCGGGACGAACGATCTCGTTCCAGGACACCTCGCCGCAGTCCGGGAGTTGGTATTGTGCGACGACATGGACCGAAAAGCCGGACTCCGATTTTTTCTGTGTCGAGCCCTGGAGCGCTCTCCCCAACGCCGCCGCCAACGGCTTCGGTTTGCAAACCACCCCGCCCGGCGAATCCCTCGAAATCTCCTGCCAAATCCTCGCTCGGAACGCCTGATCGGATTTGAAATTCTTCAGCGTCGGGCTGGGAAACGGGCTTCGGCAAACCTCCACACGACCCAGGCCACCAGAAAAGAAATCAGGATCGAAACCGTCACATCCGAGGGATGGTGGGCTCCGATGCCGATACTCGCTCCGGCGATGGAGGCGGCGATCGGGATCGCAATCACGAGTCCCCATGCGGGCGAGGCGAGCATGATCACCGCGGCAAAGCCAAAGGCGGTGGCCGTGTGACCCGAGGGAAAGGAATTGTAGGCCGGAACGCCGATGAGCCACCGGCCTTCATGCCGTAGGCCGTAGAAGCCCTGCTCGATCTTGGGGCTTTCGCGCGGGCGGGTGCGCCCCGTGGTGAGTCGGGAGGCATTGGCCACCATGCCGGCGAGCGTGGAGGCTACCATCGCAATCAGGAAAATGCGGCTCCATCGGCGGCTTCCCTTCCATTTCGCAACCAGAAACCCCAGCGCTCCAATGACCATGAGTTGAGGCCAGTCCCCCCACCGGCGAATGGTCTCGTAGGTTTTGCGAAGCGGGGACTTTTTCCAGTTTGGTCCCTGCGACGCGACAAGTGTCTCGCGAACGGGATGATCCCACGAAAACGAGGCTGGGATCAAAATGACGCCCAGCAGGATAAAGAAAATCGGGAATCGGAATTTGGCGAGCAGGCTCAAGGCAATGACGCGAAGATTGGCCATTGGGAGCGGGGGCGTCAAGCAACAGACCGCAAAAAATAAATTGCCCCGCCCCTGTAGGCAGTTATGTATGTGAAGCTTTGTTTTTCACCGACTCGATTTGATTAGCACCCCAGCCCATGCAGGTTACAGAACACACGCCTGAAATTTTTGCCACCCGTCCGGAGCATTTGTTTCCTGCGGGCTTGAAAGTTGCCCGGGGCTCGACTCGGGAGCGGTCGATGATGCTGTTGTTTCTCCTGCTGGATGCGGCGGCTTGGGTGGGAACTTACTTGGCCCTGTCGGAGTTCACCGGGGATTTCAACCGATTCGGGTGGGCTGAAGTGCTTCTGCCGATGATTATTTCGGTGTTCACGCTCAGCTTGATCGGGGCCTACGACCGGCGGTCGGAGATGAAATCCCTGGGCTACACGAGCGAGCACCTGATCGCCTGTTTCGCGGCCTTTCTGCTCTCGGCTTTTGCGGTTTACTTGGTGGCGAGCTTTGGTGGCGCGGTGGCCTCGAGTCGCGCGATTTTCTCGGGTTCGTTTCTGGCTTTCACCCTTTTCTCACTCTTCCAAAGGCGGTTGTTTTACTCGACCCCAGGCATGGCGAGGGAAAATCGCCGCCTGCTAGTGATTAGCGATGCCGAGTCGGGTGAGAGGTTTTTTAAAACTTCCGCCGCAAAGGGTCTCCGGGAGCAGTTGCATTTTTTTGCCACGGGCGATGCGGAGGTCGGTCGGAATGTCGCAGGTCCTGGAACTCCGGTTTACGAGGGATTGGCCGCCGAGGTAATCAAGGATCTGGAAGGGCATTCGAACTTTGAGCACGAGGGCATCGTCATTGCCATGCACACGGACCACCTCGATAACGATGTCCTCGAAGCGCTGGTTGCCGTGCATTTCCGCGAACTGCCAGTTTATACGATGCATTCGTTCCACGAAACCTTCTGGCACAAAATGCCTCCCGACCTGCTCAGTCGGAGCTGGCCGTTGGATTCGGGGTTCCAACTCGTGCAGCACTCGGCTTTCGCTTCGCTGAAGCGGATTTTCGATCTCGTCCTGGCCTCGCTCACGCTTTTGGTCATGGCCCCGTTGATGGCCCTCGTCGCCTTGCTGATCAAGCTCGAGAGACGCGGGCCGGTTTTTTTCAACCAGACGCGCGTCGGTCAGCACGGAAGTCTTTTCACCTTGCACAAATTCCGCACGATGGAGGTCGGGAGCGAATTCAAGGGACTCTACACCGTGGAAGGTGATCCCCGCGTAACCCGTCTCGGGCATTGGCTGCGCCTCACGCGCCTCGATGAGCTGCCCCAACTCTGGAATGTGCTCCGGGGCGAAATGAGCCTCATCGGGCCGCGCGCGGAGTGGATCAAATGCGTGGAGCGCTACGAGCAAGCGATCCCTTATTATCACTTCCGTCACCTCGTCCGGCCGGGCATCACCGGTTGGGCCCAAGTGAATTACCCCTACGGGGCCAGCATCGAGGATACGATCGAGAAATTGATGTATGACCTCTACTACATCCGGCACTTTTCCATTGCGCTCGATGCCACCGTGATCCTGAAAACTCTTCATGTGATGCTTTTCGGCAAGGGCCGGTGAAACTCGAAAATTCTGCCAACCGAAATTCCCTCGGGGACTTTCTGCCCCTCGCTGCCGGTCTCGCAGCCGTGTGGTGGCTTGCCATTCGGATGCTTTGGTCTGATTGGGAGATCGATCCGCAATACAGCTACGGATTTCTCGTTCCCCTTCTTTGCGCCGGGCTGTTTCTTCAACGCTGGGGAGACCGCCCGGCGGCGGCGCCGCCCGCCAACCTGACGCGGAACCTCCTTCTCGCCCTCCCTCCGCTGGTTTTCCTTGCGGGAATTCAGCCGTTTTTCGAAGCCAACCCCGAATGGCGTATTCCGGGGATGTTCGGAGCGATCAGCGCGGTGGCGATCTCGTTGGTGTTGGTTCACTCGCTGGGCGGCCGGCCTTGGCTTAGGCACTTTTTTTTCCCGATCGCATTTTTTCTAATCGCCGTTCCCTGGCCGCGCAACGCGGAGGAGGCATTTATGGGATTTCTGATGGAAAAAAACGCCATCGCGGCGCTTGAGGTCCTTCATTGGTGCGGTTTCGAGGCCGTCCGGCGCGGAAATCTGATCTCGGTGCCGGGCGGATTGATCGGCGTGGAGGAGGCCTGTAGCGGAGTGCGCTCCCTGCAAAGTGGCCTGATGGCTTCGCTGTTTTTCGGGGAGATTTTCCGGTTCGGGCTCTTCACGCGCGGGATGCTGGTTTTTTCAGCCCTGGGATTCGCCGTTTTTGGGAATTTCATTCGTGCCACCACGCTCTCGCTCGTCGCCGCCACGCAGGGCCTGGCCACTTTGGAGTCGTGGCATGACGCCGCTGGCTTCGCGACCCTGGCTTTCACCCTGGGTTCCTTGTGGCTTCTCTCGTATGCCCTTCACTACCGGCGGACTCGCCACATGCCTCCGCAGAAACTGCCGTCACCCCCTCCTGCCCCCGAGGTGCCGGGTCAGCTCCGAAGGGCCGCTTATTTTGGATTCGCGCTCTTGGTTCTTTCGCTGGGTGGAACGGAGGCATGGTATCGCCTACATGAACGCCAGTCGCCTTTCTCGGCCGGCTGGACCATCCGTGAAGGCACGGCCGGAACGAAGCCCATCCCCGTGGCCGACAAAACACGCCGGATTCTGTTTTTCCCCGAGGGATTTTCGGAAACCTTCCGAGATGCCCAAGAGCGCCCCTGGCAGTTTTTCTATTTTCGCTGGCCCGCCGGTCGCACGGCGGCGCAGGCCATCAATATTCATAATCCCGAGACCTGCCTCGGAAGTATCGGAATGAAAATGGTGCGCCAGCTTGACCCTCTTGAAATCCGTGCAAAGGGAATCATCTTGCCATTCAATGTGTATCTTTTCTCCGATAGGGGACGGCCAATTCTTGTTTTTCATTCGATTATTGCAGACCGCCAACCGGATTCCCATAATGCGCCCATGTTGGAATCTGAAAGGGGCAGCGGCTCAAGCCAGGGAAGATGGGCTGACGTTGCAAATGGAGTCAGGAATCGCGGTCAGCGTCTATTGGAAGCCGCCGTGTGGGGAACGGATCATGTCGCAGAAGCGAGCGTGGTCCTTCAGCGTTATTTGGAGCAATCCCTGGAAGTCGGCCCCCCAGCCGTCCAGCCATGAGTGGAATGTTTGATAAAAAAGAGCCCCTTCGTGGTTCCGAGGTCCTGCCTCCCAACAGCGAGGAAAATTCCGGCCCCGTTTCCCTGCCTAATCACAATCACCTGCCGGATTACGATGACGACCGTGGCCATAAGCAACCCACCCACATCCTTCGGGATATTTTCTTCGACATCCGCTTCCAGATTGTCGCGGGCATCCTGATTTTTTGCATTATCGCCGCACTCTCCGCCCCGCCGGTTTACCGCAAGTTCAAGGTCTGGCGCGCAAGCCAGTTAATGGATCGCTGCGAGCAATACGGAGCCGCCGGAAATCTCCAAAAGGCGTTTATTTTCATGCGACAGGCCGTCGTCCTTGCTCCCGGGGATGAAGGCATCTTTCGCCGCGTCCGGCTCTTCAATGCCAGTATCGGGGACCAGGCCGCGCTTGGGATTCTGGAGGCCCTGATGCTCGAAGGCCAGGCCCGGCCCGACGAATTAATCCTCCTTGCCGAGCAATCCCTCGTTTTCCGCAAGACCGCCATCACGAAAGAAGCCTTGAAAAAACTCGAGGCCCATCCCTCCGCGCGCCGCACCATCGTTGAGATGCGGCTCACCGCCTCCGAGGGAAATCCCCAAGCCGCCGTGGACCTCGCCCGATCTTCGTTGAAGAATTTTCCAGTCGTCGAAGGCGAGAAAATCATGCTCGCCACGGCCGATCTCGTTCTGAAAACCAACCCCGAAGTCAGTCGTCAAATCCTCACTCCTCTTTCCAAAAAGAATTCTGAAAACGGCCTCGCCGCGCTTCGTTTGCTGGCCAGTCAGTCGCTCGAAGCGGGAGCCAAAAACTCCCCTGAATCCATCACCCTTGTGAAAAGCCTCGAAGCCCACCCGCTCCGTGCCAATGCCGATTACTTACTCGCCGGACGACTGCGAATTCTCCACGACCCCGCTGCCAAGTCGGCCGTTCTTTCCCAACTCTCCGCCCGCCTCTCCACTCAGAACGAGGAGGAGCAAATCAGCTACGCGCGATGGTTGGCCGCCCGCCAATTCCAAGAAGAATCCCTCGCCTTTATCGGCCGCGACCGCGCCCTTGCCAAAACCGAGTGGCTCCTCATCTATCTCGACTCCCTCGCCGGACTTGGCCGCTGGAATGATGTTTTCACCATGCTCGATGCCAATACCGTCTCGGGCCTGTCTGAAAGTATTCGGATGCTGTTCCTGGCACGCGCCGCTGAAAAATCCGGCGACTCCGTGAACGCCTCCAAGAACTGGCGCGAGATGCACCGGTCCCTCCAATACGAAAAACCCGAGGTCGTTTCGTTCGTGGCCTCCTACACGGTGCGGATTGGCGAAAACAAACAAGCCGCCAAGGTTTTCACAATCCTCGCCGGTCGGCGCGAGACGGCTCTGGAAGGCTATCTCGGCATCATCCGATGCACCCCGAAAAACTCCCCAGCCATCGACTTGATTCCAATTTACAACGAATTCCTCGAAGTTTTTCCGAACCTCGAAGAGGCCCGCAGCGACCGTGCCTACCTGCAACTCCTTACGAACCAGAGCGGATTCGATGCGGCCGTGCTTGCCAGAGAAAACCTCAAGAAATCTCCGAATTCCCTCGCCGCGATGAGCATCGCCGCGCTCGCTCTCTTAAAGGATGGAGAGCCCGCCCAAGCCGATGAAATCTACAAGGACAAGCTCATCGCCTGGTCCACCGCACCCGACCCTTGGAAAAATATCCGCGCCGCCGTGCTCTACGCCAACGGCAAAAAATCCGAGGCCGACGAGATCGCATCCACGATCGATAAAAACCAACTCCGCCCCGAGGAGCGCGCCCTCCTGCCCGCCGAATAGCCACCATGCCTCCCGGCGTCGCAAAGTCCGCCACTTGCCGACAGGACGAAGTCCTCCGCGAAATCAAATCCTCCGGCCCGCTCCCCGTCCGCCCCCTCGCCGATAAACTTGGCCTCAGCTACATGGGCGCGAAATCCCACTGCCTCGCCCTCGAAAAACGCGGACTCCTCGCCAGCCGCAATACCCACCGCGGCCCCGGTCGCCCGCTGCTCGTCTATGCCCTCACCCGCCGCGGCCAGGCTTGGTTCGAGGAAAACGACAACGCTCCCGCGATCTCCATCCTCCGCCACGCTCAAAACCTCTTCGGTTCCGCCAGCGCCGGGAAGCTCCTCTTCCTCTACTTTCAAGAACGCCTCGAAAAATACCGCACCTCAATTCCCGCCAACCTCCCGATCCCTGAAAAAATGGAACGGCTCACCGCCCTGCGCGATGCCGAGGGCTACATGGCATCCCTCGAGATCGGCTTCCGAATTGTCGAGCGCCACAACCCCCAGGCCGCGCTCCACAAGGCTTTCCCCGAGGCCGACACCCTGGAGGAATCGATGTTTCGCCAAATCCTTGGCGTCCCCGTGCGGCGCAAAATTCAAATCCTCGGCGAGCAATACGAAATCCGGCACGAACTCCACACGCCGCTCTCCCAGCGACCGGCCTGATCCCCGCTACTCGAGCGAGTATTTCCGTCCCGGCACCGGAATCACCACCTCGGCCCCCTCGAGCCCCTTGAAAAATTCCAGCTGGAACCACTGCATCGCCGGCTCATCGCCATGCACCAGCACGATCTTCGCCGGTTTCAGGGCCAGCACATAGTTCCGCAAAGTCTCCCGACTTGAGTGAGCGCTGAAGCTGAATTCCTGCACGCGGCAACGCACTGGCACGGCGGGGAAATCCTTGTCGAGCTTCACCTCGTCACCCGGCGCCGCCTTGCGGACTTTTGCCGCCGGGGAGTCGGGGTCGGAATAGCCAACAAACAACAAGGTCTGCGAGGCATCACTCAGAATCCGCCGCGCGAAAATATTCGAGAGAGTGTGTTCCGTCATCATCCCACTCGAGAGAGCATAGATCGCCTTCTTGCGAGGCATCGCATCCACAATCTCGCGGCCCGACAGCACATACGGCGCCATCTCTTGGAGTAGCTGCAACTCGGGATGATTCCGCGTCGAGTTCCCTGCCAGCGCGTCATAGACCGTCGTGACCTTCACGCTCAATCCACCGATGTAGATCGGCAGCGCCGGAATTTCGCCGTGGAGCCGCATTTTCCAAAGGATCGCCAGGATTTCCTGCGTCTTGCCGAGAGCGAAAACAGGAATCGTCACTGTCCCGCCCTCATCGATTGCCCGCCGCACCGCACGTGAAAACTTCTCCTCCTCACTCGCCCGCGAGAAGCCCGCCGGCGTCTGCGCATCGCCGCGCGTCGTCTCCATGATCAAAAAATCCACCCCGCCCTCGGGAAAAGCCGCCCCGCTCATGATCGTCTGGTTTTCGAAATTCACATCGCCCGTGTAGAAAAGTGACTTCCCCTTGTGCCGAATCATCACGCCCGCCGAACCAAGAATGTGGCCGGCGTGGTAGAACTCGAAAGTCACCTCGTCCTCGTCCACCGACGGCTCGCCCGCGAGGTTGTAGCGCTGGCGCAAGCCGCACCGCACCCAGGCCTGCTCGCAAAAGTCCACCCCACGGTGGGTGAAGAGTGGATACTCCATCAGGCTCAACTCCTCCCGCTGCCGCGTCATCACGCTCACCGAATTGTGCAGCATGATCTCGCAAATGTGCGCCGTCGGCTCGGTCAAGAAAACCGGCGCCTGCGGCTCGCGACGCGTCAGCACCGGCAACGAACCGATGTGGTCCTGGTGCGCGTGGGTGATGATGATCGCATCCACCGAACCCTCGGGAACTTTGGAAAAATCGGCCGTCATGCCGAGTCCATCGACCTTCGGGTCCGCGCCGGCATCGAGTATAATATTTTTCCCCCCGACCCGGATCCAATATGAGTTCGCACCGATTCCCAAGTGGCGCGTGAGATTAACAAAATCCATTCCGGCGGAAGGTGCGTCCCCCCGCCCATTAGCTCAATTCAAAAATGCCCCGCCGCGTTGACTCTCCCTCCGACGGCACATAGGCTCCGTCAGGTGAAAAAAAAACGGCTGCACATGGAAAGGCTTCTGAGAAAAGTCCCCGGCCTCAGCGAACACGAAAGGTTCCTGTTCGCCCGAAGCCTCTCCGCAACACCCGACGAAAGGTGGGCGATGCACCAAGCCCATCTCCGCTCGCTCGGCTTGTTGACGCGCTCACAGAGGAAGGCATTCGGTTTCAATTTGCCGGAATGACGGCTGCCATTCTGCAAGGAGTCCCTGCGACCACCTTGGACACCGACATCTGGCTGGAGTTGCCAGAGCGCCGATATGTGAAGGCCCTCGATATCGCAAAAAAACTCGGCGCCGAAATCCTTGCTCGAACTGTCGTGGCACTCGCCGACGACACGCTCGTGAATTTTCTTTATCGCATCGATGGACTCAAATCCTTCGCCGACGAGTATGACCACGCCGTTGCGCTGGATTGGAATGGACGCCAGATTCGCGTTCTACCTCTCCAAAGAATCATCGCCAGCAAGAAGCACATCAAGCGACCGAAGGATATCGCCCACCTCCCGCTGCTGAACCAAACGCTGAAACTGAAAAAGAAGGTTAGCGAGTAGTCCTTAGCCCCGCCCCTCGTCGGCATCGATGTATTGGAACATCGTCAGGATGTCGTCGCGGCCCTCGAAGCCGCTCTCTTTTTTCCGTCGCACGAGAGTCTCCGACAACTCGTCATTCCAACCCCGCTTCAGCATGAAGCCATTCCATATCTCGATCTGCTCTTCCGAGGGCCGAGTGCCGTTTTGGAAACACCACGCGAGGATTTCGTCGTCGGTGCCGCCCTCGCCCACGCGGGCGCGGAGGGTTTCGTATGGCACGCCGACCAGCGAGTTCGCCCGCTCGTCGAAGCCCTTGCCGAGATTGGCGTGGAGCTCGGGATGCAACTCTCCGGCATTCATCAACCGGATTTTGTCGATCATCCGGCCGAAGTAGACGATTCCACCGACGGTGTCTTTGGGTGAGCGTGGATATTTCATGGAGGGGAAAATAAAACAGCCCCCTCGGAGCGGGAAGCTTTTCCACCGCCCGGCGCCGCTGTAGTCGTTCCGCTCATGAAATCCCACCGCAAGGAACTCTGGTTCGAAATCCCCCGCCGGCGTGCGTTTTTGAATATCACCCCGGAGGTCCAGGCCTGCCTGCGCGAGAGCGGCATTCGCGAGGGCCTCTGCCTCGTGAACGCCATGCACATCTCGGCCAGCGTCTTTATCAACGACGACGAGTCCGGCCTGCACCGGGATTTTGAAAAGTGGCTCGAAAAGCTCGCGCCCGAGCATCCCCATGCCCAATACGCGCACAACGGTGCCGAGGACAACGCCGACGCCCACCTCAAGCGCACGATCATGGGCCGCGAGGTCATGGTGGCGGTAACCGATGGCCAGCTCGATTTCGGCCCGTGGGAGCAGATCTTCTACGGCGAATTCGACGGACTCCGCCGCAAGCGCGTCCTCGTAAAAATCATCGGCGAGTAGCCGGACGCCGGTGCAGCTTGAAAAAAACCCGGCGGGCAATAGGTTTCTACCCGCCATGACGACATTCGATCCGTCCCGCAGAAGCCGCACCTCCCCCGCGCCGGCGCGTTCATCCGCGCGGAGGTGGGTTTCTTGACTGCCGCCGAGCGTCGGCGACTCGTCGAAGAGCGCAAGGCCCGTTCGGCCGTGTGGAGGGTGATCCATTGGCTGGGCTCGATGCAGCTCGCCCTCATTCTTCTCTCCACAATCGCCATCGCCTGCGCCGCCGCCACGATCGCGGAATCCGAGTTCAGCACAAAAGTCGCGCAGGTTTATATCTACAAGGCCCCGTGGTTCATCGTCTGGCTGATCGTTCTTTGCGTGAATCTCCTGGCCGTCACGATCACCCGCTGGCCTTGGGCAAAAGCCCACACCGGCTTCATCATCACCCATTACGGAATCATCACCCTGCTCATCGGCGCGATGATCGGCCTCCAGACTGGCTTCGAGGGAAATGTCACTCTGCACAAGGACAAGCCACCCGTCCGCAAGCTCACCATCAACCGCAGCATCATCCAGGTCGAAAGCCCGAACGACACCGCGCTCTATGTCATGCCATTCGACGCCTCCGCTGCCCGACCCAGCGAGAAACGCCCGCGCGTTTTCGAGGTTCCCAAGACCGATCTCGAAATCATCGCCGATGGCTTCAGTGACAATTTGATCAAAGAGGAAAAGCTCGTTCCTGCCGAGGGTCGCCAGCCCGGCGTGTCGCTCCGCTTCACCAGCGCCCGCATGGGCCAAAACCTCGAAATGCCGATCGTCCTCGAAAACTCCGCGCCACAGGAGAAGGACTTCTTCGGCCTCGCGCGGATCGTTTTTCAAAAAGACCTCCCCCCGCCCAAATCTTCGGGTGGAGCCGAAACCCAGATGGTTTTTGGGAAATTCGCCTCGGTTGTGCAGGGCGAAAAATCCACCGGCTTCCAAGTCATGCTCAGCGCCGACGGCCGCAAGGTCACCATCACTCCCCCCGACGGCGCCTCGGCCACCTACCTCCGCGAGGAGATCATGAAAAAGCCCGTCCCCACGATGGGCGCCACGGTGACCGTGGAGGACTACTGGCCGGATTTTGAAATGCGCGATGGCAAGCCCGCCACGAAATCCGACCAACCGCTCAACCCCGCCGCGATTGTGCGCGTTCAGACCACTTCCTCGGACCCCGCCGATACCAAGCCCACTCTTCTCCTCGCGCCAACGGCCGATGGCATGCGCTACCAACTCCAGCGCCAAGGTGCCACCTACGCCTCGGGCGAAGCCAAAACCGGCGAGTCGTTTTCCACCGGTTGGGCTGATTGGAGCGTGGAGCTGAAAGCCTTCTATCCCGAGGCGAACATTGTCAGCACCATGATCCCCGGGCCGCCGCTGCCCAAGGACGAGCAGGGCATCCCCGGGTTCCGGGCCCGCCTCGTTTCGCCGGAAATCCCAAACTCCGAAAAACGCTGGATCGCCAGCGGCGACATCACCTCGCTCACCGACGGAAAAAATGTCGTCCGCATCGGTTACGGTCTCGAACTCCGACCCGTGCCTTTCACCATCCGTCTCGTGAATTTCGAGGTCCCGCGCTACGAGGGCACCGACAAACCCTCGAACTTTATCGCCACCGTGGAATTCAAGGAGGACGGCACGGGCCTCACCAAAACCGGCACCGCTCGGATGAACCACCCCGCGAGCTTCCCCGGAACGCTGTTCGCGAATTTCACCGGCATCAACTACAAGTTCTCCCAGGCCGAGTGGAACCCCCGCGACCTCGGCGAGACAACGCTCCAAGTCCTCTACGATCCCGGCTGGCTGTTGAAATGGCTCGGTTCGCTCGGCATCTGTATCGGCATCACCATCATGTTCTACGGAAAACCAAAAACGAAAAACGCATGAAAAACCTCGCCCTACTCGCCACTCTGTTTTTCGTCCTCGCCGCCCCCGCGCGCGGACTCGACCTCTCGAAGCTCGAAGCCGTCCCGATCCAGGAGGGCGGCCGCAAAAAGCCATTCCTCGTTTTCGCCGAGGAATCCCTCCTCGGAATGACCGGCAAAGCCCGCTACAAAAAAGGCGACCAAAAGCTCCCCGCGCTCCTCGTCGTTAGTTCTCTCTGGCTCTCGCCCGTCGGCTGGGAAAACGAACCGCTCATCCTCATCGGAAACAAAAAATTCAAAGAGTCGATCGGCCTTGATCCTACCAAAAAACTTTTCTCCTACCGCGAACTCGCCGCGAGCGACGGCCTCCGCGCTGCGCTCGAAAATGTCTCCGCCCTCCGCGCCAAAAATCCCAAAGCCCAACTCGATGCCAACGAGCGCGAGGCCTCGAATATCGGCATGCGCCTCGCCTTGTTCGAAGGCATCATCAGCAACCAACTCGTCACCCTCCTTCCCACCGGCGCCGCCGCTTGGAGTCCCCTCGGCAAGGATGATCCTGCCCTAGCCAAGCTGCGCGAGGGTTTCACCAAGTCCGACCAGAAAATTTTTGACGAAGGCGCCGCACTCCTCCTCTCCGAGCAATCCCGCGAGGAGGCCCGCTTCCAAGCCGATCCCGGCAAAATCTCGCTCGAGCTCACCTACCAAAAACTCCACCCCGCCCGTTGGGCCTGGATTCTTTATCTCGTTGCTGGCATCGCCCTCCTCGCCATTCCCGGCCGCGCGGGCTACGGGCTCGGCTGGCTTTTCGCTGGCGCCGGATTCCTCATGCAGTTCGTCGGCATCCTTCTCCGTGTTCTCATCTCCGGCCGAGCACCGGTGACGAACATGTATGAATCCGTCGTCTGGGTCGCCTTCGGCACGATCCTCTTCGCGCTGATTTTCGAAGCGATCTACCGCAGCCGGTATTTCCTCCTCGGCGCAGTTCCTGTGGCTGTCGCCTCCCTCATTCTTGCCGACACCCAGCCCGTCATCCTCGACCGATCGATCCACCCACTCGTGCCGGTGTTGATGGATAATTTCTGGCTCACCACGCATGTGCTCACGATCACGCTCAGCTACGCCGCCTTCGCCCTCGCGCTTGGAGTCGGTCACATCATCCTCGGCAAATCCCTCTTCGGCTCCAAAGCCTCGCCCGCCCTCCACAATTACCTCTACCGCACGCTTCAGATCGGCGTCCTGCTGCTCGCTGTCGGCACCATCCTCGGCGCCGTGTGGGCGAACTACTCGTGGGGCCGCTTCTGGGATTGGGACCCCAAGGAAACCTGGGCGCTCATCGCGTTGCTCGGCTACCTGTTCCTCCTTCACGGCCGCATCGCCGGCAAATGGGGAGGATTTGGCATGGCCGTTGGCGCAGTGCTCGCCTTCCAAAGCGTCATCATGGCCTGGTATGGTGTGAACTTCATCCTCGGTGTGGGCTTGCACAGCTACGGCTTCGGCAGCGGCGGCCTCCCCGGTGCCGTCACATTCGTCAGCATCGAAGTCGCCTTCGTCCTCCTCTGCGTGTGGCGTCACTACGCCACCATCTCCAAAGCCAAACCCGCCTGACCCGCCTCCAGGCGTCCCAGTCCGAAATCCTTGGAGGGCTGACCTCCGTGTCAGCCCAAAATTCAGGCGCAACCGCGCCGTTCTGCTTTCACCAAAACCTCCCGCCGAGCCGCCGAAGCGCAGAGAAAAACAAGAGGGGGGCGCGGCCGTCTCGACCGTAAAAGACACTGGCCCGCGAATAAGAAGAATTCTCACAAAAAGCCATGAAAGTTCCAAGACCAGGCGAAGCGAGGTTGGCTGAAAATCATTAAGCTTGGAGACTTTAGTATGAGCCCTCCCCTTGCGGGCTTGCCGAGCACCCTAGTGATCAAACTGCTATAAGGTGATCAATGCGGGTTTTGATACGGGATAATTCGACCGAGATGCTTCGGATGATCGCCGGCCCGGAATACACGAAGCCCGTGTAAATCTGAACCAGATTGGCGCCCGCTTCGATTTTTTTGCGGGCGTCCTCCGCGCTCATCACGCCTCCTGAGGCGATGATCGGGAGCGAAGTTTGGCGACGCAGGGATTTAACCACTTCTGTGGCTCGCTCGGAAAGCGGCGCGCCACTTAGTCCGCCTGCCCGGCGAACTGCGGACGGCAGCGATGTTTGATCGAGTGTGGTGTTTGTCGCTATGAGTCCGGCGATCCCTTCCTGCATCGAGACTCCCGCGATCTCCTCGATCTGCGACTCGCTTAAATCAGGGGAGATTTTGACCAGCACCGGTTTTCCTCCATCGACCATACGCACCGCCCGGACGATCCGGCTCAACGATTCCCCGGCTTGGAGAGCACGAAGCTCCGGCGTGTTTGGGGAGCTGACATTAATGGTGAAGAAGTCCCCGTAAGGTTGGAGAAGCCTGAAACTCGCGACATAGTCGGATGCCGCCTCCCTGTTGGGGGTGACTTTCGATTTGCCGATATTGATGCCCACGGGAACACGGGGCCAATGGCCGGAGGCTTTCAGCCGGGCCAATCGCTTGGCGACGGCATCAGCACCTGCGTTGTTGAATCCCATCCGGTTCACGAGAGCCCGCTGTTCAGGATGTCGGAAGCAGCGTGGCTTGGGGTTTCCCGGCTGAGGCAATGCGGTGACTGTTCCCGCCTCGATGAAGCCGAAGCCGAGCGCCTCCCAGGCGGGCAGGGCGCGGGCGTCCTTGTCCATTCCGGCACCCAGACCGACGCGGTTGGGAAAATTGAGGCCGAAGAGCTTCACTGGATCGCTGGGCATCGACCCGAATGCCCACCTTAAAACAGGAGAGGGCGTAAGTCGCAGGCCGGCTACCGCCAAACGGTGCGCCGGCTCCGGCGGCAGCAGGAACAGAAATGGTTTCAGAAGTTTTGAGTAGATGTCCATGGCCCTACAATTTTCCAGTGTCCTTTTCAGCGCAACCCAGACCGGCCTTGGGTTTTTCCCGCACGGATTGTTTTTTCAATTTCAACAGTGGTGAACGCGAGCAAGGCTCCTCCCAGAATGATGGCCCAGGCTCCCCAGCCGAGAGGAGCGGTTTGGAAGAGTCGGTTCATCGCGGGTGAATAGGTGAAAAAGAGTTGCAGGCCCACCATGACGGAGGCTCCGGCCAAGGCCAGGGGGTTCGAGAAAAACGGAATCCTAAAAAGCGGGCGCTCCAGCGAGCGGCAATTGAAAAGATAGAATGTCTCGATGAGCACAATCAAGTTCACCACCGCTGTCCGGGCCTCGGCCACGGTATCCCCGGTCAGGCGCATTTGGCTGAAGAAAATTCCCAGGCCTCCAAGCACAATGAATGCCCCCACCATGCAGGTTCGCAGCACGAGCACGGAGGTGAGTAGCGGTTGCGAGGGCGAGCGGGGCGGACGGAGCATCAAACCGCTTTCCTTCGGCTCGAAGACAAGCATCAAGCCGAGAAGGATCGCAGTGGACATATTGACCCAGAGCACCTGAACCGGAGCGATCGGCAGGGTAATGCCGAGGAGGATCGAAACCAAAACAATGCCGCCTTCCCCCAGGTTGGTCGGGAGTGTCCACACGATGAATTTCCGCAAGTTGTCGAAGACACCGCGGCCCTCCTCCACCGCCGCCTCGATCGAGGCGAAATTGTCATCCGTGAGGATCATGTCGGCCGCGCCCTTGGAGACATCGGTTCCCGCGATGCCCATGGCAATGCCGATATCCGCCTGCTTAAGCGCAGGGGCGTCGTTTACGCCGTCGCCGGTCATCGCCACCACATCCCCCTTCCGCTGCAGGGCACGCACCAAGCGAAGTTTCTGCTCTGGAGCCACCCGGGCAAAGACCTGTGTCCGCTCCGCAAGGGAGGGCAGATCCTCTTCGGTAATCCCCTCCAATTCCCGCCCGGTGACAGCTTTCACCTCTTCGCCAGCGGGAACCAAGCCGATCCGCGAAGCAATCACCTTGGCCGTGGAGGCGTGGTCGCCGGTGATCATTTTCACGGCGATGCCGGCTCGTTGGCACTGCGCGACGGCACGCACGGCCTCCGGTCTCGGCGGGTCGATCATTCCCTGCAGTCCAAGAAAAGTGAGCCCTTCCCGCACATGGTTGTGTCCAAACTCCTCGCCATCCACATCCAGATGCCGACGCGCCATCGCGAGCACTCGCAATCCCTGCGAAGCCATGGCCTCGACCGCCTCTTGCGCCCGCTCCGCATCCAAAGGCACCAAGTGCCCGTTTGCATCCAGCGTATCCACACACCGCTCCAGCAGCCGCTCCACGGCACCGACCTTGTAAACCACGCCACCCGAAGGCCCACAATGCAAGGTGGCCCGGAACATGTGGGCCGACTCGAAGGGAATCATCCCAACGCGGGGCACCTGCACATGGATATCCTCGAAAAAAATCCCCGCCTTTGCGCCCGAGACCAGCAATGCGGTCTCGGTGGGATCCCCATCCGCAGTCCACGCCCCGCCCTCTCCGCACACGAGTTGCGATTCGTTGCAGAGCACGCCAGCCACCAGGCATTCGCGCAAGGCGGGCCGGGACGCCGCCTCTACTGGAGCGTCTTGGTATAGGATTTTTCCCAAGGGGTCGTAGCCATTCCCGGTGACATCGAAAAACTCGCCACCTGCGTGGATGAGTTGGACTGTCATCCTGTTCTCGGTGAGCGTCCCGGTTTTATCCGAGCAAATCACTGTTGTGCCGCCCAGGGTTTCGACGGCGGGGAGTTTGCGGATGATCGCCCTGCGCTTGGCCATGCGGTTCACGCCGATCGCCAGGACGATGGTGACGGCGGCTGGCAAGCCCTCGGGAATTGCTGCCACCGCCAGCGCAACCGCCGCCAGGAACATCTGGAAAGCCGGTTCGCCTCGCAGAATTCCCACAGCAAAAGTCAGCGCCGCCAGGCCAAGGATCACCCATAGGAGGGCTTTGCCGAAGGCCTTGATCTTTCGCGTGAGCGGCGTGTCGAGATCCTCGGCTTCCGAGATGAGCTGGGCGATGCGGCCCGTTTCGGTCGAATCGCCTGTGGCCCATACCAAGCCTTCACCTCGGCCCGAGACAACCATTGTCCCTGCATAGGCGTTGCATTTCCGGTCCGCCAGCGGGGCGTCCTCCTCCACGGAATCCACCTCTTTCGCGACGGGAAGCGATTCGCCCGTGAGCGCCGACTCGTCCACATGCAGGTTCGTGGCCTCCAGGAGCCGGAGATCCGCGGGCACGCGGTCGCCTGCCTCGAGGATCACCATGTCGCCGGGAACAAGGTCCCTGGATTCCAAACGCAAACGCCGCCCGCCGCGTCGCACCGTGGCGCAGGTCTTAACCATTCGCCCCAGCGCCTCGATCGCTTTTCCCGCCTTCGATTCCTGGATGAATCCGATGATGGCATTCAAGACGACGACACCAGCGATCACGGAGGAATCCACCCATTCGCCCAACGCCGCAGTGACCGCCACCGCAGCCAGCAGCGCGTAAACCAGCGGTGCATGGAATTGAAGCAAGAAAATCTTCCATACCGGAGAGCCACTCTTGGCTGTAACCACATTCGGTCCGTATTTTTCGAGCCGCTGCTGCGCCTCCCGATCATCAAGTCCCCGGCTGGGATCGACCTCCAATCCCGCGGCAGCCACGCTTGGCTCCAGATGGTGCCATATCACTTTGGTGTTCATGTCAAAAGTTCCGGGTGCCCCAGCGTGTTTTCAAGTAAAAGTGGCCTTTCTCAGGTGTTGTTCGGATTAGGCGGAGCGGCGCTTGCCTTTGATCGACGCGCTGATCGCTGGCTGCGCCTCGGCCAATGATATGGAATTGGTTCATCGGGACAGCCACATGGATCGCCTTTCCGGGGAGAATCCGAGGACCATTTCCCTTCCGACAAAATCCTGATCCCAAATCCTCCTGATACTGCTGAGCTGTGCGGGTTTCTTGGGGGGTCGGTGAGCTTGCCAGTGCCGCGCAATTCAACGAGTTTTTAAAGAAACTTGGGAGTCGAACCATGGAAAATATTGCCGCAAAAATCGGTCTCGAGCCGCAACCGGCCGTCATCGGCCAGCGCCTTCGCACCTATATCAATCTGAAACTCGCGGCGATCGGTTGTCCGGTGGCCGACCTCGCCACTGATGAGAACGGCTTTGGCAATCTCGCCGAGTCGATGCTCGCTCACAATCGCGAGACCGCGCGGTTGCTTTCGGATTACCAATGCCCTGCCGATTGGCGCATTCAGCGGTTTCTAGACGAATACCTCCACGAGACGGGGAAAACACCGCGCCTGCCTTCGCAAACTTTCATCCTCGACCGTCACGGCCTCGCCCGCGCGCTGTCGCTGCCGGCGGAGGGCGACGAGTTCGTTTCGGATATCGTCAGCAGTTACCGCGTTCGGCAAGGTGTGCTGCACAATCCCGCCAAGGACCGCCGCACGACGCAGGGCGTCTTTCACATTGCCGACGGCGGGTTGCCGATTCCTGATGACAAAAAAGCCGTTCCCTTGGTGGCCTTTGCCCGGATGCTGGAAATCGCCCTCGTTCCCCCTCGCGATTTGATGCGGCTGCCTTTTACGGCAGGCCGGAGCGAGGAGGCAGCGTGCATGGTTTCGCTGTTGCTCCGCCCGCTTGTCTGCCCCGCCGTTCCGGGCTTCACCCCCGAGAAGCGCATGGAGATCCGTTTCTTCGCGCCGGGAAATCTCGTGAGCAACCTCGACTTCGTCGAAAGCATCTTTGGAAACGCCGGCGATCCCTTCCTGCCGCAGAACGACGCCGGGCTGGATTCTGAGCACTGGAGCGGCCACACGGGCTGCGTGATCCTCGCCCCGCATCTCACCCGCGTCACCAAGCGCGAGGCGGGCCTGCCGCACTGGGACAGCGCCACCGAGCGTCAGCGCCGCGATGGCATGTGCTGGAAAAACGGGGACGAATTCTACAACGACGGTTCGGCCTTCAAGCTCACCGCCCGCAATAAATCCGGCGTGATCGTCACACTCATCGCCGACAATTATTTCGGCTACTGCAAAAAGGAGGTGAAGACCCAGATCGGTTTTGCTGCGAACCTTCTCGGCCGCGCCGAGGAGGAGCACTCGGGCGGCGCGCTGGTTTTTGCCGCCTACGACCTCGGCGAGGAATTCGATGGATCGCTCCATGTGCGTCACCGTGGGCACACTCTGGAAGAGGCCGCGAGGCTGCTTCCGGATGCGATCGAGTTGCGCAAAGGAGGCTACGCGGTGGACAAAAACCACCCCGAGATTTTCTACATTCCCACCGAGGCGAAGGTGAGTCTGCAAACCCTGCGCGTCTCGTGGATCGATTCCGACGGCACCGATCAGTCGCTGAAGCTCCTGCCGGGCCGGTATTACACCCGACCCTCGGGCTACCGGATTCATCTTCACCGCAACGAGGGCGACCGCCGCTGGAGGCTCGTCGGCACACGGGCGGATGCGGTGTTTTGCCACAAGCCCTGCACCGTCTCGGGCGGCGGAAAATCCGAAATCTCGAAATCCATCGCCGACGCCATCATCCAGGGGCCGGTCTATGTGTCGGATTTCAGGGAGGACTTCGACCGCGTCGGCGAACTCCTCGCCCGCGACTACTCGAACCGATTCCGTGATTCCGCACGCAACGGCAAGGACCTCCGCCCCGTGCTCAGCGCCGAGCGTTCCCTTGGATCGGTGATCAAACTTTTCACGCCCTCTCCGGCCGAATTCTCGGACGAATACAACGCCTGGCTCGATGCCGTGCCCCAACATGTGAAGGAGCTGCTTTTCGTGGTGAAGCGTTATCACAACGCCAGTCTGGGTGATGACTGGCGATCGCGCTTCTCTGTGGACTCCGTCAACGGCCGCCCGGGTCACGAACTCAAATTTCAAAACAAACACCTCGCCACGGATTTCCTTCGGGTCGGCTTTGATCCGGACGGCTCCTGGCGTGTTTTCAGCCTGAGACAGGATTTTTTCCCAGCCGCGAAGCTTCAGATGGAAGACGACATCACCGCATCCGTCGTGGTGCCGCTCTCCGCGCTCGCGAACACGCCTGGGGAAGTTCCCGGCGCTTCGGTGAAGTTCGCCGAGAACTGCGAATTTCATCTTTTCCAGCGCCCAGACGACGCGATCCATCCTGGCTACGACAAACAAACCGAGATCGACTTCTCGAAGCCGGGAAATTTCTTCTCGAACTACCAACCGCTCGATCGTGCCGAGGTTCGCGGGACTTTCGAGGATGCGGTGAATTTTTCGAAATTCACACGCCCCATGCAGGACGCGATCCGCGCCGCACTCGATGGCGAGGAGTCGCCGCGCTTTTTCGTTTGTTCCGCATCGCCGCGCCTTGTGGATGGCAAGCCGACCAAAAACCCGCGCTACTTGCAGACTCGGCAGGATCTCGTTCGGCCGATTGACGCCTATCTCGCCACGCTCACCCGGAGACTCCTCCAACGCATTCCCGCCACCGAGCCTCTCTACACGCCTATCAATGCCATCCTGCCCGGGCGCCGCAACAATCCGGCGGAGAAAGGTGTTCGCTCCCTTGCGGTGTTCAATCCCATCCACCATCTCGAGTTGCCCGAGCTTTTCCTCGAATACATCTGCTCGCTCACCGGCAAATCGCCTTCCACAACCGGTGCGGGCAGTGAAGGCGCGTTGACGAAGGGGCCCTTCAATGCGCTCCCGCCGATCTACGACCTGAATGCCGCGCTCGTTGCCCAACTCCTCACGCGGCAACCGGTTTTTCTCACTGCCGCCGGCCATGTCGGTCCGAAAATAAGGGTGGACCACGATGTGAGCCTTCTCGTTCCCGAGGTTTGGTCCCGCATGCTTCCCTCCGAGCGTTTGCCGGAGTTTCTCATCGGTCACGGCTGTCTCGAGCGCGTGCCCGATATCGAATTTGAGGGCCGCATACTTCCCTCAAGTCGCCTCGGTTGGCGCATTACAGAGAACTTCGTCCGGATGTTTCTCGGTCGTGTTTTCAACTACCCGCATCGAGTTTTCACCCAAGACCTCCTGCGCCCCGAAACCCAAGACCTCGCCGCATTTGCCGATGGAATCGACAACATCGTGCAGACTCAAAAATCGGTCGCCGAAGCGTATTTCGCAGATGGAGGAATCGAGTGGGCCTGCCCGCCGCTGCGCGCCCTCCTGCACATCATGCGCGACGGGCATTTCGAGGGGAGGGGACTCAACGATCCCGCCGTGCGCGAGTTGTTCGATCCCGAAAAGGCATTAGCGAGCGATTGGTATCGCGCGCGCCTCGAAAGCACAGCGGTTGGCGATCAGGAACTCTGGTCGCGCCATGTGAAAAATCTGGAAGCCTTTATCCACCGCCCGCGAAACGAAGAAACTTCGAAGCGGCTGGGCCTTCACGCACGACTCGATAGGGCCAGAGAACAACTCCGCGAAACCCGCTCACCCGGCTACGCTGAAAGTCTCCGGGGAACGATTGGAACCCAGCCGATTTCAGGCTGAGCACTTTGCCGAACCTCACTGATTTCACTGCTTTCCAATGGACCCTCGCCGCCCTTGCGGCGTTGGGACTCGGGATGAGCAAAAGCGGCTTCGGCGGCATGGCGATGGTTGGCATTCTCTTGATGGCCCAAATCATCCCAGCCCGCGAGTCCACTGGCGTGATCCTGCCGATGCTTATTCTGGCCGATGTTTTCGCCGTGCGGGCCTTCCATCACCATGCGGTTTGGCGGGTGCTTTGGAGAATCATGCCCGCCGCTGTGGTTGGCGTGATTGTCGGATGGGTTGCGATGCCGTTCATCCCAGCTGGTCTGTTCGCCCCGGTAATTGGATGGATTGTCACCGCCCTGCTCGGTCTGATGATTCTCCAAAAGTGCTCGCCACGTTTGCAGGAGATCGCGGCGGACCATCCAGCCATCGCCTGGCCGCTGGGCGTGCTTGCGGGGTTCACAACGATGATTGCCAACGCCGCTGGCGCGGTGATGACGATCTACCTCCTCGCCTGCCGCCTCCCGAAATACGAATTCGTGGGCACAGCCGCGTGGTTTTTCTTTTTGATCAATGTCTTCAAAATTCCCTTCAGCGCCTCGCTGGGTCTGATCACGCCGGAGACCCTGATCTTCAACGCCATGCTCGCTCCCGCTGTGATCCTCGGCGTTTTCGGGGGGCGAATCCTGCTCGGTAAAATCAATCAGCAGGTCTTCGAATGGCTCCTGATCGCCATGGCCCTCGCCGGCAGCCTGCGACTCGCGCTCAGCTGATTTTGAGAACCGCTGCGAGGATTTTTTCCTGCGCGGCGGCCATGCGTTTTTCTTGGGCGGGGGTGGTATCGTCGTGTCCGGAGAGGTGCAGGAGGCCGTGGATGGCGTAGAGCGTAAGTTCGGTGGTGGTGTCGTGTCCAAACTCCCGGGCGCGTTCCGCGGCAATGGGAGCGCAGACGAGGATTTCGCCGTAGGGAAAAGTGATCACATCCGTCGGGCCGGGGATTCCGAGAAAGTCGCGGTGGACTTTCGCCATCGCGCGCGCGCCGAGGACCGTGATCTCGATGCCAGGGAGGGACGCGAGCTCGGCATGGTTTTTGCGGGCAATCTGCAGGCAGTGGGGGAGGCCACGAAGGATTAACGAATTCAATTGTTCGCGATCATAAGGCACCGAATGGCAACGGTGGATGAGCGAGATGGATGGGCTCGAATATTGGTTCACCGAATTTCGTAATTCGTGCAGACGATCCCTTCTTGAGCCCCGACATGAACCGCCATCAACAGGCGCTGGCCGCGCTGGATGGGCTTTTTTCCCGAATCCACGAGCACCGGGATGAGATGCCCGTTTTTTCCAGTTTGGACAGAGACAAGAAAGCGACGCCCTGTTCCATCGCGGAGAAGAACATTTTCCACCGTTCCATCGATTAGAAAATCTTCTTGGCTGATGACGCCATTGTTCTCGAGGTAGTTTTCAACAGGAAATTCGGCAAGATTAGAAAATTGACGGGTGGCATCTGATTTTAAAAAAACGGCTCCAACGGCAACCAGGAACAGTATGGCGCCCGCGATTAGGAGTTTTTGTTTGTTGAGAAAGGAATTGGAGTTGCGAGGCATGGGGTCAGTTTTTAAGCATGGAGTTCCCGAGAGTTTGTATTTTTCCGACAATTTCCTCGTTGCCGGGGGATTCGGCTAGAGCATTAAGATACCAGGCGAGAGCCTTGGCAGGGCGGTTGGCTTGCTCGTTGGCGACAGCTTTTGTATGTGAGCCAATAAATTTCGGACATTGACCGGCTAGGCGGGCTTTCCTTTCAAGGGCGCGGGGGTCCTTGGCAATCGAGTCAGGAAGAGTTTCAAGAACTATCCACGCTTCTGGGTGGTTGCCACGGCGCTCCAAGGAGTCCGATTTCTCGATGGCCGCACGAAGGGATTTTTCGAGTTCCAACAAACTTTCGTAGTCGGACTTTAATTTTGGGTCGGTTTTTGCTTCCCGCGCTAGCGGAGCAAACTCGTTCATGCGATCAAATGCAGCACGGTGGTCGCCAGCGGAAACAATGCGTTTCAATTCATCGTAAAGAGCTTGGTTGTTTGTGGCATTGTCTTGGATCGTCTCAATTTTTTTGGCGACATCCGAGTCAAGGGGAGCGCGGCGCACCGCTATCTCCATGAGTGAATGCATGGATTTTAAATCACGAGCCTTCATGGCGAGTTCGGCTTGGCGGGCCCAGTGCATGGCTTTCCGAGGGTGTTCCGCTGCGAACGCCTTGAGATCGGCAAGTCCGGTATCGGAACCGTTCGACGCAAGTTCCTTAACAAGGCGGTTTATTTCAGCGTAATCCCGGCTATTAACCGCCTCCGCGAGTCTTCGCATGGATTGGCCACCTTGGAGAATCTTCTGCCGACTATCGTAGGGTATGGTTTGAAGCTCGGGTTGGTATTTAGCCGTTAAAACCATCTTACGAACTAGCGACTCGGCGGCAGCGATCTGATTTTCTTGAAGCATGTTGTCAATCGACTCCCGGTCTTTCACGGCATCGCGGACACGGTTAAGAAGGAATGCCTCCATGCCGGTGACCGTGGAAATCACCGGAACTTCAGTAGGTGCGCCACCGCTCGTAGGAGGCTTGCCGGGAGAGTTCTCGGATCCTCCGCCTCCGCTGCGACCTGAAGGGTAGGCTTCTTGGCGGAGCGCCAGATCGGCACCCTTGAAGGAATTTCGGTAAAAACCACAGGCAATGAGCGCGTGAATGTAGCGCTGTTGGATCGCAAGCTCGACGATAAACTGCTGAAATTGAAGCTTTCGAACTTCGCTGGTTACGCGATGCGAAAGAGAGTTTTTTTCATCTTCGCAGCGGGCTATTTCCTTTTTCACATCCTCGATTTGCTCGCGAATGAAATTCCGCTCATCTTGAGTTTTAGTTTCCCCGGTTAATGGATTAACATTATGGGCCATTTTATGATTCCACTCGAGGCGCTTGCGTTCTGCCTGAAGAGTGGTCAGCTCGCGATTGAGTTCGGTTTGTCGACGGTTGTCGTCCACGCGACCGCCAGAGAGCGCGGAAATATGACCACGAATACTGCGGCAAATGTCATCATCCTCCGGGTAACTTGAGAGCTTGAGCAATTTTTCAGAAGCGCGTTGGGGGTTCGAGGAATCCTTCGCGGAGCGGGTGTGGTAGGGACTCTCGGGAACGAGTTCGTTCAGTATGGATTTCAATTCGGCGTAGTAAGCATTGCTGCGCTCGATATCTCCCGAATTGGCGCTTAGAAACGCACGGTAATCCGAGGGCATACTCTGAGGCAGAACCGAGGTGGCTGAAGCCTCTGCGAGTTTTTTCTGGAGCATGGAGACCTGTTTTTGGAAGTCGATTTCGTCGCGTTCCGCTTTGGAGGTCTCCTCTGCAAGACGAAGCCTCTCCATCTCCACGCTTTCGAAACTAGGGACTACGATGGGTTGATTTTGGATCGTCGAGGGCGATCCCGTGCCGATTGGAGGGGCGGAGTCAGCAGCAGTGGTTATTTGATCAAAAGCAAAAAACAGCAGAAAAAAAACGAACAGGACAGGGAGGCACTTGTGCATAGATGATATATCTCCAATTGGCGGCTAGAAATTCGAGAAAAAACTCACTGAATTGCTGCGCCTAAAATCCATTATGTTAACCGCAAAATTCCACGAATGGATCGAGCCTCCAAAGAGAGTTGAAAATTTCGAACAAATACTTGGGTAACCTCCGCTGCGAGGTCTTCCCAAGCCCTCCGGCACAGGGATTCCAACCGGATATAACGGGTGGAGAACTTTTCAAACCCTGAGCGAGCAGCGGAAGCCTCGGGCGGCGAAGTAGGATTGCGCGCCGTTGTGATAGATGAAAACCCGTCCATATCGGCGGTCGCCAAAAATAGCGCCGCCGAGTTTTCTGACTTCGTCGGGAGTCCATAGCCAGCTCCAGGTTTTGGTGTCGAACTCCCCGAGCTTTTGGAGCGCGAGGTATTCCTCCTCGGTCAAAAGCTCCGCCCCCATCGCCGTCGCCATGTCGATGGCGTTGTCCGCAGGTTTGTGCTCCTTGCGTGAATCCATGCCGGCGCGGTCGTAGCACACGCTAACCCGCCCCTTCGGCGTTTCAGGCGAGCAGTCCGCAAAAACAATCTCGCCCGACTTTGCATCCTGGCCGATCACATCCGGCTCCCCTCCCGTCCGCTCCATTTCTGCGAGCGACCGTAGTTTTTCCGGCGCGGCCTGCAACCTCACCAAAACCTCGCTCCACTCGAGATCCGGATGGCGTCTCGCGTTCTTTTCAAAGCGCGCCTGAAGCAAGTGGATCAACTCTTGTCGTTGTTGAGGGGAGATTTTGTTTTTCAAGGGATGCAAAACTCCCGGTATTCGCCGGGCTGGATTGTTTCCACGGCTTGATCAAGCAGTTCACCGCTCATCATGATGCGTCGAAGGTCATTGGAGGAAAGTTCGAGAATCGCGATCCGCCGGCCTTGGAGGTTTTGCTGGTAGCGGATGTTCTGGTCGCAGGTGATGAAGAGATCGAATTCCGTTTCCGCTTTCTGAATCAGTTCTCCGTTTTTTACAGCATGCCAACCTCGTTTTTTGGCGGTGGTGCAAGTGTGACCGACGAGGAGTTTGTGCATCGGCCATGGGACGCACTCGTCGAGGAGGATTTTCATGCAGTGGCGAAGAGCGCGGACTCCGAACGCTCTAAAACTTCCACTGCCATTTCGCGCGTCACTGTCGGGAAGCAATCGAGGAATTCATCTAGTGTGTAATTCCCTTCCAAATACTTGAACAGCGACTCCACCGGCACCCTCGTTCCGGCAAAAACCGGCGTCCCTCCGAGAATTTCGGGATCGATGGTGATTAATGAGTTTAAGTTCATAGAACGAAGATAAGCGACCTACGCCTTCGCGTAAACTTCGGCGCCTTTTTCGACGAACTCGCGGGATTTTTCTTCCATGCCTTTTTCGAGGGCTTGCTGTTCGGTGAAGCCCTGCTCGGCGGCGTATTTGCGGACATCCTCGGTGATTTTCATCGAGCAGAAGTGTGGGCCGCACATGGAGCAGAAGTGGGCGCTCTTGGCACCTTCCTGCGGGAGGGTTTCGTCGTGGAATTCACGGGCGGTTTCGGGGTCGAGGCCGAGGTTGAATTGGTCTTCCCAACGGAACTCAAAGCGGGCTTTTGAGAGGGCGTTGTCGCGGTATTGCGCGCCGGGGTGGCCTTTGGCGAGGTCGGCAGCGTGGGCGGCGATTTTGTAGGCGATGACGCCGTCCTTCACATCCTTCTTGTTCGGCAGGCCGAGGTGTTCCTTCGGCGTGACATAGCAGAGCATCGCGCAGCCATACCAGCCGATCATGGCGGCTCCGATACCGCTCGTGATGTGGTCGTAGCCGGGGGCGATATCGGTGGTGAGCGGCCCGAGCGTATAGAACGGAGCCTCGTGGCACCACTCGAGTTGCTTGGCCATGTTTTCCTCAATCATGTGCATGGGGACATGGCCGGGGCCTTCGTTCATGACTTGCACGCCTTTGGCCCAGGCGCGTTTGGTGAGGTCACCTTGGACTTCGAGTTCGCCGAACTGGGCTTTGTCGTTGGCATCAGCGATCGAGCCGGGGCGGAGGCCGTCGCCGATCGAGAAACTCACATCGTAGGCCGCCATGATGTCGCAAATGTCGTCCCAGTGCGTGTGGAGGAAGTTTTCCTTGTGATGCGAGAGGCACCATTTCGCCATGATGCTGCCGCCGCGGGAGACGATACCGGTCATGCGCGAGGCGGTGAGGGGGATGAAGCGCAGCAGGACACCGGCGTGGATGGTGAAATAATCAACACCCTGCTCGGCCTGCTCGATCAGCGTGTCGGCGAAAATCTCCCAGGTCAGTTCCTCGGCCTTGCCGCCAACTTTTTCGAGGGCTTGGTAAATGGGAACCGTGCCGATGGGGACGGGCGAGTTGCGGAGGATCCACTCGCGCGTGGCGTGGATGTTTTTTCCGGTGGAGAGGTCCATCACAGTGTCCGCGCCCCATTTGGTGGACCAGCGCATTTTCTCAACTTCCTCCTCGATCGAAGAAGCCACGGCGGAGTTGCCGATGTTCGCGTTGATTTTCACGAGGAAATTCCGGCCGATGATCATCGGCTCGAGTTCGGGGTGGTTGATATTTGCGGGAATGATCGCACGGCCGGCGGCGACTTCATCGCGGACGAACTCCGGCGTGATTTCGGCAGGGATGCGTTGGGGGAAACGAGCGAAGATGCCCGGCGTGTAAGGGCTGTGGCCGATCTGCGCGGAGCCGGCGTGCTGTTTATTAAGATCGTTGCGGAGGATGTCGCCACTGAGTTCGGCGATTTTTGCGCGGCCCATGTTTTCGCGGATGGCGATGAATTCCATCTCGGGCGTGACGATGCCTTGGCGGGCATACCAGAGCTGGGTGACGGGGTGGCCGGCGGACGCGCGGAGCGGCTTGCGGCGGAGGCCGGGAAATTCCAGGAGGCGGTTGCGCTCGGCCTTGCTGGCGTATTCGGCGTGGTTGCGGGAAAGGTAACCGTTGTCCTGTGGCTTGACCTCGCGGCCGTCGTATTCGCTTACATCGGCGCGGGCCTTGATCCACTCGGCGCGGAGGGCGGGGAGACCTTGGGTGACATCGCCATCGAAATTCTCGTCGCCCCATGGTCCCGCAGCGTCATACACGCGGACGGGTTCGTTTTTTTCGAGCGAACCGTCGAAGCGTTTGGTTGGGGAGAGCGAAATCTCGCGCATCGGCACGCGGACATCTTTGTGGAGGCTGCCCTCGACGTAGACGCGGGAGGAGTTCGGGAGAGGGTCGGTGCTGCTGGGTTCGAAGGCTTCGGCGGGTGCGATCATGGTTTTGTTTTGGTTCGGTGGAATGACGGGGGGCCGAATCCGCGATCGGATGCCGCTCCCTCCGCCGGTTCCAGCCGGATCAGGTTCAAAGGGTCTCCCGGCGCCGTGGGGCGGTCGGGACTCTCAGCCAATCAAGGCTCCCCTGCTGGCCTTGGATCGTTCGTTAGTCGGGACGCGAGGTCAATGTGGAAAATGCGGGAAGCGTCTGAGGATGGAAAAGTTTTCGCAGGCGTGGAGGGCTGGCTGGCTCGGGGAAAAATATCATTGCCAAGACAAGCCCATCCTCGGAAAAAGAGCACGCGTCGGCACGGTGCGGACGCCCCAATTTTTTCACATGAACGAACGAAGAGTCGTCGTCACAGGCATCGGCGTAATCAGTCCGGTCGGAAACGACCTGCAAACATTTTGGAACTCCCTCATCGAGGGCCGCAGCGGCATCAGCCGTTTTGAGGCGTTCGACTCGACAAATTTCGACTGCAAAATCGCCGGTGAGATCCGGGGCTTTGAGCCAGCTAAGCATTTTAAAAATCCCAAGACCGCCAAGCGCACCGATCGCTTTACGCAATTTGCGATGGCCGGAACGAAGTTGGCGATCGAGGACTCCGGCATCGACCTCGACAAAGTCGACCGCACTCGCTTCGGCGTGATGATCGGCAGCGGCATCGGGGGACTTTACAGCATGGAAGAAGAGGCGCACCGCCTTGCGGATCGCGGCCCGTCGCGCGTCTCGCCCTTCACGATTGCGATGATGATTTCGAATATGGCCAGCGGCATGGTCTCGATGGAATACGACCTTCGTGGGCCCAATATGTGCATCGTCACGGCCTGCGCGACCGCCAACAACTCGATTGGCGAGGCTTGGCGTATCATCAAATTTGGCGACGCCGATGCGTTTATCGCAGGCGGGGCCGAGGCCACGATCACTCCGCTCGGCATCGCGGGATTCGCGTCGATGAAGGCGCTCAGCTGCCGCAATGACGCTCCTGAAAAAGCCTGCCGTCCGTTTGACAAGGACCGCGATGGCTTTGTGATGAGCGAGGGCGCGGGAATTGTCGTTCTTGAGGAATACGAACACGCCAAGAATCGCGGCGCCACGATCTACTGTGAACTCGGCGGCTATGGCTGCACGGCGGACGCCTACCACATGACGGCTCCGATGCCCGAAGGTGAGGGGGCAGCGCGCGCAATGACGATCGCGATGCGCCACGGCAAGGTGACCCCGGACCAAATCGATTACATCAACGCCCACGCCACCTCGACCGGCCTTGGCGATATTTGCGAGACGAAGGCCATCAAACTCGCGCTCGGCGAGTCTTCGAAAAAAGTTGCCGTCAGCGCCACAAAATCCGTCACCGGCCACCTGCTCGGAGCCGCCGGCGGGGTGGAACTCGCAGCGAGCGCAATGGCGATCAAGCACGGCATCATCCCGCCGACCATCAATCTTGAAAATCCAGATCCCGAGTGCGACCTCGATTGTGTGCCGAACCACGCGCGCGAGGCCAAGCTGCGCAATGTGCTCAGCAACTCCTTCGGGTTCGGAGGCCACAACGCCACACTGCTTTTCAAGGCGCTTGACCAGTAGAGCACTGCTTTGACCCCGCCGGCCGAACGCGTGTCCGAACCGACCAGCGATCCTGATATCGAGGTGCGGATTTATTTCGCCCGGGGACGAAATGCGCTTATCGCTCGCGGCGATTTCTCCGAGATTTTCGCCGCCTGGTATCTCCACCGCATGGACCATGGGATAGAAATTCCCGCCGCGATGGAGGATGCCGCCCGAGAAGCCATTGCCTCGATCACTCTTCACAGCGCGAGTCGCCCCTGGAAGGAAGCCTGTGCATGGACGGTGAAATTTCCCGAGCCGCGACTGAATGTTTTTGCTGCTGCGGACAATCACACCGGTTCGATTATCGCCAATTTCCAGACCTCGGACTTGCAGCCGATCGGTGAGGGGATGTTTTATGCCGATGTCGTGGAGGACGCGAAGCCGCCGCGCCGGAGTGTGGTGGACTTCCGCGAGAAATCCTTCCTCCGCGCGGTGGAGATTTTCTATTCGCAGAGCGAGCAGCGTCTGGTCCGGTTCTTTTGGCACGGAGAGGAAGACCTCGTGATGGTCGCCGCGCAGCCTGACTGCGACGAGGAATGGCTCGCGGGGCTGACCCAAGAATCGATTCGAACGCTCGACCTTGATGTCGAGTTGTCCCTGCTCGAGAAGCGGCAGTTCACTTTCCGCTGCGGCTGCAACCAAGAGCGGATGCTGGGTTTCATGAGCCCGGTTTTTCAGCGGCAGGCGGACGAGCTGTTCCATAGTGATCCGTCGATCTCGGTTCTCTGCCCACGCTGCGGAGCCCGGCACATCCTGACTCGCGAAGCGCTTGAGGCCCGCAACGCCAAACCTTCCCATGAATAACGAAAACCAATTCCTCACTCCGGAGAAAAAAATCGGCGGCATCCTGACCCCGCTCAGCGCCATTCGCGGCGAATACGACATCGGTATTGGTGACACCGAGTCGCTCGTGGAACTCGCGGGATGGGCTGCTAAAAAAGGTTTCCGCCTGATCCAAATCCTCCCCGTCAACGAAACCGGCAACGACAACAGCCCTTACAATCTCATCAGTTCGATCGCCTACGAGCCGTGCACGCTGGCCACAAACCCGCGCTGGCTGCCGGATCTTGGGGAATCCGATTTCAAAAAAATCACCAAAAAGCACGGAGTCGAATCGCTCCGCGAGGGGAAGGTGCAATACGCGAGGGTCAAGGCGATGAAGCAGGAACTGCTCGCTGCTGCGTTCGAGAATTTTCAAAAGGCGAAAGGCGCGCGCGTGCGGCAGTTCGAAAAATTCATCGAGGAGGAGAGCGAGTGGCTCCGCGACTACGCGCTCTTCCGCGCTCTTGGCGCGTGGAATGACAACGACGAAGTTTTCACCAACTGGCCCGCAGAGCACCAAAATCCCGAGGCCGCTCGCGAATGGCACGCCTCGATAACCTCCCCGGATAAGCGCCACCTCGACCGGCTCGTCCGCTATTTCAGCTACATCCAATGGGTGGCGATGACCCAATGGCGGTCTGTGCGTGAGGAATTCGACAAGCTCGGCATGGCGTTGATGGGCGACATTCCGGTGGGTGTGAGCCTTTACAGCGCGGATGTCTGGGCCGAGCCGGAGATTTTCGACAAGTCGCGCTCGAGCGGGGCCCCGCCTGAGAAGGTTTTTAAATCCGATCCGTTCACCGAGCACTGGGGACAAAACTGGGGCTTCCCGCTCTACAACTGGCAGGCGATGTCGCGCGACAATTTCGCCTGGTGGCGTCGCCGCCTTCGGGCATCGCGCGAAGTTTTTCATCTGCTTCGTGTGGACCATGCGCTGGGATTCTTTCGAATCTGGAATTTCCCGTGGCGCCCGCAAGAGAACGATCGCTTCACCTTTCTCACGCCCGAGCAGGCCCGGGAAATCACTGGTGGAGCGTTGCCGTGCTTTCTGCCGCGCGACGACAGCACGCCCGAGAACTGCGACTACAACCGTCGTCAGGGCGAAATGCTCTTCCGGATTTTTCTCGAGGAGACCGGCCCGCACCGCCTGATCGCCGAGGATTTGGGCGAAGTCGCGCCGTATGTGCGCCCGGCGTTGCAGACGCTCGAGATTCCCGGATTCAAGATTCCATTTTGGGAGGCTGGTGAAAATGGTGCGCTGTTGGCGGGATCCAGTTACCAGCGGCTGAGCCTCGCGACGTTTGCCACGCACGACCACCCGACGATCCGGCAGTATTGGGAAAATTGGAACGCCGAGGCCGCGCAAGCCGAGACCCGCGAGAAGTCGATTCACGAAATGCGTGTGGTTTTGGATTTCTGCGGTCGGCGGGGGATCGAGGTTCCATGCGGCTTCGCGCCCGAGGTGCACGCCGCATTCATCGAGGGGCTTTTTGCCTGCGAGTCGTGGCTGGCTGTTCACATGATCACCGATATTTTCGGATTGAGCGACCGCTTCAATGTCCCCGGCGCCATCGGCGATCAGAATTGGACCACGCGGATCGAGGGCACCATCAAGGAATGGAACCAACTTTACAAAAACCAAGTTCTCTTGAGCGTTGAGGCGCTGCAGAAAACTGGCCGGGTTCCTGCGGCCTGACGCCGTTTGCGAATTGCAGGGCATGACAAATCTCGCCACATTAACCCCATGAGCAACAGCGCCACGACCAACCTGCCTGACGCAAGCGGCCACTTCGGCCCCTATGGAGGCATGTTTGTTCCCGAAACGCTGATGACGGCGTTGCAGGACCTCGAGCGCGAATACCACGCCGCCCGCAAGGATCCTGAATTTCGCAAGGAACTCGCGGGGTTACTCGCGGATTTTTGTGGACGCCCAACAGCCCTCTATTTTGCCGAACGGCTTACTGAAAAACTCGGCGGGGCGAAAATTTACCTGAAGCGCGAGGATTTGCTCCACACCGGCGCGCACAAGATCAACAACGCGATTGGCCAAATCCTCCTCGCCCGCCGCATGGGGAAAACCCGCATCATTGCGGAGACGGGAGCCGGCCAGCACGGCGTCGCCACCGCTACTGCCGCTGCGCGTTTCGGCTTCGATTGCACGATCTACATGGGTGCGGTCGACATGGAGCGCCAAGCCCTCAATGTTGCTCGCATGCGCTTCCTCGGCGCGAAAGTTGTCGGTGTTACCGCCGGCCAAGCCACGCTCAAGGAGGCCATCAACGAAGCCATGCGCGATTGGGTGACGAATGTGCGGAACACCCACTACATCCTCGGCAGCGCGCTGGGTTCGCACCCCTATCCGATGATCGTTCGCGATTTTCACCGAGTGATCGGCGACGAAACCCGCCGCCAAATCCTCCAGCGCGAGGAACGCCTCCCCGACCTGCTCGTCGCCTGCGTGGGTGGCGGAAGCAATGCGATCGGGTTCTTTTACCCCTTCCTCGGCGATGAATCGGTGAAAATGACTGGCGTCGAAGCCGGAGGCGACGGCATCGTGCTCGGACGCCACGCTGCGCGTTTCCAAGGCGGAAAACTCGGAGTCCTCCAAGGCACCAAAACCTGGCTCCTCGCCGACGCCGACGGCCAGATCGAACTCACCCACTCCGTCTCCGCCGGCCTCGACTACGCAGCCATCGGGCCCGAGCACAGCTACTACCGGGACTCCGGACGAATTGACTACGACTACGCCACCGACGACGAAGCCCTCGCCGCCTTCCGTGGCCTCGCCGAGATCGAAGGCATCATCCCCGCCCTCGAAACCGCCCACGCCATCGCGCATGTGATCAAAGTCGCACCGAAGATGTCGAAAGATGCAATCCTCATCGCCAACCTCAGCGGCCGAGGTGACAAGGATGTGAGCCAGGCGGCGGAGATTTTGCTGAAGGGGTGAAGCCTATCGGGTGGCTTGCGCCCGAAGAGTCCGGAACAGCACGATCGCGTAGAGCAGGATGAAAAGTGCAAAGAGGCATTCCTTCAGCTCCCCATCGTTTGGCCCGTAGTAATTCCAGGGAATTTCGACGCCGAAATTTTTCATCAATCGTTTCGGAATGTTACTCACGACCGCCAACACCGCGACGGCAGCGGATTGACACGAGGGCCAAAGCCAGAAATTGATGGTGCTCGGTTGGCAGAATTGCGGATTGCGCCGAAGCCACCAAGGGGCGATTACCGCCCCACCGATCATCCCGATACTGAGTCCGTTGCGAGCGACCTTGCCGAAAATAAATTGGGGCCAGCCTTCGAGATTGTGGAGGTTTGTTTCGTCTTGGTTGTTGATTTCCGACCAAAGTTCCGGGGTCTTCCATTCTAGGTAGTGTTGTCCCCAACTAATTTCCTCACCCAGAAAAACAATGCATCCCAGAC
>ERZ889217.6-NODE-6-length-128243-cov-13.991130_pt1 | contig 128243 bp, 119 predicted proteins | sample MGYA00521098_ERZ889217 | MGnify/ENA primary metagenome ERZ889217 (study PRJEB32303, sample SAMEA104408613) | aquatic metagenome | biome: Brackish water; feature: Pelagic; material: water | place: Baltic Sea | collected 2014-06-10T22:04:00 | depth 2,362 m ... | reverse complement strand
GCCGTGACCATCACCGTGACCATCACCGTGTGCTGCAGCTGCACCAAGCGACTTCGGCGCAGCACCTGCGGTGACGAGTTCGCGGTCGATCGTGGCGGCGGTGACAAGTGTTTCGCGGTACTCGGTGGCGTAGCCGTGATCGTCATCGTGGTGGATGCCGGCAGCGGCGCCCCGTGGATCACCGAAGAAGGTGAGGTAGGTCGCACGGGTCATGTACATCGCCGTCAGCGCTGCGCCGAACAGGCCGATCCAGAACAGGAACGTGTAGCCAGCGTCGCCGACGTTGTCGATGATCTCGTCTTTTGACCAGAAACCGGCGAATGGGATGACCCCGGTGAGGGCGAGCGTCGACACACACCATGCACCGAAGGTGACCGGCATGAACTTACGCAGACCACCCATGTCCTTCTTCATGTCAAAGGAGTGGTGCGAACCGGAGTGGCTGATCGAGCCGGCTGCGAGGAACAGACAGCACTTGAAGAAGGCGTGCGTGAACACGTGGAAGACAGCTGGCAGCCAGGCGCCCGTGCCGAGGCCGAGCATCATGTAGCCGAGCTGGCTGACCGTTGAGTAGGCCAACACTTTCTTGATGTCGTCCTGTACGAAGGCGAGCAGTGCTGCAATGATGATCGTGATCCCGCCGATAATGGCAATAAAGCTCAACCCGCCATTGCCGATGTTGAAGCCTTCCCAGAAGACCGGGTAGATGCGGGCCACCAGGAAGACGCCAGCAACAACCATGGTCGACGAGTGGAGAAGCGACGAGACCGGGGTGGGGCCAGCCATTGCGTCGGGCAGCCACGTGTGAAACGGGAACTGGCCGGACTTGCCAATTGCGGCGATGAAAAGGGCGACCGACGCCATCACCAGCGCCCAGCTGGACCCATCGCCTGAGAGCGCCCACGCCTGGATGGCTCGAATGTCAAAGCCGTTCGTTCCGAGGTTGTCGACTGCCCACTGGTTGGAACCAAAGAACAAGATCGCCGTGCCAATGAGCAGGCCGACGTCGCCAACGCGCACAGTAAAGAACGCCTTGAGTGCCGAGTGGCTGTTGTATGCGTCTTCCCACCAATGCCCGATCAGCATGAACGAGCAGAGGCCCATGATCTCCCAGCCCAAGATCAGCTGGACCATGTTCGACGCCATCACCATGACGAGCATTCCGCTCGAGAACAGCGTCAACGCTGCGAAGAAGTGCGTGTAGCGACGATCGCCGCGGACGTAGTCGAGGCTAAAGATCTGCACCAGGAACGAGATGAACGCAACAAGCCAGAGTAGGAGGATCGACAAGCCGTCGATGTGCGAGCCAATCCCGAATTCGAGACCCGAGTTCTGCCACCACACCCATTGGCTGACAACGGGTTCAATGAAGGGTTTGGCTTCGGCGCCCTCGGCTGCACGCAGCACGCCGTTGAACATGCCCTGCGCCGCTTCACCGCCGTGGTCCGCAGAGTTGGTTCGCTGCATCCACTGGATTCCAGCGCCGGTGGCGATGACGAGCGACGCACCGATCGACACAAGGCCGAACTCGGCACCCTTGAACGGCATCTTCTTGCCGAGCGCGATGATCAGCGCGAACGCAACCGCCGGGATCAGGGCAATGAGCCAGGCATGCTCCATGAACCAGCCGGAGCTGAGTTCGAGTGCCTTGTATGTTTCTTCGACGGCGAGCACGTCAGCCCTTCATTTCCGAGAGTTCGTCGAGGGCGATCGACTTGCGGTTGCGGTAGATCATCAACACCATGGCGAGGCCAACGCCGACTTCGGCAGCGGCAATTGCGATGACGTAGAGGGCAAACACTTGGCCCTCCTGATTGTTGTTCATCAGCGCGAACGCGACAAGGTTCAAGTTAACGGCGTTGAGGATCAACTCGATCGACATCAGCACCATCACCGCGTTGCGGCGCGCAATGACGCCGAATACACCGATGCAGAACAGCACGGCGGCGAGCAGCAGGAAGTTGACAGCAAGCATGCGGGCCTCAGTCTTTCCGGGCCAGAACGATGGCGCCAATAGCAGCCGCGAGCAGGACGAACGAGATGGCCAGGAACGGCACCAAGAATGGCGACAGCACCTGATCGGCGATTCCCTCGGTCGAGAACGGCGTCCGATCGCCAATGACGGTGTCTTCGTACGTGTCGACGATGACGTAGGCCATCAGGCCGAACAGCAGGAGCGCAACAGGGATGCCCAGCTGCCAGCCCTTGTTGTTGAGGCCCTCTTCCTTGCCAATTTGGGCACGGGTCAGCATGATGCCGAACAGGAACAAGACCATCACGGCGCCGATGTAGACCATGACCTGTGAGACGGCGACAAACTCGGCTGCGGCCAAGATGTACTGCGCTGCGACGCCGGCGAGCACCACCACGAGGTACAGGGCGGCGTGCACGACGTTCTTCGTGGTGACGACGCTGAACGCGGCGAAGATCATGACCGCGGCAATGATGCCAAAGGCGATGTTCTGCGCGACGTTGACATTCTCAGTGGCGAGGATCAAAGCGTTCATCTATTTACTTGCCCCGGCTTCGAGTTCCGGTGCCTCGGGCACGGTTTCCATCCACTCGCCGAGCTTGTCCTTGTTGTGGAGAAGGTCGGCAATCTTCGGCTCGGAGTACTCGTACTCGGGGCTCCAAAAGAGTGCGTCGAACGGGCAGACCTCGACGCAGATGCCGCAGTACATGCACAGCGCGTAGTCGATGTCGAAACGGTCGAGATGGTTGACCTGACGCGGCTTGCCACCGGCACGGCGCGGCGGTGCGAGTTGCTTGTGGCCCTCGATGTAGATGCACCAGTCCGGACACTCCCGTACGCACAACATGCACGAGGTGCAGTTGCCTTCGTGTAGCGCGATGACGCCACGCGCACGAACGGGCGGCGCCTCTTTCTCGTGCGGGTACTGAACGGTGTCGGCACCGTTCTTCAGTGTCTTACCGAGGATCCCGGCAGTGACGCCGAGCCCCTTGAGTAGTCCAGGAACCTTGGGCATCAGAAGACAACCTTCAGGATTGCGGTCGCAGCGGTGTTGGCCAGTGCGAGCGGGATAAGAACCTTCCAGGCAAATGTCTGGAGTTGGTCCTCTCGGAAACGGGGGTAGCTGAAACGCACCCACATGATGACGCCGACGAGGGCGAACATCTTGGTGAACATAATCAGTGGGCCGACGAAGTTCATCCACCAGGCGACATCAGAGATGCCTTCCCAGCCGAACCACGTGAACGGTACGCCCCAGCCGCCGAGGAAGAGCACCGAAGCAATGAAACCGAACACACCGGCAGTGGCGAACTCGGCGATAAAGAAGATCAAGAAGCGGAAGCCCGAGTACTCGGTCATGTAGCCAGAGACGAGTTCGGACTCGGCGATTGGCATGTCGAACGGGCTCTGAGTCAGCTCGGCCTGCACGGCAATCATGAAGATCAAGAAGCCAATGAACTGAGTGAGGATGAACGGGTTGCCAATCCAGCCGACGCCGAAGATCTCGCCGGTGTTCTGCACTTCGATGATCCGGTTGAGGTTCATCGAGCCTGCCTGGATGACCACACCGAGGGTGGCAAGCACCATCGGCAGTTCGTAGGCAATGAGCTGACCACCAGCACGAAGGCCACCGAGGAGTGAATACTTGTTGGCTGACGACCAACCGGCGATCAGAATGCCGAGCACGCTGACCGAGGCAACGGCGAGTGCATAGAACACTCCGGTCTCGAAGTTCGTGAAGTACGCCTGCGGGCCGAAGGGCACCACCACGACCAACAGGAATGTCGACAGGAGCACGATGAGCGGCGCCATCTTATAGATGCGCACGTCGGCGTTGTCAGGCGCGAGGTCTTCCTTCTGCATCCACTTGCCCACTTCGGCAAGAAGCTGCATCGACCCGAACGGCCCCGCTTCCATGGGGCCGAGACGGCTTTGCATGAACGACATCATTTTGAAGAGGAAGATGTACACGATGCCGCCGGCGGGCAGCAGCACGGCGACGAGGCCACCGACGACGCGCAAGATCGACATCAGCCAGTAGGGGATATTCCACTCCGGATACCAGCCCGGGAATTCAGCAGCGAGTTGGGCGAGCATCAGCGATCGATGTCTCCGAGAATGAAGTAGAGCGAGGCGAGGATCGTGATGATGTCAGGGACGTACACGCCCTTGAGCGCCCACGGCACAATCGAGATGTTGTTGAAGCTCGCAGAGCGAATCTTGACGCGGAACGGGCCGAGGCCGCCCTTCGAGACGACGTAGTAGCCCATTTCGCCAAGCGGATTTTCGGTGGCTACCCAGGCTTCGCCTTCGGGCACCTTGATGATGCGCGGCACCTTGGTCATGATCGGTCCTGCCGGAACCTGATCGAGGAGTTGGCCGACGATCTTGCAGGACTCACGCGTCTCTTGGAGGCGGACCCAGCAACGTGCCCACGAGTCGCCGTCAGGATGCGTCCAGACCTTCCAGTCAGCGAGGTCGTAGCTGAGCGGCAGGTCTTGGTCGCGGCGGAGGTCCCAGTCGATGCCGGACGCACGAGCGTTGGCACCGGAGAGGCCGTAGTCCTTGGCGACATCAGCGGGGATCACACCGATCCCGCGCATGCGGCTCTGGAAGATCTCGTTGCCGAACAGCAAGTCGTCGATCGTGTCGCAGAACTCTTCGAGCTTCTTGACAGCACCTTTGGTCTCTTGGATCCAGCCCTTGGGCAGATCGTCCTTGAGGCCGCCAATGCGGTCGAAGTTCGGGTGGAAACGACCGCCAGTGGCGCCCTCGATCAAGTTCAAGATGTATTCACGGTCGCGGAACGCCAGGAAGACCGGCGTGATGGCGCCCATCTGCACACCGAGGTCGCCAAGAAACAGCGACACGTTCGCGATGCGGGACAACTCGAAGAGGATCGTGCGGATGACCTGCGCCCGCGGCGGCGCCTCGATCTCCATCAACTTCTCAGCAGCGAGGATGAACGGCACCTCGTTGGCGAAGCTGCCCAGCCAGTCGATGCGGTTGACCAGCGCAGTGACCTGCGGGAACGTGCGGACTTCGGTGAGTTTCTCGTAGCCGCGGTGCATGTAACCGGCGACCGGCTCGGCCCAGACAACCTGCTCGCCGTCAAGGCGGGCAATGATGCGGAGCGTGCCGTGCGTGGCCGGGTGCTGCGGTCCGATGTTGAGGGTCATGCCCTCGGTCTCAAGCTCGACGTTCAGACGAGCATCGGCAGCTTGAGAGGCGATATAGCTGAGCTGCTGGCGATCGGTCAGCGTCATGAATCAACTCCGGCTTCGTTGGTCACGGCGGGGGCCTCGTCGGCGGGTGCTGCTTCTTCTGCCGGAGGCGCTGCTTCTTCGAAATCAGGCATCGGCTCAACGTCGACGATGCCCGGCCATGGCTTGACCATGCGGGCGAGTAACGGGAAATCCTTCTTCAGCGGGTGGCCCTCAAAATCGCCTGGCAGGTACATGTTGCGGAGGTCGGGATGGTTGTTGAAACCGATGCCGAACATCTCGTGGCATTCGCGCTCGTGCCAGTTGGCACCGGCGAAGAGGTGGCTCCAAGAATCAACCACCTGGTTGTCATCGGCGACGTCGGCCTTGATGGTCACGCCCACGTGGCGATCGATGTCGGTCAGACGAGCGAACACCTGCATGCGGGTCTCGCCACCGGTGTAGCCCTGCTTGATCGTCATGTCGATCTTTTTCGGCTCGTCGTCAGGGTCGTCCTGGCTGTTGCCGAACGGCGACGGCAACCAGTCGATTGCTGACAGGAAGCAGAAGTATGTGAACCCGGCAGCCTTGAGCGCCTGACCCGTGGCCAGCCAGCTCTCGGCGCTCACGCGGACCCAGAGGTCGTCGTTCGGCTTGAGCAGCGTGTCGATCAAGGCGTCGCCGATGTCGTTGCGCAGCGTGTCGATGATGCCTTCGCGGAGGCCATCGCCTGGGAGGGCCGCGTCGCCTTGCGGGGTCTGGGTGTCGTCACTCAATTGAGCCACCACCCACCACGATTGGTTCCGGCCGCACGGCCGCAACTTCAGGCATGGGGTTGTCGGAGATGCCGTGCGTGTCGCTGATCAGCTCGCCGTCACGGTCGACTTTGCCAGCTTCCACCGCACGGGTGCGCTGGAGCGTGGTGAACTCGTCGCCGCGCCACTTGGCAGCCATGTCTTCGTTTTTTATGCGCTGCTGCAGGAGCACGATGCCTTCAAGCAGAGCTTCGGGCCGAGGCGGGCAGCCGGGGACGTACACGTCGATCGGGATGATCTGATCGACTCCCTTGGTGACGGAGTAGCTGTCCCAGTACGGCCCGCCGCAGTTGGCGCACGAACCCATCGAGATGGCGTACTTCGGCTCGGGCATCTGCTCCCAGAGGCGCTTGACGGCGGGGGCCATCTTGTCGGTCACGGTGCCGGACACACAGACGAAGTCGGCCTGGCGGGGCGATGCGGGAAGTGGGATGACGCCGAGACGCATGACGTCGTAACGCGGCGAGCCGAAGGCTGCACCCATTTCGATGGCGCAGCATGCAAGCCCCCACTGGTACACCCAGAGGGAGTACGAGCGGCTCAGGTTGAACAGCTTGGTGAGTGGTGCCGGCAGACGGCCCCTGTCAACGAGACCCATGTCAGATCGTCTTTCTCTGCGTGTTCGGGCGAGTGTGGCAGTTCGTGAGGATCAAACCCATCGAAGGAGTCCTCGCTTCCAGGCATAGACGAGCCCGTCGAGCAGGAGCACGATGAACACAAGCATGGCAATGAGCCCGAACGTGCCGTATCGCTCGCTCGATGCAGCCCACGGGAACAGGAAAACGGCTTCAACATCGAAGATCACGAAGAGCAGTGCGAACACGTAGTAGCGAATCTGGCTCTGCGACCAGCCCATACCAACCGGATCGACACCCGATTCGTAGGCGATGCCCTTGTCGTAGTTGGGCTTGGACGGGCGGATGGCCGCGGCGAGGCCGAGCAGCAGCCCGCCAATGGCGAGCGCTGCAATTCCGAACCAGACAACGTTGAGGTAATCGCGAAGAAAGAGCGACATGCGGGCCCGAAGATATCAGGGCATGTGAATCCCTTCCCAACCTCAGCGCCAGGTATTCCCGCCATTCGTCACGTTGTGTTCTTGTTCAGGCATCACTATCGGGCCGCTACGTCGTCGCTGGGGCCGTCCAGCGTCGCTTCATCTTGTCCGAGTCCTGTCGCCGTTCGTCAGGGGTCATCGACCCGCGAATGACCTCGCTGCACACAGGGTGACTCGGCCTGACGGGGTCGCCGGTGACGAGCGTTGCAGCGAGCAGGTCGGCCCTACCGCGATTCGAGTGCGATGCGCTTTTTGGTTGCAGCCCAGGAACAGATCGGGCAGCCCGTGAGATCGTGGCGCTTCGCCGGGCAGTGCTCGCGGCCGAAGTAGATGACCTGCAGGTGACGACGATCCCACGTGTCTTCGGCGAAGACGGCCTTCAGGTCGCGCTCGGTCGTCTCGACGTTCTTCCCGTCGCTCAACCCCCACCGGTCAGCCAAGCGATGGATATGCGTGTCGACCGGGAACGCCGGGAAACCGAATGCCCCCGCCATCACCACGCCGGCCGTCTTGTGGCCAACGCCAGCAAGCCCTTCGAGGAAATCCCATTCAGGGATCAGTTCGCCGCCAGCGTCCAGGATCTGGTGCGCCATGGTCGACAAGTTCCGTGACTTGGTCGGTGCAAGACCGACCTGCTTGATGAACTCGAGGATCTCATCGGGCGAGAGACGCGCCATCTTTTCTGGCGTGTCGGCCACGTCGAACAGCGCCGGGGTGACCTCGTTGACCTTCTTGTCTGTCGTCTGCGCAGAGAGCGCTACAGCGACGAGCATGGTGTAGGGGTTTCGGTGGTCGAGCGGCACCGGAGGGTTCGGATAGAGATCGTCGAGTATCTCGCCGATTCGGTCTGCCTTGTCCTGACGCTTCATCGTCCCGAACCTACTGGCCCACGGCGTTGGGAAGTTCCCCGGTGCGGCGCTCAGTGCACCTTGAAGCGGCCGGAGAGCCGCTTTGCGGCGTCGACAACCAACTGCTGGATGCGCTCTGTGTCACCTTCAGCAGGAAATCGGTAGCTCGGCGCGTTGACGAACAGCGCGCCTTCGTATTGACCGGATGCTCCGCGGAACGGCACGTCGATCGCAGTGATTCCGTCACCAAGATCGTCGAACGACCAGAGCACGCCGTCGGCCACGATCTGAGCAATGCGACGGCGCAGCTCGTCGACCTCGGTGGGTGTCCGGTCGTTGACGCGTTCGAGCGGCTGAGTGAGATAGCTCTCGATTTCATGAGTAGGAAGATGGGAGAGCAGCGCGAGGCCTGCTGGCACCGAGTGCATGGGCGCATAGAAACCGGTGCGGCTCTTGACCTGTACTGCCTCGTCGGGCTGCTCAACGTTGTCGGCCCAGTACACGTTGCGACCAGATCGAACAACGAAGCCGGTTGCCTCGCCGGTCGCTTCGGCGAGTTCAAGGAGGAACGGCCGTACGACGGCAGCCATGTTCGCGTCGTTGTTCGCGGCATCAGCGAGCGCTGCGAGACCCGCACCGAGCTCATATTCGGTGCTCTTCAAACGTTGCTGCACCGCGCCCTCGCCTTCGAGCGCCGACAGCAGACGCGATACCGTCGACTTGGGGAGACCGACTCGGTCAGCGATCTCGGTGACTCCTGCTGATCCCAGCGAGAGTTCGCGTAACACTGCGAATGCCCGCTCGATCGATTGCACGCCTGCCATATCGTTCCTCCGCGAACAGGTGTACCACCTCGAAGGCAGTCTCCAACACTTCTCTCGCATTCGGGCACCGCCAGTGCAGGGAGGCGCAGTCGTCAGTATCATCCCGCGCACGCCTTTCCCGGAGGGGTCTGGCGTACTGTTCCGCAATACGGTATTGTTTCACGATGCGGTACTGTTCCGCATTGCGGAACAACGGCACGGACCACCACGGTCCGCCCACTCTCTGGAGATTGACAATGAGCGATGACATCGATGCCACGGGCGATGATGAAACGATCGACCTGGCACTGCTGAGCGATGAAGACCTCACGCTGCAGATGCACGACGATCTTTATGACGGCATGAAAGAGGAGATCCACGAGGGCACGATGATCCTGCTTGACCGCGGGTGGGCACCCGACCGGGTGCTGAACGATGCACTCGTCGAAGGCATGCGCATCGTCGGCATTGACTTCCGTGATGGCATCCTCTTCGTCCCGGAGGTGCTGCTCGCCGCCAATGCAATGAAGGCCGGCATGGCAATTCTGCGGCCGCTACTCGCCGAAACCGGTGCGGAATCCATCGGTAAGGTCGTCATCGGCACCGTCAAGGGAGACATCCACGACATCGGCAAGAACCTCGTCGCAATGATGCTCGAAGGTGCCGGCTTCGAAGTCATCGACCTCGGGATCAACACCGACGTCGACGAGTTCATCGCTGCGCTTGACGAGCACAAACCCGACATCTTGGGCATGTCAGCGCTCCTCACGACCACAATGCCGTACATGAAGGTCGTTATCGACACACTTATTGAGAAGGGTCGCCGCCACGACCAAATCATCCTCGTTGGTGGGGCACCACTCAACGAGGAGTTCGGCGAAGCAATCGGCGCCGACGCCTATTGCCGCGACGCAGCTGTGGCCTCGGAACAGGCCAAGGCACTCGTGACTGCGAGGCGCGGCAATCCCGAGCCCGCGGGCCCATCGGTCCGCACCTGACGTGCAACCCCGTCTGCTGATCATCGCCTGCGGGGCGTTGGCCCGCGAGTTGCTCGCCATCACCGAACTCAATGGCTTGACCAACGTGACCGTCGAGTGTCTTCCGGCGTCGCTGCATAACCGACCGAAAGAAATTCCCGAACTCGTCCGCGCCCGTATTCGACGAGCCCGCTGTCAGGTTCCGCCAGACACAATGTGGCGACCCGACCGCGACCGCGACCAAAACACTACGGACCTGATCGACACAGACCTACTCGACACCGAAGTGAGAGTTGTCGACGCCGAACCCTGCAGCAACAACTCACAGTTCGACGAGATCCTCATCGGGTACGCCGATTGCGGCACCGGCGGTTTGCTGGAAAAGGTGTGCGCCGAAGAGGGCGTCGAAATGCTGGCTGGCGCGCACTGCTACCAGTTCTTCGCCACCCACGATCGTTTCGAAGAACTGCAGGATCATGCCCTCGGCAGCTTCTACCTCACCGACTTCCTCGCGCGGAACTGGGAGCGCTTGATCTGGGAAGGCATGGGAATTGCCAAGCACCCAGAACTGCGCGATATGTACTTCGGCAATTACACGCGGTGCGTCTACCTCGAACAGAGCAACGATCCGAAGGCATTGGCGGCCGCACACCAGTGCGCCGACCGGCTCGGGCTCGAGCTTCACATCGAACCGACGGGTTACGGCGAACTTGAAACCGCCGTCGTCGAGTTCACCCAGAGGGTGACGCTGACACGAGGAGACCAGGCATGATCCCTGCACCCGGAAACTCGGAACCCGGCGACCACCTCGACCAGGGCGAAATACGCGAGCGACAAACCGCCCGACGATCGAGCCGCCGGCGCTCGACCACACCATCGGTCAACACGATCTACTGGCGCGATATCCCTGCGCAACTCGCCGCACGCCGCGGCGACGAGTCCAGCAAAGTGCTGCTGCACGCTCGGTTTCAGCACGCGATCGACCGCGCCGCTACCGTCGCTGACCTGACCAAAACAGACGACTACGTCGCTGAATGGCGGACCGAATCAACACCGCTGACCGAAGGCGATGTCAGCGCCCAACTCGACCAACTCTGTGCCGACATCGAAGGCCAATACTCACAGGATCGCCTCGAAGCCATCGTCGCCAACGGCGGCCTCGACGTCCCAGTCAACTCCGACTGATCAGTGCCACACCAAGGTTGTCACACCGAGGTCTGACCTCGGCGTGACACGAACCTGACACACCAGCAACGAACAGAATCGACATCATCATGACCGAGACCATCATCAGCTCCGCAACGAGGGAAGTCGTCATCGGCTTCAATCGTCCGTTCGTCATGATCGGCGAGCGCATCAACCCGACAGGCCGCAAGCTGCTCGCTGCCGAGATGAAAGAGGGCAACTTTGATCGGGTGGCCTCCGATGCCCTCGCTCAGGTCGCCGCTGGCGCACAGATGCTCGACATCAACGCCGGCATCCCGCTGGCTGACGAGCCGGCGCTCCTCGCCCAGGCCATTCAGTTGGTCCAGTCGATCACCGACGTGCCCCTGTCGATCGACTCGTCAATTGTCGAAGCACTCGAGGCGGGTTGCGCCGTCTACAAGGGCAAGCCGCTCATCAACTCGGTCACCGGCGAAGACGAGCAGATGGAGCGAGTGTTGCCACTGGTCAAGAAGTACGGCGCTGCAGTCGTGGCGATCTCCAACGACGAGACCGGGATCTCCGAAGACCCCGACGTTCGTTTCGAAGTCGCCCGCAAGATCGTCAACCGGGCCGCCGACTACGGGATCCCGTCGTCAGACATCATCGTCGACCCACTGGTGATGCCAATCGGCGCCCTGGGTCAGGCCGGCCAGCAAGTGTTCAAGCTGCTCCGCCGCCTTCAGACCGAGCTGAAGGTGAACACCACCTGCGGCGCGTCGAACGTGAGCTTCGGGCTTCCCGAGCGCAACGCAATCACCGGCACGTTCCTCGCCATGGCGATTTCCAACGGCATGACCTCTGCAATCATGAGCCCGCTCCACGACGAAGTGAAGAAGGCAGTCAAAGCAGCCGACGTGCTCGCCGGCCACGACCAAGACTGCGGCGCATGGATCGCCACGTACCGCGAGGGTGGGGGCCAGGCCGCCGGCGATGCAGCCGGTGGCGGCCCGAAACGACGCGGTGGCCGCAGCGCCCGCGTGGCAGACTGACCCCATGGCCAAGCGCCTGTCTGGTTCCCCTCAGGTCAGAAAGGGACACCTTTCGCAATGACATGCAGGGTCGAGTTTGCACCGTCGGGGTTGTCAGTAACGGTCAACGAGGGCACCACCGTGCTCGACGCAGCACGTCTCGCCGGCGTCGACCTCGATTCAACATGCGGCGGACGCGGACTCTGCGGCCGTTGCCAGATCGTGCCCACGAACCTCAACGCACTGACCGGATGGGCGTCGACCGAAGAGGAATACAAAGGCCGTCGGCCGATCCTCGATGGCCAACGCCTCGGTTGCGCAGCGCAGGTCTGCGGAAACCTCAAGGTCGAGGTCCCCGCTGCCAGCCAGGTTCACAAGCAGGTCGTGCGGAAGTCCGTCGACGTGGGCAACATCGAGATCGATCCGCTCGTCCGCTTGCACTACATCGAGTTGGAGAAGGCCGAACTTGGCTCTGACCTGCGCGGGTTGGCCGAACAGATCGCCGAACGACTTTCCAAGACCTACGACGTGACAATGTCACGCCTCGCAACACACGTGCTTCCCCTGATCGCACCGGCCGCCAAGCAGGGCGACAACACGATCACCGTCGCCGTTCGGCATGGCCACGAGGTCTGCGCCGTCTATCCGGGCTACATCGACCAGGCATTCGGCATCGCCGTCGACGTCGGATCGACCACCATTGCGGGACACCTCGTTGACCTGTCGACCGGCGAGATCCGCGCAACCAACGGCGTGATGAACCCGCAGATCCGGTTCGGCGACGACCTCATGTCGCGCGTGTCGTACGTGATGATGAACCCGGGCGGCGAAGTCGAGCTCACTCGATCAGTACGGACTGCACTCGATGAAATGGTGGGCACGCTTGTCGCAGAAGCCGGGATCGACCGCGACGTGGTGCTCGACATGACGATCGTCGGCAACCCAATCATGCATCACGTCATCCTCGGCATCGACCCGACACCCCTCGGCCAGGCGCCGTTCTTACTCGCAACCGACAGCTCCGTGGTCACGTCGGCTGCCAACCTCGACATCGACGCTCGGTTCTGCGAGGTCTACCTCCTCCCCTGTATCGCCGGCCATGTGGGCGCCGACACGGCTGGCGCGATTCTCGCCGAAGGGCCGCACCGCAGCGACGCCCTCCAACTTCTGGTCGACGTCGGCACGAACGCCGAGATCGTGTTCGGCAACTCGGCTCATGTACTGGCTGCCTCCTCCCCCACTGGCCCGGCCTTCGAAGGCGCCCAGATCTCTGCCGGCATGCGCGCCACGGCAGGTGCCATCGAACGGGTCCGCATCGACCGCGACACGCTCGAACCCAGAGTCAAGGTGATCGGCTCCGACCTCTGGTCAGATGACCCTGGCTTCGACGCCGAAACCCGCTCGCTCGAAATCTCCGGCATCTGCGGATCCGGCATCATTGAAGTAATGGGCGAGCTATATCTCTCGGGGCTCATCGACGTCGACGGCACCGTGCGTTCTGACGGGCCGGCCAAGACGTCGCGCATCTTTGCCCACGGACGCACGTTCTCGTACCGGCTGTTCGGCGATGCCGACGAACCGGCAGCGAACATCAACGTCACCCAGGATGACGTGCGTGCCATTCAGCTCGCGAAAGCGGCACTGCGCGCTGGCATCGACCTGCTGTGCGAACACGCCGGCAAGACCGACCCGAACGAAATTGGCTCGGTTCGGCTCGCCGGAGCGTTCGGGGCTCATATCGATCCGCTCTATGCCAAGGTGATCGGCCTCGTTCCTGACGTACCGGTCGCGAAGGTCGCATCGGTTGGCAACGCTGCAGGAGCCGGCGCTGTTCGAGCCTTAGTGTCGGCCAGCCAGCGCGCCGAGATCGAAGAGACGGTGCGGCGCGTGAACAAGATCGAGACGGCGACCGAGCCAAGGTTCCAGGATCTGTTCGTCAATGCAATGGGGTTCCCGCACACGACCGAGCCGACTCCAAACCTCGCCACCGAGACCACCCTTCCGGTTGCCCAGGCGAAGCCCGAAGGCGCTGGCGACAGACAACGCACCGGCCGCCGGCGCCGCCCGGCCTAGAGGCGAGCAGCAGACCGGGTCAAATTGCTGGCCTGACGTTGCCAGGTGGCTACCCGTCCGGAACTGACCCGATCAGGCGCGTTCCGCACACCCCTCGCCTGTTCTGTATGATGGAACTGTTCCGCATTGTGGAACCCCCGGATGGGGACGTGCAACGAATGGGGTGTGCAATGAGTGACGAACGACGTGGACATCGGTCGGGTGGCCGCGCAGGGCGAGCCGCGAGCCGTGCATCCACAGCAGCCCCGATTCCCCCGTATCTACAGCGTCAAATCAAGCCGTACGAGTTGGTCACTGACGAACAGTTAGAGATCATCGAGCACAACGCCGACACCATCCTCGAAACAGTCGGCATCGAGTTCCGCAACTACCCGACGGCCCTCGAGATGTGGCGTGCAGCAGGCGCCGACGTCGACGGCGAGCGAGTTCGTTTTCCACGCGGACTGTGCCGCAAGCTCGTGCAAGACAACGCACCGCGCCAATACACGCAGCACGCTCGCAACCCAGAACGCAACGTCGAAATCGGCGGTAACAACACCGTCTTCGCACCGAACTACGGCTCGCCCTTCGTCTACGACCAGGACAACGGCCGACGGTACGCAACGATCGCCGATTTTCAGAACATCGTGAAGCTCGCGTACATGTCGCCAAACCTGCATCACTCGGGCGGCACGGTCTGTGAACCCGTTGATGTGCCGGTCAACAAGCGTCACCTCGACATGGTGTACGCGCACCTCAAGTACAGCGACAAGGCCTTCATGGGCTCGGTCACCGCTGGCGAGCGGGCGGCCGACTCGGTCGAGATGGCACGGATCGCATTCGGCGGCGACCTGCAAGATCGCACGGTGATGTCGTCGCTGATCAACGCCTCGTCCCCACTCGTCTGGGACGACACAATGCTGGCTGCCGCCGAGACCTACGCGGCTGCCAACCAGGCATGCGTCATCTCGCCATTCATCCTCGCCGGCGCCATGGCCCCAACCACTTCGGCTGGCGTCGCGGCACAAACTCTTGCAGAAGCATTGGCCGGCATGGCCTTCTGCCAGCTGGTGCGCCCCGGTGCTCCGGTGATCTTCGGATCATTCGCATCATCGATGTCGATGGCAACTGGCGCACCGACGTTCGGGACACCCGAGCCGGCGATTGTCCTGTACACCGTCGCTGCACTCGCCCGCCGACTCGGCGTCCCGTTCCGCTCGGGTGGCTCACTGACCGCATCGAAGCTGCCTGACGCTCAGGCGGCATACGAGTCGGCTTCGACGATCATCCCGACCGTCATGGCAGGCGTCAACTTCGTACTGCACGCGGCTGGCTGGATGGAGGGCGGCCTCGCCGTCGGCTACGAGAAGTTCATGATGGACGCCGACCAGCTCGGCATGATGATGGCGCTCGCCAAGGGCCTCGACATGAGCGAAAACGGCCAAGCTATGGAACAGCTCACCGTGCACACACCGGGCGACCACTTCCTCGGAACAGCCCACACCTTTGCCAACTTCGAAACCGCGTTCTATCGGTCGACGATGGCCGACAATTCGAGCTACGAGCAGTGGCTCGAAGACGGTTCGACCACCACCGCCGACCGCGCCAATACCGCGTGGAAAGAGTCGCTGGCCTCCTACGAAGCACCGCCACTCGACGATGCAATCGACGCTGAACTCCTCGACTTTATCGGTCGGCGCAAGTCCGAAATGCCCGACGGTATCGGCTGACTTCCGCCCACCCCGTCGCGTCGGCCACACTGGCGCAATGAGTGCAGCAACAGAGGGTTCCGCAATCGTCGATGTGAACGCGTCGGCTACTGACGTCTTCGCCTACCTCACCGATCTCGACCGCCTTCCCGGCCTCAGCCCAGAGAACGTCCGCTGCGAGTTTCTCGACGGGTCGACCGAGGTCGCCGTTGGCGCAACCTTCCGTGGCTACAACAAGGCCCGTGGCTACGAATGGCATGCCGACTGCGTGGTCACTGAGTTCGAACCGGCCAAGTCCTTCGCCTACTCGGTGCCGCCAAAGTTCGAGCATGCCACCGTTTGGCGCTACGAGATCACGCCGACCAGCAATGCCACATGCACCGTGACCGAGTCATTCGAAGCGCCGCTACTCGAATTGCCGGAGATTTACCCCGGCAAAATTGAAGGTCGTCGCGACAACCTCGAGCAAGCGTGCCAGACCACCATGAACAACCTCCGCGCCGCCTTCGAATAGTCACGAAAGGGGTCAGGCCCCTTTCGCAACTCTGTCGCGAGTTCATCACAGTTGCGAAAGGGGCCTGACCCCAAACGCAACTAGTTGGTCTTGAGCGCGATCACCAGGCAACCCAAGCCGAGTGAGCCATAGACGAGTGCCCCGAGCACCATCGGCGTCACCGTGGTGTCGATCTGCGCATCGACGATGGCCGCGAACGCTGCCCCGACGCCGAGTTGTGCCACGCCCAGAATCGCGGCCGCAGTACCCGCCTTGTCTGCCATCGGTTCGAGCGCGAGCGACGCGCTCATCGGCCCCATGATCATGCCCATCGCGTTTGCAACCAATGCCCAGCCGAACCACCACCACACCGATGGCACGCCGTCGGCAAGCAGCGTGCCGACCAGGCCAACGACGCTCACCACGACGAACACCGTGGCTGCGCGGATGACCATCTTCTCCGCCCCGTACATGACGATCAATCGACGGTTGAAGAGCAACGCAAGCGCCATGCCGATGCCTGACGCACCGAAGAACAACGTGAACTGCGCGTCGCGGCCGTAAATGTTGTCGAGCACGACCTGCGCACTGCCAAGCCATACAAAAAATGCGCCTCCGAAGAATGCCTGGGCGATGAGAACCCACAGCGTCACGCGTGTGCGCATCACCGCACCGAAGGCCTCACGGATCGGCGCGAGTTTGATTGGACGTCGCAGTTCAGGCGCCAAGGTTTCACCGAACCTGATGGCCCAAACGAGCGTCACCCCCGCAAGCACGAGGCCGGATAAGAACACCAGCCGCCAGTCACCGACGACGAGAATCGCCTCACCGACGAACGGCATGAAGATCGGTCCGAGCAGAAAGATGGCGCTGAATGTGCTGACGACGCGCGCCATCTGGTCTCCGGCAAACAGGTCGCGGGCGATCGCCATGCGCATCACGGTTGGCGACGATGCGCCAAGACCTCACACGAACCGAGCGGCCAGCAGCGCCTCCAGGTTGGGCGAGAGTGCGCTGCAGATCGCACCGACGGCATACACGGAAATACCCGCGATGAGCACCGGCCGCCGGCCGAAACGGTCTGCCAGGATTCCGTAAGACAGCTGTCCGACCGCCATGCCGGCGAAGTACACGGTGCCCGTGATCGCCGGGCTCATGCCACGCTCGTCGAGGTCGAATGCCGCTGAGAGTTGGTCGAATGCCGGCAGCGCGGCGTCGATCCCAAAAGCCATCAGGACGCCGATGAATGCGAGAAACGCTATGACCGATCGTTCCGTTCTGACCCGTCCCACGTCGTGCACCGGGGAACCATAGCGACCCTCGCACTGTTCGGCGACCGGGCATATCGGCTGTCGTGTTCGTCAGGCCAGGCGATCAACGCAGGTGCTGCGATCTCGGCACCGCCAGTGCTGATAACGGCGCAAGCAGAGAAAATGGGGCGCGCCGACTACGTTGCGCACATGGCAAACAACGACATCGTGATGTTGGAAGGTGGGCCGCTGATCGACGTGGCTGCCCTCGAAGATGCACTCGGCTGGACACTGCAGCCCAAAGGCCTCTGCAAGGACGACACCTGCGTCATCGTTCACGATCGCGCCGCGCTGATGAGCGGCGACCGCGTCGACGTCACCGTCGTGGCATCCCTCATCGACCGGCCTGCAGCGCACGACGCCGCATCCGGCCTTGTTGCCATCGGCGCCCCGCGCGATCTGCGCCGCGCCGCCGTCAACGACATGCGGGCACCTGACTTCACGTTGCCCGACCTCGACGGCTTGCCGATGAACTTCTCCGACCATCGCTCCAAGAAGCGACTGCTCGTCGCGTTCTCATCGTGGTGAGGCTGTCTCCTCGATCTGCCAGGTTGGCAGGCACTCCAAGATGAACTCACTGATCACAACTTTCAAGTGATTGCTGTCGCCGTCGACGAAGACGTCGAGACCATCCGTGGCGCCGCTGACGGAATTACATATCCCGTCCTGATCGACGCCGACCATGTCGTCGCCGAGTTGTACGCGATTTCGAACGTGCCGACAGTGCTGATGATCGACGAGGACGACAACATTGTCCAGCCGAACTGGAGTGCCTACGCGAGCGACACGTTCCGAGAGCTCACCGGCATCGACTCCGAGATCCAAAAGGACCACATCCGCGCATGGGCCAAGGACGGCACGCTTCGGATGTCGCCCGAGGATGCAAAGGGTGCAGTCGACGATCTGAGTTCGGAGGAGGAGCAGGCCCGATTGTTCTTCCGAATCGCCACGCGCCTCCGCAATGACGGCGACGCCGACGGAGCCGAAAGGAACTTCGTCACGGCGATCGATCTCGCACCACACGACTGGACCGTGCAACGTGCGGCCCAGCCATTGCGGGGCATCAACCCCTTCGGCGATGCATTCATGGAGCTCTACACCGCCTTCAACGACGCCGGCCGACCGTTCCATGGGGTCACTGGCCACTGACGCTCTGTCCCGTTCCGTCTCGGCGGTAACGAGAGAGTCGATACGGTGAGCTGATGGCAGAGACGTTTCACCTGGGGCTCAATGCCTCCGACATCAGCGGCGCAACTTTGGCGATCGTGCCGGGCGACCCCGACCGGGTCGCGCGCATCGCACAACTCCTCGACGAGCCGCGAGCACTGGCTGCCCATCGGGAGTTCACATCATGGATCGGAAAGCTCGACGGCAACTCGGTCGTGGTCTGCTCGACCGGCATTGGCGGACCGTCGACGTCGATCGCTGTCGAGGAACTTGCGCAGCTCGGCGTGACGACCTTCCTCCGGGTCGGCACCACTGGCGGGATCCAACCGAACGTCAACCCAGGCGACGTAATCGTCACGACCGGAGCGGTGCGACTGGATGGGGCAAGCTTGCACTTCGCACCGATGGAGTTCCCCGCCGTTGCGGACTTCGAGTGCACGACCGCCCTCGTCGCCGCTGCTCGCGACTCCGGCTCAACCACCCACGTCGGCATCACCGCGTCGAGCGACACCTTCTACCCGGGCCAAGAACGCTACGACACGACAACTGGTCGTGTGGTCGAACGACTCCGTGGGTCCCTCGACGAATGGCAGTCGATGGGCGTACTCAACTACGAGATGGAGTCGGCAACCCTGTTCACGATGTGTGCATCGTCAGGTTGGCGCGCCGGATGCGTCGCCGGCGTCCTCGTCAACCGCACCCAGCAAGAAATGCCAGATGCCGCAACAATCGCTGCAACAGAGTCGAACGCAGTCGCCATCGTGGTGGCGGCGGCCCGCCAACTCGCTAGCTGATCAGAGATCGTTCGCGGCGATGAACGCTCGGTAGACGTCGAGCAGTGACTGCTTTTGCACGTCCGTCAACGCCTCATCGGTCTGAATCGTCGACTCGGTCGACACCACATCACCCCCTGGCCGGTCACGGCCGAGGAAACGCAGCAGCTTTTCGGCCGGCACGTTTAACGCCGACGACAGACCATTGACGACCCGGACGGACGGTTCATGCAGTCCTCGCTCGAGCTGACTGAGATAGGCGTCAGAGAGGTCGGCAAGTTTGGCGAGCTCGCGTTGGCTCAACTCCGCGAGTCGACGCTGGCTGCGGATGAAATCGCCGAGCGCGCCAGCTCCCCACGTCTGGCCATCGCCTGCGTTGTTCGACTTCGAACTCATTTGGTGATCCTGCCTGACAAGGGGTGACAAGCGACGATGTCCCGCCGAAACTCGGCGGGACATCGGTCGTGTTCACGCAGCGCTCGCCGCACCGTCACCCAAGGGGGGATGGGGTCCGGTGCAGGGCGCTGAGCGGATCACTTCGTGGCAGCAGCCGGTGCCTTCTTGGCTACCGGCTTCTTGGCTACCGGCTTGGCCTCTTGGATCTTGAGCATCTCGATGAAGCGCCCGTTCATGTCACGGTTCATGTCAGCGGCACGCTCGACGAAGGAGATATAGCGCTTTCCGGTTTCGGCAGCGGTCGGGAACTCAGGGAGTTGGAAGCGGCCAGCGAACGGCAGCTCCGGCATGGCGGGAACTTCGACGGCGCGAGTGATGGCGTCGACGGTCTTCGCTGCGAACTCGACGGCCTTGCGGTTGGCGTCGAGGACCTTGTCGTTGGTGCTCGTGTAGCGAGCGGAAGCCGTTTCGAGCTGATCATTGATCTTGGCGATGATGTAGTTGCGCATTGGATGCTCCAGTGAGTTGAGAGTTGTTTTTTTGAGGGGTGTGTTCTCGGGGATTGCGTGATTTGCTTTCGTACTGCGTACTTTATCTTGCATTCAACAGAATGTAAGACGTTTGCATGAAATCTTTCGCAATCGGTCACCGGTGTCCCCGTAACCGGTGGCTGGTGGTCTCACAACTGGTGGAACTCGTCGCACTAGATTCACGGCTCGTGCCTGCCTCCCTCACCCCAGATTCGCCGTCGTCCAGAACGACGAGTTCTGGGCCGGCCCCATCCACGACCGGCTCAGTCACCATTCTCGACGGCGGGATGGGCAAATTTCTGCGGCGAATCGGCGCACCGTTCCGCCAGCCCGAGTGGTCTGCGCTGGCCCTCATCGAGAGCCCCGACCACGTGGTCGACGCGCACACGCAGTTCATAGACGCAGGCGCCCAGGTGATCATCACCAACAACTACGCCGTCGTTCCATACCATCTCGGTGATGACCGCTTCGCGGCTGATGGCGCGAACCTCATCGAGCTGTCAGGACGCCTCGCACGCCAGGCTGCAGGCACCGCTGGTGTGGTGCTTGTCGGCGGTTCGTTGCCACCGTTGTTCGGCTCCTACGAACCAGACCTCTACGACGCAGATCGAGCCCCCGGCATGTATGCACTCATCGTGCAGCAGCTCGACCGGTACGTCGATGTATGGATCGCCGAGACGCTCAGCCTGGTCGCCGAACTCGACGTGATCGTCGCAGCGATCCGCGAGCATGGATCGGGACAGCCCATCTGGGCATCGTTCTCGCTGCCAGACACGTACGACGGTCAGATCGCGCTCCGCTCGGGCGACACCATCGACGACATCATCGATGTCGTCACCGAGCACGCTGATGTGGTCGAGGCAGTGATGTTCAATTGCGCGCTGCCGGAGCAGATGACACCAGCCATCAATGAGCTCGCTGAGAAGGTTGCCACCTCCAAACTTGACGTACGAATCGGCGGCTATGCCAACGGCTTCCCTCACGCGCGGCAACCCGAATACGCCGCAAACAACACGATCTTCGAGCGTCGACCAGATCTCGATGCGGCCAGCTATGCCGAGATCGTGGCCGGCTGGGTTGAGGCCGGAGCGACAATCATCGGCGGATGCTGCGACATGTACCCCGAAGACATCGCCGCGCTGGCAACCCGATTCAGCTCACGATTGTCCACTTTTGACCCGAGGGAAAGTGGACTTTTCGGGGCTACTTGATGAGCGCGACGACCTTGCCGTAGGTCTTCCGGTCGGCAAGGTCCTGCAGGGCCTGCGCCGCCTGATCGAATGCGTACGGCGGGTAGATCGGCGGGTCGATGGTGCCTGCTGAGGCCATCGCGAGCAGCTTGGTCATCTGCTGTTCGAGCGCCTCGGGGTAGCGAGCTAATGCTGCTCCCCAGTGCACCCCGACCACGGAGTAGCTCTTGAGAAGCGCGTGGTTCGTCTTGAACTCGGGGATGCCGGCGACAAAACCGATCACCAAGAGTCGACCATCCCATCCCATGCACCGGCGGACCTGCTGGAAGGTGTCGCCACCGACCGGATCGTAGGCCACGTCGACACCACCGCCGCTTGCCTCACGGACGGCGTCGACCCAGTCGGGATTCTCCTGATGGTCGATCACGACGTCAGCCCCGACGTCTTTGAGCACTTGCACCTTGGTAGCACCACCGGCGACTGCGATGGTCCTGGCGCCCATGGCCTTGGCCAACTGGATTGCCGCCGTACCGGTGCCTCCGGCTGCGCCCGTGATCAACACGGTCTCGCCTGCCTGCAGCTTGGCCCGATCCTCAAGTGCGTAGAGCGTGGTGCAGTAGTTAATCGGAATCGCGGCAGCCGTTGCTGCCGACACGCCATCAGGCACGGGGAACAACCCGGCGGCCGGATGCACCGTCTGTTCAGCGAGGCCTCCGCCTCCGAGGTACGCAACGCGCTGACCGATTTCGACGCCCGTGACGCCTTCACCAAGCGCTGCGACGGTGCCGCACGACTCGCCACCCGGGACATGTCCGGGATGTGACTTCACCTGGTACATCCCGCGACACGACAGGACGTCGGGGAACGCGAGGCCGACGGCCTCTTGGTTGATGAGCACCTGGCCCGGGCCTGGTTCAGGCGCTGCCTCGTCCATGAGTTCGAGTTGGTCGATCGGGTCACCGTGAGCTGTGAGTCGCCAAATCTTCATGTTGGCAACAGTACGCGATCGCTTCGCCGAGCATTCAGCCGCAGCGAAAGGAAACCCCTGCCCAGCTCAGTTGCCGGCGACCCGGCGATCGTGGCCAACCCAATGCGGTTCGCGCAGCACCTTGCGTTGGATCTTGCCCACCGGGCTCTTCGGCAACGGTACGGCACGGAGTTCGATGTGCGTTGGCTTCTTGTACGAGCCGAGCCGATCAACGCAGAGCGATCGGATCTCATCAATGATCCTGGCATCATCGATGGCGATGCCATCAGCCACCGAGCACACCGCCATCGGCGTCTCACCCCACTTACCGTCTGGCACCGAGAACACCGCCACTTCAACGACGCCAGGGTGGTCGGCAATGACATTCTCCAGCTCGGCCGGCCAAATGTTGAAGCCACCCGAGATGATCATGTCGTCCTTGCGGTCAAGCACGTAGAGGTAGCCGTTCGCATCAAGTCGCCCGATGTCGCCAGTCAGTACGAACCCGTCGGGCGTAATGCGTTCAGCAGTCGCCTCGGCGTTGTCCCAGAACTCCAGCATCTGGCCGTCACACTTGACAGCGATCTCCCCTTCGGCGCCGATCGGCAACTCCCGCGTGCTGTCATCGGGGTCGCGAATCTGCAGATAGGCGAACGGCAACGCACGGCCGGTCGAGCGAAGCGGCTCCGAACCCTCGACTTCTGAGAACCACTCTTCGGGGCCCATCATGCACACCGGCAGCGCCTCCGTCTGCCCAAAGCCTTGGTAGAGCACCATGCCAAACACGTCACGGGCGAGCAGTGCGGTCTCGTCAGCGATTGGCGCGCCGCCGATCTGGATCACCTTGAGTGCCGACCAGTCACGGCTCCGCGCCGTCTCGTTGCGGGCGAGTGCATTCAACATTGCGGGCACGGCGAACATGTAGCTGATTCGCTCACGCTCCATCACCTCGATCGTCTCCGCCGGATCGAAATGATCAAGCAGCACGTTTGCGCCACCGCTCAACCACGTCGGCGTGTACAGGTAGCCAGAGCCGTGTGAGATCGGCCCGACGTGAAGGCACCGTTCGCCTGCGATCATCGGTGGAAAGTTGTAGAACCAGTCACGCCCGGCAGCGAGCCACGAACGATGGGTATAGGCAACACCCTTCGGCTTGCCTGTGGTGCCACCGGTGTGGCGGATGATGTACCAGTCGTCCGGATCAATCAGGACGTTCGGGTCGGCATCAGCGTGCGCGCCGAGCCACCGCTCGTAACCCGAATCGCGGACGATGACGTGTTCGACGTCGGGGAGTTCGGCACAAATAGCTTCGATTTCGTGCGCGTAGTGCTCGGCGACGATGACCGCACGACAGCCCGTGTGATCAAGCATGTGGATGTGTGCCTCAGCTGAGTTGCGGGCGTACAACGGCACACGCACAAGACCGGCAATGGTTGCACCTGCAAAAAGATCTTGCGCTTCGATGCTGTTGTCTTCAAGGACACCAATTCGGTCACCGGGAACGAGGCCGAGGGCCAGCAGCGCGTTGGCGAGCCGGATGCCGCGGGTCCACGCCTCGGCGAATGTCAGCTGGCGATCGCCATGGATCACTGCCGTCCGTTGCGCGTTCAGTGTTGCGGCCTGTGCCATGAGTCCTCGGACGTCCATTTGCACAGTCTCATCTGTCAGCCAATGGGGCAACGACCTGGCCGCTCGGTATCGGCGCTGCGCGGATCGTCCCACGCTCCTACGGTGTGCTTGCATAGGGAAATGGCGAGCGCACCTCCGGTACCGGCTGACCCGAGGCCCCACCTGATCGACTGTTGCATCGACGGATCCGCGTGCACGGCATGCGGCCATGTTGCGGCTCGGAGGCACGACCGCTGCGAGCGATGCCTTGGTCCGACCGTGCCAACGTCGTTCGGGCCCGGCGGCATTGTCTGGTCGTCGACCACCGTGCACCTCCGCGTCGGCGACCTCACTCCCCCGTTCGTTCTCGCATACGTCGACATTGATGGTGGGCCACGCGTCCTGGCCCGCATTGTTGGCGCGACCGAAGTCCCTGCCGGGGGCGTCGTGCGATTCGTCGGCGAAGATCACGGCGACCTGCTCGTCGAGGCGGTGGTGTCATGACCGACCGCCGAGTTGGTATTGCTGGCGTTGGCACCTCACACTTCGGGCGCTTTCCCGATCGACGCGTCGAGGAGTTGGCATGGGAAGCAATCATCGAAGCGATCGACGACAGCGGCTTCGCACCATCTGAGATCGACGCTGCGTTCGTCGGCTCCGTGTTCGGCCCGCCCGGTCTTGCCAATCGTGTGCTCGCCGGTACCGGGCTCGGTGGTATTCCGACTTTCAAGATCGAGGCAGCCTGCGCGAGCGGAACCGTGGCGCTGCACGAAGCGCAGCAGGCGGTCGCGTCGGGGCGCTATCAGCGGGTGATCGCCGTCGGCGTCGAACAGCTGTCGACGCAGTTTGCCGGGCCAATCGTGCCCGAACTGAGCGACCCCGAAGGCCGTGCAGGGTTGGCGATGCCAGCGCTCTATGCGCTGCAGGCAAGTCGCTACCTACAGGAGTTCGACGTCGACCCGGCGCTCCTCGCCGAGGTCGCTGTGAAGAACAAGGCCCATGGTGCGCTCAACCCGCGTGCCCACCTCTCGGGAACTCCGCCGACCAGGGCCGAGGTGTTGGAGAGCCGACCAATCGCCGGGCCGTTGACCCTGCTGCAGTGCTGCCCGATGTCTGATGGCGCGGGCGCCGCGGTGATCACCACGTTCGACCCCGACTCCAGGCCCAACGGGCACCGGCAGGTCGAGATTGTGACCAGCCAGTTTTCGTCCGGTCCGCTCTGGACGTCGAGCGACACCGAACCGTGGGGCTTCCAAACAGTGGCGCGCACCGCGGCCCGGGCATTCGCCGAGGCAGGGTTATCGGTCGAGGACGTTGACGTGTTCGAGGTGCACGATGCGTTCACGATCGGTGAAATCCTCACACTCGAAGCAATCGGTGTCGCCGCTCCGGGCGAGGGTGCAGCACTCGCTCCGTCAGGCCACACGCGCTTGGGTGGGCCACAACCAGTCAATCCCAGTGGCGGGCTGTTGTCTCGCGGGCACCCGCTCGGCTCGACCGGTCTGGCCCAAACCGCCGAGTTGGTCTGGCAATTACGCGGAGAGGCAGGCGAACGCCAAGTCGATGGCGCACGAGTCGGGCTCCTTGAAACAATGGGCGGCGGCGCGGCAGGCGTCGATGCAAATGCGTGTGTCATCGCGTTGTTGCGCGGACCCGGCTCGTGAACGCTCCGACGAGCGGCGTCGATCTTCTCGCGCCTGACGCGATCACTGATCCCCACGCCATTTTCGCTGCGCTGCGCGAGATGGGCCCGATCGTGTGGCTGACTCGACATCGGGCGTGGATGTTCACCACTCACGAAGCAGTCCGACTTGGTTTCCACGATCAACGGCTGTCGAGCGATCGGCTGACGCCACTCGAGGCGCGGCTCGACGACACCTCACGCGCCGCACTGGGGCAGACCTTCGACCTGTTGCGCGGCTGGATGGTGTTCCACGACGGGCCCGAGCACAACCGGTTGCGGGAGCCGCTCCGTCGTACGTTCACTCCGTCCCGTATCAGCGACCTCCGGCCGCGGGTCGAAGAGATTGTCGACGAGTTACTCGATGAACTTGCTGACATCGACGAACCCGACCTCGTCCGCGACTTCGCGTTTCCGCTGCCGGCAATCGTGATTGCGGAACTGCTCGGGGTCCCAGCGGAGGATCGCGACGACTTCAAGCACTGGAGCGATCAGCTCGCCGCCATCGTCTTCGGCTCGGCTAATCGAACAGCTGGCATCGAGCGGGCTGCAGCAGGCAGTGCCAAGTTCATCGACTACTTCACGAGCCTGATCGATCGATACACCAACGAGCCAACCGACAACTTGATTTCAGCGCTCATCGAGGTCACCAACGACGACCCCGATGCAGGCCTGGCCCCGACCGAGTTGATCGGGGCGCTCACGTTGCTGCTGTTCGGCGGCCACGAGACGACGACCAACCTGATCTCGAACTCGATGCATTCGCTGCTCCAACACCCTGAGCAGCAGCGGCTGTTGGGGTCACGGCCCGAGCTGCTGGGCGGGGCGCTCGAAGAACTGCACCGCTTCGACGGCTCGACGAAACTGATGGTGCGCATCGTCGGTGAAGCCCACGAGCGCGACGGCATCGCCATGGCCGTTGGTCAGACCGTGTTCCTGGGCGTGCTCGGCGCCAACCGCGATCCAGTCGTGTTCGACGACCCTGACGACCTGCGCATCGATCGCTCGAATGCCCGCTCGCATCTGGGCTACGGATACGGCGGCCACTTCTGTCTTGGCGCAGCCCTCGCTCGGCTGGAAGCCGAGGTGGCGATCGGTCGCCTGATCAAGCGATTCCCTGAGCTCGCACTCCGCGACGACGCTGCAGTCACGTGGGGCGAGGTGCTACTCGGGCGCGGCCCGACCATGCTGCCGATCAGCATCTGACATCGCGGCGAACTCGGACCATTACGCCACTGTGGGTCGTGTTCCCCCTGCAACTTGTTGGTCCTGCACACCAAGACCGTCGTGCCCGTCAACAGCTCACACATCGACCACCAGTACCGTTGGTCGTCGAACACAACAGCGTCGACAAGGGTGATACCAGCGACTTCGAGCTGGCGCTGGAGGTACTGCTCGACATCGTGCTCAACGGGAAGCTCGCAAGGATCCGTGAGGCCCGAAGGTCGTTCGTCGATCACGACCCAGATCGGCGAGCACGACTGCTCGGGCCGGCCATCCAAAAATGCCTCGATGAGCCGATTCGGTTGCGCGGCCCAATCGGCGAGCGAATCGGAGCACGTTGCTCGCGTTCCACAGGCGAAGCGACCATCTCGGGCAAGGTGCCAGCTGTGTGTCCGGCGCTGCCCGGTGAGGATTCATCCCTCGAGAGCAAACTGTGCGACGTCATCGGCACAGACGAATGGGCGGTCGGGAACATCGAGATCTGGCAGCAGACAAGGGAGCCGTAACGCTGGTAGTAGATCGAGAATATGACGCATGGGGACCCTCCGGGGCAGTGCAGGAGTAGGTCGCTCAGCGACAAGCCGGTCGTGAGACGCCGGTAATACCAGTATGACTCGACGTTGTCACACGGCGACCGGCGACAAGACCGCCGGCACCATCAGTAGCTGGCACCGAGGCCGGCGCGCGCGTCGGTCTGGATGCCGTACGGCGGAATCGGGTAGCGCAGGCCGTTGCGTGACAGTGCCTCCATCCCGTCGATGGCCCGCACGAGTTGATGCGGCTGCAGCGCCATCAGCATCTCATCGTCGTGCACACCGCCGTAGCGACGTTCGGCGTAGCACGGGATCGACAGGCTCGGCTCGCCAGTCGACAGCGCGCGGCCCCACGAGTCAGCACACGACGACTCACCAACACAGCCCCACTCGAGCTTCTTGTATCCCGACCACTGGAGCCCATTGATCAGCAGGATCATCTGTCCAGGCGTTGCGTAGATCATGCAGATGTCCGGCGGATCGAGACGGCCCGTGCTGAGCGGCGACACCGCCATTGCCTCATACTTGCCAATGGGGACGACATGCATTGCGGCTTGGTGCGCGGCGGAGTCTTCGATCGTTTCGAACCACACGCCAGCCATGTGCTTGCCCGAGTACCACTCGTCATCCTGAGCGCCGAGCCCGAGCACGGCCTGGCACTGAGCACCAACCAAATCGGCGCCAGTGATACCAACGGTCCAGTTGAGGCGCGATGCCATCGACACGATCTGATCGGCGGTGTGGATGTCTTTTGGCCGTCGGATCTTCGGGACTGCTTCCATCTCGGCTGCGGTCTCGAACATTTTCATACCGATCGGCGTCGTGCGGATGCGGAGCACCTTGTCGAGTCGGGCCAGGGTGGTCGGCCAGTCGAGATCGCCGGGCGTGCCCTTTCGAATGCGAACAGATTGCTCGTTGCCGGTGTCGGTCATGCGGTGCTCCCAGAGTGGTTGTGTCGGTGCGTGGACAATGTGGCGGCGATCCGATCGATCACCCTGTCGAGAATTTCGGACGATGTCGCCACGTTGATCCGGGCGCATCCCAGGCCACCAGTCCCGAACTTCGCGCCACTTGACAGCGCCACCTGCGCGTGTTCAAGCAGCCAGTCGGACGGGTCATCGCCAATGTCGTATGCGGAGAAGTCGAGCCACCCAAGGTACGTCGCTTGCGGGAGTTGAAAGCCGACGTCGGGAAGGTCTGCGGCGAGTCGGGTTGCAAGCTGATTGCGGCGGGCCTCGATGGTTCGGCGCGCCGCCGTCAGCCAGTCGTCGCAGGCTGTCCACGCAGTGATCGTGCCGGTGATCCCGAGCGTGCTTGGTGAGCCCTGCAGGTGGCCCGGCATTGTCGCCAGGGTTGCCGCGAGTGGTGCGTGGTCGATGTGCGCAACGGCGGTACGTAGCCCGGCGAGGTTGAAGGTCTTACTCGCTGAGCCAAGGGTGACCAGTCGGCCGGCGAACCGCTCGTCGGTTGCGCCCAACGGCGTAAATCCCACTTGATGGGTCAGGTCGCCCCAGATCTCGTCGGTGATCACGAGTAGGTCATGCCGCTCGGCAATCTCGGCGACGGCTGCTCTTTCGTCGGCGTCGAAGATGCGGCCGGTCGGGTTGTGGGGGTTGCAAAACAGGATGATCTTCGTCGTGTCGTCGATCGCGGCTTCGAATCGTTCGACATCGAGCTTCCAGCCGTCGGTGATCAACGGCACCTCGATCCGTCGGCGGCCGCTGTTGTCGATCGCATCGAGGAACGGGTAGTAGACCGGGGTGAAAACGACGACGCCGTCACCGGGATCGGTCGTGTTCCAAAGCGCGACTTCCAAGGCATGGAGGGCGCTCGTGAACGGGTGGATCTGCTCGATGTCGGGACGCCACCCGTGCCGACGTTCCTGCCAGTCGGCATACCCCGGAGCAAGGTCGACAGCAAATGGCCCGTACCCGAGGTCGCCGCGTTCGGTGTGGGCGCGGATTGCGTCGAGGACCGACGCCGGAGGGTCGAAGTCCATGTCGGCGACCCACGCCGCGAGCACATCAGGGCCGTGCTTCGACCACTTGGCTCCAAGTCGCCCTCTCACGCGCTCTTCGCTCACCGTGAGCAGCTCGTCGGGTGTACCCATCTCCGAACGGTAGCCAGTGGCGTCACAACAGTCGCACGCGGAACTCGGGACGGAACGGGGCCGAATCCGCCGCATTTCGTCCCGAGAATCGCCTGGCCGGATCAGGCCGAACGAATCGGGTTCTTGTACGTATCGAGGTAGGTGATCTTCGCCACATCATCGCGCCGGGCCGGCTTGAAGTCGGTGCCCTTGGTGTAGGCAACGGGCAGCAGCCCGGCCTGCGTCATGTGGTCGGGGATGCCAAGGATCTCGGCGGCTTCCTGCTCCTTGCCGAGGTGCAAGGTGGTGAGGCAGCTGCCGAGGCCGCGGCTGCGCAGCGCGAGCTGGAAGCTCCACATTGCCGGCATGATCGAGCCCATCAGCCCGGCAGCAGCGTTGGCACTGTTGTCTTTCAGGCGACCGATGATCAGCGGGATCACAAGGACCGGAACTTCGCCGAGCCTCTGAGCGAGGAAGTTAGCTGAGTCGATGACGCGGCCCTGCTGGGTTTCTGTGTCGGCCTGGTCGGCTGCTGCCGCGAGATATTCGCCTCCGGCATCGCGGTAGAGCTTCGCGAGTGCTTCCTTCTTTTCAGCATCGCGGATGACCATCCAGCGCCAGCCCTGCTGGTTGGAACCGGTGGGCGCCTGTACGGCAAGCTGGAGGCATTCGAGAAGCACATCATCCGGCACTTCCCGATCGAAGTCGAGGCGTTTGCGCACCGCACGCGTGGTCGAGAGAAGTGCGTCAGTTTGATCGAGATCGAAGTCCATGCCGCCCATGTTGGCCGAAGTCGCTAGAACGAGTTGTCACCGGCGGCTCCGCGTGAGATCGTGGCGGACGTCGTTCCACCGTGTCTCACCGAACCAGACCAGGCATGCTGGTGCTGTGACCACTCCGATCTCGATCCTCGACCTCGCGTTCATCGGTGTTGACGAAACGGCTGCCGACGCGTTCCGGACGAGTGTGGCGATCGCACAGCGCGCCGAACAGCGCGGTTATCAGCGCATCTGGTATGCCGAGCATCACAACATGGCATCGATCGCGTCGTCAGCAACCAGCGTGCTCATCGCTCACGTCGCCGCGCACACGTCATCGATCCGTCTCGGTTCTGGCGGGATCATGTTGCCGAACCATTCGCCACTCGCGATCGCCGAGCAGTTCGGGACGCTCGCCACGCTGCACCCGGGCCGGATCGACCTCGGTCTCGGTCGCGCTCCGGGCAGTGATCAGGCCACGATGCGTGCCATGCGCACCGATCTTCGTGCGTCCGATCGGTTCCCGGACGACATTCGCGAACTGCAGGGCTACCTCGGCGCCGCGTCGATTGTTCCCGGTGTCGTCGCCGTACCCGGTGCCGGCACGAACGTTCCGCTCTACATCCTCGGGTCGTCGCTCTTCGGCGCACGCCTGGCCGCGAAGTTCGGGCTGCCGTATGCATTTGCTTCGCACTTCGCTCCGACACATCTGCTCGACGCCATCGCGACGTACCGCAACGAGTTCCAACCGTCCGAGCAGCTGAGTGAGCCCTACGCCATGGCTGGCATCAACGTCATCGCATCGGATTCTGTTGAAGATGCCGAACGGCAGCGAATCGATGTGAGCCGCCGGCGGATCGCCCGCTTCGTCACCCCCAGCCGCGAGCTGAGTGCTGCCGAGGCCGACGAACTCCTGGCGTCACCGCAGGGCCAACAGATCGCCCAGATGATGCACTTCACCGCTGCAGGCACGCCCGAAACGGTGCATCGCTACCTCGAGAACTTTGCCGAAGCTGTTGGCGTCGACGAGTTGATGACGGTGCATCCGTCGCCGACCATCGGCGAGCGCCTTCGCTCTATCGACTTGCTCGCTGCCGCCCGCGACGCCACCGCCGTCGCAATCTGAACGCTGGCCCGCTTTCTCGTTTGTGCGAGCCATTCCAGCGTCGGTTCCAGCAATCGCTCACACAAAACAGGATTGTTCTTCGAGACGAGCGCCCAGGGTGGACGCCGAGGTCGAGCCGTCGATAGATCCGACTTGTTTGAACTGCACCCGGCGTAACGCTTCTGGCCTTACGCCACATCTCGCCGGCGAGGTGATCCGAACTCAGCCGTGTTCGATCGCTGGAAGCACTTCGAAGAGGTCGCCGATCACTGCGTAGTCAGCTTTGACGACCATGTTCGCGGCAGGGTCGATGTTGATGGCGAGGATCTTCTTCGCCGCCTTCGCTCCCACCCAGTGCTGGATCGCTCCGCTGATGCCGCAGGCGATGTAGAGCTGCGGCGCAATGCGGGTGCCTGTTTGGCCGACCTGATCGCTGTGCGGACGCCAACCGTTGTTCGTGACCGCACGACTACATCCGACAACGCCACCGAGGCGCTCTGCCAGTGTTTCAAGCACCTTGAAACCTTCAGCCGAGCCGACACCTCGACCGCCACCGATCACCACCGGTGCGGTTGCCAGCGTCAGGCCCTCGGACAGGACGACACGATCTTGAATCACTGAACGGCTGACCCACTCAGGCAGCTCCACGATGTGTTCCGTGATGGTCGCCGTAGCGCCGGCTGAAACCTCTTCGGCTTCAACGGCGTGATGGGCCACCGAGACGATCGGCAGACGCGACGCGAGCCGAGCCTCCTCGTTCAGCGAGCCACCCCACTGCACGCGGGTCAGGTCCCACTCATCATCGATCTTCACCGACACACAATTGGCAACAAACGGAAGGTCGAGCTCAGCAGCAGCCTGCGCGAGGACCTCATTACCGCGGTCGGTTCCGGACGCAACGATGCCACTCGGTGACAGCAGCGCAGCGAGCGAGGCCACGACCATGCCGTACGCCTCGGGGCCGTAATCGCCCACAGAGTCGCCTGCGATTGACGCGTGATGCACAGCGTTGGCACCGTGCGCGGCGCACACGGCGGCGAGTCCGGCAGCGTCGGCACCGATCAGCAACGCGTCGACCGGCTCGCCGAGTTGCTCGGCTATCGATCGGGCAAAGGCGAAGGCTTCGAGCGACGCTTCGGCGAGAATGCCCCGGTCATGTTCGACGACGACGAGGACACTCACGCCCCCACCTCCTGCTTGCTGTTTCCTTCCGACCAGAGGCCGAGTTCCTTCAGCAGTTCGATAACTGCGGGAGCAGCAGCGGCACCTTCGCCGAGAATGATCGTTTCCGACACTTGCTCCTCGGGACGGTTGAGACGCACCATGGTTTGGCCACCAGGGGCAGCATCCGACGCGGTCACGTCGACAGCGAGCTTCTTGGAGGCCAAGCGACCGCGCATCGTCGGATAGCGCGGCCAGGTGATGCCTTCTTTCACACCAATCGCGCACGGCATCGGGAGCTTGTAGACCTCCATGCCAGAGTCGGTCTCGCGCTGCGCTTCGAGCACGGCGTCATCCCCATCGATGCCTGCAGAGATGTTGACGCCTTTGATTGCATTGACCATCGGCCGGCCGAGCGCCCGAGCGACGCGAATCCCAACTTGGAAGCCACCGGTGTCGGCCGACTCGTTGCCGAAGATCATGACGTCGAATCCGCCGTCGACCGCTTCGATTGCACGGATGGCGTCGGTCATTGCCGATGCTGTTCGCTGCGGATCCCAGCCCTGCGTTCCGACGTCGACCAGCGTGGCCTTGTTGATGCCAATCGAAGCGGCCCAACGGCACTGCTCGTCGGCTTCTGCAACACCGAGTGTCAGCACGTGCGACTCGCCGCCGTGCGCCTCGACCAGCTGCACGGCCAGCTCGAGCCCACACTCTTCGTGCGGGCTCATGGTGTGGCCAAGATTAGTGGCATCGACGGACTGGCCGTCATCGGTGATGTTGATCTTGGCGCCAGGGGCAGGCACCCGTTTCACGCAAACAAGGACTCTCATGTGACTCAGCCCTTGAGGCGCGTGTCTTCGGGGTCGAACGGGCCGTCGGTACCGACGACGGTCACTGGGAAGTACTCGTTCATGTACATGACTTGGACCTTGGTGCCGGCTGTCGCCATCTCCCTCGGGAGGTAGCCCATGAGAACCATCTTGTCGACCGACGGGCCATATCCAGCGGTTGTCACACGCGAGACCCGCTTGTGGCTGTCCATGATCGTGTTGCCGTCCATGTCGCACAACGGCTCGTTGCCACCTTGCATCCAGCGGATCCGGCCCTGCGAGTCGGTCTGATCGTCGACGGTCATCGTGCACATCAGCACTTCGGGTTCACCAGCTTCGCGAGCAGCAACGTAGGCATCCTTACCGATGAAGTCGGCCGACTTGATCTTCGGGCGGGCGAGGCCAGCTTCGAGCGGGTTGTACTCGCTCTCGAGCTCAGCACCCTGCAGGCGGTAGCCCTTTTCGATGCGGCCTGACGTGCCGTAGACGCCGCCGCCGGTGGCGCGGATGCCAAGGTCGGCGCCGGCTTCCATGAGTGCGTCCCACAGCTTGGGGGCGTTGTCCCAAGAGACGTAAATCTCCCAGCCGGTGTCGCCGACGTACGAGATGCGGAACAGCGTGGCGTCGACTTCTTCGCCACCCAGATTGAGCTTCACTCCGACGAGCGAGCCATAGGACGAGCCCTCATGCGACAGGTCGGCGTCGGTCAGCTTGGCGAGCGTCGCTGGTGCGTTCGGGCCCCAGAGCCCCAGCGTCGAGACTTCGAGCGTCCGGTCAGTCACGGTGACCGAACCGTCTTTCGGCATGTACTTCTTCATCCACGACATGTCGCGTCCACCGTCGAACACGCCGGTCACGACAACCACGACGTCCTCGGCCGTGTGGTGCATCGTGAGGTCGGAGTGGAAGCCGCCGTCGGGGGTGAGCCACGGGGTGTAGGTCGCACGGCCGACCGGGCCAATCTTGTTGACCGACAAGTAGTCGGCAAACTCGACGGCACCCGGCCCAGAGATCTCGAACTCCTGGAATGCCGAGAGGTCAACGAGGCCGACGTTCTCCCGCATGTTGAGGTGTTCGCCGACCGTGATCGGGCTCCACCAGCGGTTGTCCCATTCGACTTCGCGCTCTTCGACGTTGTAACGCTGGGCCAGGTCAGCGTTGCTGCCATACCACTGCGGACGTTCCCAGGTACGGGCCTGGAAGAAGAAGGCGTCGAGTGATTTCTGCCGATCGAAGAGCGGCGACACCTGCAGGTTGCGCCGGTTCTCCCACTGCTCGGCGGGATGCACGATGCCGTAGGTCTTGTTGAAGTGTTCTTCGGCGCGGCTCCAGATGTGCTCATCGTTGCGCTCCTGGTCGTAGAAGCGGGCGATGTCAGCACCATGTGCGTCGATGACTCGCGGGTAGCCGTAGGTCATCCACTCGGCAACGACCTGTGCCATGCCGGGGCCTTCCTTGACCCAAACAGCGGCAGCCGACCAGAGGTTACGGACTTCGATGGTCTCACCAAGGCACGGCATTGCGTCAGGTGTGAGCGAGAGTAGGCCATTGATGGCGTATTTGATCTCGGCGTCGCCGAGCATGTCCATCAGTTCGATCGCTTCTTCCATCTGCTGGTCGAAGTCGTCGGGTGTGAACGGCATCTCAGTAGGGCTGAGCGCTGCTTCTTCGTTGGACGGGATGTCGTCAGGGTGATGCAGGATCGGGCGGTGGGCATATGAACCGACTTCCATCGAGCCAGAGGATTGACGCTCGTAGCAAAACGTGTCCATGTCGCGGACGATCGGGAAGCTGATCTCGCTTTGCGTCTCGGCGAGGATGTCCATCGGCCCGACGTCGGCCATCTGGTGTACAGCCGGCACGAGCGGAATGGTTGCGCCAGCCATGTTGGCGATGCGGTTCGACCAGACCCCACAGGCGACAACGACATACTCGGCTTCGATGCGGCCCTTGTCGGTGACGACAGCGGTGACCTTCTGGAGGCCGGTACCGGGCTCATCTTCGGTCTCGACATCGAGCACTTCGGTGTTCGCGAACACTTTGAGGCCGGTCTTCTCGATTGCCTCGTTCCGGAAAAGTGTGCCGGTGTCGAGGGAGTCGACGACACTCACGCTCGGGCAACTGAAGCCACCGAGGATCACGTCTTCGTTGATGAACGGCACGAGTTCTTTGACCTGCGCCGGAGTGAGCAACTCAGCCTCGACACCCCACGCCTTGGCGGAGGTCATACGGCGCTGGAACTCGTCCATGCGCTCTGGCGTGCGCGCTACTTCGATACCACCGGAGTCAACGCTGCGCTTAGCATCGCGGTACTGGTTGGCGCTCTGCACACCGAGCAGCGCCATCTCCTTGTTGTGGTCGACCGGGAAGATGAAGTTCGACGCATGGCCGGTCGAACCGCCGGGGTTCGGGAGGGGGCCCTTGTCGATGAGCACCATGTCGGTCCAGCCGAGGCGGGCGAGATGGCCCACGAGGCAGTTGCCGACGATGCCGGCGCCAATGACGACGACCTTGGCGGTGGTGGGGAATTCTTGTTCACTCATGGAGGTGCTCGCTTCGGGGAGGCAAAGAGTTGCGAAAGGGGCCTGACCCCATGCGAAACTATTTGAACTTGACAGTGGTGATATATCAACAGAGTATGACAGGCGTGTCAACTGTTTTTTCAATCGGTCAGCCGCAACCCCTCTCACTCGCCGAGCGCGCATACGACGAGATTCGGCGGCTGATCATCCGCCTCGATCTCGCACCAGGTGACGTGGTGCGCGAGGCCGACCTCCAAGCAACGCTCGACATGAGCCGCACGCCAATCCGCGAAGCGTTGCAACGCCTGGCCCGTGACCACTTCGTCACCGTCATCCCGCGCCGCGGCATGTTCGTCAGCGCCATCGAATTCGACGAGCTCGCGATGCTGTACGAGACCCGAGCAATCATGGAGCCCTATGCGGCGCGCCTCGCAACAAAGCGCGGCACGCAAGGTGACTGGGACGAGATGGCCGATGTCCTCGCCGAGACGGCCCTCCCGGGTAAGACACCTGAAGAGCTTCTCGAACTCGATCGGCGTTGCCACGAGATCATCTGGCGCGCATCGGGTAACCGCTTCCTCACCAACACGCTCGACACGCTCTACGCACAGAGCGACCGGCTCTGGCACATGTACCTCGCCGATGTCCACGACATGGGCCATGCCGTCGACGACCACGCCGCAATCCACGAGGCACTCCAATCCAGTGACGCCGAAACAGTGGCCAACTTGATCGAAGACCACGTCAACTCCTTTGACGCGCAGGTCCGCGATGCGGTCACGACCCGCCTCGCTGCGCCGCTCGCCTGACGTCGAACTTCCGCCACAAGCGGTACGGCTGATCGATACGAACTCGGTGCGACCGGCGCACGCGTTGATCGCTGCTGGAGGTCAGAGTCGCCAAGCGTGCTGCCAGACTGCGGTCATGACGGGGTTTCACTTCACAACCGACCATTGGTACATCAACGATGTGCCCGGCGACCCGGAACAACGAAATGTGCGCCGCCAGGTCAGCGGCGCCGGGTGGTCACCGGTCGAACCCACCGCAACCGCAGGGCCGACGCTCATTGCCCACTCGCCCGAAGTCGCTGAGCAACTCGGTATCGACGAAGACACTGTGGCGTCAGATCAATTCGCACGGGTGTTCAGCGGCAACGAACTGGTCGATGGCATGCAACCCCATGCCATGAACTACGGCGGGCACCAGTTCGGCAACTGGGCCGGCCAACTCGGTGACGGACGCGCCATCGCTCTCGGCGAGATCACCACCGCCGATGGCGGCCATGCCGTACTGCAGCTCAAAGGTGCTGGGCCAACGCCGTACTCCCGCGGTGCCGACGGGCGAGCTGTTTTGCGCTCGTCGGTCCGCGAGTTCCTGTGCAGTGAGGCCATGCACCACCTCGGGGTGCCGACGACGCGCGCCCTCAGCCTCACGTTGACAGGCGACGACGTCATGCGCGACATGCTGTACGACGGCCACCCAGCCAACGAACAAGGTGCGGTGGTCTGCCGAGTCGCACCGAGTTTCGTCCGGTTCGGCCATTTCGAACTCCCCGCCTCGCGCGGTGAGGTCGACCTGCTGCGTTCGCTCGTGGAACACACGATCCGCCGCCACTTCCCGCATCTCCTGACGACTGACAGCCAGGACGTTCCTGACGATGCCATCGTTTCCTGGTTCCAGGAAGTTTCTGATCGGACCGCCGACCTGATGGTCGACTGGATGCGCGTCGGGTTTGTGCACGGCGTCATGAACACCGACAACCTTTCGATCCTCGGGCTGACCATCGACTACGGCCCATACGGATGGCTTGAAGACTTCGATCCAGGCTGGACCCCCAACACGACCGATGCCGGTGGCAAGCGTTACCGATACGGCAATCAACCACAGATCGGCCACTGGAATGTCAGCCGTCTCGGCGGCGCACTGCACTCACTGACTCACGACGCCGAGCCGTTGCAGTCAATCGTCGACAGCTACTCCGAGCGATTCGCGCACGGGTGGGATCGTGCGCTCGCCGAGAAGCTGGGCCTGGCCGATGCCGACGTCGTTCACCGCCGCGAAGTCGCCGCCGAATTGCTCGACCTGCTTCCGCTCACCGAAACCGACATGACGATCCTCTTCCGCGCGCTCGGCGATACCGACGTCAGCGAATTCGGCGAGGTCGACCTCACTGCAGACGACAGCACGTTGATCGAGCCGCTCGTCGGGGCCTACTACGCCCCCGACGAACTGACCGGCGAACTACTCCAACGGACCGCAACGTGGTTTCGGTCGTACATCGAGCTCAGCCGGACGGCAAACCAATCAGCCGACGCCCGCCGCAGCCACATGCACGCGGTCAACCCGAAGTACGTCTTGCGGAACTACCTCGCCCAACTTGCAATCGACAAGGCCGAAGCCGGCGGCTACGACATGATCAGCGAGCTGCTCGATCTGCTGCGCCGCCCGTACGACGAACAGCCGGGCCGCGAGGAACACGCAACACTCCGGCCCGATTGGGCACGGACGCGCGTCGGCTGTTCGATGCTGTCCTGCTCGTCCTGAGCCTGTTCGACGTCTGAGCCAGATCTTGAAAAAAGACCCGCTACACCGGACCCTCGAACGCGGGGCTGCATCTCGCTGCGACTGTCGCCGTTGCAAGCTCAAACAATGACCGATGACGGCAGTCGCGACGTCGGCCTCTGGGCCAACACCAGCCCGCAACCTGCAGCAACACCGGCCTCAGGTAGGTCAGACCGCAGCAGACTCGTCGACGTCACTCCTGGGAGCGAGTTCTTGAGTGAGCCACTCGATCCGCTCACGCATGACCTGTATCCCTGGGTTCGGCGGCACTGGGCCAACTGCGGACCGGGGACGATCGAACACCATGTGCTGCGGGTCGCCCGGGTCGTAAGCAGGCCAGGTGTCGCGACCTGGCGAATCCGGCACACCGGTCGCTGCGAAGGCGAACCATCGGTCACCCATCTCCCGAATCGTCAAGTGTGCGTCGTCTGCGACGGGCAGAAGCGGGAACGACGTGTCGAACACGTAGAAGATCTCCGCAGCGTGGAACGCACCTGCAGTCTGCTTCTTCGACGGCGGCTTCGCAGTGAAGTAATAGCGGTACACCGGGTGGCCGCCGGCAGCATGCTGGTGCGCGGCATGATCAACGTGCACAGCAAACATATGGTCACCGGCATGTCCGGCAACCGCTGATCGGTCAGCAGTGGCAAGGCCTGGATAGGCGGCCATCACGCGGTCGACGTGTGAGCGGCTCGGGTACGACACGTCGAACATGGCCCGCATCTCGTCGATCGGTACGGGCTGCACATTTTTCAGGTCGCTGATGTCGCGATGAAACTCGCCACCGGCCGGGTGCATGAAGTCGGCAAAGAGGGTGGCTTCGTCCGAGTTGTAGCCGATCATCAGCGGGACCGACGCCTGCTGCTGGGCGCTGAAGGCCGACATCGGCGTCGCTGGCAAGACGACGTCATCGACGGCCGGGTAAAAGTGGCGGCCGATCAACGGCAGCTTCTGGTAGTGCTCGGTCAGGTCTTCGGGCATCATTGATCGCATTCGGTTGATCTGGCCTGGACCCGAGCCGACCACAGCCTTTGCAAACTCGACACCAGCATCTTCGGCAGGCAGGAAGTCGAGCGCTGGCCGCCGGAGCTGCAACCACCGGCCGCTATCGCTTGGGCTCTGCGCGATCGCTCGGTGAAACAGGCCACGCGCTCGTGGAGTGGTCATCAGGTTAAGTACGGCTTCGCCTCCCGCCGATTCACCGAAGATCGTGACGCAGTCGGGGTCGCCGCCGAACCTGGCGATGTTGTCGCGCACCCATTCGAGCGCAGCGACCTGGTCGAGTAAGCCGTAGTTGCCGGACACCCGATCAGGTGATTCTTCGGCGAGTTCTGGGTGAGCCAGAAAGCCGAACATGCCGAGGCGATAGTTGATCGTCACGAGCACACACCCGCGTTCGGGGAGCGCGTCGCTGTTGTATTGCGGCTCGGTGCCGCTGCCGTCGGTGTGATCGCCACCGTGGATCCACACCATGACCGGCAGCTTCTCGGCGTGCGACGGCACATGAATATTCAGTTGCAAGCAGTCTTCGCTCTGCTTCACGTTGATGATTTTGAGGCCGGCAGCCAACGCCTTCTTGCGTGCCCGACCCAGGCCCAGCCCGTCGATGAGGCTGTTGAAAAACAATTCGAAGCCAGCTGCACGTTGGTACGCCTGCGGCCCAAACTTCGTGCAATTCAACGCGCCCCTCCATGGCGCGACCGGCTGCGGCGGCCGCCAACGCAGCGGGCCGACCGGTGGCGCAGCGAAGGGAATGCCGCGGAAGTGCAGCATCCGGCCCTTCGGCCCGACGGCACCCTTCACCCTGCCGGTTCGTGTCGTTACAGTCGTCCTACGTGAAGCCATACACCATTGTCGCGCGTCGAGGACCCACGCTCTCATCCGCAACGGACTGACTCAGCAGCACCTCTCCATCTTGGTGGACGGAGAAGGCAGAAAGGGGCGTGACGTTCCTTCACCTTGGCGAGGCCACCAAACATGGCCATTGACACATTCATTGTTTGTTCTGTATCGTGGAACCGTTCCACCATGCGGAATCCTGCTGAGTCGGTGGTGGCCAGATCAATCGAAACACTGCGCGGACTTCGATCCGGGCAGCGACTCGCATCAACCCAGGTCGGTGCAGAACGGACGCAACATGGGCTTCCCCTCGGACCTCGACATCGCCAGTCAGGCGACCCTCAAACCGCTCACCGAGGTGGCCGCTGAATCCGGCATCCCGCTCGAGCACCTCGAGCCCTACGGTTTTGGCGCTGCAAAGATCCAGCTCGAAGCCATCGAGAAGATGCGAGACCGGCCAAAGGCGAAGTACGTCGTGGTGTCCGCAATCACACCGACGCCGCTCGGTGAAGGCAAGACCACCACGACCGTCGGTCTGGGGATGGGCTTCAGCCACATCGGCAAGCGCGGTGTCATCGCCATCCGTCAGCCGTCGATGGGCCCGACGTTCGGCATCAAGGGCGGCGCCGCCGGCGGCGGCTACAGCCAGGTCGTGCCGATGGAGCTGCTCAACCTGCACCTCACAGGCGACATGCACGCCGTCACAGCGGCGCACAACATGTGCTCGGCTGCGCTCGACGCCCACCTCTTCCACGGCAACGAACTTGCTCTCGACATGTACAACATTACGTGGCGTCGAGTGATCGACGTCAACGACCGTGCGCTTCGCAACGGAATCATCGGCCTCGGCGGTCGACTCGACGGCGTGCCGCGTGAAACTGGCTTCGACATCACCGCCGCCTCCGAAGTGATGGCAACCCTGGCCCTCTGCACCTCGCTGCAAGACCTCCGCGAACGGCTCGGCCGCATCGTGGTCGGCTACACCAAGGCCGGCACGCCGGTCACGGCCGAAGAGTTGAAGGTCGCCGGATCGATGGCGGTCATCCTGCGTGAGGCCGTCAAGCCCAACTTGATGCAAACCCTCGAGAACACGCCAGCACTCGTCCACACCGGTCCGTTCGGCAACATCGCCACAGGCAACAGCTCAATTGTCGCCGATCGCATCGGCATCCACATGGGTGACTTCCTGATCACCGAGGCCGGATTCGGCGCCGACATGGGTGCCGAGCGCTTCTTCAACATCAAGTGCCGCGCCTCAGGCCTCGCTCCCGATGCTGCCGTTCTCGTCGCCACGGTTCGCGGACTCAAGGCGCACTCTGGCAAGCACACGATCGTCGCCGGCAGGCCGCTGCCCGAGGACCTGCTCAAGGAGAACCCGGACGAGGTGCATGAGGGCGGCGACAATCTCCGCAAACAACTCGAGAACATGCGTATCCACGGCTGCACACCAGTCGTCGCGATCAACGTATTCCCTGGCGACCACGACGCAGACATCAACGCGATCAAGGAGATCGCCGAGGAGTTCAACGCTCGCTCGGCGGTCTCGATGCACTTCACCGAAGGCGGAGCTGGGGCAACCCAGCTGGCGCACGCCGTAGCCGAAGCCGCCGAAGAAGAGTCAAATTTCCAGGTGCTCTACCCCGACGAGATGAGCCTGCGCGACAAGATCACCACCGTTGCCCAGAAGGTCTACGGCGCTGACGGGGCCGACTTCTCAGCTGCCGCCAACAAGCAGATCGACAACTACGAAGCAAACGGCTTCGGCAACCTGCCCGTGTGCATCGCCAAATCTCATCTGTCGCTCTCCCACGATCCCAACCTCAAGGGTGCGCCCACCGGGTGGACCCTGCCGGTACGCGAAGTTCGCGCCTCGGTCGGTGCCGGTTTTATCTACCCGATCTGCGGCGACATGCGCACCATGCCCGGCCTCGGCAAGACGCCAGCACTGCAAAACATTGACATCGACGCCAACGGCGACATCGTCGGGCTCAGCTAGCCGCATCGTTGCAGTTGGGGTCTGACCCCAACTGAAACTCCAACTGAAACTCTTCAACACCAAAGGGGAGACGAAGATGTCTGCCGAAGCAAAAGTACTGCCCGCCACAACCGCCACCCGGCTGAGCCGCAGGCTTCGCCGCCCCCTGCTCCTGCCAGGCCCGTCAGTGCTCCGATCGATGATCGAGACCGCCAAGGTCGAGCTCATCCCGATGAAGAGCCTCGACCGCGCGATCTCTGAACTCGCACCGGCATCGCACATCTCGATGACCTGCTCCCCTGCGAAAACCATCGAGACGACCCTCGACGAAACAGCAGCGCTCGTGGCAGTTGGCCATGTGGTCACGCCGCACATTGCGGCGCGCATGGTGCAGAGCCATGGCCACCTCATGCAGATCCTGAACCGACTCGCGGAGATCGGCACTCGCGAGATCTTCGTGGTCGGCGGCGACGCCGACCCGCCCGGCTGCTTCTTCGATGCCATCGAATTCATCGAAGCGCTCATCGCACTCGATGACTCGAATGAACACCGCGTCATCGACCACATCGGCTACACGTCGTACCCCGACACGCATCCGTTCATCACCGACGAGCAACTCCACGATGCCCTGCACGTCAAGCAGCAGATGATCCTGAAGTCCGGCCGTACTGCACACGTGTCGACCCAGATGTGTTTCTCGTCCGATCAGATCCGCGACTGGCTCCGACGGGAGCGAGCAGCCGGCCTGACCATCCCGGTTCACCTCGGGATTCCGGGCGTCATCGACAAGACGAAGCTGATGACCATGGGCGTCCGCCTGGGCGTCGGTACATCGCTGCGCTACCTGTCCAAGAACAAGAAGGCGCTGGGCAAAATGATGACGCAGCGCTCGTTCGAACCCGATCAACTGCTCAGGCCACTGGCACCGCACCTTGACGAACTCGGCATTGGTGGCATCCACCTGTACACGTTCAACCAGGTCGCAACAACCGAAGCCTGGCGCCAGAAAACTCTCGCCTGACCCGTCCGCTTCGCAATTGCGCGATCGGTACGGGTCGTGGTGTTTGTAGCAGCGCTGGACCGCGGCCATCGTGTCCACTTTTGACCCGAGGGGTAGTGGACTTTCCGGCGGACGGTTAGTGCCGGTCCTCATGTTCGTGGCGCCGAGACACCACGGATCGGCCGACAATCTTGGTGGCCTTGACCGGCAAATTGACGAGGCGGATCGCGACATTCGAGGCCCGCGCCGGGAACGGCACGAACTTGGTTTGACGCTCCCTCGGCAGCGCGTCATTGAAGGCAATCCGATACGCCGCGAAGACAATGATCACCAAGAACCACCCGCTCATCGTGAAAAAGAACGCGTCATCGCCAAACCACGACATGAGTGGGGCTGCGACGAGTGGACCGAGCAGGGCACCCGATCCATTGATTCTCACCAGCGTGCCAGCTGCACCCACGGTCTTTTCGGCCGGTGTCCAGTCGAGTGTGTATGAAACGACCAGTGAGTAGAGCGGGAACATGGTGCCGCCGATCCCGAACATGAGGAGCAGCATGAGCGCACTGTCTGGCGGCACTACCGACGCGGTCACCGACAAGGCCGCCGCCGCAATGACGACACCGAAGATCACTGCGCGCCGCGAGACCCGATCGGACAGGCGGCCAATCGGCCACTGCAGGACAATGGCACCGATCGTCGGGGCGAGGAGGAACGCCGCTGTCCGGTCGACGGACAGGCCGCTTCTTGTGGCATAGACCGCTGCCAGGCTGAGCAGCACACCAGCCGAAGCACCACTCATGAACGACCCGATCACGCCCGTCGGGACGTAGCCGATCAGTTCGCGGATAGAGACCTTGTCGACCGGGCGGCTCGGCGGCACCTTCGCTGCAGCAGCAAGCGTCACGGGTACGAGCGCGAGCGAGACCAGGACCGATGAAACGATGAAGAGGTGAAAACCATTCGGGTCAGCAACAGCAATGAGGTACTGCCCGATGCCGAGACCGGCCATCGACACGATCATGTAGACGGCCAGTGTCCGTCCGCGATTTTTTGGCGTCGAGAGTTCGGCCAACCACGACTCGATCACGATGTACAGCCCGGCGAAGCAGAAGCCGAACACGAAGCGCATTGCAGTCCACGTGACCGGCACAACCGACAGAGCATGAATCAGCACCGCGCTCGAAGCCAACGACGCCAGTCCAGCAAACACACGGATGTGGCCGACGGACGCGATCATCTTGACGACGAGACTTGGCGCAATCAGGAACCCGGCAAAGTAGCCCGCCATGATCACACCGGTGACCACAACGCTGAAGCCCTCGCTGCCCGAGCGAACGCCGATCACCGCACCATTGAGCCCGTTGCCGACCATCAGCAAGCCGAGACCGAGGAACAGCGCCCAGAGGCCCGCCGCCGAATTTCCTTCTGGCTCAGCCGCCAGATCCTTGTCTTTGCTCGTCTGGTAGTCGCCGTGTCCCCTCGCACGATCGTGAGGCGCGTCCATACCGACGTTCGCCGGTGGGATCTCTCCATCCTCCGCAGTGGTGGACTGTTGCGTCGTGGACAAGAGAAGTAAACCTACCCCCTCGTCGGCCCCTCGAAATTCAGGTCAACGCGTTTCTGGGCGATGACCCAAGCTCAGCGGTGACGGCCGCGAAGTTTGTCGAGTTGGCGGCGGTCGCGCTTGGTGGGCCGACCAGCACCGCGCTCTCGTTCGAAGATCGGCGGGGGCGACAGCGGGTCGCGCTCGGGCGGGGGCGGACTGCGATCGACGAAGCAGGTGACCGCGACTGGAGCACCCACTCGTTTGGCAACGAGAGCGACCACATCGGCGATTCGTTCCCGCTGGTTCAGGCGCGCCTCGATCCGATCGCCCACCTTGACCGCAGACGACGGCTTCGCGGCCTTGCCGTTGATCTTGACGTGCCCCGCCCGGCACGCTCCGGCTGCGTCGGCGCGCGTCTTGGTGAGTCGAACCGACCACAGCCACTGATCAACTCGAGCACTCTCCACGCCCCCATCTTGCATCAAAAATTGTCCATTTATCGTTCCTGACTCGCATGGCTACCTACTGGTCGGTAGGCTGTCACTTGTGAACGAGCAGGAAATCCTCCACGCGATCACTCCCGACGTCGAGCAGCTACTCGAACGGCATCTGGAGACCACCAAAGAGTGGTTCCCGCACGAGTATGTGCCGTACAGTCGCGGTCGGGATCACATGGAGGGGCACCAGTGGACCCCTGAAGACGCCGATCTCGCCGGCGCACAGCTTTCTGAAGAGGTGCGCAGTGCACTGTTGGTCAACCTGCTGACCGAAGACAACCTGCCGTACTACTTCCGAACGGTCGAGCGAATGTTTGGCAAAGACGGCGCCTGGGGCGAATGGGCTCGTCGCTGGACTGCCGAAGAAGGCCGCCACTCGATGGCGATCTACGGTTATATCACGGTGACGCGAGCGATCGACCCGGTCGAACTCGAGCGGAGCCGAATGGTGCAGGTCAGCAAGGGCGAAGCGCCTGACCCAGAGACCACCCACGAGGGTTTCATCTACCTCGCTCTGCAGGAACTCGCCACGCGGATCTCCCATCGCAATACCGGTGCACAACTCGGTGACGTTGTTGGCTTCAACATGCTCAAGCGGGTGTGCAGCGACGAAAATCTGCACCAGCTCTTCTACCGTGACCTCGCAGCAGCTGCCATCAAGGCCGACCCGAACACAATGATGATCGCGATGGAGAAGCAGGTCCGCTCATTCGCGATGCCTGGCACCGGTATTCCTGACTTTGAGCGGCATGCCAAGGCCATTGCACGCGCTGGCATCTACGACCTACAGATCCATCACGAGCAGATCCTCGCCCCCGTCGTCCTGCGGCAGTGGGACGCTGCCAACATCGCAGGCCTCTCTGGCGAAGGCGCTGCAGCGCAGGAACGCTTGATGAAGCGGATAGCGACAAGCGAACGTGTTGCCAAGCGGTACGCCGAAAAGCGCGCCGCCGAAATGCAACCGGCCTGACGTAGAACGAGTGCCCTGACAGGTCGGTTCGACCATCACTGGGGCCTCAGCGCCACTTCGGCCGCCCTCGATCAGATCGATGACGCGGCGGCGACGCTCGGGGGCGTATCCACGTGGCACTTCGATGTCTCTTTCATCTCAGGAGCATGACCGGATCCAACAAACCAAGCCGGGGCACAGCAAAGCAGTCAGCGCTTCAGTCAGCAAAACTATGCACTGCGTTGTGTAACGTTCCATAATGACATCCGACACACTCGTGTCGATTCCATTCAGAAAGAAGGATCATGAACGAAGTCGCGCTCTCTGGAGACAATTATCAACTCGTTTATAACGTACTGTCATTCGGCACTGCCGTAATGCTCGGTGCGTTCGTCTATTTCCTCACACAGATCAACTCCGTTTCCAAGGCGTACCGAGCCGGTGTCGCTGTCTCGGCCGTTGTCGTCGGCATTGCCGGTTACCACTACTTCCGGATCTTCTCCGGCTTCGCCGATGGCGAGATGAACGAGGGCTACCGATACGCCGATTGGCTTATCACGGTTCCACTACTCGTCATCGAGTTGCTGATCGTGCTCGGCGTCGCGAACGAAATCCGCAAGGGCCTGATGTGGAAGCTCGTTCCGGCCACGGTGCTGATGATCGCACTCGGCTATCCGGGTGAAACGTCTGCAGATAACGGCACGAAGTGGCTCTGGTGGGCGCTCGCAATGGTGCCCTTCATCTACATCCTGTACGTGCTGTACGGACAGTTGCAGGCTGCTGCTCAGCGAGAGTCCGGGCCAATCGCCAAGGCGATCAAGAATGCGACCTATGTGCTCCTCGCCACGTGGTGCGTCTACCCGATCGCCTACCTCTTCCCAGTATTCGACTCATCGTCGGAGGGTCTCGAGGTCCTGCGTCAGGTCGGATACACCTTTGCAGACATCACCGCCAAGGCGCTCTTCGGGTTGATGATCCTCGCGATCGCCAAGGCCCGCACCGCCGAAGAGAGCTGAACTCCGCTCGCTCGAACAAGGGGCACCCTCTCCCGCGTCATCGCGGGAGAGGGTGCCCCTTTTCGTGGCGGCCCCACCGCACTCAGATGCACCGCGATTCGCGTGCACAGGTCGACCCGAGACGCCACCGACACCACGTACCGAGCAGGTTCCTTGAGCGTCCAAACCGCCAGACCATTCTCGATACGCAAAGCCGAGAGATCAGCTCCTGCGAGATGACCCGAGGAACGCGTCGTGTCGAGAATCCGACGCGACTGATGTCTGAACGAGCCATCTCGGTAGCAGGATCGTGAGAAGGTGCCTGTGGATAACGAAAGAGGCCCTGGCAGATCATGTGATCTACCAGGGCTTTCGTTGGTGGCGGGGGTAGGATTTGAACCTACGACCTTCGGGTTATGAGCCCGACGAGCTACCGAACTGCTCCACCCCGCGGCGATCAGTGACGACATGATAGAGCCGTCACGATGCGAACACAACCGGTCTCTCCAGAACGACGCGGCGAGCCGATCGAGGCCATTCGGGGTGCTGTGAACACCGCCCAACAAGCCCTCAGCAACGGCTGACCAGATACGTTGCCGCAGTGACCGAAACCGGCGTTGCGAGCGAAGGGCCACGTGGGTTACTCGGCGCCGGCATTGCCGTCACAGCGTGGTCGACCGGAACAATCCTCGCGAAGTACCTCGACATGGACGCGTTGGCGATCGGTGCCTACCGGTTTTTCGTCTTCTTCATTGGCCTCACCCTCTACATGCGGGCCCGTGGCGTGCCGTTCACCGTGCAGATCATCCGCAAGTCGGTGTGGGGCGGCATCGCACTCGGTGCCGACATCGTGCTGTTCTTCTCGGCAATCAAGGCAACGAGCGTCGTCAACGCCACGATCATCGGCTCGCTGCAACCGATCTTGGTCGGCGCGGTCGCAGCCCGCTTCTTCGGCGAAAAGATCCGACCCCGCGATGCTCTCTGGTCGATCGTCGCCCTGGTTGGAGCGTTTGGGGTCGTCGCCGCTTCAGCAAGCAACGGCGTCACCAGTTTGCGCGGCGACCTGCTCGCCGTCGGCGCCATGTTCTCGTGGGGCGCATATTTCATCGCCTCGAAAGAGTCCCGCTCAACGATGACCTCGACCGAGTTCACTGCAGGTACCTCCATCTGGACGGCGGCGATATGCCTGGTGATCGGGCTCCCCCTCGGCCAAGACCTGTCGTGGCCGAACGCCTCCAATTGGGGTTGGCTGATTCTGATGATCATCGGCTCCGGCATCATCGGCCATTCGCTGATGAACTGGTCGCTGCAGCGAATTCCTCTCTGGGTCGGGTCGACGTTCACGCTCTTTATGCCCGTCGTCTCCGCCATGCTCGCCTGGCTGATCCTCGACGAGGCCGTCACTGCGTTGCAAGGCATCGCGATGGTCAGCGTGATCGGTGCGTTGGCAATGATCGTGCGCAATCAAACCAAGCCTGCTGTCACAGCTGCGTGAGTCCGCTGCATCATCGCCATCACTGCGATCGACATCGGGTTCCAGCCAGACTTCGCCACGCCCGTCGGCATCGACTATGCGCTCACCGCGTATCGCAACTCCCGGCTCGGCGACTGGCTGCACGGGCGCAGAGCAAACGTCCTCCGCCAACATGGCATCACGCAGCTTCGAGCCGAGGCGACCACCGACAGTTATTTTTCGTAGCTGGCCAGGTCGAGGTGGGCGTGGCCGCACAGCGCTGTGAGGATGACCTGCTCTTTGCCAGCGATGACCCGACAGTAGTCAGCTAAGTTTCGTCTCGGACCATGAGACTCTTCCGCAAGAAAACCGACGAACCGAATCAGATCGACGTGCTCCGCGCCGAGATGGTCGACCTCCAACAGCGACTCGATTCGGCTGATCAGCAGAAGACCGAGCTCCGCTCCATGGTCGACGCTGTCGACCAGCGAGTCGGCGAAGTTGACGCCCGAGTTGGCGACTTCACGCAACGTGTCGGCACCGTCACCGAACTCTCCGGCCAGGTTCGTGCACTCGCCGACCGGCTCGACATTGCGTCCACGAAAGTTCCACCGCCGACTCACCCGCCGCCAACTCGCCCGCCGCCACCTCCGCCGCAGGACCCTCGGATCAACGAACTCCTCATCCGCATCGACAACCTCGCAGGCAAAGTCACCGATCACAGCGGACGCATCGACAACCTCGCTGGAAAGGTCACCGATCACAGCGGACGCATCAATGCAGCCCAAGCGGCGTTGAGCGCCGCTGACGTTGCACGCACTGACCGTGAACAGGCTCGCCTCGCCGAACTGGCCGCGATCCAGCAAAGCGTCGATGAGCTCGCCGCACAGCTTGCTGACGCTGCAGCCGATCCGAACGCCGGAAGCGCTGACGACATCCAGGTCGTGCAGCAACAGGTCGGCCAGATGACCGAGAAGATGTCAGCGCTCGACAACCGAATGAACAAGGTGTCGCTCGAATTAGCCAACCAGTTGACCGAATTGAGCAACGATCTCGATGTACTCCTCGATCAGGCCGACACCACAGAAGAGCCATCGGCCAACGACGCGGTGGCTGCGAACACACTCGTCAGCGAAGCAATTGGGGCAGTCCAGCGCAGCACCGAAAAGCTCGCTGCCGAGCAGGCCCGCTACGAAATTCAGTTCCGCGCCGACCTCGCCGAGCTGGCCGATCTTTTCCGGCGCCCGCCAAACTCGGGCACTCGCTCAACAAGGGGATAAGCGCCGGGGCTGCTCACCCGGTTTGAGATTCATCGCTCGGGGCATCCGGAATCAACCGGCTTCGAGGATGGCGAGTGCGTCGGTGAGGCGAGCACGGGCTTCTTCGATCTTCGCCTGATACCCGCCGAGGTCACCGATGGCGAGTGCGTCGTCGGCCTCTTCGAAGAGCGAATCTGCCAGCGTCAGCAGTTCGGCGGCGTCGACAGGCAGCCCCGATACATCGATGCCGTCGTCCTCAACCGGGACGACGTCGCTAGCTTCGCTCGGCGCACCGAGCACGTCACCGACATTGCCTTCGAAGCCGGGGAAGAGCCGTCGGACGCCTTCGGTGATCGTGCGTGCCAGCACCGAGTTATTGCCGTTCGAGACGATAACGAAGCGGAACTCGCTCACCGATCGGACCGTGCCAGTCTCCTGCGGAACAGCGACGTAGTAGGGCCGCACCCAGATCAGACCGTCACCGACGGGGACCAACTGGAGGTCACCGAAGCGCACCTTGGTGCCACCTGCATCCTGGTTGTCAAGTGTGATGCGGTCGGAGATCTCCGACTGCGACTCGGCGTTGCCCGCCACCCGGAGCGGCCCATCAGGAAGCTGACCGTTGCGCTCCTGCACCACGTATGTCGTGAGCTGACCGTACGTATCAGGGTCACTCGACGCGGTCATGTACGCCTGTAACTGGGTGCGGGTGTCACCAGTCGAGAACGGCACAAACGGGCGAAGGATGACGAACTCTTCCTGAGGCTCGTCGCCGGGCTTACTGGTGTCCAATATCGTGTAATACGGCGTGAAACGTTCGGCATTCGACTCGGTGGCGAACGTGTTGGCAGCCGCCGAAGGAGCCCCCGTATCGTTTTCTGTCGCGGCCGTCCGCGTGTTGTTCGCTGGCGTGGCGCTCGGGGCCTGAGCCACCGACCAAGCGTTGCCGTCGCGCTGGAAGAACAGCCCCGGGTCGAGGCGGTACTTCGAGTAGATGTCGGTTTGGATGCGGAACAAATCTTCCGGATAGCGAAGGTGTTCGCGGATCACATCGGGCATCTCAGCGCCGGGAGTGAACAGGTTCGGGAATGCGCTCTGCCATGCCTTGAGAATCGGATCTTCGTCGTCGACGATGTAGAAGGTGACGTCGCCCGTGTACGCATCGACGACGGCCTTGACGCTGTTGCGCACATAGTTGTCGCTGTCCGACAGTCCCGATTGCCGCGAGCGCTGTACGGCGCCGATGGCCTGGGCGTACGGGAAGCGTGACGAGGTCGTATAGCCGTCGACCACCCAAACTGCTTTGCCATCAACGGCAACCGGGTAGGGATCGGCGTCATACGATAAGAAGGGTGCAAGCTTGTTGAGGCGGTCGTTGACGTTGCGCACCCAAAGCATCTGGGAGTCGGGCTGGATTGCACCCGAGCCGACGACGTTGTAGTCCAAAAAGGCAAGGGCAAAGGCCGCGCGGCGGGCGAACGAGCTCATTGGCACGCCTTGGTCGCCTTCGTATTGGTGGGGCTCGTCGCATTCGCGTTCACTCGACGCCGTGTTGGCAATGCCGTAGCCGCTCAGTGTCGGGCTGAAGTACAGCTCTGGTCGATCGAGTTCGAGCGTCCGGTAGTCGGGCCGCTGGTTCGACTGGACCTTGCTGGTCGGCGCCGCCACAAGACCACACCCGCGAGTGTTGATCAAGTGGATCCCCTGCCAGCTGCGGTTGGTGACACCACTGAGATCGAGCTCGCGGGCTGCCACGAGCACCTCTTCGACTTTGCCGTCGAGCTCGTAGCGGTCGACGTCGAGGTCTTCGATGCTCAGACCAGCGACTTCGCCCTCGTCGACGAGGAAGCGGGTTTCCATCTCAGCCGGGTTGAGCAAGCGCACGTTGGTGAGGGGCTCGATGTCAGCCTCGACCTCGGCAGCGGTGAGCGTGCCGAACTGCACTTCGCGGATGCTGATGTCGGTCAGGCCGAGTGCTTCCCGGGTTGCATCGACGTTGCGTTCGATGAACGGCGCCTCGCGAATTTCCTGGTTCGGATCGACGATGAGCGACTGGACAACGGCCGGATAGATCACGCCACCGATGATGGAGACGACCAGCCAGAGCGCCGAGGCAAGGAGTGGGAGGCGCCAGGAGTTGGTCTTGATGACCGAGAGGTACAGGCCAGCGGTCAGCAAGGCAATCAGGATGAGGAGCATGATCGCCGGGATCTGCGCGTTGACGACCGAATAGGTGGCGCCATCAACGATGCCGCGAGTGGTGCTGGTCAGTTCGTAGCGATCAAGCCAGTAATCGCCAGCCTTCAGCACGGCAAGAACGGCGAGGAGCACGGCCAAATGTGCTTTCGTCGCATTCCGGATCACCGGGAAAGGCGACGCGAACACGACACCACCGTTCAAGATGTGCGCGGCTGCGGTGAAGAAGAGGACGAGGATGACCGCGATGTACATCCAGTCGAGCAGGAAGGTCAGGAACGGCAACTGAAAGATGTAGAAACCGATATCGGCACCAAACTGCGGGTCAGGCCGGCCAAACGACTTGGAGTTGCGAAAGAGCAGCCAGAGCTGCCACTGCGCCACTGCGGGAAGCGCGATCAGTACGGCAAGGACGAGCGCCGAGGCGTAGCGGACAAGGCGAAGTCGCTTGCCGAACACCTCGTGAAAACGCTCGACGTACGGATGCACATTGGCCGGGAACGACGTGGGCGCCGTCCGATCTGCGATGAAGAGGTTGACGCACGCCAGCACCGCAAAGAAGAGAAAGAAAATCGCAAACAGTGTGAACTTTGCACCGATCACACCCCAAAAAACGTCACCGCGATCGAGCGCGTCGTGCCACAAATAGTCAACGTAGAATCGAGCGATCGCACGCCCGAAGACCAGGACGAACATAAACAGTCCGCCAAGTGCAATCAGGATGCCACGGCCGGTGAACCGGCGTCGTGGGCGATCGACCGGAAGGTCTTGTGAACGCCGCATTGGCAAAGAGATTACCGGTCAGCGGCGACCAACAGGCAACGGCACCCTTGATGCGCTGGAGCAAAGACGTCACTCGTCGGGAATTCGTCGCCTGCAGCGACGGCACCAGCGAGCACATTGTCTTCGCAATCGGGGCACGTCGGGAAGCGCGGATCGGTCTCCCACACGATGGGCGTGTCCGGTGCGAAACCAGCGAGCACGCCACGGCCGTGGGCACGGCGCAGCACGTCGTCGAGGTGCTCATCGATGTGTTGGGTCTTCCATTCCCTATACACGGAACGGACCTTCTTCGTGACGACGGCGTTGTCGCCGGCTCCTTCTGCGATGCAGCGGGCCAGGCGATCACGCAACGGCACGACCAGCCACTGCTCGACAGCGTCGTTCGCAGCGCTGACCGATTCGGTCACGAGACTCTTTCGCAGCTTCCTTGCGCCGATCCTCGATGTGGCGCCACCGAGCTGAACGGCGGTCGCGAGGTCGTCGGCGATGGCGGCGGTGTAGCGGGCCACATGCTCCCGCGCTGTCGGGATCATCTCGTCGAGTTCGTGCACCGGCTCGCCGCGGCGGAGCGCATCGAGGACGTCATTCTGCTCGTCGGCGAGCGCCCGCTTCAACTTCTTCGCGCTCGACACGATCAAAGGCGTGACAACCTCGTCGCGTTCGGCGAAACCAACCGCTGCTGCATCGATTTCTGGCTCAGCAACTTCCGCGTCGTCCACGAGCTCCTCGTCCGCTGTCGACGTCATGTCGGCCGGCACGTCAGCCCGGATGCGGGCAAACAGATCGACAACCACGTCGCTGTCATTCTCGACGTCATCCACTTCTGACTGAACCGGCTCGGCGACCGATTCAACGACGGTCTCTTCGACTTGAGTGTCGCTGTCCGTTACTGGCTCGGTTTCGTCGCCCACTTCAACCTGAGCGGACTCCACGATGTCCTTGACCACACGAAGTACGCCGGCGCCACTTGTGGCAACCGGTACAGCTTCGGCTTCAAGCTCAGGCTGACTGACTTCGGCAACCTCGACTTCGGCAACCTCGGACGCCTCTTCGGGGCGGGCTGAGTTTGCAATCATCACGGGGAGCGGCCCGGTGGTCGGCGCGAGGTTGACATATTCGTCGGGCTCACCGAGCGGCTGCATCTCGGCAACGACGTCGACGGCAACAAGGCGCGCTCGCTCGAAGGCCTGCATCAGCCGATCACGGCCGTGGATCAGTTGCTCAATCTGTTCACGCGCCAGTTCACGACGACGTGCCAGTTCGCTGAGCACACGCTCTCGATAGGCGCGGGCCTCGTTGACCATCTCGCGGCCCTGCTGCTTGGCCATCGACAGTTCGGCCTCAGCATCGGCTGCAGCGTCGCCACGGCGACGTGAGGCTTCGATGTCAGATTCCTCGCGCACACGATTGGCTTCGTCGCTGGCCTCACTCAGCATCTGTGCTGCCGACTGCTCCGCTTTCTGGCGGATCGCGCTGGCGCTCTCGCGGGCCGTAATCAGAACGCGCATTGATTCTTCACCAAGCAGCCGGGTCATCGCCTCGTCATCAAACGGAGCAGCAACGCCCGAGTAGTTCTGGGCCGCCTTGAGCTCACGCTCGAGAAAACGTTCGCGTTCGCGCATGCGGCCGAGCTCGGCGGCGACCATTCTCAGGAAGTTTTTGACCTCGGCCTGATCAAACCCCCGGCGGGACGTAGCGAACGACGCATCGGCAATAGACGCCGGCGATGCTGGGTCAGGGCGCGAAATCGACAGAGCCATATGGTAAAGCTACGCGTCTCAACCACGGAGATGGTGGCAATCAGCTCAGCACGACATTGACGGAAACCAGCGGGTCCCCACCCAAGTCTTCCAGTACCTGGAGGGCTTCTTCGAGCGTCGCCACCGGAACGATCTCGACATCGCCGTGGCCTGCGTCGATGAGCTTCTTTCGGAGCTCATCTTCGCCCTCGGCCAGCTCGCGCTGCGAGGCCGGTACGAGGAACACGTCGACATGATGCTGCCAGACCGCATTGACCTTCTGCGACAGGCCGCCGATCGGCCCGACAGAGCCATCGAGTGAGATCGTGCCAGTCACGGCAATGTTCCGCCCACCGGTCAGCTCGCCTTCAGTCAACTCGTCAAGCAGCGCCAGCGCGAACGCCAGCCCAGCGGATGGGCCACCGATCCGGCCGGTGTCGATATCGACCTCGAACGGCAGGCTGACGACCCGGGTGTCGAATGGACGGAATCCGACGATTGTGCGGGTGGGATCGTCCGGGGACGCTGCGAGTTCGACTGTCACGTTGAGGATGCCCACCTCTGGGCGTCGGACCTTGAGGTCGATTGTGTCGCCCGGCATCTTGCCCTCGAGCACGGCGGAGAGGTCTTCGACCGAGTTCAACTCGATGCCATCGGCTTCGAGAATCGTGTCGGACGGGTCAATGGCAAGGTCCGACGGGTAGAACTCGGCGCACAGGCCGTCGTCACCAATCTCACGGCACAGCACCTCCTCCACAACGACTTCGCCGAGGCTGATCTCGGGCTCGTATCCAGCGGCAGTGAGGGCCACGAACTGAGCCTCCTGGGATGCTGTCCGCATCTGCTGCAATGCCGCTTCGCGACGTTGCGATGGTGTCCGGACACCGAACTTGTCTTCAGCGGTGAGCAGGTCGATCGCAGGGTCATCCCGACCAGCGAACCACGACAGGAGCGACTGTTCGGGGGCGCTGACGGTGACGAAGAAGAAGTCTCCGCTGGTCTCGAATCGTTTGACTTCGTCCGGAAGATCGCCAAACACGACCCGCTCGTTCACCGACTCGGCCGAGGCCGGAGTCTGCGCAAACGGCGCCGGCTGCAACTCCATCAAACGACGGTTTTCCTTCTGAGCAACAAGAGCCGCTGGAACCAACGCCGCGACGGCGATGCCCACCATCACAACCAAACCCAAGCCACCGAGCAGCCATCCGAGCCACCTTGCACGAGGCAACTCAACGATCGTGCTGTTGGGTGCCGGCATACCCGGTGAGACCATCGGAGGGTTGAGTACCATGTTGTTTGTTGTGTCGGTCACAGATCTCACCACTCAGGCCGGTTGGATGGTCGGGCTCGCCATCGTGGCTCTGCTTGCGACCGGCTGGCGAAAGACTGCCAGAGCGACGGCCCGAACGCCACGCAAGGCGCCAGTTGTTCGCAGAAAATGGGTTCCAATCGGCGTTGCTGAGACCATTGTGCCGCTCTACAAGCGTCCAAATGTGATCCGCCGCGTGTGGGCGGTCGCCGCGAGTTCCGGCATCGCCATCGTGATCGGTGCCGTCCTTGCCATCGTCATTTCGTTCGCATTGTCGTTCGCCGTGATCACCCTGACCGATCTGTTGAAGCAATGACTGGGCCAACCCGCCGTGACGTCGCTATCGCCGGCCATCAGGGTGGTGCCGACACCGCTCTGGCCGGGCTCGCCAGCGACGACGGCAACATTCGTGCCACCGCGTTGGGTGCCCTCGAGCGGCTCGGCGAACTGGCCGACGAGCAGCTGACAAAAGCATTCAGCGACGACGACCCTCGCGTCCGCCGCCGAGCCGCCGAGCTGGCCGCGACACATCCGTCGGTCGACCTCGTCCCGCTGCTCGCAGACCACGACGTGAACGTGGTTGAGATGGCGGCGTGGACCGCAGGAGAACACGAATCAAATCGACCTGCAGTGCTCAACCGTCTGCTGGAACTGGCGCAAAGCGCCAAAGAATCGCTCGTGCGGGAGGCGTCCGTCGCAGCGCTCGGCGCAATCGGTGATCCAGCCGCCGTCGACGTGATCATCGCCGCCTGCAGCGACAAGCCCGCCGTCCGCCGCCGAGCCGTCCTGGCCCTGGCCCCCTTCGAGGGACCACAAGTAGAAGCCGCCATCGACCAGGCCTTAGAAGACCGCGACTGGCAAGTCAGACAAGCCGCCGAAGATTTACGAAGAGCCCAAGCCCGACCCGACTGAACAGCTGCGAGGGCTGCCGCAGAGATCGGGCGATCTGGCCCGACTTAGAGTTTGAAGCGGTAGACGTTGGTGGTGCGGGCTTCGAACCCGATGCGCTGGTAGAGGCGGTTGGCCGTTTCGCGTGACGGCCGGCTGGTGAGGCTGACGTCTTTCGCTCCGCGTGCTTGAGCTTCGGCGAGTGCAGCTTCGTTCAGCTTGCGCCCGACTCCGTGGCCCCGTGCGGCATCGTCAACGACCACATCTTCGATCCACGACTTGAGGCCGGTCGGGATGCGGTAGAAGGCCAGCGTCAGGCTGCCGACGATCGTTCCGTCGACACGGGCAATGAACAGCACCGTGTCGTCGCCATGCACGACCAGACCCAGTTGATCGGCGTCTGGCGCCGGCGACGACGACGAAAGCTGCGGAATCAGACGGGCGAATGCTGCGACCAACTCGTCGTCGACAAGAGCGGCCGCTTCGATTGTCACCGAAGTATCGGCGCCAGCTACTGAGGAGTCGTTGAAGTCGCTCACGGTCCAAGGACGGTAGCGTGGAAACCGTGGGGTCCGAGCACGTTCGCTGGCAGAAGCAACCGTCATTGACGCGACCTGTTCTGATCGCCGGGTTCACCGGCTGGAATGACGCCGGTGATGCCGCGTCAAGCGCCTTACGAACGATGATCGAAGCATGGGGTGCCGAGGCGATCGCTGAGATCGACCCTGAGCCGTTCACCGACTTCGCCACGGTGCGCCCACAAATCAAACTCGACAGCGACAACCAGCGCAGCATCGTGTGGCCGACTGTCGGCGTCTGGTCGGTCTCAGTGCCTGGCACCGATGTGATCTTGGTGCTCGGCCCCGAACCCGCCTTGCGGTGGCGCTCCTTCTCCGAACAGGTCCTCGGCATCTGTGAGACGTTCGGCGTCACCATGGCGATCTCGTTGGGTGCATTACTCGCCGACGTCCCGCACTCGCGGCCAGTACCCCTCATCGGAACCGCCACCGACGAGGGGCTCATCGAGCGGTTCGAGCTCCAGCGATCCGAATACGAAGGGCCGACCGGCATCGTCGGTGTCCTCCATGATCAGTTGCACCGAGCCGGCCTTGCCACCGCCTCACTCTGGGCAGCAATTCCAGGTTACGCATCCCAGGTGCCGTCGCCGAAGGCTGCGTCGGCATTGGTCGAACGGGCCTGCAACATGATCGGCACTCCCGCCCCGCTGCAGCTGCTCGCAGCCGGCGCTGCCGACTATGAAGCCCATGTGGCCGCGTTGATCGGCGACGACGACGACATGATCGAGTACCTGACTCGACTCGAAGAAATCTCCGACGATTCAGCCGACGACGAACTCGTCGCGGCCGAACCGGTTGACCCTGAAGGTCTGGTCAACGAAGTCGAACAGTTTCTTCGCGAACAAGACTGAGTTGCTCACAACGACGGCCCGATACCGATCGCCGCGCCGTATCAGGTTCGCCAGATGGGGTCGCGAACCTCATCGAAGGTTGCCGGGGCTGGCACCCCGTTGATGGCGTCGAACGCCATGTCGCCCCACCAGCCAGCACCAGCGGTGGCCTCGGGGAGTTGGCCCTGCGCGAACCAGCCGACGTCGCCGGTCTCAAGCGGGTGCGGATCCAACGACCCGCCCGTTGCACGGCAGTGAAAAAGCAGCATGTACATCCCGAATCGGCTGAAGCCCATGCGTTGGCCATCGACCACGCCGAGCAACCGAGTCGGCTCGCACTCGATGCCGGTCTCTTCGTACACCTCTTTCACCGCCACCTCAGCGGGCGAGTAGCCAACGTCGGCCCAGCCGGTGGGATACAGCCAGACACCGGAATCCTTGCGTTGAACCAGCAGTATCTCGCCGTCGTCGTTACCGACAATCGCGCCTACTGCAACCTTTGGCGTGACGTAGCCCGGTACGCCCTCGCCGATCGACTCGACCCATTCGCCTACGAACTCGTCGCGAGCGGTATCCGACCCAGAAACACCTGCCGCTGCGGCCTTGATGTCGCTGGCGACGTGCAGCACCTCTTCGAAGCGTTCACGTTCGTACAGGCTTTCGGTAAAGCCCATCCCTGTTCGGGCAATACCGGCGAGAGTTTCGCTCCAACGCGCCAGATCCGATGCCATTGCGGGGCTCACTGCGCCACCGTCAGACTTGTCGCTACTCACGTGGTGCACGCTACGTCATCAACACGGGTGCGGGAGGTTCGTGCCCACCAGAGCGAAACTCAGGTGACAGCGTGCAGCAGCGCCCGCTGGATTTCTTTGCGGTGAAACTTGTCGGTGACGAGTTCCCCCGCCGACGTGCGGACATAGAACGTGTCGACGACCTCAATGCCGATGGTCTGCACCGTGGCATGACGGATATCGAGGCCGAGTTCGCCGATCGCCTTCGTGATCTGATGGAGAATCCCAATCTTTGTGACCGCACGAACTTCGATCACCGTTGCGTTGCTGGAGGCTCCATCGTGGAACACCACCCTGGGCGGCTCCGGCTGCTGCGCCTGGGTCCGGCGACGACGCCGGTAGGTCTTGGCGCGTTCGACCAGCCGCGACTCGATCGCCAACTGGTGAGCGAGTGCGCGACCGAGGTCAGTCTTCAGCGTGCGCCAGGCGATCCCATCTGCAGGGAGGATAATTCGAAACTCTGATACCGCCATGCCCTGCTCATCGGAGTGCGCCCGAGCAGTGAGCACGTCGAGACCGTGCAGCGACAGCACGCCAGCAACCTGGCTGAACGTACCGGCCGAGTCGGGACTGACCACCGTGATGACGTCATCCTTGCGATGCAGAGCGATCTCGCCGGCTGCCATCAGCATCAGCGTGCTGGCATCGGGAAACAGGCTCCAGGTCACCTCGGTGACGTCGCCGCCACCGAGCACGTGGCGCACACGAGCCGCCAGTTCGTTGACCAAGTCTTCTTTCCAGGAGCCCCATGCCGACGGGCCGGTGGCCAGTGAGTCGGCTTCGGTGAGAGCGTGCAACAGATCGAGTCGTTCGACCGAGCAAAGGGATTCCGCGACCTGGTTGATCGTGGCCTCGTCAGTGAGGTCACGACGGACAGCAACGTCGGGGAGTAGCAGGTGATGCTCCACCATGGCAACAAGGGTGTCGACGTCGGCGGTCGGGAACCCCAGCTTCGGACCGACCTGTCGGACCAACTCCATCCCGACGACCGTGTGATCGCCCGGGTAGCCCTTGCCGAGATCGTGGAATAATCCGCCGAGCACGAGGAGGTCAGGTCGCGCCACGCGGTCGACGAGTTGGGATGCATTGGCAGCGGTCTCCCAGAGATGTCGGTCGACGGTGAAGCGATGATAGGCATTGCGTTGCGGCCGAGATCGGTTCGGTTCCCACTCGGGAAGCAGCCGAGCGAACAACTCTCGCTGATCGAGCGCCTCGAGCACACGTATCGAACGGTGCCCTTCGAGGAGCAGTGCCACAAGTTGGGCCGTGGCGCCAACGGGCCACGTTCCCGTCCACGGTTCGACCTCATCGTGCAGCCTGTCGAGCGTGCTGCGACCGATCCGGCAGTCGTTGCGGGCAGCGGCGACGGCTGCTTGCAGAACGAGCGTGGGGTCCGCGACCGGGTCAGCCGCATCGGCCAATTCGATCTCACCATTACGAAGCACGATCCCTGACGAGATCGCACGGTCTGGCAGGCGGTCAGCGATCGCGACTGATCGGCCCCAGTTCTCGTCGACGAGCCAGGCGATGGTGCGGCCAGCTGCGGCGATGTCGGCCATCAAGTCATCGGCATCGCTCCAGCCGCCGACGTGAGCCGTCGAGTCCTGATCTTCGAGGCGCAGGACATCGCCCGGTCGCCCGGTGGCACGATGGAGCGCGACTCGTGCACCCAGCAGAACGTCATAGCAACGCTCGAGCTCCACGAGATCTTCGGGAAGAATCGACAGCCCACTCTGGTGAGCCCACACGAGCGACTGCACGTCGCGAAGGCCACCGTGCCCCAGCTTGAGATCGGGTTCGAGCCGATACGCCACGTCGCCCGCATTGTCTTGGCGTTCGCGCACTCGTGCACGCAGACCAGCCAAGAAGGTGCTGCTGTGTTTGTCCCAGCTGGCGCGCCCCTTGGTCGTCACTTCACCGGCGAGATCGCGGTCACCGGCGAGGAATCGAGCCGTGAGCAACGCCGTTGCAGAGTCCAGATCTGCACTGATGATCGTCAGCTGTTCCTTGACGGTGCGGACTGCGTGACCGACCTTGACGCCTGCGTCCCACAGCGGATACCAGAGCGCACTCGCCACGGCCTCGACGGCGGATACGGCCTGCTTGCCTTTGAGGTCGTGGACGAGGAGCAGATCAAGGTCGCTCCAGGGAGCGAGCTCGCTGCGTCCGAACCCGCCAACAGCGAGCAATGCAAACCGACCCTGTGCAGGCGCGTGCGCACTGACCGCTGCCGTGAACACCGAACGAACCCAGTCGTCAGTGATGACAGCGAGTAACTCGCAGTACGCCGCCCCGCCGTTGCGGAGTTCGCCAAAGTGCGCAGCAGCCGCTGCATCGAGATGGCCCTGCCGGCTGCCCGGCAACGGCGGCGTCACTTGACCTCGACGACGAGGGCGGCCAGGCGAATACCGTCTTTGTCGGAAGTGGCTTCGATGAGGAGGTTGCCTTCTGGAGCGTCGATCCTCAGATCATATGCGTCGATGTCCATTCCGAAGTCGTTGTCGTCGGAAGGAAATCCGGGCAGACGAAACGTTGCCGGCCTGGTGCCCGATCTGACGGCCCCCGCTCTTCTACTGTGCAACCCATGAGTCAGACAGCGCAACGCATCGTTGGCGTCGCGTGTGCAATGGCCACCCTGGCCGCGGCCTGCACCGGTGGCGATGGCAGCGCCCCTGAAACCATTGTTCCTGCTCCGACCACGACGACCACGCCGCAACGGTCGAGTGACGGCCAGCTCACGATCGGCCTACTCCTGCCATCCTCGGACCCCGTCATGGGCCAGGGCCTCATCAAGGCGGCGAACACTGCTGTCGAACGAATCAACGAAGCCGGTGGAGTGATCGGCCGCCCCGTTCGAATCGTCGAACAGAGCGAAGGGCTCGGCGACGGCGGTGCAGCTGGTGTTGCAGCACTCCTCGCAAGCAACCCGCAAATCGATGCCGTGGTCGGCCCGGCATCTTCACTCACGGCGCTCAACGAACTCGACACGCTCGTGTCGGCCGGAGTGATGTCGTGCTCTCCAACTGCAACAGCTTTGGCGCTCGACGACTTCCCCGACAACGGACTCTTCTTTCGCACCGCGCCGAGTGATTCCTTGCAGGCGCTGGCGATCGCCGATCTGGCCCAACGAACAGGCGTCCAGAACATCGCCGTCGCCCATGTCGACGACGTCTACGGCCGACCCTTCGCCGAAGCTGTCAGCGATGCCCTCTCTGAAGGCACCCGGACAGTCACCACCTATCCGTTCGTTCGCGGCGATGGAATTGAAGGCGTCGCACAAGACCTCGTCGAGTCAGGGGCACGGGTCGTGGTCGTACTCGCTGGCAACGACGACGGCACCGCCTTCCTCGAGGCTTTGAGTAGGACCAACTTCGGCTCGCTCATCGACGTCATCGTGAACGATCAGTTTCGGGATCCGGCCGGGGCACAGCGCATCGAAACACTCGACCCCAGCCTACGCGATCGCATCCGTGGCGTGGCACCTCAAGCTCAGTCAGCCGATGAAGACCGGCCGTTTGACCCGCCCGGCCTGTTCGCAGCGAACGCCTTCGACTGCGTGAACCTCATTGCGCTCGCCGTCGACCTGGTCGGCACAGACGACCCATCGGTGTTCTCCGCACAGATTCCGGCGTTGACGACTCGCGGCCGGGTGTGCCGATCGTTCGACGAGTGTAAAAGCCTCCTCGATGAGAGCTTAAACATCAACTACAACGGGCCCGACGGAATCACCGAGTTGCTCGTCGTCGGCCACCCGGCACGGGCACGCTTCGACGTGTTCGCGTTCGATGAGACCGGCCGTGGCGTGTTCGAGCAGTCGATCGTCGCCTCGCGCCTCTGACTCGCAGAGGCGCTGACAGCGTCAGATCAGAAAATATTCTCGATGTACTCGAGGTAGCCGACGTAGAAGGCGCCAAACTCGCCATACAGGGCCGAGCCCTCGTCGAAGCGCATCGTGTACACGACCTCTTTCACGACGTCGGGGCTCTTGGCGAAGAGCGTGACACCCCACTCGAAGTCGTCGAGGCCGGTGGAGCCAGAGATGACCTGAGCGACCTTGCCGGCGAATTGGCGGCCACTCTTGCCGTGCTCCATCATCATCTCGTAACGACGCTCGAACGGCGTGGCAAACCAGTTGGCGCCCTGCTCACGCTTCTTGCTCATCGGGTAGAAGCAAAAGGCGTTGAGGCCCTCTGGCGGAATCGTCGGGGTGAGCCGACCGCGCAACATCTCGTCGGGCATGCCCTTCGTGTACTCCGAGATCTCGGTGATCGAGACGTAACTGTCGACGATGTCGAGGCCCGCCTGCTGGAGCTCGGTTTGCAGCCGACGCAGTGTGCGCCAATCGGCGCAGAGCGCCATGAACCCCACGTCAGACTTGTGCCCGAGCATCGCAGCGGTAATCACTTGACAGTCGGCTGCTTCTGCTGACTTGACCGCCGCGACGACCGCTTCTCGATCGAGGGTCGGGGTCAATTTGCCAAAGAGATGAACGACGCTGAGACCTTGCTCCATCAACATATGAACCACGCTACTGGCGAATCGGCGCCCCCGGCTTCGGCCCGACGAACCAGATGATCAGAGCCGTTCAGGTGCGTAAACGTTGAACGTGGCACCACGAACAAAGCCTGCAAGCAGCAGGTTCGCTCGACGTGCGGCGTCGACGGCCAACGCTGTCGGTGCACTCACTGCGACGACTGCGCTGAAACCTGCCGCCCATGCCTTCTGCACCATCTCGATGCTGGCCCGGCCGCTGACGAAGAGCCCGAACTGCTCGTCGCTCTGAGACGGCAGCATGTGGGCAGGGTCGAGCAACATCGAACCGATGACCTTGTCGACAGCGTTGTGGCGGCCGACATCCTCGCGCATCAGCAGAACCTCGCCAGATCGGCTGAACGCTGCAGCGGCGTGGACCGAGCCTGTCCGGGCGAACAGCCCCTGGTCGCCGAGCACCCGGTCGGGCATCGATGCAATCACGTCGAGATCGAACGCTTCGCTCGATGGAATTGGCGTGAGCCGGGCACAGAGGTCGTCGAGTTGTTCACTTCCGCACCATCCGCAACTGGACGACACGTTGCCGAGGCGTGGAGTCGGCTTGGGGGCACGACCACCGGTCTCGACCCTGACGATGTTGAACTCGCCGTCGACAGCATCCCTGTCGACGCAGTAACGAACGCCGATGATCGAGGCGCCACCGAGCAGTCCTTCGGTATGGCAAAACCCGGCCGCCAACTCGTAGTCGTTGCCGGGTGTGCGCATCGTTGTGGCGATCAGCGTTCCGTCGAGCTGGATCGACATGGGCTCCTCGACGATCAGTTCGTCAGGGCTGCGCTGTAAATGACGAGCTTCGCCGACGCCGGTCACTTTCGTGACGAGCATGCGCTCGGAGCGACGACGTGCCATGCATGCAGACTACGCGCAAGGTTCGACCGACGGGCCCCGACTGAGCCGGCGGTCGCGTCGCTGCGAGTCCGCCATGTGCAATAGCGTCGGCGACATGAGCAGCCGCACGACCCGCTGGGCCCGGCTGCCGCTCTACCTCGGCGGCATGATGGGCCCGTTCGGCACCACCGTCATTGTTCCGATGTTCCCAGAGCTCCGGGAGAACTTGAGTGCCTCGTCGGCGGCGGTCAGCTGGGGATTCACGATCTATATGCTCCCGTTCGCGGCCGCGCTCCTCGTGTCGGGCACGCTCGGCGAACGCTGGGGACGGCGTCGATCGGTCCGCTCCGCGTTTCTGGTCTTCGCCATCGCCTCGCTCCTCTGCGCCGTGGCACCCAACCTCGCCGTGTTCCTCATCGGGCGAGCGTTGCAGGGCGTGGCAAATGCGTTCATCACGCCGCTACTCGTCGCCGGGCTCGCCGAGGTGGTCGAGCCGGCCGCATTCGGCCGATCGGTCGGCATCTACTCAAGCTTCCAGGCTGCCGGTGGCGGCCTGGCACCCGTGGTGGGCGGCCTCGCAGCTGATGTGAACTGGCGATGGGCATTCGTCGGCGTGGCAATCATGGCAGCACTCCTGGCAACCGCTCCCCCGCCGGGCGAACCACGCATCGACGCAGCCGCGCCCGAGTTCCGGCCGCTCCTCACCCGACGCATGTTGGTCTTCGGTGGCGGCGTGTTCTTCGCGGCAGCCGGCCCGATCGGCATCGCTGTACTGGTCGGCGTGACGGCGCGCGACGAGTTGCACCTGTCCGGTGGTGCAGCAGGCCTCTTGCTGCTCTGCGGACCGCTTGCAGCGATGATCACCGGCCCGTGGTGGGGTCGGCTCCTCGACAACTGGGGGCCACGGCGGAGCGGCCTGGTTGCCACCGCCGCCGCAACGACGGTCGGTGGGTTCCTCGCCCTCGGCACCACACCCGTTTCGCTCGCCATGATCAGCGCAGCGAGTGGTGCGCTGGTCGGCTTCGTTATCGTTGTCGTGCAGTCGCTGGCAAGCACCGTCGTCGACGGTAACCGAGGCGGCGCGCTGTCGTTCGTGCTGGCCTTCCGATTCCTCGGGCACGGCATCGGCCCGGTCATCTGGATTCCTGTGCTCGGCATGAGCGTGCCGGGTGCACTGATCGGTGCCGCCTCGCTCGGCATCATCACGTTCGCTGCCTTCTGGGTCGTGACCCGACCGTCAAACACAGCGCTGCATTCCCCTGCCTAACGTGATGCTTCCTCCCCTATTCCCGACCAGTCTGGTAAGGATTACCGGTATCGTGTTCCAATGGCAGTGAACGTACGAATCCCCACCACAATGCGCCCGATCACGGGCGGCGAGAAGCAGGTTGCCCTTGAGCCCGGTTCGCTGTTCGAGGTCATCGCTGCCCTCGAAGCCAAGCACCCCGGCATGGGCGAGCGCCTCATCGACGAAGACGGGGCTCTGCGCAAGTTCGTCAACGTCTTCGTCGATGACGACGACGTCCGGTACCTCAACGGCCTCGACACCGCCGTCGAAGATAACTGGACCGTCAGCATCATTCCTGCCGTCGCCGGCGGCTGATCCAGGTTCCACCTCCACGTCGGAGCTGCGGCACTCCCGGCGCATTTCGAGACCGAATCCACAGTGCTGTATCCCGGCGTCACCGCACGCACCGGTTGACGGCTGATGCGCACCATCGCTGATCCATCAGGCGTAGGGTGCGCCATGCGCGTGTTGGCGGCACCTGACAAGTTCAAGGGCACAGCGACCGCGCACGAGGTGGCCCAGGCGATCGGCCATGCGTGCTGGGAGCTCGACATCGAATGCATCGAACTCCCGATAGCCGACGGTGGCGATGGGATCCTCGACGTGCTCGGTGGCCCCAACCGCACCTCGATCGTCACCGGGCCGCTCGGCAACCCGATCGAGGCGGCCTGGCGGCTCCACAAAGACACCGCTGTCATCGAAATGGCCAGGGCAAGCGGCTTGGTACTCGCCGGCGGCAAGACTGGCAACAACCCACTCGACGCCACCACCACGGGCACTGGTGAGCTGATCGACAAGGCGCTCGATCTTGGAGCCAAGCGCATCGTCGTCGGCCTCGGCGGTTCGGCATCCACCGATGGCGGATTCGGCGCAATTCGCGCCATCAGTGCAATCTCGCGGCTTAAACAGATCGACCTGCTCGTCGCCTGCGACGTGAAGACCACGTTCACCGACGCTGCGATCGTCTTTGGCCCACAGAAAGGTGCGTCACCAGCACAGGTCAAGATGCTCACACGGAGACTTGACCGGCTCGCTCAGATGTTCGTCGAAGACTTCGCCTTCGATGTCACCGCTGTCGAAGGCGGCGGCGCCGCAGGCGGCCTCGGCGGCGCACTTGCTGCAATCGGTGGGCGGCTCGTCCCCGGCTTCGAACTCGTTGCCGATGAACTCGATCTGTACGACGTGCTCCCGACCGTTGACCTGGTGATCACCGGCGAGGGCCACCTCGACGAAACGAGCTTCGACGGCAAAGTCATCGGCGGCATCACCGAACTGGCGGGCGAATACGGCGTACCGGTCGCAGCGATCGTCGGCGTTGCCGATCACGCGGTAGTGCGCGAGTGGGCCGACCGCATCACAGTCGAATCACTCGTCGAACGCTTCGGCGAAGACGTCGCCCTCCATCAGACAAAAGAGAGCATCCAGCGCGCAGCAACACTGCTGCTTCGCTCACACCTCGACCAATAGATACGAACGGGGCCCGGCCCCAACCGTTCGCTATTCGCCAGTGGTTTCTTCGGCATTCGGGTCAGCTGGTGCAACGACGTCGCCAGCGACAACCGGAGCCGAGCCGAGTTCAGCGGTTGGCACCCCACCCGCTTCAGCGAGCTGCACAAGTGTCATGTCGACCTGGTTGTTACCGAGGACGACGAGTACGCCGGCTTCACCGAGCGAACCATTCATGGTCGGCGCAGGGGTCGAGACGGTGAGGACAGACACGTTGCCAAGCGTCCGAGCGACTGATTCGGCGACGGTTTGAGCCGAGGTGTTTGCCGGGTCGAAGTAGACAATGCTGTCGTCGATCGTCTGTCCGGCGTTCACGGGCGAGCCCATTTTGTAGCCAGCGCTCGCCAGCGTTTCGCTCATCCGGCCGGCAGAGCCGGCGACGTTGTTCCCGTTGGCGACAACGACGACGGCACCTTCGGTCACGAGCGCGACCGTCGTCGTGGTCATCGGCGCTGCCGTAGTGGCGACACCGACATCAATGGTGGTCGTCGTACTACCAGCCCTGACGACTTGTTCGGATGGGTCGCCTGAACCGGCAGCCGAGCTGTCTTGATTGGTCAAGTCACGAAGGATCAAAAAGCCTGCAATGACCGCTACGACGGCCAGCACGATGCTGAGCGTCGAGCCAACGGGCGAACCGCTGACACCCTGGCGTGGGCTCCGGCGAGTAGCTCCTCCGCCTCCACCAACTGCGAGATCTTCATTGCTCATGCGTGCACTCCTTCTCCTGAAGCGGACGCGGCGACGCCGTCAATCCGTGCCTTGCGTGCCCGTAGCCGAAGGCGCTTGAGTCGGCGAACCACGAGCGGATCGTGCTCCACAGCATCAGAGTTTTCGAGCACGATGGTTATCTCGGCGTCGTATTCCTCGGGTGAACACTGGAAACGAGCGCGAACCACCTGATCGCGTGGCTCGTCGTTGCTCCACCATGAGCGTTCAAAATCGAGCATGGCGGCATGTCGTTCGCTGAGCATCACTGCACAGACTGCCTGTTCCGCAGCGCGAATTACAAGCACCACGCAAGATATGTTGCTGATTCATGGCCGAACATGCGACCAACCGCCCCTTCCTGATCGGCGTCGCTGGCGGCAGCAGCTCCGGCAAGACCACGATTTCCGAGCGACTCGTCGAGCTGACGGGCGAAGAACACCTGTCTCGAATTGAGCTCGACTCGTATTATCTCGACCGCACAGATCAGCCCTGGGAAGCGCGTGCAAAGGCCAACTACGACCATCCCGACGCCTTCGACTGGCCCCTGCTGAACGGCCATCTGGCCACACTGGCCAACGGCGAATCTGTCGAAGTTCCGATCTACGACTACGCCGATCACAACCGCAGCGGTGAGACCCGCACGGTTCAACCGAAGAAGATCGTCGTGGTCGACGGCATCCTGGTCCTCTGGGACCGGGCGCTCCGCGAGCGTTTCGACCTCAAGATCTTCGTCGATACGGCACCGGACATCCGCTTTATCCGTCGCCTCACCCGCGACGTCGCCGACCGCGGACGCACCGTTGAGAGCGTCATCGACCAGTACCTCGAAACCGTGCGGCCCGCCCACGAGCGCTTCATCGAGCCCAGCAAGCGCCACGCCGATGTCATCATTCCCGAAGGTGGCCTCAACCGTCCAGCCCTCGAAGTTCTCCTCGCCCGCGTCCGCGAACTCACCGTCTGAGACAACTTGGCTCCCGGCACCGTGTCGTCTTGGCCTCCTGCGCGAGACTCGGGGTATGTCGACGATGTATGACGGGACGCACGAACTGTTCCGGGAGAGCTTCGCTGCCTTCGTCGATGCCGAGATGGTCCCGAAGTACCACGACTGGGAGGTCGCCGGAATCATGGACCGGGAGCTGTACACCACTGCCGGCAAGCACGGTTTCGTCGGCATGGCCGTTCCCGAGCAGCACGGTGGCGGCGGGAGCGACGACTTTCGGTTCAACGCGATTATCGCCGAGGAGCTTGCCAAGCGCGGGATCAACGGCGCCGGCCTCGGCCTGACGCTCCACAACGACATCGTCACCCCGTATTTCATCGAATACTGCAATGACGAGCAAGCCGATCGCTGGCTGCCAGGGATCGCATCGGGCGAGCTGGTCACAGCAATCGCGATGACCGAGCCCGGCACCGGCTCCGACCTCGCTGGCATCACGACCACCGCCGTGCGCGACGGCGATGAGTTCGTGCTGAACGGGGCCAAAACATTCATCACCAACGGCATCAACTCTGACCTCGTCGTCGTCGTGTGTATTACCGACCCCGAGGCAGGCCGCGGCGGAATGTCGCTGCTGGTCGTCGAGCGCGGCATGGACGGTTTCGAGCGCGGCCGCAACCTCGACAAGATCGGGCAGAAGTCCGCCGACACCGCCGAACTGTTCTTCTCAGATGTCCGCGTTCCGGCAGCCAATGTCCTCGGAGAGGAGGGCAAGGCAATGGAGTACCTCGCCTTCAACCTCGCTCAAGAGCGGCTGTCGATCGGTATTTTCGGTGTCGCTGCCGCGAAGGCCGCACTCGACTGGACGGTGGAGTACGTCAAGGAGCGCACCGCCTTCGGCACAACGATCGCCTCGTTCCAGAACACCAAGTTTGTACTCGCCGAAGTCGCCACCGAGGTTGCTGTTGCCCAGCCGTTCATCGACCAATGCCTGCTCAAACTGAACGAGGGCACGCTTACCCCCGCTGAGGCAGCGATGGCGAAGCTGCACGGCACCGAATTGCAAAACCGTGCAACCGACCGCTGCCTCCAACTGTTCGGCGGCTACGGCTTCATGACCGAGTACCCGATCGGGCCGGCCTACGTCGATGCCCGCGTCACGACGATCTACGGCGGCACCAGCGAGATCATGAAAACGATCATCAGCAAGGAAGTCCTGAAGTAGGGCGCTCGGCGATCTCGGGACCCCACGCAGCAGATTCCGCTCTGAAGCGTCCCGAGTTCCGCGTGGCGGTCCACAGAGTTGCGAAAGGGGCCTGACCCCATCCGTAACTATTCGAGGCTCAGGATCGTGACTTCTCCGGTATCGCCGTTGACCTTGATCATGGCGCCATCCGGGATCTTCTCGGTGGCCTGCGTCGCGCTGATCACGCACGGTATACCGAGCTCGCGGCTGACGATAATCGCGTGCGACAACGCAGCACCGACGTCGACAACCACGGCAGCCGACGGGACAAAGAGCGGAGTCCATGACGGGTCAGTAATCGGCGCGATCAGGATGTCGCCCGGTTCAAGCGCGACCGGATTGTGGCTGTCGAGGATGACGCGGGCACGCCCCTCGGCCGAGCCGGGGCATCCTGGCATCCCCTGCAGCATGTCGCCTGCAACGAGCTTGTCGGGAACATCTTCGCCCTTGATCCGCCATGCCGACGGCGGCTCCGGATGTCCGTCAAAGACAAACGGCGGCTCACGCGTGAGCAGGTCGCCGTACTCGGCACGACGCTGCCGCACGATGTTGAGCATCGAGGTCGGGGCCGCAAGAAGCGCAGGCCACTCATCCTCTTGGACCATCGCAAAGTCTTCAATCTCGTCAAAGCCACCGGCCTCGACGATACGGCGACCCAGTTCGCGGAGCGCGACGCGTAATTCGTGGATGAAACGGATGTTGTTGGTCTTGGAGCGCTCGCGACCGGGCAGCCACGCAGCTGACGATGCGATCGCTGCGCTGAGCTGGCCGTGCGTTTCAGCATCGCCTTCAACCATGGCCAGCAAAATTGCACTCACTGTTGCACGCTCAGATGCACGCGCTTCGAATTGAAGGCCCGGCGCCATTCTTGCGGGCGAGATGCGCATCCGATCGATGGCGCTGAGGGCCAGTTCGGGATGTGTCTCCCACGAGTTCGAGCGGGTCTCCCACTCATTTGGACCGCGGGATCCAAACTCGTAAAGGAATGCCTCGAACTGTTCGAGCCAGGCGGCCACATCAGCTCCACAACTCCCGCGGAGACGATCGAGCATGCCGTGAACTCCGGCGTCGAATGCCGCCGTAACCTCAGCGCTGGCCGCTGCGCTTCGTCCAAGATCCCACATGGCGTGCGATGGCTCAGCAGAATCGACCTGGCCAATACCGGCGATGATCGGCATGAACAGATCGGGGCGGCCGACCGCCGTAGCGGCAGCACTGATGATGCCGACGGGCACGGTTGCCATGTACGTGGTGAAGATGTGGTGCGCGAAGTATCGCCGATGCCCCAGAGCCGCTTTTGCGTAGAGTTGCCAGATTTCGTCGTCCGCCATCGCCGCGTAATCGGGCCGGTCGGCCCGCAGCTGCCGTGTGTCATTGCGGTCCGCGGTCAGTTCGTCGAGTTCGTCGATCTTCGTGAGCGAGAGCGCCCAGCCGAACGTGTCGCCGGTCTTCTTGGTTGCCACAAGGTCTTCGTCACCATCAACAGCGACGTAGGGCGGGATGCCTGGCTGCGCGCCGAAGAACTGTTCGTCCATGTCCTTCCATGTCAGACCGGGCGCACGCTCGCCGAACAGGCGGATCAGCGACGCGTTGAGGTAGCAGTAGCCGCCAACGATGCCCAACTGAGCCATCTCGTCAGGCGGGAACTCGTCCATCTGGAAGGCGCCGATGCGCTCCCATGCTTCGCGCCATGCGATCTCAGAGTGGAACATGATTCCCGAGCCGGTGAGCGGCGTTACGGGTTCAGGAAAGACCTCACCGACGTTGGCTCGGGTGTAGAGAGGAAACCGCACTGACAGCTCGGAATCGGTGACGTAGTACTTCTCGCTCATTGCAGAAACCCCCAGATCAACGGCGTTGCGTCAAAGATCACACTACACATCCTCACGAGGCGGAGATGGACGAGCGGACACTGTGCCTGGCACAGTGTTGCTGCTAGACGATCTTGTTCTGGCCGTCACCCCAGTACCGGTCGCGAAGCACACGCTTGTAGAGCTTGCCGGTCGGCAGACGCGGCAGCTGCGCATCGAAATCGATCGAGCGCGGAACCTTTTGGCGGGAAAGATGTTGACCGCAGAATTTGATCAGTTCCTGTGCCAGCGCATCGTCGCCCACGACGCCGTCAAGCGGTTGCACAACGGCCTTGACCTCTTCGCCGAGGTCGACGTTCGGCACACCGAAGACAGCGGCATCGGCAACCTTCGGGTGAGTAATCAGCAGATTCTCGGTCTCTTGCGGATAGATGTTCACGCCGCCCGAGATGATCATGAAGGTCTTACGGTCGGTGAGGTACAGGAAGTTGTCCTCGTCGACGTATCCGACATCGTTGACCGTCGTCATCGTGCCGTCGCCCGAGGTCGACTCGGCAGTCTTGTCGGGGTCATTGTGGTACCGAAACTCGGTCCCGGACTTAAACCACAGCGTGCCCGGCACGCCAGCCGGCATCTCGTTCATGTCGTCATCAGCGACGAACACCTCGCCCAGCACGATCTTGCCGACCGTGCCCCTATGCGCCAGCCACTCCTCAGAGTTGCAGGCGGAGAACCCGAGCCCCTCGGTGGCGCCGTAGTACTCGTGGATGATCGGCCCCCACCAGTCGATCATCTGCTCTTTGACCTGCACCGGGCAAGGAGCTGCCGCGTGGACCGCGATTTCGAGCGACGAGAGATCCGGCTGTTCCCGCTCGGCGACGGGCAACTTGAGCATGCGGCTGAACATCGTGGGGACAAGCTGGCTGTGCGTGACGTGGTATTTCTCGACGAGATGGAGGTATTCGAGCGGGTCGAATCGCTCCATGATGATCGCTGTGCCTCCCTGGCGGATCGTGAGGTTGACCGCAGCCTGGGGCGCAGAGTGATACAGCGGTGCGGGCGACAGGTAGATCATGCCGTCGCGGTACTTCCAGAGGTTGGAAAGGAAGTCGAAGATCGGCAGGTTTTGCGACGGGGGCTGCTCGGGCAGCGGCCGGATGATTCCCTTCGGCTGCCCCGTCGTACCCGACGAGTACAGCATCGACGTGCCGAGCAGTTCGTGGTCGATTGCCGTCGTCGGCTGGTCGGCAATCGCCGCGGCATAGTCCCGAATGCGCTCGTCGGACCCCGCCGGTGCACCGCCGACCACGAGGATGAGGGAGACGTTGTTGAAGCTTGCCATTGCTTCGACGATGAGCGGGAGCTTGGCGGCTGACGTGATGACCACTTGTGACTCGGAGTTGTTGACGATGTACGCCATCTCGTCGGCCGTGAGGTACGAGTTGATGCACGTGTAGTACATCCCTGACCGTTCGCCTGCAGCACACGACTCGAAGTATCTGTTGTTGTTCTCCATGAAAATCGAATAGTGATCAAGCGGTTGGAGTCCATGCTTGACGAGAAGGTGAGCAAGCTGATTGCTCCGCCCCTCAAACTCGCGGTAGCTGACCGACTCGCCGGTCGAAGCCATAACGAAGGCCGCCTGATCCGGACACGCGATGGCGTGCTGTGCTGCGTACATGTTTGACCCCCAAAGTCGTTCGTTCGGAACCTCGTGCACCGACCGTATACGGTCGACACATCAGTCGATCGAGAGGGACCTCATGAAAGTCACAGTGTTGGGTGCGGGCTCATGGGGGACGACCGTTGCATCGCTCGTCGCCGGGACGAATGAGACCACGCTATGGGGTCGCGATCTCGAGCAGATGGCCGAGGTGCGCGAGCAGCACACGAACTCGAAGTATCTCGACGGCTTCACGCTCCCGGAACGCCTCGACGGAACGGCCGACCTCGAAGCGGCAGTGAGCGGCGCCCATGTCTTGGTCGTCGGCGTGCCGTCGCATGCATTCCGTTCGACGTTAGAAGCAGCAACGCCGTTCGTACATCCGTGGATCCCAATCGTCTCGCTCACCAAGGGCCTCGAGGCTGATTCGATGATGCGAATGACCGAAGTGATCAAAGACGTGTTGCCGGGCCATCCGGCTGCAGCGCTTTCCGGGCCGAACCTGGCGAAGGAAATCATGGCGGGCCAAGCTGCGGCGAGCGTGATCGCCACCGAAGACCTCCAGGTCGCCAGTGCACTCCAAGCCGTGTTCCAGCAGGGCTTGTTCCGCGTCTATAAGAACCATGACGTCATCGGCTGTGAAATGGGTGGCGCCCTCAAGAACGTGATCGCGATCGCTGCTGGAATGGCCGAAGGATTGAGCGTCGGCGACAACACCCGCTCGGCAGTGATCACCCGCGGATTGGCCGAACTTTCACGCCTTGGTGAGGCAATGGGTGGAGAGGTCGCGACCTTCGCTGGCCTTGCAGGAATGGGTGACCTCATCGCCACGTGCGTTTCGAAGCACAGCCGGAATCGGTACGTCGGCGAACAGCTCGGCCAAGGCCGCTCGCTCGAAGACATCCTTGACGAGATGAAGATGGTTGCCGAGGGCGTCAAGACCGCAAGCAGCGTGATGACGCTCGCCGGGCGACACGGCGTCGAACTTCCCATCTGCAGCGAAGTGGACGGCGTGATCAGAGGCGACATCACCGGCGACCATGCTTTCCGTGGGCTGTTCCGGACTGCCCCGGGCCACGAAGCCGAACCCGGTTGAGCCACCCTCCAACGAACGCGACAGTTCCGGGCGAAACCGACCATCTGCAGGCCGGAGTCTGTGATGCCTCCAATGGTCGTTACCCCGGGGCGACCGCCCCCTGTGACCGCTGGCCAGCCAGCTCAACGATCTGCGCGACCCCGGACACGGACCCCGCCGCCTCGACCAGTTCCTACATTCGGCTCAGCGCTTCCTGCGTACCACGACACCCAGGGGGCCTGGGGTCGCGGGGATTCAGAAGTCTCCTAGGCAAACGCCGTTCCGGCGACAAGGGCGACGACGAGCACCATCAGCGCGAAGAGCACGAGCCGACGCTTCATGTCCGAATGCTGTGATTCCATCCGTGCATCCTCGCCCGTCCCGGCAAGAAGCGCACAATCGCTCTGCTGACGTCCCGCTGCTGCACAGCCCAGCCCGCCGACAGGCACCGCGAAGGTGAGCGCTGCCTGAAGACGCCAGCGAGTGTGGATGCCCTGGATCGAGTTCGAACCCCCAACGGTTGCCGAACGCGTCATGCTGATCAAAATGTGGGCTCGGGAGTGGGAAGACGTTGTCTACTGGATCGCTGACGACTACACGCGTGCCGATGGGCGCTACAAGTCCGTTTCCCCTCGGGTCAAAAGTGGACTTGAGGACCAAGCGGTTCCGAACGCGTCGCGAAAGGCCAGCTTACTCGGAGGCTGCCGCGTGATCGGACCATGGCCCTTGCCGACCGGATAGCCGATCGGAACCAGCGCCGCAGTTGCCCAGCCCTCGGGAATCTTGAGGAGTTCCATCACTTGCGCCTCGCGGAGGCAGTGGAGCGTTGTCAGCGTGCAACCGAGTCCTTCGGCAACACAGGCGAGCATCGCGTTCTGCACGGCCGGATAGATCGACCCGCCGCCGACCACACTGACACGATCGAGTTTGGCATCGGTAATCGCCATCATCTTCGGGTTGGCGCAAAACACCAACAACGCGGGCGCCTCGTCGAGGTGGTCAGCGAGATAGTCGCCAGCAGCAGCGACACGTTCCCACGGTGCGAGCTGTTCGGGCGGCAGTCCTTCCATCATCTTCATGAAGCCGCCGACGTATTTGGCCCACTCCGGTGCGTAGATCTCCTTCATCGCCGTCTTGACCTCAGGATCAGTGATGACCACGACTCGCCACGGCTGCGTGTTGCCCCCTGTCGGCGCCCAACACGCTGCCTGCAGCACGCGCTCCATCACGTCGTCGGGAATCGGGTCGGGCCGCAGCTTGCGCACCGCCCGCAGCGTGCTCATCGATGCGTACAGGCCAGCGGTTTCGGATGCGTCAGTCACCTGCCCAGCGTGCCACAACTCCATCGGTCGAGACCGGCTCGACCAAGCCGAGGCCCCGGGATGACTGGTCGCTACGCGCCATGAATCAGATTCGGGAGCTCCGCGAGATCGGTGATCATGTGATCAATACCAACAGCGTTCTCCGGCCGCGGATGATCGGCGGGGTTATACCAGCACGTCGCACAGCCAGCGTTTGCGCCGCCGGCGATATCTGAGCTGAGGCTGTCACCGACGACCAGGACCGTCGCCGGGTCCGGGTTGCCGAGTTGTCTGAGAGCGACGTCGAAGAATGCTTGGGCCGGCTTGGCGTGGCCGATCTCACTCGAGACGGTCACCGACTCGAAGTAGTGCGTGAGCTCGAACCGTTCGAGCCGAGGCCGCTGCACCTCGGCGTAGCCGTTGGTGATCATGCCCATTCGAACAGTGCCGTGGAGTGCCTCGAGGAGATCGATGGCGCCGGGAATCAACCGTCCGCTCGTGCTCAACCACCCGAGATATTTGGAAGCGAGAACAGATGGATCGACGTCGATGTCGGTGTGCTCGACCAGGAGGCGAAACCGTTCGCCGTTGAGCGTGTCGAGCGTGAGGGTGCCGGCTTCGATCTGTTCCCACAGTGGCTCCGCAAGGCGCTTGAAGGTGGGCAGGTAGCTTTCGGCTTCGGCGACTCCGTGCGCGGCCAGCAGCCCCGGAAGCGCTTCCGACTGGGCCGACGTGAAGTCAGAGAGCGTGTTATCCAAGTCGAACAAGACGACCGGGTAACGGGGTGGCGGTGAAACTGCAGCAGTCGGCGAGTCGGTCACCGTGCCAGAGTACCGAGCGCAGATCTGGAGCAGGCCTGTCAGCCGACCGGCTCCCCCACGCCCCCGCCTACCCCGGTTTTGTGTGAGCTGAAGCGGCGTCGGTTCCCGCTATCGCTCACACAAAACGGCAGATCGGTGGGCAGTTGACCGGACCCAACGCAACCATCGGCGGCCGGATCGGACGATCTGGCCTGTCAGCGAGCGATGATGGAGACGGTCTCGGCTGCGTCGAGGAGCCAGCCGGGGAAGACACCGATGAACAGCGTGAACGCTGCCGCACCGAAGATCGCCACACCAGCCGAGAACGGAACCGTCACGGCTTCGGGGTCGTCGCCACCTTCCGGATTGGCAAGCCACATGTTGACCATGATCCGCAAGTAGAGGAATGCAGCAACGACAGCAGCAACCATCGCGATGACCGCGATGACGTAGCTCTCTTCTTCCACAGCGGCCTGGATGACACCGAACTTCGCGATGAAGCCGGAGGTGAGCGGCACGCCAGCCTGTGCGAGCAGGAAGACGGTGAACGCGAGGGCCAGAGTCGGGCGGCGCTTGGCAAGACCCTTGAACGAGTCGAGCGACGAGTCACCATCTTCGTCGCCTGATCCCTTCGACACAATGGTGACGACACCGAACGAACCAATGACGAGCACCGAGTACAGCATCAGATAGAGCGCCACAGCGGCAATGCCGTCGCCGGGCAGAGCGTCGCCGGCTGTGTTGCGGGCTGCCTCGACACCTACCAGCAGGAAGCCGGCGTGACTGACGGACGAGTAGGCAAGCATCCGCTTGACGTTGGTCTGCACAACAGCGAGGAACGACCCGACAACCAGCGAGAGCACGGCCAGGACCCAGATGACCGGGCCCCAGTCGTCACGGAAGAATGGGAGGGCGGTGACCAGTACACGGATCATGGCGGCAAAGGCTGCGGCCTTGCCAACCGACGCCATGAAGGCGGTGACCGGCGACGGTGCACCCTGGTACACGTCGGGCGTCCACACGTGGAACGGAGCCGCAGCGACCTTGAAGCCGAGCCCGACGATCAACATCGCGATGCCCGCGAGCGCCAATGCATCAGGGTTGTCAAGGTCGATACCGTTACGGAAGACGATGACCATCTCGGTGATGTTCGTGGTGCCCGCTGCGCCATAGAGCAGCGCAATGCCGTAGAGGAAGAACGCCGAGGCGAAGCCACCGAGCACGAAGTACTTGATGCCCGACTCAGCCGACGCGAGCGAGCGACGGTTCGATGCCGCCAACACGTACAGAGCGAGCGACAGTGTTTCCAGGCCGAGGAACATCACGATGAGGTCGTTGGCCGACGCCATGACAACGCCACCGAGAGCAGCAACCATGTACAGCGCGTAGATCTCGGGGCCATCGTTCGGCGTTCCACGCAGGAACGAGTCGGTCAAGAGCGACACAAGCAGCAGGCTGATGCAGATCGTGATCGACAGGAACATCGCGAACGTGTCGAAAGCAATTGCGCCACCAACGAGCGTCTGCACGCCATTGTCGGTGATGTCGTCCCACTGAACCATTGCCAACGCACCGGCCGTAACAGCGGTCATTGCCGACACGAGGGCGTACATGCCCTTGGGCCACTGGGGGGTCAGCGCGCCCACCACCATGATGCCGAGTGCCCCGGCGAGCAACGCCAGCATCGGCGACAGTGCGAACCAGTTGATCTCGGGCCCCTGGAATGTTTGTGCGGGGAACTGTGCCGGGAGGCTGCCAGCGATTGAAGTAGCGAGTTCAGAGATCATTCGCCCTGCTCCTCTCCCTCGTTACCTTGACGCTCGTCATCGTGAGACTCATTGTCACCACTGTCATGGGACTCAACGTCACCGCTCTCACAACCGTTGCTCTCGTCACCGTGCGCTTCAGCGCTCGCATCTGCTTCGACACCCGCTTCGGCGTGCTCGACTTCAAAGGTGCCGCACTGCTGGCCGGGCTCAGGAATGTTGAAGGCGCTGTTGTCGGCCACATGGGTGACGAGTGCCTCGACGCTGGGTTCGATGCGATCGAGGAGCGGCTTCGGGTACACGCCGGTGAAGACGATGGCTGCGATGAATGGCAAGAGCACCATGGCCTCCTTGGCCCGCAGCTCGGGGAATGCCGCGTTAGCTTCGTCTGGTTCGCCGTGGAAGACACGCTGATACGCCCAGAGCAGATAGAGCGCAGCGAGAACCACGCCGGCCGTAGCAACGACGGTCCACCAGCGAGCTGTTTGGAACGAGCCGAGCAGAATCAGGTACTCACCAATGAAGCCGTTGAGACCGGGCACGCCGATCGACGACAGCATCACGACCATGAAGCCGGCCGCAAAGATCGGGGCGACTTTCTGGATACCACCGAGTTCGGCAATCTGACGGGTTTTGCGACGCTCGTAGATCATGCCGACGAGGAGGAAGAGCGCACCGGTCGACACGCCGTGGTTGACCATCTGGAGCACCGAACCGGAAATCGCCTGTGTGGTGAAGGCAAACGTGCCGAGGATGATGAAGCCAAGGTGGGCGACCGACGAGTACGCAACCAGCCGCTTGAGGTCCTTTTGCATCGTCGCAGCGATAGCGCCATAGATGATGCCGATGACGGCAAGCGTGAGCCAAAGCGACCGGCTCCACACCGCTGCCTCAGGGAAGAGATAGAGGCCAAAGCGTAAGAAGCCGTACGTGCCGAGCTTGAGCATCACGCCAGCCAAGACGACCGAGCCAGCAGTTGGGGCCTGCGTGTGTGCATCGGGTAACCAGGTGTGCAGCGGGAAAATTGGAACCTTGACGGCGAATGCAATCGCAATCGAGAAGAACAGCCAGCGGCCAGCGTTCGCGCTGAAGTTGGCGTTCTCGGCGATTTCGACGAGGTCGAATGTGAGGCGACCGACATCTTCGCGAGCGAGCATCGCTGTGGCGATGATCCCGACGAGCATGAAGGCCGAACCGAACATTGTGTAGAGGAAGAACTTCGTCGCCGCATACACGCGGTTCTCGTAGCCCCAGCCGCCGATGAGGAAATACATCGGCACGAGCACGATCTCGAAGAAGATGAAGAACAGGAACAGGTCGAGCGAGAGGAACGAACCCATCACGCCAGCCTGCAACATCAGCAGCCAAGCGAGGTATGGCTTCTCTTGACCCGGACCGTGGTGCGGGTCAATGCCCACGATCGCCAACGGGAACAACACGCCGGTCAACACGACGAGGAACAACGAGATGCCGTCGACACCGAGATGCCAGCCAATGCCCCACTGTTCGATCCACGCGTGCTGCGACGAGAACTGGAAGCCAGCCTCGCCCTGCTCGAAGGCAAACAGCAGCCAGATCGACAGAGCGACCGTACTGACCGACGCCATCAGGGCAATGAGTTTGGTGATCTCGGGACGCGACGTAGAGGCCAGTGCAACAGCGATCGCGCCGATGAAGGGCACGAGGATGAGCATCGTGAGAATCGGGAACGACACCGCAGCACCGTGTGAGTCCTCAACAGCGAGCATGCCCCCAGCGGGAAGAAGAGCGAATAAACCAGACATTAAAGAATTCCTCGAATCACCACGAACCAGCCGAGGAGCACGACGACACCGATGCCGATCACCCCGGCGTATTGGCGCAAGTAGCCGGTCTGGACCTTGCGAACCTGGTTCGCCGTTTCACGGACCAACGTGGCAACGCCATTGACTGCACCATCGACAACCTTGGTGTCGAATTCAGCAACACCGTCGAAGCCCCTGCGGCCCGGGTTGCCCATGAACCAGCCAATCATGTTGTCGTAGTTCCAGCCGTCGGCGAACAGCTTCGGCTCGAACGGCTTGGCCATCTTTTTCTGATACACGGCGAACGCGCCGGCGATGCCGACGAGCGCACACGCAACAGCGATGGCAATCAAGATCGTCTTGTTGTCGTACGCCCACGTGCCCTTGATGACTGCTTCACCGATGCCCCGTTCTTCGGGGCCTTCGCCAAACTCGACGATCGGGTGGAGCCAGTCGAGCAGTTTGTGCTGCGCGCCCTTCGGGATGATGCCGAGTGACGGGAGCTGGATGATGCCGCCGACCACCGAGAGCCCAGCAAGGACCACGAGCGGAAACAGCATGGTCGGGGGCGACTCGTGCGGCTTGAACTCGCCGTGTGCGCCATGCGTTTCCACAGGTGCGGGCGATTCGGCTGTTGCCTCTGCGCCGTCGCCATCAGCGTCGGAAGCTTCGAGATGAGCTGCTTCTTCGGCGTTGGCCAGCGAGCCCCACCTCTGCTCGCCAAAGAAGGTCATGACGACCTGGCGGGTCATGTAGAACGCGGTGAGAATCGCCGTGACGATGCCGATCACGTAAAGGACCGGGCTTTCGGCGAGAGCGAAAAGCAGGATCTCGTCTTTCGACCAGAACCCAGCGAACGGCGGCACTCCGGCAATGGCGAGCCAGCCAATGATGAACGTTGATGCGGTGATCGGCATGAGCGTGAACAGCTTGCCCATTTTGCGCATGTCTTGCTCGTCGTGCATGCCGTGGATGACGGAGCCCGAACCAAGGAAAAGCAGCGCCTTAAAGAAGGCGTGCGTGATCATATGGAAGATGGCTGCCACGTAGGCGCCGGTGCCGACAGCGAGGAACATGTAACCGAGCTGCGACACCGTCGAGTAGGCCAATACCTTCTTGATGTCGTTCTGCGCCAGGGCGATCGTGGCTGCGAACAGCGCAGTGATCGCACCGGTGTAGGCAATGAGCGTCGGGACCCAGTCGGCAGCAGCGCCGAGGACCGGGTTGATGCGAACCATCAGGAAGACGCCGGCGGTGACCATCGTTGCGGCGTGGATGAGCGCCGACACGGGGGTCGGACCGGCCATGGCGTCGGGCAGCCAGACGTACAGCGGCAGCTGAGCAGACTTGCCAACAGCACCGAGGAACAGCAGCGCGGCGATGCCGGTGGCAGTTGCCTGGGTCAGCGTGCCAGCGAGGGCGCTTTCGTTCATGACGCCGTAGTCGATCGAGCCAACGGCACCGAAGGCGAGGAACATCGCGAGCATCACGCCGAAGTCACCGATGCGGTTGGTGACGAAGGCCTTCTTGCCTGCCGAGGCGTTCGCATCTTTGGTGTGCCAGAAGGAGATGAGGAAGTACGAGCACGTACCGACGCCTTCCCAACCAAGGAAGGTGACCAGCAGGTTCGAACCGAGCACCAGCAACGTCATCGAAAGAACGAAGAGGTTGAGGTACAGGAAGAACTTGGAGAACTTCGGATCGCCGTGCATGTAGCCGACCGAATACAGGTGGATCAGCGAGCCGATGCCCGTGACGAACAGCAGCATCGTGCTGCTCAGCGGATCGACGAGGAAGGCCATGTCGATCTTCAGGTCACCGACCGGCACCCAGGAGAAGAGGGTCACGACTTCGGAGCGGTCAACAGCATTTCGCGACAGCAGGTCGAAGAAGATGCCAACCGCAGCAGCGAACGACAGCAACACCATCGTTGTAGCGACGTGGCCAGCCTTTGGCTCACCGAGCTTGCGGCCTCCGATGAGGATCGTCAGGAAGCCGACGAGTGGGAAGAGTGGCACCAGCCAAACAAGATCAATCATGACTAGCCCTTCAATTCCGCGAGGTCGTCAGCGGTGGCGCCAGGCTTGCGGCGCAAGATCGACACAATAATGCTGAGGCCGACGACGACTTCGGCGGCCGCAACGACCATCACGAAGAACACGGCGGTCTGGCCGTTGATGTCGCCCAGCTTGATGGCGAGCGCAACGAAGGTGAGGTTGGCAGCGTTGAGCATCAATTCGATGCACATGAACATCACCAGAGGGTTGCGGCGGATCAACAGGCCAACCGCACCGACGCTGAAGAGCAGCGCCGCGAGAATGAGGTACCACGACGGTTCGATGGCAGCGATCACTTCGATGCTCCCGACGTGCTCGATGATCCGGCATCAGCTATTTCCTGGTTGCGCGGCCACTTGCGGGTCAGCACGACCGTGCCGGCAACGGCGACGATCAGCAGCACCGAGGTGAGCTCGAACGCAAAGATGTGGTCGCCGTAGAGGTTCTCGGCGAGCTGCTGTATGTTGCCATCGCTGTCACCGGTGACCGTGGCGATGTCGAGGCCGTCACCGATCGCATTGGGCAGCACCGTGGCACTGTCGGCCTTGACGATCGCGGCCGTCAGGAGCGAGACGAGCCCGAGGCCCATGATCGCTGCGAGCGGACGCTGCACCTTGATGGGTTCGATCGAGAGATCCATTGCATTGTCGACACCGAGCAGCATGATCACGAAGAGGAACAGCACGACGATGGCGCCGGCATAGACGATGATCTGCACGGCCGCGAGGAAGTGTGCTTCCTGCGCAACGAACTGCACGGCGATACCGAAGAGCGTCAGCACCAAGCCGAGTGCAGCATGGACCGGATTTTTCAGCGTGATGACGCCAATGGCACCGCCCAGCACCATCGCGGCGGCCGCGAAAAAGACGAGATATTCGAGAAATGTCGTATCCATGTGTTCAGCGCTTCACCGTTCGAATTCCAGACAGCTTGGCCGGATACCCAGAAGCATCACGCTCGGTCTGCTTGGGCTCAGGAGCACGCAGACCGTAGCCAAGTTCGTTGCTCCAACCCACCTCCCCTTCGAAGGTGGCGTCGCCTGACGGCGACGTGGCGCGCATCCAGCCGGACGTGTTGTCGTCTTCACCCTCGCGCCAGTCTTCCCAGGGAAGGCGCTGAGCCTTGCCCTCGTCGTCCACGACAAGTTCGGTCTTGGTGTAGATCGCGTCTTGCCGATTGGTGAACGAGAACTCAAACATCTTCGACTCGGTGATCGCCTCGGTTGGGCAGGCCTCGACACAGAGATCGCAATGAATGCAACGCAAGTAGTTGATCTCGTAGATCCAGCCGAAGCGCTCGCCGGGAGACGTGGGGTTCTCCGGATCGTTGTCGGCACCACGCACGTGGATGCAGTCAGCCGGACACACCCCAGCACACAGCTCACACCCGATGCACTTCTCCATGCCGTCTTCGTAACGGTTGAGCACATGGCGACCGTGCAGCCGCTCGGGCTTCGGAATCTTTTCGTCGCCTTGTGACGTCGAGGTGAAGTCGCCCTTCTTCTTGGCGCGACGACCACCGGAGTACTGCGTGGTCACCTGCTTCCCGCCAAAGAGGCGGTGCTGGCGAAGTGGGATCAGAAATCCTTCGAAGTAACCCATCAGTTCGAGCCCTTTCCGGAGCCGGCTGTCGTTGATTGCGCTGGCGTTGATCCGAAGGGCACCGGCGCCAGACTGCTGCTCGCCTCACGATTTTTACGGCTGACGCTGAGCGCCGCCATAAACAAGCTCATCGCTATGGCTCCGACCACCAGTGAGATGGCGACGACTCGGAGACTGGCCACACGATCGCCATTGGCGAACTCGCGGAGTGCCGCGAGCAGTAGGAACCAGCCGAGTGAAACCGGGATGAGCACCTTCCAGCCGAGGTCCATCAACTGGTCGTAGCGCAGGCGGGGCAGCGTTGCACGGAACCAGACGTACATGTACAAGAACATCAGCAGCTTGAGAATGAACCAAACCGAACCTTCAATCCAGCCCGGAATGATTGGGATGTCGAAGAGGCCCTGCGGCCCACCGAGGAACAGCGTGACCATCACGCCGGACATTGTGATGACGTTCATGAACTCTGCGAGGAAGAAGAGGGCGAAGCGGATGCCCGAGTACTCGGTGTTAAAGCCACCAACGAGTTCTTGCTCAGCCTCGACGAGGTCGAACGGCGGGCGGTTGAGTTCGGCCGTGGTGGCGATGACGAACACGAAGAATGGCAGCAAGCCGGTGGTGATCAGGTTCCAGTCGACGAAGCGATCCTGGGTTGCAACGATGCCCGAAGTCGACAGTGTGCGTGACGACAGCAGCACCGCCGCAAGGCTCAAGCCAAGGGCTGCTTCGTACGAGATCATCTGCGCCGAGGCCCGGACCGAACCGAGCAGCGGGTACTTCGATCCCGAAGCCCAGCCGGCGAGCATGATGCCATAGACGGCGATCGAGCTGAGCGCGAGGACGAGCAGGATGCCGACCGGCGGGTCAGCGAGTTGCAGGCGCGTGGTCTGGCCGAAGATCTCGACCGTCCCGTTCTTAAATGTTCCATCTGCATTCTGGGAGAAGTCTCCACCCAGCGGGATGACTGCCCAAACGAGAAATGCCGGCACGAAGGCAAGGAACGGCGCCAGGCGGAACACGATCCGATCAGCGCGGTTCGGTAGGAGGTCTTCTTTGAAGAAGAGCTTGATGCCGTCAGCGAGCGTCTGGAGCAGACCAGCCGGGCCGGCCTTGTTCGGGCCGACGCGGTTCTGCATGCCTGAGACGATCTTCCGCTCGAACCAGACCATCAGCATCGTGCCGACGAGGCCGAGCACGAAGACGACCAACACCTTGACGAGAACGATCAGCAACGGCGTCCACAACAGGCCGCCCTCAGTAATGGGGTCGATGGCGACCAAGCCGTTGACCAGCTGAGCGGCGAGCATCAGATCCGCTCGATTCGAACGTCGGTGTTGACAGCAGTTGCATCGATGATGACTTCGATACTGCCAGCTCCGGCCTGATTGAACGGCGCCCACACGACACCACGGGGGACGTTGCTGTTGCCGACGACCGGCAGCACCGCAGTTGCCTTGGCACTAATCAGCTTGACCTCGGTGCCTGCGGTAACGCCGATGCCGTCGAGATCAAGCGGGTGCAGGTGGGCAGCTGCACCCGGTGCGAGGTTGACGAGCGAACGCGACAGCGCCGTACCAATGGCCCGGTCGTACAATTTGCGGCTGACAACGAGCCGGTAGTCGTAGCTGTTGCGTCCTGCTACGGCGACCGATACTGCCGGCAACGACGCAGCAGGCTGCGCCGACATCACTCCGTTGGGGTCGCTGGCGAGCGCCTCGCGAGTGACCATCGGGTAGAGCGGAGCGATCGCCGCGATGGCGTCGGTGACATCGTTGACCGTGGCGACGTCGGCGAGGGGGTGGTCGGCGCCAAACGAGCTGTCGCCGAGCGACATACCGAGTTCGACAGCAATCATCCAGTCGGGACGAGCCGTGCCGGTCACGGTGACCTTCTGCGCAAGGGTTGTGACGCGACCCTCGAGGTTCGTCGTGGTGCCGGACTTCTCACCATAGGCGGCAGCGGCGAGCACAACGTCGGCGAGCTTGGTGGACTCGGACGGATGCGTGTCAACCGAAATAATGCGACGAACACCGGCCAACGCGCGACGTGCCAGGTCCCTATCGGGGCAGTCGTTGAGCGGGTCGGCGCCGACCAGAATCAGCAGGTCGATCTTGCCGTCGGCAGCAGCGGTCAAGGCGTCGATCGCATCGCCGCGGTCACCGACCGGGCCGGTCGGTGCCATGCCAAGCGAGAGCGCCCCGACAACATTGCCACGGCGCAATGCCGGAAGCACTTTGGCGCGGGGCACGGCATTGAGCATTGCCTGCAACGCCGCAACGGTGGCGTCGGACGACTCGGCGAGGTTGGGCCGACCAGCGACAATGACCACCCCACCGCGAGCAAGTTGGGCAGCGACGTCGACATCAGCAACGGCCTTGGCCACTGCGTCGGCTTGGTTACCAGGCTCGTGACGCACGCTCTTCCATGCGTACCGACTGAGGCCAGTGTCGATCGCAGAGAACTCGATGATCTTGCTGCGCTTCTTCACTGCAGCGTCACGAAGACGGAGGTAGAGGACCGGCAGCTCTTCTTTCAGGTCAGGGCTGAGGAGCACGATTGTCGAGGCATTCGCTGCTTCGTCGATGGTGGCGCGGTTGAGGCCGAGCAGTTCGGCAGGCAGGCCGTCACCGAGTTGTGCATCGCGGTAGGGGGTGTCGATCGCGTCGGCGAGTTGGCCCCAGGCGAAGGCATCTTCGTTGCTGCCGCGTGCACCACCCAGGATGGCAATGCGCTGGGGACCGCCGTTGGCGAGAGCTTCACGGATGAGGCCGCTGGCGGTCGCCATGGCACCGCTCCATGTGGTTTCAATCAGGCCCGCGTCGGTGCGGACCATCGGGTTGGAGAGACGATGCTCCGAGTTGACCGCTTCGAAGTTGAAGCGACCGCGATCGCACAACCAGCTGTGGTTGACGGGGTCGGAGTCGACACCCTGATATCGGAGCAGTTCATCACGGCTCGACTGGATAATCGTGCGGCAGCCGACCGAGCACGTGGTGCACGTGGACTCTTGCTGTTCGAGGTCCCACGGACGGGCCTTGAAGCGATACGGCTCGGCGGTGAGTGCACCGACCGGGCAGATCTGGACGGTGTTGCCCGAGAAATACGAGGCGAACGGCTCATCGGGAAAGGTCATCACCTGCGTGTTGTTGCCGCGTTCGGTGAAGACAATCAGCTTGTCGCCAGCCACTTCGTCAGCGAAGCGTGTGCAGCGGTCGCAGAGAATGCAGCGCTCACGATCGAGCAACACGAGGTCGCTGATCGGGATCGGCTTCTCGTAGTGACGCTTTTCTTCGACGTAACGGCTCTCCCCGGGACCGACGGCGTACGACTGATCTTGGAGCGGGCACTCACCGCCCTTGTCACAAATCGGACAGTCGAGCGGGTGGTTGGCGAGCAGGAGCTCGATCATGCCTTCTTGGGCACGCTTGGCAGTCGGCGACTCGGTGTCGATCTTCATGTCGGGAGACACGGTGATCATGCAGGACGGCTGCAGCTGCATGCCGCGGCCGGTGTCGATCTCGACGAGGCACTGGCGGCACATGCCGACCGAGCTCATTCGGGGGTGGTAGCAAAAATGCGGCACCGCGGCGCCGTTCCCTTCGGCGACTGCGATGACGAGGTCGCCTTTCTGCGCGGTGATGGCGCGGCCGTTCAGCGTGACATGCACAGCGTTGGGGTCGGGCTCCCACTCGGGGACTTCTTCGATTGCTTGTTCTTCGGCAATCTCGGTGGGGACATCAGTCATGCGTCAGCTCCTGAGAGTGCGGTGACGGGAATGGAGATTCGCTTGGGCACCTTGGTGACACGCGCTTCGAACTCTTCGGGGAACAGCGTGAGGGCCGAATGCAACGGCGCCCAGGCAGACGGACCGACGAAGCAGATCGTGGTCATCTTGTACGGGAACGGCACGGCTTCGAGGCCGAGACGTTCGCTCGAGGCGTGCGGCATATCGCCGGGGCAGATCGTCTGGCCGACTTCACGCATCTGGTCGAGGTCGGCGTCGGTGCCATGACCGGCAACGACTCGTTCGAGCATCCGCATGAGCCAGGTGCCGCCTTCGCGGCACGGTGTGCACTTGCCACACGACTCGTGGGCGTAGAACTTCGTGAGTGTGTACGCGGCGGCTGGGATATCGGTGGTGGAGTCCATCACCATGATGGCGCCCGACCCGAGCATCGAACCGGCGGCGCCGGCTTCCTTGCCTTCGAACGGAATGTCCAGCTGATCCTCAAGGAACCAAGGCGCCGAACCGCCACCGGGCACGAAGGCCTTGATGTCGTTGCCGTCGCGGATGCCCTGGCTGAACTCGTCGCCGTAGATGATGTCGCGGAAGGTTGTCGAGCCGTTGATGATCTCATACACACCGGGCCGCTTGACGTGCCCTGACACGGCAACCATGCGAGTGCCGGGCGAAGTGGGCGTACCGATCGCCGTGTAGGCCGCCGAACCGTGAATCGCAACGAACGGAAGGTTCGCGAGGGTCTCGACGTTGTTGACGATGGTCGGCTTGCCGTACAGGCCAACAGCTGCCGGGAAAAACGGCGGCTTGAGGCGAGGCATACCGCGCTCGCCTTCCAGCGATTCGATCAGGGCAGTCTCTTCACCGACGACGTAGGCGCCTGCACCCCAGTGCAGCACGATGTCGACGGAGAAGTCGGTGCCGAGGATGTTCTTGCCGATGTAGCCGGCTGCATATGCGTCATTCAGCGCAGTGGCGATGCGCTCTTGCGCGACGGGCATCTCGCCGCGGACATAGAGGAAGCACTGCGACAGACCGGCGGCGTAGCACGCGATCAGGCAGCCTTCGATGAGCTGGTGCGGATCGCGTTCCATGAGGAGACGGTCCTTGTAGGTACCCGGCTCCGACTCGTCACCGTTGACAACGAGGTAGCGCGGCCACACACCCTCTGGCGTGAAACCCCATTTGACGCCCGCCGGAAAGCCTGCGCCACCGCGACCAAGGACCGTGGAGTTGCGGACTTCGTCATGCATCTCCTGCGGCGACATGGCCAGGCATTTCTTGAGCCCTTCATAGCCGTCGGTCGCAAGGAAACGTTCGAGGGTGTGACTGTCTTCGTACTCAAAGCGCGACGTCACGACCTTCGGGCGGTCACCGATGTAGAAGCCCGGGATGTAATCGTGCGTCACGGCACCGGACGAGTTCGTGGGGTGGCTCACTTGGAAGCCCCTTCATTGTCTGGCGATACGACGACAGGGATCCATACCGGACCACTGGTGACGTCGTCAGGGTGCACAGCACCGACGCCTTTGTCGTGAGGAATGTGTTGGCGTTGGAGGCCGAGCGTGCCGTGGGGAGGAATCTCGGCGTCGAGCTTGCCGGACCGGAGATCATCAATCATTTGGTCGAAGTCGTCGTGGGTGACGCGGTATTTGTGGCGGTAGTTGACCTGCAGGCATGGGGCCTCGGTGCATGCCGCCTGGCACTCGGCAGGCTCAAGCGTGATCAGCCCATCGGCGGTGGTGCCGCCAGCCTTGACGCCGAGCTTCTCTTCGGCGTGGTGTAGAAGTTCACCGGCACCGAGCAGTGCACACGACAACGTCGTACACACGTTGATCACGTACTTACCGACGGGTTCGAACTTGAACATCTCGTAGAACGATGCGGTGCCCAGCACTTCGGCCGGCGTGACGTTGACCAGTTCGGCAATATGCCTCATTGCGTCTTCGGTGACATAACCGTTCTGCTCCTGGCTGAGATGGACGAGCGGGATCAACGCCGACTTTTGCTTCGGGTACTGCCCGATGATCTCTTTGGCAATGATCACGTTGTGGTCGGACAAACGGCTCATGAGCCAGCTCCTGTGTAAGAAAAAATGTCGACAACATTCATCATCGGTCGACGCCGTTCATCACAGCCATGTTCGTGGCAAACGAGAACCAGATCATCGGTCGACGCCGCCGAGCACAGGATCAACCGAGGAGATGATCGCCACGGCGTCGGCAACGAGGCCGCCCCGCATCATGTGCGGTAGGCACTGAATGTTGACGAACGACGGATCGCGCATGTGGAGACGGTACGGATTCGGGCCACCGTCGGAAGCGATGTAGCAACCGATCTCGCCACGAGGGCTCTCGATGCCCAAGTAGACCTCGCCCTCTGGCACCTTAAAACCTTCGGTGAAGATCTTGAAGTGATGGATGAGCGCTTCCATCGACTCGTCGATACGAGCACGTGGTGGCGGGGTGACCTTCTTGTTCTGGATGCGGTAGTCGCCCTCCGGTATCCGTTCAAGGATCTGGCGAATCAACACCATTGACTCACGAATCTCGGCGAGACGGATTGCATACCGGTCGAACGCATCGCCGTACGAACCGACCACGACGTCGAATTCGAGTTCGTCGTAGTGCAAGTAGGGCTGGTCGCGACGGAGGTCCCACTCGACACCAGTCGAACGAAGGATGGGGCCTGTGGCGCCAAGAGCAAGTGCTTCGCGAGGCGTAATCACACCGACACCCTGCAGACGCTCGCGCCAGATCGGCTGGCCGGTCATCAAGACGTCGTACTCGTCGAGGCGAGCCGGAAGGAGATCAAGGATGCGGAGCACACCATCACGCCAGCCGGCCGGTAGGTCGGCTGCGAGACCGCCAGGGCGGATGTAGTTGTGGTTCATCCGGAGGCCGGTGACCTCCTGGAAGAAACGCAGCACTTCTTCACGCTCACGCCACCCATAAATCATCATCGACACGGCACCGAGGTCCATGCCGTTGGTGGCCATAAACAGCAGATGGCTGGACATGCGGTTCAGCTCGGAAAGCAGCATGCGAACCCACACCGCACGGTCGGGGATGTCGCCGTCGATGCCAAGGAGTTTCTCGGTGGCCATCGAAAAGACCAGCTCGTTATTGAGCGGGCTCAGGTAGTCCATGCGGGTGACGTTCGTGCCGCCCTGCATAAAGGTGAGTTGCTCGGCGGTCTTCTCCATGCCCGTGTGCAGGTAGCCGATAATTGGCTTGCAGCGAAGCACGGTTTCGCCCTGGAGTTCAAGCATGAGACGGAGCACGCCGTGGGTGGACGGATGCTGGGGCCCCATGTTGATGATCATCGTCTGATCTTCTTCGGGGTCGTCAGGAAGCTCACCCAAATTGGCTGCATCGGCCTCGGACATGCGCAGAACAGAGCCGACTTCGCGCAGCAACTCGCGCGCCGTTGTCTGGCTGCGCGGCTTGAGCTTCTGATCGCCTTCGTCTGTGCCTGCAACGAACAAGTGATAGTTCGTGCCGAGATCGTCGGTCCTGGCCGCCGACGGGTCGAGTCGGGCCGCCTCGGCGTGCCGACCAGTGAGTTCCTCTTCGGTGGTGCTCATGCGTTGGCTCCCTTGAATTGCACCGGGATGCGGCCCATTTCGTAGTCCTTGCGGAGCGGGTGGCCTTCCCAGTCTTCGGGCATCAGGATGCGCGTCAGATCGGGATGGTCGGCGAACAAGATGCCGAACATGTCGTAGGCCTCGCGTTCCATAGCTTCGGTGCCGGGGTAAATGTCGAACAGCGACGCAACGGTTGGGTCGGCCTCAGGCACCTGCACACGCAGCCGGGTTCGGCGGCGCTGACCCATGTCGAGGAGGTTGACGACGATTTCGAAGCGCTGCGGCTCTACACCGGCAGGAAGGGCACGGTCCATGAACTCTAGATAGTCGATGCCGCACAAGTCGATACACATCGTGTAGCCCTCGTCGGCGAGGGCCTTCACGACGTCGAGATACTGCTCGGCGCTGGCATGGACGACTTCTTGGTCATTCGAGTCGGTGACAGGGCAGCCGTGAATCGTCGGCTGGTCGACTGAAGCCGCGTCAGCTACTTCTTCGGTGGCGGTGACATCGTCGCTCATGACTTCATTCCGAGGAGCACGGGGGTCGAAGTTGCGTCGATGTGCTCGACGTGGATATTCGCACCCGCACCTGATTCGGAGCGGCGCTTGAGGATCTCTTCGTTCTCGATGAGGCCGTGCAGCGTCTCGATGGCGTGGATCAGCGTCTCAGGGGTGGGCGGGCAGCCGGGTGCATAGACATCGACCGGAACGATCTGGTCAACGCCCTGCACGATGGCATAGTTGTTGAACATCCCGCCAGAACTTGCGCACACGCCCATGGAGATGACCCACTTGGGTTCCATCATTTGGTCATACACCTGGCGCAGGACCGGAGCCATCTTCTGGCTCACACGACCGGCGACGATCATGATGTCGGCCTGGCGTGGGGACGCCCGAAACACTTCCATGCCGAAGCGGGAGATGTCGTAGTGCGCGGCACCAGTGGCCATCATTTCGATCGCGCAGCATGCGAGACCGAATGACGCAGGCCACGACGAGCGGGAGCGCGACCAATTGACGAGGTCTTCCAGCTTGGCGGTGATGACGTTATGCGCAATCCCACCGATTCCGTCGTCGAGCACATCGTTGACGATGCCCATGTTGTGACTCCTCTGGCTTTCGGGGGCGTTCGGGCTGTCGCGACCGTCAAGGCGGTCTATGCGGCTTCGTGGTCGGATGATTCGTCGCTGCTGGGCAGTCGACCTTCGGTACCGACGCGTCGAATGGTCGAAGCCATCGTTCGCTCGGGAGAGACAATGGCTGCTTCGGCCTCGAGGTTCCGGTACTTGTGAAGCGGTCCCCAGTCGAGGCCGCCGCGCGCTACTTCGTACACGAACGTGAGGAAGAAGATCACGGAGAAAGCAAGGATCGCCCAGAAGCCGTAGAACCCAAGTGAGTCGCGAGCAACCGCATACGGGTAGATAAAGATGATCTCAATGTCGAACATGATGAACAACATTGCGACAATGTAGAAACTGACGGGAAAACGCTCGGGCAGGTCGCGTGTGGGGACGATCCCGCACTCGTACGGCGCTTCCTTGGCTGTTGACGGTCGGCTCGGTGCGAGCACTCGTGAGGCCACGAAGCTGACGCCGCCAAAAGCGATCGCCAAGAACATCAGGACGATGACCGGGAGATATTGCGCCATAGAAGCTGCTCCTACGCCGTGGCGATGGCGCTGGAAAGGTTGTCTTTCAAGATGCGCTCACGACGGTGCAACAGGTAGCAGAGCGCAATGAAGATCGCGCCGCCACCAAGAGTTAAAACCACTGCCGGCTGACGCTTCGCACCGAGGTCACGAACCATATACACGTACTGACGTTGCCCGGCTTCATCGATTTCGGCGCTGGCCGGCGCTCGACCTGGCTCGCTGCGGACGGAAACCAACGGCGAAACCTCGACGACGGTGAAATGCGGCGTGTGGAAGAACGCGAAGAAGTCCAACGACTCGTTGCCGAGAATCAACGGGAAACGCTCACCGCCAATGTCGAAAACCTCAGTGATTTCGTATTGGCCCGCCGCGAGTGCACCATCTTTTTCGATGTTCTCGCTCGCTGCGGCCTGAGCCTGGCCGTACGCCGGGTTGCCACTGGAGATCTTGATGTATCCCTCATCGAGGAATTGCTGCTCGACAAGTTTATGCACTTCTGTTGCGGGTGCATTCTCATGGTCATCCGGGAGGCTCTGAAGAGCGCCAGCACTGCGCAGCGCCGGAACGTCCTGAATGATGGTCTGGCCAGGGATTGCAGCCCACGACGGCTCGGGCCCCTTGAGGCCGATGCCATAGATCCACCAGGTTGCGCCCATCAAGGCCATCCAACCCATGAGCCCGGTCAGGGTGACGAGGAACGCGAGGCGCGAGCCCATGTTCGTCGCCATCACCATGTAAATACTGCCCATCAGGACGAAAACGCCCATGATGACCGTGAGGAGACCACGTAGTTCGGGCTCCCATCCAATTGCCAACAATGACATGTTGTTCACAAACTCCGTACGTATGCGACGACTGCTTCGATTTGTTCGTCGGTCAGCATCGCACCGAAACCAGGCATCCGACCGCTGCCCTGACCCTGGTTACCGTAGACCTTGCCGAACTCAGAACCGTTTTTCAAGAAGGCGACCATGTCGACTTCGTTGTTGAAGTGACTGTTCGTTGCGCCGCCGGTGAGGTTCCAACCGAAGGCACCCTGTCCGGTTTGACCGGGGTTTCCGTAGCTCCAACCTTGGGTGTGGCAACGGGCGCAGCTGTAAGCGCCACTACCGAGGTCGAGGTTGAAGACCGCCTCACCGACGCTGGACGCTTCGCCAGAGGCGAGTGCACCGTCGATCGATGCCTGGATGTCGCTGGCGATTTTCTCGGGCACGGAACCGCTCGGGCAGAGTTCCTGGCCGTAGAAGCTGAAGGCTTCTGCCTCGCCAACGCCGCAGTTCTCACGTGGCAGCTGAATCGACTTGAGGTACTCGAGCACGTTGTCGATCTGCTGGCTGTTCATCGGGCCACCGCCGACGAGACCCCACGGGGACATCGGCGAGAACGGACGGCCGTAGTTCAAGATAAACCTGATCTCAGATTCGTCGAAGCGGTAGTACACCGTGTTGAGCGCCGGAGCCTTCCAATTGACGGCAGTGATCTCGCCGGTCAGTTTGTCGGTGACCGTGAACGGCGCTTCGCCGCCAACGGCACCCATGCCACCGTGGCAGCCTGCGCAGTTGAAGCCACCTTCAGCGGTCGGGGCAAAGAGCTGCGACCCCCAGCTGGCAAATCGGTTGTTCCATCCTTCTTCGGCACCGGCCAGACGGCTGGGCTCGAACACCCAGTACGCCGGCAGCATCACCACAATGATGACAAGGAGCAGCACACCGAAGAGCTGTACACGCTCGAGGTGCGAACCTTCGAGCGTTTCATCGTCGTGATACTCCTTGCGGTTGGCGGCGAGTTCGATCTCCGAACCCACTTCCTTGCGGCCTGCTACGACGTTGAAAATGCCATAAACAACCCAACCGATCGCAATGAGGACCACGCCGAAAACGGCGATGGTCCCCGTAGTGGTCGCCAGAATCATCAGTGTCCCCCACCCGTGCAGTGCGGACCTTCGGCCTCTTGACCTGTGGTATTCACGCCGATCGCCGGGCCAGCCACTTTGACGCCAGTGTTGATCGTGACGTTACCAGTCGGTGACACATCGGCCGGATGGCGATCCATGCCGCGCGGCGCCGGACCACCCTTTTTCTCACCGACGCGGTTGTACTGCGAGCCGTGGCATTGGCATTCGAACCATTGGCTCGTCTTGCACTCAGGCACGCGACAACCGAGGTGCGGGCACTTTTGGCTCAGCACCACGATTCCCTGTTCCATTGCGGGCAGCAGCGAATCAGCGTAGACCTGTTTGGCGGCAGGAATTGCTTCGGCCGGGTAGGCCGTGATCCACGACTTGGCCTCGGGAACATAGAAGAAGCCGCCACCCTGCTTGATGCCGGCTTTAATGGCATCGAGCTTGCCGGCCGCGACGCTGCCGCCAAAGCCACCCGTGCCCGACGGCCACAGGAATGCCACGAAGGAAGCCGCGGCGAACGACGCAATACCAGCGCTCATCAGGGTGACGGTGGCACGGTTGAAGAACTGACGGCGTGACACGCCGAGTGCTTCGGGATCTGGCGGGGTCCACGGAATCAGCGTGGAGTCTTCGGCGCCGACTTGGACCAGGTCCTTGCTGCGGGCCTGCACGCCTTCGGCTTCGGCAACAGCGCCGGTCCGAGTCGAAGCTGCTGCTTCGGCCTCGACACCTGCGGCACTGCGGCCTGCTTTGTCTCGTTTTACTGCTTCGCCGGAGAGGGCGCCTGCGCCGCGCACGTCGCTCTTGCGAGCGAGCGTGGCGAACGAGATGGCGCCAAGAACGATGACAACGCCGATTGCGAGGGCGATGACTGCTGCGTTACTCATGGGGGGTACTCCTTTGCTATCTCTACTACGTACTTAGGTCGGCTGTGAGATGGCTCAGAGCTCGAAGAACAGGCCGTCGACCCAGGGCAACACGAAGTTGAAGCCAGGGCCACGGAAGAAGGAACCGATCATGACGAGCACAGCCCAAAACATCAGGTGCACCGTCATCAATGATGTGGCGAACTTGCGATCTTCGGGCTTATTCGACGGGTTGCGATCGACGAATGGGGCGAGGATCAAGAAGATCATGCCAACGCCGGGAAGGGTCACGCCAGCCACCATCGGATGGAACATCGTCAGTAATTCCTGCAGACCGAGGAAGTACCACGGGGCTTTCGACGGATTCGGTGTCGCGTTGGTGTTGGCGAGCTGCAGCAGCGGAGCGTTGACGAACACCGAGAAGATGAACGTGAACGCGGTCATCGCCAGCGCGGCAACGAATTCGGCTGCAAGGAGGTGCGGCCAGGTGTGCACCTTGTCGACCGGGGTGGCCTTTACGTCCTGAATCGAACCTGACTTGACGACCGTGAGCAGGCGTTGGGTATGACCACCGGGGCCTGCACCTACAGGAACACCAGCGCTGGTGGGGACAGCTGCGACCATGGCGCCGACCTTTTCGGCGACGGCAACTCCGCCACCACGAGCAGCGTCGTCATTCGAGGCATCGCCACCGGCTGTCGCCGCCTTAGCAGCCTGGCTGCGCTTCAACAGCGCTTCAGGAATACGCGAGTCGCCTGCTGGCGCAGCAGATTCACTGCTGGCCGCTGCCGGTTCCGCATCTGCGGACTTCTCACGGGCAGCCTGGGCCCGCTTCAGCAGATGTTCTGGGATCTCAGTCATGAGTTCGCCCCTTCATCTTTCCGTCCCTGGTTCTCAGCGACACAGCCATTCAACATCACAAATCTTTCGGAGGTCATATCCAGATCACAGCGGACCGGAAATACCGCCATCTTTCCGCACTCGCCAGAAGTGGATCGCCATGAAGATGACGATGATGAACGGCAGGAACAAGACATGCAGCACGTACCAGCGCAGCAAGGTCTCGGAGCCAATCTCGGCACCACCCAGCAAGACGAATCTGACCTCGTTACCGAACACAGGCGTGTAACCCATCATGTTTGTTCCCACAGTCACCGCCCACAGCGCCAGCTGATCCCAGGGGAGCAGGTAGCCGGTGAACGAGAGGAGCAGGGTGAGCGTGAGGAGAATCACGCCAATGACCCAGTTGAACTCACGCGGCGCCTTATACGCGCCGTGGTAAAAGACTCGGGCCATGTGCAGGAATACGGTGAGCACCATCAAGTGAGCCCCCCACCTGTGCATGTTTCTGACCAGCAGGCCGAAGGTCACCGAGGTCTGCAGGTTCTGGATGTCGTTCCAGGCAGCGGTTGCCTCGGGACGATAGAAAAACATCAAGAAGATGCCAGTGACCGTCAGCAGGATGAACAAGAAGAAACTGAGCCCGCCGAGGCAGAGGGTGTACGACACCTTGACCGCGTGACGTTTCACCTTCACGGGGTGCAAGTGGTAGAGCACCGAGTTCATGATGACGTACGAACGATTTCGCGGGCTGTCGGTGTAGCCCTTACGGAAGATGGAACCCGGTCGGAAGATCGAGCTCCAGGCCTGACTGCCCTGCGTGGCATCAACCGCTTGGTTCAGTCGATCCTTCACCGTGGGGCGTGGTTTGTCGTCAATCGTCTTAGACATGAATCTCTCTCAGAGCCTCATCCCATAGCCGTAGCCATGGTTGTTGGTACGCATGTGATAGTCGCCGGCTGCCGTTGCGGAGCCAGCCTTGCCGAGAATGATGACCCCGGTCGGGCAACGGTCGACACACAGTGCACAGCGTGTGCAGATGTCATCGTCGATCGTGAAGATGAAGGCATCAGACGGGTCGGTACCCGGCTGCTCGGTGCCGATGGCCTCGGTCACCGCAGACGTGCTCACCATGTGGATGCACTTCCATGGACAGATGTCGACGCAGCCCTCGCAGGCAATGCACTCAGACTGATCAATGTGAATGAACTGCTTGGGCTTGACAGCCTTGCTGAGGTAGTCAGCGTCGACTTCTACCAACGTGTATTGGTCGGTGAACGGCATCATCGGTGGATTTGCGTCGGTCTTCGCCATCAGATCAGGCCTTCTTCACCAGTGGGCGACCATAGGTAGACATGGGGAGTTCCTTCTGGACTTCCTTGCCACGGTTCTGCCACCAGACCACGACAAAGATATGCAGACCGAAAAAGACGGCGTGGATGAGAACGACGATGATGTCGCGAAGCGCTTCGTACTGCAGGGTGATGGGGTTCCAGCCGCCAAGCGACTGCGGCTTGAGGATCTGGCCGGGCCCCAGCATGAGCTTGTCTTTCGACCAGCCGAGGTTCTTGTCAGCATGGTCAATCCACTGGTGCGGCACGACGCCATACGTCAGGAAAAGGACGCCAAACGCGTAGGTGCTGGCAAGCATTGCTTCGCCCCAGGTGAACGTCTGCCCCTTCTTGCGTCGCCGGCCATACGGAAGGACAGCAAGCGTCAGAAGTACGGCTGCCACGAAGGACACGATGAACGCCTGGTTCACACCAGGCCACTTCAAGACATCGATTGCGATCATCGTTGGTGGTGAGTCCTCTAAGTTGCTTTCGTACAGCGGAGTTGTTCGTTGTTCGATCGTGACGCACAAAGCGGATCACTCGTGATTTCAATCACTTACTCTACCCGCGGTCGTGGAATGAGCGAAGTCTGGCACGCAAGAGCGGCGCGCGCGCCAGGTTGTGCGAAAGTGCACGAACGTTCTGGGAAAATGTCATCAGGAGATCTCAAGGCAGTGTGACGGGTTCCGACAAAATTGTCACCCTCCAAGTTTCACGCGACCGGTCGTTCTCCATCTATCCTCTGCCCGGTGACTGAGATCCCCGAACATCTCCTCAAGCGGTCGCGTGAACGGCGCGCCGCTATCGGCGAGGGTGGCGACGACGCCCCAGCCGAAGCACCTGCTGCTGGCGCCCTTACGAAGTCGGCAGCCGCCACGCCGGCCGCTGCTCCCCCACCGCCGAGCGTTCCTGCCCCACGCACGGCCGCTGCTGCGCCGGAAGCTCCGCAGCCGCCGAAGCCTGATCCGCACTACGTCACCGCGTACAAGCAGCGGCGCAAGGCGCCATTCTGGGCTATGGCGACGCTCTCCCTGATGCCCGTATGGGGATTCATGTACGTGCGTGCACTGACCGACGGCGGCGAAGTCTCCGCCGGGCCACTCGGTGAAGGCGCTGAGGTCTACAACAACTGCGCAAGCTGCCACGGCGCCGCTGGCGGCGGCGGAGTGGGCTACCAGTTCAGTGAGGGCGAAGTCCTCAAGACGTTCCCAAATATCGAAGACCAGATCCGCTACGTCTATTACGGCACCGAGCAGTACAACATCTCTGGCGTCGATGTGTACGGCAATCCGGAGCGTGAAGGCGGAGCCCACCAAACGGGAGTTCGGGGCGTCATGCCCGGCTTCGGTGGCCAGCTCACCGACGAGGAAATTGTCGCAGTGATCTGCCACGAGCGTTACACCCTTGGCGGCGCCGACCCGACCAGTGAAGAGTACGAAACCGAATTCGAGACCTGGTGCTCGCAAGAATCCGTGCTGTTCGAAGAGGTCGCAACCGGCGCGATCGTTCTTGCATCCGCCGATGCCATCGAGCCGATCCCGGTCGGCGACTCGATGGTCGAAGTCACGCCGATCGGCACCGCGCCGATTCCTGGTCGCGGCTGAGCCGGCCGACGCGTCGCCGTCGACAAGCACACCCATCTCTTCGGGCCAGACTGATCTTCATGCCGAACCCGACGACTGCCATCTCCACTGATGTTCTCGTGATCGGTGGCGGTCCGTGTGGATCGAGCATCGCCACACGGCTCGCTCGTGCCGGACACCACGTCACTGTCGTCGAGAAGCGCAGCGGCCCGCGCCACAAGGCGTGCGGCGACATCCTGTCGCCGCGAGCAGTTGCCGAACTCTCGGACATCCACGTCGACCCCACACAGATCGGCGGACACCTCGTGCAGGGCGTCCGGTTCACGTACGGGGGATGCGCGGTCGAATCGCCGTGGCCAGAACATCCCGACTTCCCTCCCCACGGCATCGTCGTGCGCCGCGATCTACTCGACGAGCACCTGCGTGAACAGGCGGTCGCGGCAGGCGCCACCATGTTGATGGGTCACGAGGCCGTGTCGCCGATCGCCGAGCGGGGATTCGTTCGTGGTGCAACGGTCCAACTCGTCGGCGACGAGGGTGACGTCACCGGCACTCGCATCATTCGCGCCCGATTCATCGTGGTCGCCGATGGCGCGAACAGCCGGTTCGGGCGCGGGCTGGGCACCAGCCGCCAACGCAAGTGGCCGTATGCGATTGCCGCCCGCACCTATTTCGCGTCGCCTCGCACACGCGAAACCTGGGTCGAGACCTCACTCGGTCTGCCCGACCCGAACGGCCAACCTGTTGCCGGGTACGGCTGGATTGCCCCGATGGGGGATGGCAACGTAAACGTCGGCGTGGGCGTGTTGTCAAGCCACCGAAATATTAAGAGCCTGAACACGCTGAAGCTCCTGAATTCCTTTTGTTCGTCAATCGCCGACGACTGGGGAATCGACCCCGAAGCAGGGCTGAAGGCGCCGACCCGGCTTCGACTTCCACTTGGCGGGTCCGTCGTGCCGAAAATGGGCCCGACCTTCCTCGTCGCCGGCGACGCCGCCGGCGCCGCCAATCCGATCAACGGCGACGGCCTTGAGGCAGCCTTCTTGGGTGGCCGTCTGGCCGCCGCCGTCCTCGAAGAGGCATTGACCACAGGCAACTCAACCTCGCTCCAGCGTTACCCGCTTCTGCTCAATGAGGAACTCGGCCGATACCGCAAGGTCGGTCGACTCTCTGCTCGCTTCCTCGGTCGCCCAGCGATCCTCAAACCAGCACTGCGCGTCGCCTCACGCAGCGACGCCGCGATGGGCGCCGTTTTGCGGATCGCCACGAACGAAATGCGTAACGACACCAGCGCCGGTGGTGCTGAACGCGCCTATCGCCTCGCCGCCATTGTCTCCCGCTTCGCTCCCAGCTGGTAACGACCGCGGCCCAGCGCGGTGTGTGGGCTCCCCCACCCACCTGACCCCACCCACCTTGTTTTGTGTGAGCGATAGCGGCGTCGTTTCGGGCAATCGCTCACACAAAACGCTGGTCTGGTTTTTGTGTGAGCGATAGCGGCGTCGTTTCGGGCAATCGCTCACACAAAACTGAGGAAGGGACTCCAGGTGGGTCGAACCCTGTGACAGGGCGCCGGCAAGATGGTGACATGACCAATCTGAATCGACGCATCGCGTCGGTGGCGAACGGTCAGCTGGGGTTCGTCACCCGCACGCAGATGCGGTCGTTAGGCGGATCGAATGACCAGCTTCGGAGCCGAGTCCAGAGCGGCGCCCTCACACAATCCGGCACGCACACCTATCGCCTGCCCGGCGCACCAACCGGACCACGCGCACAACTCACCGCACTGCTCCTCGACATCGGCGGCGATGTCTGGGCGAGCGGACCCACAGCCGCCGCCCTCCTCGGATTCGACGGGTTCGAGCTCGGTGCACCTTTCGATGTCACCACTCAGCGACATCGAAACGTCCGGCGCATCGGTCATCGAATCCACACGACCACTGCTCTGCCGCTCATCGATCGCAGCCGGGTTGCTGAACTGGCCGTCACCAGCGGGGCGCGAACCGTCGTCGACCTCGCACGAACGGAACCTTCGGAACGACTCGTCGCGGCATACGACTCGGGCCTCCGAGACGGCAAGTTCAGCGAAGGGCTCGTGCACCGGCGAATCGTCGCGCTGGCGACACAGGGAAGGTACGGGATCCCCAAGCTGCTCGACGCAATCAACTCGTTCGAGTTCGGTCGAGGTGGTCACAGCTGGCTCGAGCGAGAGTTTCTCCGACTTGTCGCTACCGCGGCGCTGCCTCGGCCCGACACGCAACAGATCCTCACTCGGGCCCAAGACCGCGTCGTCCGTGTCGACTTCCGATTTCCGGGGACAAACATCGTTGTCGAAGTCTTGGGCCTTCGGTACCACCGCACGACGGATCAAATCGCACGCGATACTGCCCGGATGAACGCGCTCGTTGACGACGGGTTCCGGGTGTATCAGTTCACATATCACGATGTCGTCGACGAGCCTGGAGCCGTCCTCCGGCGGCTCACCGCTGCCCTCGCCCAGTGACTCGACCCAGGTGTTTGTGTGAGGGGGATTCCGCAAAACGACACTGCACCCGCTCACACAGCAACCGACCCGCTCGTTTGCGTGAGCGCTTTCTGGGTCCAACGCCACACCGGGCACCGCACAGGCGGTCACCAGGGGTCGGGTGCGGGTCAGCGGCTGCGACGGCGCGGAAGGACTCTTTTGGGGATCCGGAGGGTGACGACCGAGAGGGCCAGGATCACCGGGTAGATCTCGAGGCGCCCGAGAAGCATCTGCAACGTCGCAATCCATCGGCCGGTCGGAGGAATCACCGTGAAGTCGCCGGTGTGATCAAGGAGGCCGAGGCCGGGGCCAACGTTGCCGAGCGCAGTCGCCGACGCAGAGAACGACGTGATCAAGTCCGGCCCCGTCGCAGCGATAGCGAACGATCCGCCACCGAAGATCACCAGCGCCAGCATCAGGAACCCGACCACCTTGCCGGCCACGTCATCTGACAACGACGCATTGCCGACACGAACTGGACGAACCAGCTTTGGGTGGAGATGCTTCAGTGCCTCGCGGTGGGCGAAGCTCGACACGGCCATCACGCGCAGCAGCTTGATGCCACCCGCAGTCGAGCCGGCCATGGCTCCAAGTGGCAACGCAATCAGCAGCAACGATTGGGCCGTCTGGCTCCAGAGGCCGTACTCGGTCGCCACGTAGCCGGTCGTGGTCACCGTCGACGCAGCAGTGAAAAGCGCGTCGCGGAAACCGGTCGGCTGACCGCCGTTGTTCCCCGAGGTCACGAACGCCCACAGTGCAACGGCGCCGACGAACGCCAGGTAGACGTGGAACTCTGTGGAGCGCAGGAGCGGCTTCACGTTGCCGCGCAGCGCACGCCAGTACAGCGTGAAGCTGCCCCCAGCCAGCAGCATGCCGACGATACAAATCCATTCGAGTAGGGCCGATTCGAAGTGCCCGAACGACCCTTGGTACGGGGAAAACCCGCCTGTCGAGACCGTCGTGAACGAATGACTCACCGCGTCGTACATGCTCATCCCGGCGGCAAAATACGCCGCGGCCATCAGCAACGTGAAGCCGACGTAGACCCCCCAGAGCCGGCGTGCCGTCTCGCGGACTCGCGGGGTGAGCCGATCGCCTGTGGGGCCAGGGGCTTCCGCTTCGAGCAGGCTCATGCCGCCCGAGCCAACCGTCGGCAACACGGCGACGACGAGCACGATGACGCCCATCCCACCCATCCACTGTGTCATCGACCGCCAGAACAGCAAACCCTTCGACGTGGCCTCGATGTCGGGGGTGACCGTTGCGCCAGTCGTTGTGAAACCGGACATCGCTTCGAACAGGGCGTCGTCGACGCGGGTGAAGTGGCCTGTGACCAGGTACGGAATTGCGCCAACAGCGGCAATGGTCACCCACGCGAGGGTGACGGTGGTGAACACGTCGAGCACGCGGATCTGCTTTGGGGCGACGGTGCGCTGCCACATGATCGCTCCGACGATCGACGTAATAATGCCGGTGATGAGCAGAGCCGCGACATCGGGACCGCCATCGATCGCGTCGACCACGCCGGAAATGGCAATGCCGATTCCGACAACAGTGAGCGTGAGCCCAACGACGTTCAACAGGAGCGAAGGTCGCCGCTTCTTCGTGAACAGCTTTTCGCCGCGCTCACCGAAAACCGACACACGCGAGCTGAGGAGCGCATGCGTGTCAGGCCGGTGAATCCGATGCGAACCTTGGGGTTCGATGTTGCTCACCGATGGTCTGTCCCACAGGTGAACGCCTTGCGCAACGCTGGCAGCGAATCGGGACGGGCAAAGACAACGACGTTGTCTCCAGCATGGAGGACGGTGTTGCCGCGCACGATACGACCGGCTTCTCCGGGGCGAATGACCGCGCCGAGCACGACCGAGTGCGGCAAATGCAACTCGGCGACCACGGCACCGTCGGCTGCGGAGTCGGCTTCGATCTCGATCTCGTCGACCTCGATGTCGCTCTCGAGGAAGGTCGCCACCGACGCGGTTCCGCCGCGCACATGGCGCAGCACCGCGTTGGCCGATGCGGTGCGCGGGCTGAGGGCGGCGTCGATACCGAATTGGCGAACCAGTGGCAGCAGGCTGAGCCGATGAATCACGGCAACGGTGAACGTGTTTCGACCAGTCGCTGCGAAGGCACAAGCGAGCACGTTGGCCGCGTCGTCACCCGTGGCCGCGATCACAAGGTCTTTATCGGTGATCGACTCCTCATTCAGCATGTCGGTGTCTTCGATGTCGCCTTGCACCACCGTGACGCGAGGCAACTTCTCGCTCAGCACGCGTGCCCGTTCGATGCCGTGCTCAACGAGGACGACATCGGCCCCGGCAGCTTCGAGTCGCTCGGCAACGCGGGTGCCGACGGCCCCGCCGCCGAGCACCATGACCCGCTTGGCGCGCTGGTGTGAAGCGCCGAGCAATTCGAGGATCTCGTTACGGCTCTGCTGGTTGGTGAGCACTCGGACGTGGTCGCCGACTTCGAGCCGTTGATCGCCTCGAGGAATGACGGTCTCTCCGTGGCGCGTTAACGCGCCGAAGAGGAAGCGCCAGTCGGGCTCGAACGACGCTCCGATCTCGGCGAGCGTGCTTCCGGCCAACGCGGCACCCTCACCGATCGTGCAGCCAAGGACGAGCAGGTCGCCACCGGACATCCGGTACACCTCGTCGGCACCCGATGCCTGCGTGAGCGCCATGATCTCGTCGGCAGTGTCAGCGTCGGGGTCGATGACAACATCGGCCTGCATGATCTCGCGGAGCCGTGCACCACTCTCTCCACGGAGTTCTTCGGTCTGGATCCGGACGACGGTCTGCGGGACACCCGCCTCTTTCGCCAAGAGTGACACGATGAGATTGACCTCGTCATTCTGCGTGACACCCGCCAGCAGGTCGGCGCGATCGATGCGGGCGGCCTTCAGCGTGGACGGCAACGTGGCGCTGCCAACGACGACCTGGACGTCGAGCTGGGCAGCGATGGCCGACGCGATCGCCTCGTTCTGCTCGATGACGACGACGTCGTGGCCCTCGGCCCCGAGACGTTGTGCGAGGTACCAGCCGACCTCGCCAGCTCCGACGATTACGACATGCATTCCATCAGCCTGCCTGATCGCGGACGCCAGCGCGCGACATTCGCACGAATCGCTTGCCTCAGCTCAGCTGCTGAGCTGGCCGAGCCACGCCTCGACGCGCTTCTTGTTGACCCCAAGGTCGCTTTGACCGAGGCGCGATCGGGAGAAGATCGCCAGCGTGCTATTGGTCGCATCGATCTCCATGAATTTCACCGACACATAGTCCGGAAAGCCGAACAGACCGCTGGTCTGCACATAGGTGACATGGCCCTCGGCTGCCGAGCCACCGACGACGCCACTGCCAGCACCGCGGGCGATGGCGTCGAACTGAGCGGCGAGTTCCGCTGAAGAAAGCGAGAAGGTCGGTGCCAGTGCGTCGGGTTCCGTCGTACCGTCGGGCCCGACTCGATACGAGTTCGGTGTGCTGGGCTTCGCTGCGACGAGCGGATCAACGTGCCAGATCGCCGCATCATGGTCGAGGCGGCGAATCATGATTCCTGCGACCACCAACGCAGTCACAAGGAGCCCGACAATCATTAAGGCGATACGCATCCGCCGATCATGCCCTATTTTCGTGCCCGGGTCCCTTTCGTGCAGTGCCCCGCGTCCGATCAGGAGGTCGGCATCCGCCGAAACCACGCTGACGGGCGCTGAGCGCAACGTCGACATCGCGTTCGTGTATTCCCAGAACTTGTCGAAAACCTGTCACGTAGCTCGACCGGGCACCGTGACAGGTCGACGGTAGAGTCACTGCAGAGGTTCCGAGTGCTGTTTCGCATCCCGCAGGCGGCGCTCATCGAGGGGCCCACGAACGAAAGGGCAGCAGATGTTCGAACGATTTACCGACCGAGCACGACGAGTTGTCGTGCTCGCGCAGGAAGAAGCCCGGCTACTCAACCACAGCTACATCGGCACCGAGCACATCCTGCTCGGCCTCATCCACGAGGGTGAAGGCGTTGCAGCCAAGGCACTCGAGTCGCTGGGTATCAGCCTCGAAGCCGTGCGCAGCCAGGTCGAAGAGATCATCGGCCAGGGCGGCTCATCGCCGTCGGGCCACATCCCCTTCACCCCGCGCGCGAAGAAGGTCCTCGAGCTGTCGCTGCGTGAAGCCCTGCAGCTCGGCCATAACTACATCGGCACCGAGCACATTCTGCTCGGCCTCATCCGTGAGGGTGAAGGCGTTGCAGCACAAGTGCTCGTCAAGCTTGGCGCTGACCTCTCTCGTGTCCGCCAGCAGGTCATCCAGTTGCTGTCCGGTTACCAGGGGCCAGCCGGTTCCACCGGTGGCAGCGGCTCCGGCCGCTCCGAAAGTGGCCAGCCGGCAACAGGTGTCGGCATCGGCAACACGGAAGGCGGCGACGAGAAGGGTGGCAACTCTCAGATCCTCGATCAGTTCGGCCGCAACCTCACCGAAGCTGCCCGCAATGGTGAACTTGATCCGGTCATCGGTCGCTCGAAAGAACTCGAACGCGTGATGCAGATCCTTTCGCGTCGCACCAAGAACAACCCGGTACTCATCGGTGAGCCCGGCGTCGGCAAGACCGCCATCGTCGAGGGCCTCGCCCAGAAGATTGTCAACAACGACGTCCCCGACACGCTCACCGGCAAGCAGCTCTACACGCTCGACCTCGGCTCACTCGTCGCCGGTTCGCGTTACCGCGGTGACTTTGAAGAGCGTTTGAAGAAGGTCCTCAAAGAGATCAAATCGCGCGGCGACATCTTGCTGTTCATCGATGAGATTCACACCCTCGTGGGTGCCGGTGCTGCCGAAGGCGCAATCGATGCTGCGTCAATCCTCAAGCCGATGCTCGCTCGCGGCGAGCTCCAGACCATTGGTGCGACCACGACGGACGAGTACCGCAAGCACGTCGAAAAAGACGCCGCACTCGAGCGCCGGTTCCAGCCGGTCAAGGTCGAAGAGCCGTCGCTGGCACACACGATCGAAATCCTCAAAGGCATCCGCGACAAGTACGAGTCGCACCACCGAGTCACCATCACCGACCAGGCCCTTGTTACTGCGGCCAACCTCGCCGACCGGTACATCAGTGACCGCTTCCTTCCTGACAAGGCGATCGACCTCATCGACGAGGCCGGTTCACGCCTGCGCATCAAGCGCATGGCCACACCGCCCGATCTCCGCGAGCTCGAGCAGAAGCTGACCGATGTACAGGACGCCAAAAAGACCGCTGTCGAAGAGCAGCAATTCGAAGAGGCCGGCCGTCTGCGCGACGAAGAGAAGAAGCTGCTCGAAGAGAAGGCCGAAAAAGAGACCGAGGTCAAGGCTTCTGGTGTCGACCTCTTCGACGAAGTCGACGAAGAAGCCGTCGCCGAAGTGCTCGCACTCTGGACCGGCATCCCCGTCTACAGGTTGACCGAAGAAGAGACCGAGCGTCTCTTGAAGATGGAAGACGAACTGCACAAGCGGATCATCGGCCAGGAGAACGCTGTGGCCGCCGTGTCGCAGTCGATCCGCCGTACTCGTGCCGGCCTCAAGGACCCCAAGCGTCCGTCGGGTTCGTTCATCTTCCTCGGCCCGACCGGCGTCGGCAAGACCGAGCTCGCCAAGACACTCACTGAGTTCCTGTTCGGTGATGACGATGCGCTGATCACACTCGACATGTCGGAGTACATGGAGAAGCACACGGTCAGCCGTCTTGTCGGTTCGCCTCCCGGTTATGTCGGGTACGAAGACGGTGGCCAGCTCACCGAAGCGGTGCGTCGCAAGCCGTTCTCCGTTGTCCTGTTCGACGAGATCGAAAAAGCCCATCCCGACGTGTTCAACACGCTCCTCCAGATTTTGGAAGAGGGTCGTCTCACCGACAGCCAGGGTCGCAGCGTCGACTTCCGCAACACCGTGCTGATCATGACCTCGAACCTCGGCACACAGGATCTCCGCAAGGCCAACCTCGGCTTCACGACCGACGACTCCGCCATGAGCTACGAGCGCATGAAGGAGAAGGTCAACGACAGCCTGAAGAACCACTTCCGGCCGGAGTTCCTCAACCGCATCGACGAGACCATTGTCTTCCACGAGCTCTCGAGGGACGAAGTGCTTCAGATGGTTGACCTGCAGTTGGTCCGCCTCACCGGACAGCTCGAGAGTCAGGGTCTGGGCATCGAGGTCAAGCAGTCCGCCAAAGAACTACTCGCCGAATTGGGTTACGACCCGCAGCTCGGTGGTCGCCCGTTGCGTCGTGCGATCCAGCGCCACATCGAAGACTCGTTGTCCGAGAAGATCCTGTACAAGGCATTTTCTGCAGGCGAGATCATCGTGGTCGACACTGAGGAAGATCCCGAGCGCGAGGGCAAGAAAAAGTTCGTCTTCACTGCTGTCGAAGGCTTCGTCCCTGCGGCGTCGGTCGAACTCGAGATGACGACGACCGAAAAGCAGGTCGCACCGCCGGAGAGCCAGCTGCCACCGCCCGCAGTAGCCGAGTGATCTCAGCGATCGGCTGATCAAACGCCCCGACGGTTCGCTGTCGGGGCGTTTGTCGTTTTCGGGTCACGGGCCAACTCTTGCCACCTTTCCGGCGCGGCTGCGCGACATACTGGCGGACGTGGTTCGGCGGCTGATGGCACTTCTCGCACTGGCCGTCGCGCTCACTGCCTGCCAGCTCGACGTGACCGTCGATGTGGTCGTTGATCCCGACGGGACCGGCCAGATTGCCGTAACCATCGTGGCCGACCAGGAGATTCTCGATCAGATTCCGACGCTTGCCGAGGACCTCGTTCTCGCCGATGTGATCGAAGCTGGCTGGTCGATCGACGGGCCGCGTGCGCCAGACGATGGATCAGGCGGGCTGTTCCTCCAGATGACGCACCCATTCCGGTCGCAAGGCGAAGCGACCAACCTCCTGCAGTCCCTCGGCCCACCATTCACACAAATGGAGGTAGGTCGCGACCTCAACGGTGACGTCACCACGAACCAGCTCCGGGGTCGACTCATCCTCGTCGACGGATTCAACGCGTTCGCCGACGCCGACCTCGTCGCTGCAGTCGGATCACAGCCGTTCGCCGCAAAAATCGCCGCCTCCGGTGCAACGCCAGAGCAAAACATGTCGATCACTGTCCGGGCCTTACTGCCCGGCGTCTTGAAGAGCGACACAACGAACGTCGAGCCGAACGAAGGCGGCATCCTGGAATGGGCGGTCCCACTCGACGGCTCCGCGCTCCAGTGGCAGGCCGAGACCACACAGCAGCCCAGCGAAGGTCAGCGTTGGGCGCGCCCGCTCTCGATCGCCGCGCTCGTTGCGCTCGTCGGCTGGGTCGTCTTCATGGGGTTCTTCATCGTCTACGTCGCCTTCGCCCGCTCCCGCCGAGCCCGCGCTTACAAGCATCGCCACCTCTGAAGCTCACGTCCCGAATGCCCATTCTGGTCGCCGGGGCGTTCTGTGTGAGCGATTCCAGCAACCGACGCCGCTTCAGCTCACACAAACCCGGGCCTGGCGTTGTGACAAGCGATCTCTAGGGTGGCATCCATGGCTAAGTTGAGCGGCAAGATCCGCATTGTCTACGCGTGCAGCGAATGCGGTTCGTCGTATCCCAAGTGGTCGGGGCAGTGCGGCAGCTGCGGCGACTGGAACACCCTCGTCGAAGAGATCGAAGGCCCCGGCGACGCCCTCAAGGCCCCCCCGCCACCGACCAATCGACCGGGCCCGACACTCATCGGCGACGTGGGTACCGAAGCCGGCCAACCGAGATTGACCCACATCGACGAACTCGACAGGGTGTTGGGCGGTGGCATCGTGCCCGGCGCCGTCATGCTGCTCGGCGGCGAACCCGGCATCGGTAAAAGCACGCTCCTTCTCCAGCTCCTCGCATCGTGGGACGGGCCAACGCTGTATGTCAGCGCCGAGGAGAGCGCCCAGCAGGTGCGTCTACGCGCCGAGCGGCTCGATGCAGTCCGACCGCAACTTTGGCTTCATGCCGAAACATCGCTGCCGCACATTCTCGAATCAATCGAAGAGACCAAGCCCGAGCTGGTCGTCATCGACTCCATCCAAACCGTCTTTGACCCATCGCTCGGTTCGCTGCCCGGCAGCGTCGGGCAGGTCCGCGGTTGCGCACAGCGACTCGTCAACGTGGCCAAGGAACGCGACATCGCGATCGTGCTCGTCGGGCACGTCACCAAAGACGGCGGCTTGGCCGGGCCGCGAGTGCTCGAACATGTCGTCGACACCGTCCTCCAATTCGAAGGCGACAAACATCATGCCCTCCGGCTGCTGCGAGCCTCCAAGCATCGGTTCGGCCCCACCAACGAACTCGGCATCTTCGAGATGGCAGGCGGCGGCCTGATCGGCGTGCCGGATCCATCGACAATGTTCCTCTCCGACCGCCGAACCGGCATCCCGGGTTCAGCGGTCGTCCCGACAATGGAAGGGCAGCGTCCGATCGTGGTCGAGGTCCAGGCGCTGACCTCGCCGGGTGTTCCAGGCGTGCCTTCCCGACGGAGCGCACTGGGCCTCGACGGTGCGCGCTTGTCGATGCTGATGGCCGTACTCGGCCGCCGCGCTCGGCTCCCCGTCGGCGAGAACGACATCTATGCGTCGACTGCGGGGGGCGTGAAGCTCGTCGAGCCGGGCCTCGACCTCGGCGTCTGCCTCGCAGTCGTCAGCGCATTACGCAACCAACCGATGCCTGCCGACGTCGCCGTGTTCGGCGAGGTGGGCCTCGGTGGCGAACTCCGTCAAGTCGGCCAAGCCGCTCGCCGGCTCACCGAAGCTGCTCGCCTGGGGTTCTCCCGCGTTGTCGTGCCCACCAATTCACCCGATGGCGACGGCGAGATGCGCGTCATTCGCGCTCAAACGCTGAGCGAAGCCATCGCCGCCGTCGGCCTCAACAGCGAGGCCTGACGGGCTGCAATGCGACTCGCTCCCGTCCGGGGGCCGACCAGCAGGGTGACTGACAGAACCATGTGACCCCATCTCGCGTAAGCTCGCCCTGTGGAGTATCGGTATGGAGGGGCAAATGAGAAGATGCGCAATGCGCTCGCTCGTGTCTCGCCTGGCACCCCGCTGCGTGACGGCATCGACCGCGTGGTGCTCGCCAAAGCTGGCGCGCTGCTGGTCCTCAGCGACGAACCCGACGTGCTGTCGATCTGCTCGGGCGGATTCCTCGTTGACGCCCCGTACAGCCCGCAGCGGCTGTCCGAACTCGCAAAGATGGACGGCGCGATCATCATTTCGACCGAGGGTGGGCGAATCGCCCGAGCGAACGTCCACCTCGTCCCCGATCCCACCGTTCCGACCAGCGAGACCGGTACCCGCCACCGCACAGCCGAGCGCGTCGCCCGATCGCTTGACGTGCCTGTGGTCTCGGCCAGCGAAGAAATGGGCGTGATCAACGTCTACGCAGGTGGCGAGAAGCGCCAGCTCCAAGAAGTCGGCCACCTGCTCGAGCGCGCCAACCAAGCACTACAGACCCTTGAGCGCTACAAGGCCAAGCTCGACGACGGGATCAACAACCTGACGGCCGTCGAGGTCGAAGATGTCGCCACATTGCGCGACGTCGTTGCTGTGCTCCAGCGAGGCGAAATGGTTCATCGCGTCGCCGACGAGATCGAGACGATGATCATCGAACTCGGCATCGACGCCCGACTGCTGCGCCTCCAGCTCGACGAACTGTACGACGAGATCAACGATGAACTCGACCTCGTGGTCGCTGACTACATGCCCGCCGACAAGACAGCTGAGCAAGCGATGTCCGACATGTCGAAGCTGTCGGACGACGACGTACTCAACCTGCGTGTGACCGCCGACGTCCTCGGCCGCGCCGGCGACAACGACGACCTCACCCAAGAAGTCGCCCCGAAGGGTCTGCGATTCCTGCGCCGTGTGAAGCGACTCAACGCCAACATTGCCGACGACGTCGCCAATCACTTCGGCAGCTTGGCAAAGATGCAGCGGGCCACGCTCGACGACCTGATGTCAGTCGAAGGAGTCGATGAGGCAATGGCGCGCAGCGTCCGTGACACGCTCACTCGCATCACCGAGTCGACGATCCTCGACCAGTACTGAATTCAGAACCAAGTCAGGGTCAGGGATTCTCGTCGGCCACGGTCGGCAGGATCTCATCCCACACCGCGTCGTCTTCGAAGCCGAGCGCCCACAGCGACACGCCGTTCAACTCATACTCACGTGCCAGGTTCATCCGCAGGCGGACACCGTCGCCATCGACATAGTGGACTCGACGGCCCTGGATACACGTGGTCGTTCCGTCGGTGACCTCGAGGTCGTAGTCGAAGGTCCACTCGCCAGTCTCGGGCACGGCGATGGGAGTCGCTCCGCGTAGAGCGATCAGATCGTCGACCGAGCGCGCCGTGACACTCGTGCGGCCCTGCAATTGCGACGCCGGACACACGCCTGACTCGCCAACCGGCCAGTTCCGTCCATACGCCGCAAGCCCAAGCACCAGTTTGTCTGGCTGTCCCATTGCCTCGATGGCGCCGTTAATCGAGCGCTCAACGAACTCGAGCGGTGCGATGGGCCCCGGCTCCACGACCGAAAAATCGTACGCCATAATGCGAATTCGATCGACATGCGGAGCAATCGCGCCATAGTCGTAGACCCAGAAACCACTTGCTGGCGTCTGGCCAGCGTCGTACACCGGCGGGATACTGACCGTCAGCGTTCGACCATCGGCACGGAGCGCTGCCCCGAGTTCAGTAATGAACGCCACCCAATTCGGGCGGGTCGCGGCCCAGGTGTCTCGGCCGTCAGCGAAGGCAAACTGTTCGTAGTCGATGTCGATGCCACCGAAGTCGTCGCTTGCCGCGAATTCGACGATGGTGTCGACGTGTACCGTGCGGGTCAACGGGTCCGCGAGGAGCGCTGCCATTTCACCGGCGGGGAGCGCGTCCACGATCGACGGCACGACGTTCGCTCCGGCCTCGTCGGCAATGGACATGAACTGCTCGATGTCTTCGTCGCGTGCGTTCGGGTCGATCTCGATCGTGGAGACGCCGGTCGCGTTGTACCAGAACGGCGAAATGTCTCGAAGCGACCCGACCCGCCGCTCAAACTCGGGGAGCGAGTCGTCGAGGGCCCAGTAGGGCGCCCAGACGTCGAGCGGAATGTCCGGCTTCGGTGCAGGAACGGATGCCCGCCGAGTGACGGCAAAAGCCGCACCCCCGAGCAGGACGACCAGCACGGCGGTGAGCGCTACCAACGCCGAAGGGCGACGCAATACGACCGCCGGCGTTTCAGCTGCCGTTGGCGTGTCGTCAAGCGTCATTGCAAACAGTCCGAACGATCGAGCGGATCTGCGGTGAGATCGGTGTCAGCCAACGAGGGCGCGCAGATCGTCAACGGTGACGCCGACCAACGTGTCGAGAATCGTAAGGTTCTGAGCAGAATTAAGTTGGACGACATGGGGGATGCCCAGCGTCGCACACCCGGCAGCCAGAGCTGAGGCAACACCAGTCCGAGAGTCCTCGATCGCGACGCACGCCGCAGGGTCGACGCCGAGGCCCCGAGCCGCCGCTTCGTACGGTTCGGGGTGCGGCTTGCCATGGGCCACTTCATCGCCGGCGATCGTCAACTCAAACGATCCATCAGGGCATGCAATCAGCACCGCCTGCGCAAAGCGACGCCACGACATCGTGACGAGGGCGCAGCGCACGCCGGCGATCTTGCACTCGGCGAGGAGTTCCCGTGCGCCGGGTCGCCACGGCAGCTCAGCCTGGACGCGTTGGATAACACCATCCATCAGGCGATTGACGAGATCGACCGGCTCCAAATCGACGCCTGCCGCACGCAACACAGCGGCCGAATCGAGCAGATCTGAACCGATGAGATCCTTCGCCTGATCCTCCGACCAGGTGCCGCCGTGTTCCTCGACGAGCCGCTGCTCGCACTCGATCCAGTAGGGCTCACTGTCGACAAGCGTCCCGTCCATGTCCCAGAGCACCGCGGCCAATTCCGTCACGCCCGAGAGTCTGCCAGCACAATTCGTTTGCGTCGAAGCATCAGTGGTCAGCCCAACGTGAGCTTCGACGCAAACAGAATCTCGGGATCAGTTTCTGAAGACGGTGATCTTGTCTTCGCCGATGACCGCGCGGCGCTCGGGATCGTCGATGCCCAGACCTTCGCCGGGAGCGAGGCACAAGATGCCGAGTTTGCCTTCGGCCTCGTTGTGATGGACAGCAAGTGACGCTTCGCCGACGCCGTCGAGTGTGTACGTGTCGGTGAGGAGCGGCTGGATCTTGCCGTCGCAGAGCAGTTTGTTGGCCGCCCACGACTCGGCGTAGTTCGCGAAGTGTGAGGAGAGGAGCTTCTTGAGCTTCATCCAGAAGTGCCGGTTGTCGAACTCGACCATGTAGCCCGAGGTGGCGGCACAGGTGACAATGGTTCCGCCGCGCTTGGCGGCAAAGACCGAGGCGCCCATTGTGGACCGCCCCGGGTGCTCGAACACGATGTCGACGTCTTCGCCGTTGTTCAACCCGCGGATGTCTTTGCCGAAACGGCGCCATTCCGACTCATCCTGGGTGTGCTCGTCAGACCAAAACTGATAGTTGGCGGCTCGGCGGTCGATGACTGCCTCGCAACCCATTCGGTTGAGGATCTCGGCACGCTCGGGAGTCGACACGACACCGATCGGTGTACCGCCGCCATTGAGAACGTACTGCACGGCGTAACCGCCAATTCCGCCCGTGGCGCCCCAGATGAGGACGCTGTCGCCTTGCTTCATCCGTGCGCCGTTGTCGCTGACCAGCATCCGGTACGACGTGGCGCTACAGAGCCCGTTGACTGCGGATTCTTCCCACGACAGGTGGGTCGGCTTCGGCATGAGTTGGTTGGCTTTGACCACCGAGAGATCAGCGAGTGCACCGAAGTTGGTCTCGAAGCCCCAGATCTTTTGGTTCGATGCAAGCATCGAATCGTTGTGGGCCGACGGATCTTGGTCGTCGACGTAGTTGCACTGCACGGTGACCTTGTCGCCAGGCTTCCAGTTGCGGACGGCCGAGCCGATGCGCAGCACGACGCCTGACGCGTCGGAGCCGACGATGTGTTCATCGCGCTGGTGGCGCTTGGCCCATTCGGATTCGCGAGCGAGGCGGTCGAGGAAGCCGAAGGTGGGCATCGGCTCGAAAATCGACGTCCATACGGTGTTGAAGTTGATGCTCGATGCCATCACGGCGATGTAGACCTCATCCGGAGCAAGCTCGGGCGTCCGCACCTCGTCGACGTGCAGCGACTTGCGGGGGTCCTTGTCCCAGGAGTCGACCCCTTCGAACATGTCAGCTTCGTCGCGCTTGACGAAACATGCTCGGTAGCTCTCCGGGATCGGGATATTGGCGATGTCGTCGCCGCTGGCACCGGACTGAATTGCGTCGAGAAACTGATCCATGCGGGACGACATTACCGATCGGTAACCCCCCGCTCCAAGGCGTGCCCCGATCCTCTTGTCCGCGTGAAATGCTTGCCCCCGTACTTCGCAAACAAACAGCGACAGCCCGGGCTGGTGTTCGGGCTGGTGTTCGGTTTTGTTCTCCTCACGAAGTGCGCGCCTATCCTTCACGCATGGCTGCAAACAACTCCGTCATTGTCGCTGGTGCACGCACCCCGATCGGGAAGATGAGCGGCGCGTTGGCGTCGTTCTCGGCTGCGGACCTCGGTGGTTTCGCGATCAGCGCAGCGCTCGAACGCTCCGGCGTCGCCCCCGAAGAGGTCGACTACGTGATCATGGGCCAGGTGCTCATGGCTGGCCAGGGCCAAGTACCCGCCCGTCAGGCTGCGTCGAAGGCCGGTATCCCGATGAGCGTCCCGTCGGTCAACATCAACAAGGTTTGCCTCTCGGGCCTCAACTCGATGTACCTCGCCAACCAAATGATCGCCACTGGCGAAGCTGACATCGTCGTTGCCGGCGGCATGGAGTCGATGAGCAACGCCCCCTACCTCGCCGACGGGGCTCGCAGCGGCTTCCGCTACGGCAACACCGAACTGCGTGATGCAATCATCGCCGACGGCCTCTGGTGTGCCTTCGACGCCTGCCTCATGGGTCTCGGCACTGATCGCTATACGGGCGACAGCATCACCCGCAAGCAGCAAGACGAGTTCGCTGCCCGCTCCAACGAGCTCGCGGCCGAAGCCATCAAGGCCGGCCGCCTCGCCGACGAGATCGTTCCGGTCTGGGTCCCGCAGCGCAAGGGCGACCCGATCCTCGTCGAGCACGACGAAGGTGTGCGGCCCGGCACCACCGTCGAGAGCCTCGCCGCGATGCGCCCGGCATTCGACAAGGACGGCACAATCACCGCCGCCAACGCATCGCAGCTTTCCGATGGTGGCAGCGCCATGGTGCTGATGAGCAAGGCTGAGGCCGAGCGCCGCGGCGTGAATCCGCTCGGCGAATTCGTGTCGTACGGCATGGTCGCCGGCCCGGACAGCGCCTCACTCCTGCATCAGCCCAGCCGAGCCGCGATGCTCGCCGCCCAGAAGGCCGGCATCGCCATTGCCGATCTCGACCTTTTCGAGCTGAACGAGGCGTTCGCCGCTGTTGGGATCGCATCGACAGCAGAACTCGGGATCGACCCCAACAAAGTCAACGTCAACGGCGGAGCAATCGCTCTCGGCCACCCGATCGGCATGAGCGGTAACCGCTTGGCACTCACACTGCTCCACGAGCTCAGGCGTCGTGGCGGCGGTGTTGGCGTTGCCTCGCTGTGCGGCGGCGGCGGCCAGGGCGACGCCGCCATTCTGCGTACCCTCTAATATCAGGCGGGCGAGCGACAGTGCCGACGAGCCGGCCAGCCTCTGACTCTCGGTGCTGGTGCTTTCGTTTTTGACCAGGTATCGCTCAGCCCGAGCAACAGCCCGCCGATCAGTCGACGACGCGTCGGCCTTCGAGAGCTCGACCGAGCGTCAACTCATCGGCATACTCCAAGTCACCACCAACCGGGAGGCCGCTGGCGATCCGTGTGACCGTGATACCGAGCGGCTTCAGCAGCCGACCGAGGTACATGGCGGTGACCTCGCCTTCAGTGTTCGGGTTCGTGCACAGGATCACCTCGGTGATCCCTTCAGGGTCAAGCCGAGTCAGCAGTTCGCGAATCTTCAACTGCTCCGGCCCGATGCCCTCCAACGGCGACATGGCGCCGAGCAGCACGTGGTAGCGACCGCGGAACTCGCCGGTTTTCTCGACCGCGACGATGTCGCGCGACTCTTCGACGACACAGAGAACGTGGGGGTCTCGGCCGTCGTCCTTGCAGATCGGGCAAAGCGTGTCGTCAGCGACGTTGAAACACCGCTCGCAGAAGCGGACACGCGCTTTGGCGTCGGTGATCGCGTGCGTCAACCTCGCGACATCGTCCTCAGGAACCTTGAGGAGATGGAACGCGATTCGTTGAGCCGACTTTGGGCCAATGCCGGGAAGGCGTCCGAACTCGTCGATCAGCGCTTGGACCGGAGCGGTGTAGGTGGTGTTGCTCATGAGTCAGTACGTATCGTCGACGAGTTCGGAGCCGGGGAATGCTTCGGCCAACCGGTCGATCGGCGTCTTGACTGTTTCGGGCGGCGCATCGATCAGGTCGTGCACATCGATCTCGTCGTCGGCCGGCAACGATTCGAGGGCAGCGACCGACGGTTGGGAATTGATGTCGTCTTCCGGGAACGGCGGCACGCCAGCTTCGGCCAGTCGACGTTCGGCAGCCTTGCGAGGGGACTCGGTCGGCGGCAACGACCCATCCGTAGCACCGTCAGTCGAGTCAGGTGCCTCACCGGCCGACTCACTCGATGCAACCGGACCGGAAGCTTGCTGCTGGGTAGACGACGATGCTTGGGCGGGCGCTCCACCGGGAACCGGTTCAGACGATCCGCCATTGTCTCCGCCCCTGAGGACGAGCTCGAGTGTGACAGGTGCGCCTGCAGCAGCAGTCAGCGCCTGTACGACAGCATCCCGGTGTTGTTCACACTTCTCGCGATGTACCGGGTTCGGCAGGGACAGCGTGAGCTGGCTGGAGGTGTTCGCAACATAGACTGCCGGGGAGAACACCGCACGAGCCATGCCGCGCAGGCCCGGCTTGACATCGTCGTCCCACAGCGCCCGATACATGACGCCGCCTGCAGGGGCTGCCGAGGCGGGCCCGGGGATCGGCTCGATTGGAGTCGAAGTAGACGTTGGAGTCGGAGCGGACCCTAACGGCTCCGGAATTGGCGTTGCCGGAGAGCGAGCGGGCTCCGGTTCAACATGCTGGACCGCGGGAGCCGGTTGGGCGTGTTCAGACGCCGGAGCGGGCTCAGCCGGAGTCGGTTCAGAAGTCGGAACGGCCGAACGGCGGGCGCGACCGCCGAGCTGGGCGCGGCCGGTTTTCGGGTCGGTCGGCAACGCGGCATCAGCAACCGCGCGCGGTGCTGCAGCCGCGGGGATGCCCGCAGCAATCTGCTTCTCCAGCTTCGCGACGCGTGCCGTCAACGCTCCAAGCGCGGCGCCAGCATCTCCGGCCGCAGCGGTGTCTGAGGTGAGTTTGACCATGGCGACGTCCAGCAGGACTCGTGGGTCGGGTGCGTGACGCATCTCGGTCAGCGCTTCACCGAGCTGCTCGATCCCGCGCACAAGTCCGGCAGCGCCAAGTCGCTGGGCCTGGTCAGACAACGCGGAAACGTGCAGAGACGGCAACTGGACAAGATCCGGCGCCATCATCGAGAGGAACCCGTTGCGGAGGTAGCCGATCAGTTCTTCGGCCAGCGTCCGCGGGTCGCGTCCAAGACTGATGGCTCCAGCCGCCATCGTCAGTGCCCTGCTGGCATCGCGCTCGATCATTGATTCGACGAACTCGCCAAGGGGCACGATCTCGCCACCTTCACCACCGGCATTCGCGACCAATTCGAGCGCGGACAGCGTGTCGCGCGCCGAGCCGCCACCCTGAGCGAGGACCTGTTCGATCGCAGCGTCGGAGACGACTAGGCCGGCGTCATTTGCGACCCAACGCACGTGTTCCTGCAACGTGTCTGCTGGCAGGAGGTGGAACTGCAAGTGCTGCGTGCGGCTCCGAACGGTGTCGGACATCTTCTGCGGGTCGGTGGTTGCCAAGACGAACACCACGTGCGGCGGCGGCTCTTCGAGCGTCTTCAGTAATGCTGCTTCGGCTGGCTTGGTGAGCATGTGGGCTTCGTCAAGGATGTACACCTTGTGGCGACCGGGCGTTCCGAGCGACGCCTTATCGATGAGGTCGCGCATGGCATCGACGCCGTTGTTGCTGGCCGCGTCGAGTTCGTGCACGTCGTAGCTCGTGCCGCGTTCGACCGACAGGCACGACTCGCACTCACAGCACGGCTCGCCCTCTTGGACGTTGGTGCAGTTGAGAACCTTGGCCAAAATGCGCGCCGAGGTCGTCTTGCCTGTTCCGCGTGGACCGGAGAATAGATACGCCTGACCAGCACGCCCCTCAGCGACCGAATTGCGAAGCGCCTTGACGACGTGGTCCTGACCCCTGACTTCGCTGAAGCGACGGGGCCGATATCGGCGGTACAGCGACTGAGTGGCCATTGCGATCACGATAGAGGGTCTGCGCACCTCCGCCATCGTGCGCGCCGTATGGTTCGGGTGATGTCGACTCCGTCCGCGGTCCGGGGCTCCCGCCCACGCCTCACATTCTGGTTTGCAGTCGCGGTGGTCGCGGCCTCCGCCACAGCATGTGCAACCGAATCAGCCGTGCCGGTTGACCCGGCGGCATACCGCTCCGAACTCGGCGCCATTTGCGAGCAGACCAAGCAGCAGCAAGCCGCACTTACCGACCCGGTCGATGCGGCGACAACGGTTGCGTTTGCCCAGCAGGTGACCGTAATTCTGACCACTGAGGCGAACGCCGTACGGGCGCTGCAGGTTCCAGCCGATCTCGACAACGATCACCGGGCCTTCATCCAGAACACCGACGATCAGGCTCGGCAGTGGACCACGTTGGGCTCGACATCGGTCGATGACCCAGCTGCATTCGGTGGTGTCCAGACGGCGATCTTGCAGCTCACTCTCGGTCGCGACGACCTCGCTGTGGCGATGAGCGTCGATGCGTGTCGAGCCGCCGCATTGTGATGCCGGCAACGCGTCGCCTCAGCGAGGCTCACCCGGTTGGCGGTGAGGCCACAGTAGCCTCGGCACACTGTGAGTAAGCGCACATCTGTTCCCACCGGCGGCCGCTTGGCCCGCCTACGAATCGACAAGCCGATGTCGGCGATCGCGGCCGTCTTCGCCGCCGCCCTGATCGGGTTGCTGACGCTGATCCCGGCCGTCGCCCTCGCCGAGAACGAAGTCGTCACGTCTGAGCCCGCTGACGGCACGACGCTCGCCACGTCACCAACGCAGATCGTCATCAACTTCACCGAGGAAATCGGCGAGCTACGCATCGTTTCGCTTGAGTGCAACACCGAACCGATCAACCTGCCCGCACCGACACTCAGCGGCAACTCGCGAGTGATGACGGTCGAGATTCCCGATGCACTTCCTCGTGGCCTCTGTGTCGCGACGTGGCGCGTCAGCGATGCCGACGGCGAGCCGAACGGCAACTCGCTGATCTCATTTACGGTCGATGCGGAACCGGCTGCCACCACCACGGCAGCTCGCCAAGACGGCACAGCGTCAAACGTCGGGTCCGCCGACGGTTCGACACCGGAAGCGAGCCTCGCGACAACTTCCGCCGGTGATGCCGAAACCAAAACGGTTGCACTCAACCGCGTCGAGACCGGCAAGGGCCCACTGTGGCTTGGTCGCGTGTTGTCGACGATCGGCATCGCCGTTGTCTTCGGTGCATTGATCCTCATCGCTGCAGCCTGGCCGGAAGGCGTCGAATACCTGATCACCGTCCGTTTCCTGCGCGCCGCATGGGCGCTCGCGCTGATCGGCACCCTGCTCTTCACGTCGGCTGCTGCGGCCGCAGTCACGGGGAGTTCGCTGAGTTCAGGCTTCAGCCCGGGGGCCTGGTTCGATCTCCTCGACGCCGGATGGGCCGGACGCGCCGCGCTCTTCCGCTTGATTTTCGTCATCGCGTCGGCGTGGGCGGCATTCCGCCCCGACCGCGTGATCGACCCAGTCACGCAAGTCGCTGCTCTGGGTATCCCCGCACTCGCCGTTGCGATGGCCGGTGTCGGCCGAGTCGACGGATCACTCGCAGCTGTCGGCGTGCTGCTCGGTATCGCACACGCGCTGGCCATGGCGATCTGGATCGGCGGTGTGATCCTGCTCGCACGAGTCGTACTTTCCGGTCCCGGCGACGAAGACCTCGTCCATGCGGTGCGCGGATTTACACGCCTCTCAGTCGTCGCTATCGTCGTCACGATCGGCACTGGCCTTGCCCAGATGCTCCGCCTCGATGGCGGCGACCTCTTCGGCAGCGGCCATGGCCTCTTGACAGTCCTGAAGGTCATGCTGGTTGCTGCGATGGTCTTCATCGGCCTGTCCGCGCGCCAGTTCGCCCAGAAACGCCTCAATCGCTCCCACGAAATGACCATGCCGATGGCGGACCGTCTCCGTCGGGCGTTTGGAGCCGAAGCAGCGATCGGGATCGTCACGTTGCTCGCCAGCTCGTGGCTACTCTCGCTCACCCCGGCAAACGTCAGCGCCGAACCGAGCATCAACTATGCGATCTCTCAGACTGTCCTCGTTTCCGAGGCCAACCTCAGCGTCACCGTCAAACTGACTCGGAACATTGTCGGGAACAGCGGCCTCGAAGTCACCGTCAACTCACCAGCCGAAGGCCTCACCGGGCTCGAAGTGATGCTCACCCCACCGTTCAACACCATCACCGGGGCCATCATTCAGCCAGTGCCGCTGCCGGGCGCCGGTGTTGCCACCCGCAGCGAATCAGTCGGCCTGCCGATCATCGTGCCAGGCGACTGGCTGCTGCAGATCAATGCCCAAACCGCTGCTGGCGTGGTGCAGAGCGACCCAGTTCTGATCTCGATCCTCGACGAGACCGGCGCTGCGCCGACCACGTCGATCACGATTCCAGAACCGATCCTGGTTCCGATCGAGAGCTCCACGACCCTCGCCGGCGGCTGACGCTGGAAATTCCCAGACGGGCCACTACCAAAACCCATCCACCCGGCCTGCGCCGACCGCGCTGTGATCGGGCGAAAGACGGACCTCAGGAATGGGAGTTGGCCGTAGCGACAGTCGGCAGGTGTGCGGTTGCTTCGTCAACATCGGCTGGACCGGCGGGTGACAGGAAGTTCGGCAATCACAATGCAATTCTCAAGCACCCACCGGTTTTTCTCGCGGCCACTCTGCGGGTATGTTGCGGGAGTGAGCATGCAGGAGAAAATCGATGAATTGGCCGAGCGTCGCAAGGAGGCCCACAACGCTGGGTCTCAGCGGTCGATTGATCGCCAGCACGAAAAAGGAAAGATGCTCGCTCGTGAGCGGATCGACTACTTCCTTGATGACGGCTCGTTCCACGAACTTGACCAGTTGGCCAGGCACCGCGCCCAGGCATCAGGCCTCGAAGAACGGCCCTACACCGATGGTGTGATCACGGGCTGGGGAACTGTCGATGGCCGTAAAGTCTTCGTGTTCTCGCAAGACTTCACCGTCTTCGGCGGCGCGCTCGGCGAAGTCTTCGCCGAGAAGATCCACAAGCTGATGGATCTGTCGCTCAAGGTCGGCGCTCCGCTGATCGGCCTCAACGACGGCGCAGGCGCCCGCATCCAGGAGGGCGTGGTCAGCCTTGCCAGCTACGGCGGCATCTTCCACCGCAACGTCCAGGCCTCCGGCGTCGTACCGCAGATCTCGGTGATCCTCGGCCCGTGTGCCGGAGGAGCCGTCTATAGCCCCGCGATGACCGACTTCATCTTTATGGTCCGCGAGACGAGCCACATGTTCATCACCGGGCCTGACGTCGTCAAGACGGTGACCGGCGAAGACGTCACGCTCGAAGAACTCGGTGGCGCAATGAGCCACGCCTCGAAGTCTGGCGTCGCCACGTTCGTGTCGGACGACGAGAAGTCTTGCCTCGACGACGTGCGGTTCCTGCTCTCGTTCCTCCCTGCTAACAATCTTGAAGAGCCACCGGTCGACGCGCCGACCGACGACCCCGATCGTTACTGCCCCGAACTGCGCGACATTCTTCCCGACTCATCGAACCTGCCGTACGACATGATCGAGGTGGTTCGCACCTGCGTCGACAACGGTGAATTCTTCGAATACTTCCCGCACTTTGCGAAGTCGATCATCTGTGGCTTCTCGCGGATCGACGGCAAGCCCGTCGGGATCGTTGGCAATCAGCCGAAGGTGCTCGCTGGTGTGCTCGACATCGAGTCGGCCGAAAAGGCGGCCCGGTTTGTACGCACGTGCGACGCATTCAACATTCCGCTCATCACGTTCGTCGACGTTCCCGGCTTCCTCCCCGGTGTCGACCAGGAGTACGGCGGCATCATCCGCCACGGCGCCAAGCTGCTCTACGCATACTGCGAGGCCACCGTCCCGCGCATCTCAATCATCACCCGCAAGGCCTACGGCGGTGCATACGTCGTGATGGACTCGAAGTCGATCGGTTCCGACCTCGCCTTCGCATGGCCCACCGCCGAGCTCGCTGTCATGGGCCCCCAGGGCGCCGTCGAAATCGTCTACCGCCGCGAATTACAGCAAGCCGCCAACCCGGTCGAGCGACGTGCCGAGCTCGTTGCGAACTACACCGAGAAATACGCCAACCCCTACGCGGCTGCCGAGCGCGGCTACATCGACGACGTGATCGACCCCGCCGACACGCGGAGGAAGCTCGTTGCTGGGTTGCGGATGCTGTCCACCAAGCGTGAGGAACTGCCGAAACGCAAGCACGGCAATGTTCCCCTGTGATCGTCCGTTGAACATCACGATGTCGCCGACACCGACCGACGAAGAAACTGCAGTGATCGTAGCTGCCATCGAAGCGCTGTGGCCCAGAGCTGCAGCCCTGGGCCCGGTGAGCGAGCCCCGCAACACCTCGTGGCGTTTCAGTAGTCGGAGTTGGGTCCAGCCCACCCCGATTCGCCGCCTGCGTCCCTGGCGCTGATCCTGCACGGACCTGAGTACGAATTGGACAACATGGAGATCACGACGGTTGCCGATGACGAAGTGGTCATCTACGACGGTGTCAAAATGCGCCGGTTCACAGATCTGACCCCCGACACCGAACACGACCTCGATGGCGTGCGTGTCCGAACGCTTGCTCGGCCGGCCGGTTCGCTGCTTTGCCGGTTCGCCACTGTCAACGACCTGCACTTCGGCGAGGTCGAGGCGGGACGGCTCGGGGAGCACTCGACCGGGCCGGTGCAGCGCGTCCCCGAGGGTGCCGAGCCGTACCCCGAGGTGATGAACCGGACTGCAGCGGACGAGATCGACGCGCTCGGAGTCGCGGCGCTCATCGTCAAGGGTGATTTGTCCGTCGACGGACGTCCGCATGAGTGGGCGGCATTCGAAAGGTGTTACCGCGAGCCTTTCGGCGATCGCTTGCACGTCGTCCGCGGAAACCACGACAGCTACCAGAACCAAGACAGCTACGCCGGCGACCAGTGGATCCAGCTACCCGGCGTGAACATCGCCCTGCTCGACACGGCCATACCGGGTGAGACCACCGGGCAAGTCACGGCCACGCAAATGGAGTGGCTCGCTGACCAGTGCAGCAACTCGCCAACGCCGGTCATCGCGATGGGCCACCACCAACAGTGGGTCGGCGAAGCCAGCGGCCGACGCAGCGATACGTACTTCGGTCTACACCCCGACGGGAGCGACCTCCTCGACGAGGTCGCTACTCGTTGCCCCCGGCTCATTGCTTACACGGCAGGCCACACGCATCGCCATCGGGTCCGCACGATGACGGCATCACGCATCCCGACGATCGAGGTCGGCTGCACCAAGGACTTCCCGGGCACGTGGGCCGAGTACCGCGTCCACGAGGGCGGTGTCATGCAGGTCGTCCACCGGATGTCGTCGCCTGAGGCCCTCGCCTGGAGCGAGCAGTGTCGGACGCTCTATGCCGCCGACGGCGTCGACTACGCCGCCTACGCGCTCGGCGCACTCGGCGACCGCTGTTTCAACATCGCACTGCGCTGACGAGTCGCTCTTATCCGGCTGGCTGCGTTGGCCTCGTTCGGACTGGCACCGCTAGGACTGGCATCGCGCGGGTCGCGCCCGGGACCTCCGTCGCTGTCCCAGGCAGCAGCTGGTCAGCCCTGCACAACCGCGGGGTTTCGTGCACCGCACTCTCCTCGTCGGCAATCAACGCGAGACGGTCGTTGCGGGAAGTGCTCCGCTGCGCAGTTCCGCAATGCTTGCCGCGATGATCGGCGCTGCGGTCACCGGGTCAGAACGCCCGGCAATGTGCGGCGTGACCGTCACCTTGTCGTGGCTCCACAGCGGCGAGTCAGCAGGAAGCGGTTCGATTTCGAACACGTCCAAGACGGCAGCGCGTAGTTGGCCGTCGAGTGCTTCGAGCAGCGCGTCGGTGTCGATGGTGGCGCCACGGCCGACGTTGATCAGAACTCCGTCGCCGAGGGCCCTCAGTTCGGCAGCACCGATCACGCCACGGGTGGCAGCGGAGAGTGGGACGAGGTCGACGACGAGGTCGCAGTCAGTGAAGAACTGGTCGAGTGGTCGGTCGTGGTTCGAGCGCGACCAGCCGAGGGTCGCGAACCCATGGTGCGCGCATGTATCGAGCACGACCTGGCCGATCGCGCCCGAGCCGAACACCCCGACCGTGTAGTCACGCTGAAACACCGGTGCGACATTGTCGCGCCAGGTGGCGGCAGTTTGATGAGCGCTGAACCGATCGAACTCACGCTGGAAGTGGACCGCCCAGCTGAGGACGTACAGCGCAATGTCGTTCGCCATGGCGGGATCAACGAGCCGGACGATCGGCACGTCGGGAAGCGCATCGAGTTCGAGGTGGTCGAAGCCTGCACCCATCATGCAGATTGCTTCGAGGTTCGCCATCGCGGCGAGTTGCTCGACCGGGAGCCGCCACATCGCGACGTGGGTGACCGCCGCAAGGTCGACGTCGTCGACTGAGCTCCGAACGTCGAAGTCGGGCAGGTGCCGGGCAAGTTCGTCGAGCCAGCTGTCGTCTTGCCTGCTGTCGACCAGGAGCATGTTCATGCCGTCATCTTACGAAACGACGGCCGAGCCAGCAGCGGGAACTAGTGCAGGGTGATGATCGTGAGCGCGGTGGGGGCCGCGAACTCGGACATCGGCAGCGGATCGATCTCGATACGACTGCCGACCACCTGCACCAGGTGAAGTTCACCATCGGCGCTGCCGGCGATTCCTTTGGCGCGCACCACTCGCTCGTAGTTGCCAATGGCGGCTCTCACAGCTGCCTTGACCTCGGCGGCATCGGCCATCTCCGGGAACGGCACCATGTGTACTTCGTGTGCGTCGAACAGAGAGGGCGTTGCGGTTGCAGCAGGGCCTTCGGGACGGCGGCCACCGAGCGAGAGAAACCGGCCCGCGGCGACAGCGTTGCCGCCTGGCTCAAAGACGGGTGTGTCGGGTGCAATTTCGCCAAGGCGTCGGCGCGCTGCGTCAGCAATGTGGGGCTCGACGATGTCGGTCTTGGACAGCATGAGAAGATCAGCTTTGCTGATTTGACTGTCGATCGCGTCCCGGGCTGGGCCGGCAAGGTGTTCGGCACCGAGCTGGTTGGCAGCAACCACGACGACCACACCATCGAGGATGAATCCAGCTGAATTGCCCCACGGCGTCATGCGGTCGGGGTCGGCAACGCCGCTCAGTTCGACGACCACGTGGTCGGGCGGAACGTCGCGGGCGCGGAGTTGATCGAACGCGGCGCCGAAGCCGTCGATCAGGCTGCAGCAGACGCAGCCATCGGTCAGCTCGATCGTGTCGCCGTGCTGGCGTGCGATCAGGGCTGCGTCGATGTTGATTTCACCGACGTCGTTGACGAGGACGGCGATCGGCCGATCGGTCACGGCGAGCAACTCGTTGATCACCGACGTCTTGCCGGCGCCGAGGTAGCCGGCCACGAAGGTCAGCGGGACTCGTCGGCCGTCCCACGGCAGAAACTCTGGTTCCTGATACGCCACACTGCTGAGGGTAACGACCTCCTTTCACCAACGTGGTCGGGCAGCAGGCTGGGTCAGGGGCTCGGGCACAGCTCAATTCGGAGAGTGGTTTCCACATGGGTGGGTGCTGCGGGCAGAATGGAGATGTGCCCACCACCCTCGAGCCCGTCCGGGTTGAAGAACCCGACGTCGACGAGGCGCTCGCGAACGACAAGCCGTGGGTCGTGATCGTGTGGAACGACCCGATCAACCTGATGAGCTACGTCACCTACGTGCTCAAGTCGCTGTTCGGCTACTCGGACGACAAGGCGACAGCGTTGATGCTCGACGTCCATCACAAGGGCAAGGCCGCAGTGGCTCACGGCAACCGTGAAGAAGCCGAAATGCACGTGTTCCGCCTCCACGAGCACAGCCTGTGGGCCTCGATGGAACACGATGTCTAGCCGGACCACAATTCACAGCCAGCAGAGTGGACGATGAGCCGCAAGGACTTTGTCGCTCCGGTCGAGCGTGTGAACAACCGCGACGTCGATCCACTCGGCATGTTCGACGACGGCCACGGCCCAAAGTTCCGGTTGAACTTCGAACCAGAAGAATGCGATCTGCTGACCCGTCTGCTCGGCGAGATGAAAGACCTTCTGACCGCCGAGGTGAACGAGGTAACCGCGCCGTTGCTTCATCGGTTGTTTCCACCGGCGTTTCGCGACGATCCGGAGAAGGAAGCCGAGTATCAGCGGTTGATGCGCGAGGAATTGGTGACGAGCCGCGTCGTATCGGTCGAACTGGTCACCGCCATGTTGACGGCCGATCCGGACACGGGCCGTCTGGCAGATCTCAGTGAGTCCGACACGATGGCGTTCATGCAGTCGTTGAACGCGGTTCGGCTGGTGTTGGGCACGATGCTCGACATCACCGACGACGAAACCGCCGAGCAAGCCGACATTGACGACTCACACGAGTTCCAGCTGTACGGCTACCTCGGCTGGTTGTTGGAGTGGACCGTCCAGTCCCTCTCCGAAACCACCTGACCAGCCCGCGCCGCCAGGGCCCCGCCATTTCCCCTTCGGCGACACAACTCCCCACTGTCTGTTGAACAGGCCGATCCCGCCCCGTTCCGGCACC